>Ga0164318_10001446_pt1 | contig 21167 bp, 19 predicted proteins | sample GuaBasSedimGuay9_FD_113734 | JGI IMG/M metagenome (GOLD analysis project Ga0164318, IMG submission 113734) | Subseafloor sediment microbial communities from Guaymas Basin, Gulf of California, Mexico - Guay9, Core 4571-4, 0-3 cm | ecosystem: Environmental > Aquatic > Marine > Hydrothermal vents... | reverse complement strand
TTTACAACGTAACTGAAACGGTAACAAACCTTGCACCTGGAGAGGAAAGGCAAATATCATTCACTCCACCATGAAATGCAACGGTGGGTGATTACACGCTAAAAGTTAAAACACTGCTGGCTGGAGATACGAATCCAAGCAATGACGAAAAGACAAAAGATATATTGGTTGGTGAAAGTCATCATCTCCCTCCAGGAACATATGTCATAGATGAAACTGAAAAGGCGGATACGATTATAACTATAACAGTAAGCAATGAGACAAATGTTTTCATTTCTTTATCGAGTAGGATGCCGGGAGATCTACCATCTCCATATGTGCCAACTGGACCATGCGTTGATATAAGTGTTGATGATGAAGATAATGTTGTATGGCCTATCTACATACAGATATTCTATACAGAGGATGATTGTGCTAAATGGGATCTCACCGAGGACCAAATAAAGGGAATGTTTTATTGGAATGGTCACCAGTGGAAGCTGTACGATGAGACCGGTGTGGATACGCACGACATAACCATAGGAAATAAGAGCTATGCAGGTTATGTATGGGCATACGCATATAAAGGACAGCTCTCACCAAAGGTTCCCGGAGGGACAGATATTACACCACCTACGACCTGGTATACACCAAAAACCAAACATTTTTCACCAGGTTCATTGATAACGATCCATGGAAGAGATGATGGCGTTTGGTATAAGATATACTACAGAATAGATGACGGAGATATACATGTAGGTAAAGAAAACAGAGATGTTTATGCCCATGCACCTATGGAGGGCATTCACAAATTAGAGTATTGGGGCGTGGATGCTTGGGGAAATGTAGAACAGCATCATACTGTTACATTTAGAGTTTCATATAGGTACCCACAGACTAGGATAGCATTTGAGGGATATCATGAGTTCGTTGATACTCATTGGGAAATTGCACCAGACACATTGGTATTCTTCGAGGTTGATGATGGTGGACGCGGGTTGCAGGGAACCTATTATAAAATTGACAGTGGAGAATGGAAATTATTCACAGCACCATTTACTTTGTCAGAGGCAGAACATTGGGTGTATTATTACAGCATTGATTCATATGGTTGCCGGGAGGATACAGTCGCATCCTATGTTGTGGTTAAATCTACAAATCAAGCTCCAACAACAACCTGCACATTAAATCCATCCATGCCAAATGGAAACAATGGCTGGTATAGGAATGAGGTAACAGTTACCTTGACAGCAAAGGATCCAGAAGAAGATGATGTCACCATTTACTACAAGATTGATGGCGATGAATGGGGTATTTATACAGAACCATTTATCGTGGGTGATGGAATTCATAAAGTATACTACCACGCTATAGACAATCATGGAAATGAAGAAGGAATAAAAGCCAAGGAATTGAAGATAGACATTTATGCTCCCAAAATATCCGTGAACAGACCATCGAATGCCCTTTACATTTTTGACAGGGAGATTCTTCCTCTACCTGGAGACAAACCGGTTATTATTGGAAAGATAACAATAGATGCAACGATTGAAGACACTGCCACATCGGGAATTGACAATGTCTTCCTTTATATGGATGATGGTCTGAAGAAGACATTTGATGGAAACATAGAATATACCTTGGATGAAACTTTGTTTGGATTGCATACGATGAAAATTGTAGCCTATGACGTAGCGGGTAATGAAGCCAAAAATGAGATGGACATAATCATCTACAACATAAATCTAAGGGGATAAACCCTCTTCCCATTTTTTTTATATTTCTAACAGAAAATCTTTTTTACTTCTTTCCTTTCCTTCATCAATGAAAATTTTGGCTGTCTTATTTGCCATAATTCTCCTTTCAGGATGCATTATCCCATTTGGTAAAATACATAGGAAAGGTTTTTCTCAGGAGGATTTGACTGTTCCCAATATTTATCCTTACACTTCTCAAAAGCAAGAAAAACCTGCAGCAACAATGAGGAGTCAACCTGGTTATAGTTACAACATTTCATGGGAAATGGGAAAAGCATATATCAGCTATGGCGGTGTTGCAAAAATTTTTGTCAACAATACAGGCAATAACGACATATTCATTTACAACTTTGGTATAAAAATTGGTTCGCAGGAATGGAGGTGGGGCAATAACGATACAGGCGTTTTTATTCCCACGGGTGAGAAAAAGAAATTTTATTTATCATTTGGCTCACCCCTCACTCCTGGAAAATATTCATACGAGCTAAAAATATCTTTCATGATTGACAATAAGGCAGGTGTTTTTCCTTTCCACAAAAGAAATGAATGGTATGATAATGGTACATCAGTTGTAAAAACAAAAAAACCTTTATCCATTGATATTCGCCCTTACAATAGCAGTAGCAATTACAAATATTCAAAAAATTATTATTACTATTTTGACAAAATAAATGGAATGGTGAAGCCTTTTGATCCATTAATTATGCAGAAGGCGAATGAAATAACTTCATCTTACCCAGGCAGTTACAATGTTTTTCAATTGTGTGCTGTCTTTGATTACTTGAGAGAGAAGATGGAGTATATTCCTGAAGAAGAAGATGTATGGTCAACTCCTTCAGAGACGCTAATGGATGGTGGCGGAGATTGTGAAGATTTTGCCATGCTTTTTTCTGCTTTGGTGACAGCTAAAGGAGGGACGGCAAGAATATACATGACAGATAATCATGCCTTCGCTTCCATATATATTGGAAATAAAAATGATGCAAATGACATACTAAAAAACATTGAAGAATATTATGGCACCAACCTATTTTTTGCAACTTTTAAAGATAAATTTGGATATTGGTTGGTTGCCGACCCACTTGGCTCTTTCTATCTTGGTGGGCTTCCAGTTGGAAGTGATGTCATTGGACCATTGCAGGGGGAAAAACTATACAATTGGGGATTTGTTGGGACATCGAAGGTATATATAGTTGATGTGATGAAGGAGTAAATCTTTAAATGTGAATTGTTATTACCATCTGATTAAAATGAAGCTTAATTTGAAACCAGAATCATTGTGGAAGTACTTTGAGGAGATAACCAAAATACCTCGCTGTTCCAAGCACGAGGAGAAAATAGCAGAATATGTTGTAGATGTGGCAAAGAAACTAGGGCATGAAGTGGAAAGAGACGAGGTAGGAAATGTGATTGTAAGGAAGAAAGCAGCACCTGGCTACGAAAATGTTCCGATGGTAACACTTCAAGCTCATCTCGACATGGTCTGCGAGAAAAATAGGGATGTGGAGCACGATTTCGAGAAAGATGCTATAGATGTTTATGTAGATGGAGATATGGTGAAGGCGAGAGGTACAACGCTTGGAGCAGATGATGGCATAGGCGTTGCAGCATGCCTTGCTGTAATGGAAGACAAAAATTTAAAGCATGGTCCTCTAGAATTTTTATTTACAGTTGATGAAGAAACAGGAATGACAGGAGCATTCGGACTTAAAAAAGGCTCACTGAAAGGAAAAATGCTCATAAATGTTGATACAGAGGAGTTTGGAGCAGTCTATATTGGATGTGCTGGAGGAGGCAATAGCACCATTACCCTCCCTCTTAAATATGAAAAGATGAGCAAAAAGGGGATCGAAATAAACATAAGAGGGCTGAAAGGAGGGCATTCTGGAACTGAGATACATGAAGGAAGAGCAAATTCAATAAAATTGATGGCAAGATTGCTTTATAATATAGATGTAAAAATAAGCAGTATAGAAGGTGGCGATAAATTCAATGCCATACCCAGGGAAGCATTTGCAAAGGTTGTTCCATTGAATGGTGACGTTACCAAAAAAATAGAGGAGTTTGAAAAGATATTTAAAAATGAATACTCTGTAACAGATCCTGGTATAGAAATAAAAACAAAGGAATGCGATATAGAGAAAATTTTTGATTCCGACAGCCAGAAGAAAGTTTTATCCCTTCTCATGGGCTTGCCTCATGGTGTACTGGCTATGGACCAGCAGGTTGAAGGGCTGGTTGAGACATCAACAAATCTTGCAAAGGTAAGAAGTAATGATGCCTTGGAAATAATGATGAGTTCAAGGAGTTCCGTGAATTCAGCTTTGGAGGCAACGATGCAGAGCATACGTGCCATAGGAGAGCTTGCGGGAGCTAAAGTTGAAGAAGGAAGCAAGTATCCTGGATGGAAGCCAAATCTCGATTCAAAGCTTCTAAAAATTGCCGTTGATTCCTACAAAGAGATGTATGGAAAGGAACCGGAAATAAAGGCAATACATGCCGGCTTGGAGACAGGTGTCATAGGAAGCAAATTTGACATGGATATGATATCCATCGGTCCCCAAGTAGAGCATCCGCATTCTCCAGATGAAGTGGTTTATGTATCATCAGTGCAAAAATTCTACACATATTTGCTAAAAATACTTGAAAACATTGCGAAAGGAAAATACTAGCGTTCCACCACATTCCTAGCCCTATACCCTTTTTTTGTTTCTTCTACATCAAATTCTACCATCTTTCCCTCTTCTGGGACAAAATTTGCATCACTTTTATGTAAGAAAATGTCCTGCTTAAATGCCTTAGACCTTATAAATCCATAATTCTTTTTCCCAAACCATATTTTTATCTTTCCTTTGAACTTTCTTTTCCGCTCAAATTTTTCCCAGCACTCTTGGCAATAAAATCTCTCACACAATGGACATTCATATACCTTGCCTTCATAATAAAAAAGATTTTTTCCGCAGGATGCGCAGCGTATGTTTTTTATTTCCTCTGCACATTCCCTGCAAATCCCTTCATCCGGCTTCAGTATTTTTTTTATTTCATCATTCATCTTAACCTAATGTTATCTTTTTCTGTCCCTTATATTTTCCGCAGTAAATTTTTTCTGGAGTGGAAGAAATTTCTTCAAATACAATCTGGCAGAATCTATCGCCATGGGCAAGATGGACATTTTCTTTAGTATTAAAGCAGGAAAGGGTGAGAGTTCCTTCAAACCCTGCATCCACTTTGCCGAAGGAAGATAAAATCCCCTTTCTGGCATAGGAAGAGCGTATCCAAAGTTGTGCTGTTTTATTTCGCAACTTTATATATTCAATTGTTCCAAGGGCAAACCATGTAGAAGGTGGAACTATTGCTTCCTTCTTCACCTCTCCATTCACCATGATTTCATTTATTGTCAAATCATATCCATTTGGAGTCATATTTTTTGGGTTAAATGGTTCTATTGAAATTTCTCCTTTCTTAATGCACCTTTTTATATCCCTGTCGGAGAGTATCATTTTCTTCCTCTAATTAAGGAATGGCAAATTAAAATTTATGTGCATGGAACTTTTAAAGCAATTCCACGTTCTTTGCCTTTGGCCCCTTGTCTGTATCCTCTATCTCGAACTTCACCCTTTGGCCAACTTTTAAGGATATGAATCTTTCATTGGATTTAACATCTGAATAATGGACAAATACGTCCTTATCAGAATCATCTACTCCAATGAATCCGTATCCCTTCGTGTTGACCCATTTTATTACAGTTCCTTCCATTTTATAGCCAGATATAGATGGAAGGAAAGTTTAAAAACCTTTTGAAATCAACATACATATAAATCATTTTTACATATTATTTCATGAAAAAGGGCACTTTGTGCGTGCATGATGAAGGTGAGGATATATTTGGCTCAATTGTTACTCCCATTCATTTAACATCTACTTACAAACTCAATGATGAAAAATATGGAAAGATAATGGAAGGGAAGAATAGGGAGGCTTATGTATACACAAGATGGAGAAATCCTACGATTAAAGCATTGGAGGAAAAAATGGCGATGTTGGAAAAAGGTGAGGATTCTGTTGCATTTTCTTCAGGAATGGCGGCAATAGCAACTACATTTCTTACCTTCCTCAAAAAAGGGGATGAACTGCTTACAACGATGGACATATATGGGGGAACATTCTCTTTTATACAAAATGAATTGACAAAGCATGGAGTGGAGATAAAATATGTTGACTGCACTTCCTTAAATGAAATTTCTGAAGCAATATCCCCAAAAACAAAAATGGTGTTTTTTGAATCTATTACAAATCCATTATTAAAGGTTGTCGATGTTCCTGAGGTAGCAAAGATTGTTCATGAAAAAAATTGTTTATTAGTTATAGATGCAACATTTTCAACTCCCATTAACCAAAATCCTTTATTACAGGGGGCAGATATTGTCATACACAGTGCTTCCAAGTACATAGGAGGGCATTCTGATTTGATAGGAGGAGTTGTTGTATCATCTAAAAAAATTTGTGGGGAAATATGGAAAAGAATGACAAGATATGGAGGATGTATGGATCCTCAGCAGGCATATCGTATTTTAAGAAGCATTAAGACTCTACATTTAAGAGTAGAGAGGCATAATGAGAATGCCTTTGAAATAGCGAAATTTCTGGAAGGTTTGGATGGCATAAAAAAAGTTATCTATCCAGGATTGCCCTCCCATAGGCAACATGAACTGGCTAAAAAAATTTTGAATGGTTTTGGGGGTATGGTAACTTTTGTTTTGGATGGAGATAACAAAGATGGCATTGCATTTATGCGTAAGCTGAAAATATGTAAAGAAGCACCAAGCTTGGGAGGAGTTGAAACGCTTGTTAGCATGCCTTTCAATACTTCCCACAGTTATTTAAGTAATGAAGAAAGAAAGAAAATGGGCATTGAAGAAGGAATGATTCGCCTTTCTGTTGGAATAGAAGATGTAGATGATTTGAAGGAAGACATTGAATCTGCTTTATCTAGCTATTGAATATAAAAACCTCTCTTTCATCTTGCCTTGTATTTCCATCAAACATTAGTACCTTTATTTCATGTTTTCCTATAGCCATTTCATCCCATGTCCATTGATACGGCTTTTCCTCATCTACATACTTTAATTCATCATCGATATAAAATTCAACTTTTGATGCAGCGCATTCTACCTCAATGCTTATCTTTCCAATAATAATCGTTTTTCGAATGGGAATAATCTCCTTATCAAAAAAATATAAAAACCCATCTTTTGGTTTTTTTATTCCTCCTATGGATATGTGCAAAATGGGGGAATACCACCATAGATGACCTTCTATCCTTTCTTCACCATCCGTACCATTGATTATTTCTAAATAAGATTCATTCGTCCTTTCCTTTATTATCCTTAAATAGGAATGCTCATTTCCATAGATGGAGGGAGCTATCGTTTTTTTGTATATTTGGTCAACCTGAGCCTTTGCAACAACATATATGTCTGTAGCATTGTATGGCACTTCTATCTCCTCCTCCCATACTTTTCCATGGGTGCGCCCATTCCTTGCGTCATCCCAGCCTGTTCCTCCCAGATATTTTCCAGCATAGTCATCGTGGTCAATCCCAAACCATTCAGGATTGTTTATCACATCCTCATTTGTTCCCCATTGAATGGATGTATGGTCAACAACCAGGCTTCCATTGACCTGCCATCTCAATTTAATTTTTTCTCCAGGATAAGCAACTTTTGGAGGAGAAATCCATTGCAAATATGGCTGAGCCAAATCAATTTGATGAAGCAGAAAATTTCTCACCCCCTTTCCATATCCCTCTATAAAATCGCTTCCAAATTCCCATTCTGGTGGGTCCTTTACAACCGACAATTCTGGAGAAACCCAGAATATGCCTGAGCCATAATAATTCCCAAAAATTTCATCTTTTACATACTCATCTTCAGCAGGATTTTTTTCAACATCTGCTCCATAAGCCCATGCAGCCATGCAACCAGGCGCCTCATATCCAACTGTTGTAGGAATTGTCCCTATATTCCCCGCATTTAAATCCCCACCAAAATTTCCCATATAGGAGCCGCATCGCAGGCAGGCAGCATCATAGAAATAGAAGTCAGGGGGAGCATAGGAATATTCTTTTCCAGATATTGGACTTTTTACCTTCACATCTCTATGGGTTGATGACCATGGATAGAGGAGCATCCTTGCCCCTCCATGAAAATCTGTGCCCACGCGTATTAGGTGATGATTGACAAATTCCTTCAATGTTTTTCCCGTCATGCTGCTCCAGCATTCAGGAGGACCGTAATGCCCTGGTCCGTCATAATCTGCTTCCCTGTTCAAATCCCATCCATGAATGTCTCCTCTTTGATGAAAATCAAAGCCATAGGGATTGTGGCTAACCTCGAAATAAATTTCCCTATTGTCCAGCAACCATCGAAGCCACTTTGTTTTGGCATTTTTCTCCTCAAAAGCAGAGCGCATCAACCAGTCTGCAAACCAGTACATGCAGATGGTTCCAACAGTTTCATCTCCATGGGGGCTGCCTAAGAAAAGAACTTCTGGTTTATGGAAGCCCAGGCTTTCATTTGTAATGCGCACATAATAATCATCATATCCACCATCTCCCTCTATTCCATACAATTCATTTGCCTTGAAAACTTCTATGTATTCAGGATATTTTTTCTCCAATTGCCTATACCATTCCACCAATTCTTCATAGCTATGTGGTTTTTTGTACCATGATGTACCTGCCTCTATTTTTTGGGGGACAATAGACAACCCTCCACAAATAAGAAAAAAAATGATTGCCAACGAGATAATTTTTTTCATGCTATGGTAATTAAAAAAATAAAATAAACTTTATGCAACTTTCAAAGCATGAAATAAAAGGGAAAAGAAATTTGTAGAATATTTGAAATAGTTGTCTTCCAAAAATGTGCACCCATACGTCCTCTACAGAATTAAACACTTTTGGTATCGAAACAGGCATTGGCTCACTCCACTTGCTTTCTGAATAATGGATATCCTTTGCCTTTACCCTCACCAGATAAGTTCCATTTTTCCTCCAGCTATGAGTAGCTTTTACTTCTTCCCCACTACTATAAGGGCCAAGCCAGTCGGTCACAGTTCCATCTCCCCAATCAAACATGTAATATAATTTCTCCCCATCTTTATCAGTCGTTGAGGTTTTGTAGGTATAATTGAGCCCTGTAAACCCAGTTTTTGATCCTTTTGGTCTCTCTGGCTTTTCTGGGGGATTATTCATTGTTTTTCTTGCGCATTTCAAATCCAAATGCTGCCAGTAACAGTAACTTATGACAGGATTGTCGTGTGAATCAATAGCTATATCGCAACATCCTCCCACATATCCCACTGAATCAATAACTTCTTCATGCCACTGGCTCCCATCCCAGTAGAAATACTCTTGGTCTCTATCATTTTCTTCTGGGCTATCTGTCCCGTAACATGCAATGTGGGGGTAATCATGGGAATCCAAAGCTAGAGAGCATGCCCCACCTATGTACCCCTCTGATGCTACTGTTTCAACATTCCATTTACTCCCATCCCAATAAACATATTTTAAATCATGATTTTCCATTCCATGATAAGCAATATGTGGGTGACCATTTGAATCCATCCTCATTGATGCATAAGTAATTTCTCCTCCTTCTGTCAAAATTGTTTCTATTTTCCATCCTTCATTGTCCTTATGGGCGTATTTCAATTCATTTCCGCATCCATAAGCAATGTATGGATAATCATCCTTCATGATTATTGAATGAGCCCATAGGCTAGACCAGTATACATTGCTATCAGGGTCAACAATTTCTATATTCCACTCATTTCCATTCCAGTATGCATATTTAAGCCCTCCATGTCTATAACCAGCATAGGCAATATGTGGATGGTCATTGGAATCAACAGCTATAGCTAGATGGGAAAAAGCATCATCATCGATTTTTTTGGTTATGTTCCACTCATTTCCATCCCAATAAGCATAGTCCAAGTCTTTATGTCCAACATCACAATATGCAATATGAGGATAATCATTTGAATCAAGAGCAATGGCTGTTGGAATTCCAACGGCACCATGCGAATCAACTGTCTCATTTATCCATTTTTCACCATCCCAGTATGCATATTTCAAATCATAATCTCCTATATTACAATAGCTTATATGTGGATAATCATTATGGTCGAGAGCAATAGCCGTATATCTTCCAACTTTACCTTTGTAGTCGGCAGTCTCAATAGACCAGTTATAACCATCCATTTTGTTTATATGGTCAGCATTTGAATTTATATGGGGAAGCGTAGAAAAAACCATTATTGCTACAGCCAAAAACACTATGATTTTATTCATCTCCTCACCCAATATAAATAGATTTTCGATATTTATGCATTATTATCTTCAAAAACCCTGTCAAAATCTTCCGACAAAATAAAATAAGGGTTTATCCATTTAGCAAAGATGCCAGTCGTCACATTTGACTATGAAGATTTCATAAGCCTTCTAGGCAAGAAAATAAAAAAGGAGGAGATGTTAAAAAAAATTCCAATGATTGGAGCAGAGATTGAAAAGGTAGATGGAAATGAAATATCTGTTGAATTTTTTCCAGATAGACCTGATTTATTAAGCATAGAGGGAATTGCAAGAGCGATGCGATCTTTCTTAGAAATTGAGCTTGGAATGAAAAAATATGAGGTGATGGAGCCAAAAATAGAGATGAAGGTGGAGGAGAGCGTGAAGGAAGTGAGACCATATGTTAGCGCTGCCATCATAAGAAATGTGAAGATGACAGATGAATTGGTTGCGTCTGTGATGGAATTGCAGGAGAAATTGCATCTCTCTATCGGAAAGGAAAGGAAAAAGATGGCAATTGGTGTACATAATTTAGATGCAGTTGTTCCTCCTTTTACCTATAAGGGTGTGAAGCCCAATGAGATAAAATTTGTTCCCCTTGGAAAAGCGCAGGAAATGAATTTGGAGGAAATATTATTGAAGCATGAAAAAGGAATAAAATATGCCCATTTATTGGAAGGCAAGAAATTATATCCCATAATCGTTGACAAAAATGAAAATGTTCTTTCCTTCCCTCCTATAATAAATGGGGAGCTGACAGCTGTTGATTTGTATACGGAAAACATTTTTATTGATGTGACAGGAACTGAAAAAATGGCAGTGGAAAATGCGTTGAATATTATTGCTACCGCATTTGCTGAGAGAGGAGGGAAACTAGAGAAAGTTAAGATAATTGATGAGGAAAGGAGGGTAACTCCAAATTTAATCCCAGAGGAAAGGGAAGTTGATATAAACTATGCAAGCAAGATTTTGGGCATGGATGTAAAAAAATATGCAGTGAAATCTCTCCAGAAAATGGGATATGATGCATTTATGGATGGTGATATGGTTAAGGTAAAGATTCCACCATGGAGAGTTGATATCCTTCATGCTATTGATTTGGTGGAGGACATGGCTATAGGTTATGGATATGAAAAATTTCAGCCAAAACTACCTGAGGAAATGACATTTGGAAAGGGTGTTTCATTCAGAAAGTTGCATGACATCCTGCTAGGATTAGGATTCATTGAAGTTGTTACCTTGTCCTTATCAAACAGGGAAGATCAGTTTCAAAAAATGAATGTTAGAGAAAAAGAAATAGTTGAGATTGAAAATCCTGTTACAACGAAACACTCCTGTCTACGCCTTTCTCTCTTACCTTCTCTTTTGGAAATTTTATCTAAAAATAAGCATAATGAATTGCCTCAGGCTATTTACGAGATCGGGGAAGTAGTTCATATTCAAAACAAAATGGCAAAAAATTTTGTTTATCTAGCAGGAGTCAAAATTTCTGCAAAAACTGGGTTCACGGAATGCAAGTCATTGGTAGAAGCTATAATGAGAAATCTTGGCATTGATGCCACAATTAAAGAAAAAAAGCATGATTCATTCATTGAAGGAAGGTGCGCATCCATATGGTATGATGGAGAGATAGGATATTTTGGGGAATTGCATCCAATGGTTATAATAAATTTTGAGTTGGAGCATCCTATCATTGCCTTTGAAATGAATGTCGAGAAATTACTTTCTCTTTCTGAAGAAAAGTAAAATAAAGAATGCAATCATCAATGGCAATGCTTCAAATCCAGGAACTCGGCGCAGCTCCACAGGTTGAGGAAGCCCTTTGATGGATGGCGATTTTTCCTTTCCAATGGAGGAATCAGAAACTGTTTTGAATGTATATGCTATACTTTTTACAGTATTATTATATTTTTTCTCTATGCCGGGAAAATAATGAATGACTTCTGCACATGCTTTTACATTCAAATTTGAATTTTCCTCCCATCCTTCATGGGCAGGAGATGTTGTATACAAGCAATATTGGATTCCACCAATTGTTTTATTGCCTGAGGGAGTAGCATTTATCTCCTTTCCGTTAACTTCCAAATAGCATCTGAACTTTTCATTGCTTATATTTTTCAATACTTGTATCTCTATGGTATAGTTTGCACCAATGCCCTTATTGGTGGGATTTGTAATGGAAATGACATTTTTTTCAAATCCTATTTTTCCTTTCTCCAGCGATGTCCTACCGCTTTTATCGCTTGCAATTATAGTATATGAAAGAGAAGAGCTTTCATTTCCTTTATATTCATAAGTATAAACATCTCCTTCTTTCTGCATTTTGAAAATGTTCCATTCCTTTCCATCTGAAATATTAACTTTTACTTCCTTTACTCTTACATTATCTGTAACTCTAGCTGCAATGATGATGCTTCCTCCAACTTCTTGTATTTCCGGCAAAGCCACAACATCTATTTTGGGAGGTGATGCATCATAAAATGGAGGGTTTATCAGGACTATAAATATGGCAAGCCATGTGAAGAAATAAAAAGAGATGGAGCCAAGCCACTCTTTCCTCCCAAATTTTGAAATATCTATTTTGAGCAATTGGAGCAATTTGGCAAGGAAGCCAATTGAGCATATCGCTAAAAGGAATGTTAGCCCCCATCTTAATGACTGTGACATGGAAGCCCACGCAAAACGAGAAATTATCCCCATTAAAATTCCAAATCCGAATGAAATGAATGATGTTTTTGCCTTTCTTTTTTCTTTCTCTTTAAATTCCTCTTCATCAAATTGTGGGAATTCAAATTCATATTCCTTCTCATCTTTCATTATTCACATGCATGAAGTAATCAGTTAAAGATTTTTCCTTTCTTACCACCCCCATTTCATTGCCAGGGAAGCTCCCCTTCCCAACAGCAAAATTTTTGGAAGAAGAAAGGGATGTTTTAAAAAAGAAGGGAAATCAGAAAAACTAAAATTTCCCAAAATTTTTCCATCTAGTAACTCCCCTATGGTAGTAAGTTCTTTATTAGCAAGGCTAACAAGCACATTTTTTGCTTTTAGTAGGGAGGAGTGAGCCATAGGATGTTTTTTTATTTCCCTTTCATATTTTTTCAAATCGTCTATGTTCTCTGATAAAATACTGGCAGCATGGATAATTGGGCAGAGACCCCCACCAGATAAAGGATTTGTCATCGATGCTGCATCTCCAATCAAAGCTATATTTCCTTCAACAATTTTGGAGGGTATGCCGGAAATAGGAATGGCTCCTGCTTCCTTTTTAATCACATCCTTCTTTTCGAATCCAATGGCATTCAAAAAGAAATCTAATTGACTAAATTTGCCAGCTAAGCCAACGTTCAGGCAATCTTTCTTTGGAAAAACCCAAGAATAATGGGATGAAAATTCTTTGTTGAAATAAAATTGTAAGTAGTGCATGTCTGAAGTGTTGCATTTAACTTTATATTGAACACCACATACAACTTCCTGTTTTATTCCCATATACCTTCTTACAATGGAGGAAGGTCCATCTGCACCTATTAACCTTTCATATTTTATTTTTTCATTATTGCTCAGATGAACACATTTTTTATTTATTGCTGAAACACGAGCATTTGTCATTAATTTACCTCCTCTTTTCACAAATTCATTTGCCATTCCATTAAGCCATTCATTCCTATTCAATACAACGCCTTTAATATAACATGAAAGACATGAATCTTTGGGGAAAAAAATTTTTGCTCCTTCTACTTCCTTTGAAATATATGGATGGGAATCAAATGGAATTTTTTTTAAAGAACGAAAATCGCAACATTCTGCACAGGCTGTTGACTCTATTCTTGTCTTTTTTTCCAAAATTAAAGGCTCTATCCCTTCCTCCAATAAATGCAATCCAGTTATTATTCCTGCTGGACCTCCCCCTATGATTACCACTTCCATAGTTAATTATAATTCTTTTGTCATTAAAATTATTTATGGAAAAGGAATAGGGAATAATACTTTTCCATTAAATGACGCAGATTTATCTCCCCCACAATTTTCTTTTCATCCACAACAGCGAGTCTTCTTATTCCATGTTTTATCATTTTTTTTATTGCATCTTTGACCTTCTCCCCTCTATTGCATGTTACGGGATTGGGTGTCATTAAATCTTCCACTTTTTTTACTTCCTTTTTTTGCCCCCCTTTTAGTAATAAGAGTACATCATGCTCTGTTATTACACCGACCAATTCCATGCTCTTCTTTCCCTTAACAACCCAACCATATCCCCTTCCAGTAAGCAAAATTATAGCCATTTTTATGCTCGCATTATGCTCAATCAAAGGCAAATCCCATGTTCTGTCATCCATCACTGCCTCAATGCTCAATTCATGAAAGTCACTCAAATCCATAATTGGAAAGTCGATTTGTATTTATAGCCTTTGAGAAAGGCCCCAAAATCGATTTAGGTAGTTTGGAGCATCACAATTTTAAACTAGAGAATGAAATATATACAAAGATGCATTACAAAAATAATGCCCTTTGAGGAGATGAATTGGAAAGAAATAGAGGCGATGGATAAAGATACAATTCTTTTTTTAACCATTGGACCAATGGAGGAGCACGGTCCCCATCTCCCCGTTGGCACAGATTTTTTCATTGCAAAATATATTGAAAATGATGCAATTGAGGCATTAAGGGAGAGAGGAATTAATGCTGTTGCCCTCCCATCTCTTCCAATTGGCTGTTGCAGAATGGCTAGAGATTTTGTAGGAACTATTTCCATAGAGTGGAAATTGATCAGAGGCATACTTCATCAAATTTTTCTCTCAATATCAAAAATGGGTTTTAAATACATCATCATATGCAATTTCCACATGGATTTGCACCATATTAAAGCAATTCATTCCGCCATCAGTAAGGCAAAGGGAATGGTTATATGCGAGCCCATCTCTTCTTACTATTTCAAAGGAACACTTTGGCATGCTGATGACAAAAAAGAAGTGCATGCAGACATGAAAGAAACATCCCTTGCCCTTTTTGCTTTTCCTCATCTAGCAAAGCAATGGGATGCTCTCCCTCCAGTCAAGATAAAAATGGATGGACCAGATGCTTTATTTAAAACAATGAAAGAAATGGGAGCGAAGGAAGGATATGTAGGCTCTCCTTCTTTAGCAAGTGAAAAATATGGAGAGGAGATGTTTAAAAAATTGGTTGACATAGTTATTGAAACAGCAGAGAAAATGGTAGCAGGCGATAAACTGCCAGACTTGCCACCAAAAATAAAGATATTGCTAAAATTAATAAAATGAGGTAAGGCGATTGCAGATGTATGTCAAACAATCCTGTAAGCATTTCTTATTGTCCCATTTTTTTATCTTAACCATCTCTTCTTCAAAATGTCTTTTTATATTTGGAATAGCCCTTACAACATTATCCACTATTGTCACATCAGCATTTCTTGCAGTCCTTGACAGAGGATTTAAATCTATGGTAATAACCAATTTCCCCATTTTTTTCAATGCCTCACATCTATCTCCATCTTCCAAAGGAACAAGGACAACATCCGCATTGTAAATTCCTTCCTTACAACATTTTCCTCTATCATGAGCCAAACCAGGGATTCTCTCCTCTGCATTCTCCCCCAAAATTGATTTTCCTCCCTGCTCCTCTAAAAATTTTATGATTTTTTTAACTCTCTCCTCTGTCCTATGAAAAAGATTAACTTCAATTTTTGCCCCCGTTACTTCTGCCAGTTCTATACATTCCCTGCCAGCCAGGATTGCGACATTTCCATTTACCGAGATGACAGGATTGTTTGCTTTTTTGATATAATAGGCAGCGGCACAGGCAGCAGCATCGGCAGGAGGTATTGTTTTTTCCCCAAGCAAATAATCAAAAGCCTCTCCTCTTCCATGGGCAATCATTCCTGTTTCATGAACAATGCCTTTCCTAACTCCATCTGCTATTTTTTCCCTTAGAATTAAGGAATGGTATCGCGGATGACTTTTTGGGATATGCATGAAGGCATATCCATTTCACCTAAAATATTCTTTCCATCCTTTTTTAATTTTTCAGTGGCATTGGTCAAAATCCAGCAAAGCAGATATATTTCCCTTCCATTACCATTCAATGAAAAATGCCCTTAGGGGGGTAATAGCAATTATAAAGAAGGAATATAGGGATGCTATCAGAAACAGATGGCTTATCATAATTTCCTCCATTTTCTTTATCTTATCCATTGTTATTTCATATTTCGGGATATCTGGAAAGGAAATAGGTTTTCATGGCATTAAGGACACTGTAATGGCTTTAATTAGCCTCATATCGTTTTTAGTGCCCATAATTTCAATCATGCTCGGTTATGGTTCTATTATAAATGAAAGGGAAAAAGGTTCTCTCAATGTTCTTTTATCCTATCCATTGACAAGGGCTGAGGTTTTCATTGGGAAGTATTTTGGTTTAAGCATGGTATTGCTAACAACGATTTTTGTAGGATTTGGAGGGGCTGGTATTGTTATCGCTTTTGGCAGCAGTTGGTCAATCAATTGGCTCTCCTTTATACTTTTCCTTATAGCAACATTCATAGTAGGAATGATATTCCTAGGATTTTCTATGGTTATGTCTGTTGTTGCTAAGAAAAGGTCTACGGCAATAGGAATGGCGGTATTCACTTGGTTCTTTTTTACTATGATTATTGGAATACTTTTGCTTGGTATTTATGCAGCAACTGGTGGGAACATACAGGAATACATGGAAGGAAATTTAGAAAGCATCCCTGACTGGTTATGGAAAGCAATGTTTTTCAGCCCTTTAGATACATATCAAATGTTCATTTGCCTCCTTTACAACGTAAAAACATTTTTTGGATATTCTGTGCCTGTTGTACCTTCTTATGTCAACACAGGAACAACTTTCCTTGGAATTTTTTTGTGGGCTATTGCATCACCTATACTTGCAATGATTCTTTTCAGAAAAAAAGATTTGTAATTAATGAAGATAAAGTCCACCATTTACATGAATTGTTTCCCCTGTTATGTAGTCTGATAGATGGGATGCGAGAAATAAGCATGCATAGGCAACATCTTCTGGCTTTCCTAATCTTTTGAGAGGAATGGCTTTTATTCTTTCCTCTCTCTGCTTTTTAGTGTAACCAGCAATGATATCTGTATCTATTGTTCCAGGAGCAATTGCATTTACATTTATTTTTCTTGATGCCAGCTCTAAAGCCAAGCTTTTCATCAATCCAAGTACTCCTGCTTTTGATGCTGCATAGCTAGCTCCGTGGGATGAGCCCTTGAACGCAAGTTGAGAAGAGATAAAGATAATTTTTCCTCCTTCTTTCATATAAGGAATTGCATATTTACAAACATTATAGCAACCTTTCAAGTTTACATTCATGACCTCATCCCATCTTTTTGAATCAATTTCCTCAAAAGAGCTGCGATAATAAATGCCTGCATTATTTACAATGATATCTATTTCTTTCCTTTCTTTGACTAATGTTTCAATCATTTTCTTTACTTGCATTTCCTGAGAAACATCTGCTTGAAGAAGTATGCCTTTTCCTCCATTTTCCTGTATAGTTTTTAATGCTTCTATGGCTTTTTCTTTGCTTTTTAGATAATTCATCCCAACAAAAGCCCCATGTTTGGCAAGCTCTATTGCAATAGCCCTTCCTATGCCACGAGAAGAGCCCGTTATGAGGGCTGTTTTGTTGCTAAGTAACTCATTCATTTTTCAATGCATTATGCATTTTTACAACGCTTTCAACAGCCATCTTTGCACGCTCGATGCGCTCCTCTGCCTGCAATCTTGTCATTCCTGGACCTGTAATGCCCAATGAAACTGGCTTGTCATATTGAATTGACAAATCTATTATTTTGCGGGCTGCATGTTGTATGACCAGTTCATCATGCTCAGTTTCTCCTTCAATGACTGCACCCAAAGCAACAACTCCATCAATCCCCATGCTTTGTAATAATTTTTTTATGGCAAGCCCCATATCAAATACGCCCGGCACTTTAATGACTTTTACAACTTTTGCACCTAAAAATTCTGCATGCTCTTTTGCTCTTTCAAGCATCATCATAGTTATATCATAATTGAATTCGGAAACAACAATGCCAATTCTTATCTCTTCACTGGTTTCCTTTCCTTTCATGAGAAGGTATCTCCTTTCTATTTATTTATTTTTGGCTTGCAATTAATGCATATTCCATGGGGAACATCAAAATGCTCCATGCAGAAATTTCTTCCGCACATGGCGCAGGTAAACATCTTGCCTGGTTTCCCACAAATGGCGCATAAGCCCATGATTTCCATATACCAACAATGAAACAGTGATTAAAAAGCTTTTATGATTTAAATTGAAGAAGTAACAAAGTTTCTTTTTACCCAAGATTCAAATACTGGATCGGTTAGATGGTAGCCATCCCTTTTCTCTAAAATTCCTATGTTTATTAAATAATTCAAATACTTTGGTAGAGAAGTTTGATTAATGCCCATGCTCCTTGCAATTGCGGATGGTTTGCTATTTCTCGTTACTGCTATAATAAGTTCACCATATTTTGCAGATTTCTCATTTAGCCGTGCCAATAATTGTCTGAACTCAGAATCGAGATCCCATAGCATTTCCTTGTAACATTCTTTGACAACCCTAATGGTTACGTTTTTTCTACCGTGAGTATGCATAATAATATGACCCAGCCTTTGCATGTAGTCTGGAAAACATCCTGTCAACTTTACATATTCATCAAGCGCTTCTTTTTCAATCATAAGTCGTTTATTCACATACTCCTTTACAATATCTTCTTTAAATGGTCCTAACTTTATTGGTGTAAGTTGCCTGTAAAAAGCGGAGTCTCTGGAATAAACAAGTTCTGTCATATAGGTTACGGCTGATGATGAGAGAATATAAAAAACCTTTTCCTGGTGTTGTATTATAGTTCTTAAACGCTTCACCCATTCAACTCCCCACCTAATTGCTATATCTGCAAATTCATCCATCATCAAAACGAAATAAACACCCTTCTCCTTAGCAAGATTTTCTATATAATTTAATGCATTTTCAAGTAATTCTTGTTGATCTTTCCCTTCTCTAAATCCAATCCTTATACTTGCATACCGTGCTATTGACAACTCTGCTTCAGATATCTTGCTTAGGATATCAGATGCTTTTTGTTTGATGACTTTTTCAATCTTGCGGAGATATGCCTTATCTCCCGTTTTTTTGACATAAGATTTCAATGCTACATCTATCAACTGAGTGGCAAGAACAGCCTTGGATGGCATTCCATAACAGTCTATAAAAACGGGGATTATACCTTCGAGGTCTAATTTCAAATTTTTCAGCAAAGAAGTTTTTCCAGTTCTCCTTAAACCAATGAGTGCTATGTTATTTCCACCACCTTTTGGTATCTCACTTAATATGTCATGAATTTTTTTTAACTCCTTCTCACGATTGATGAAATATTTGCCTGTCACAGGCTTTCCATATCTGAAATACTCCATATTTCAGTATATTCCTATGAGAATATATTCTTTTCGGTATATATTATTTATATTCTGCAAAGAATATATTCTGCAGAGAATAATATTGCATTCAAAATTCATCCTAAAAATTTTGGTTATGAGAGGGTGGATTAATTTGAATGGAAAATATGGAGAATAGAAGAAAACAATATTTATTTAACCTCCTTTTTTCAAATTTGAAATTCATTTAATTTTATAGGTGATTTTCTTTTTTTCAAACTCTCCAGGTGCCAACCTATGTAATAAATCAGCCATTTTCTGTCTATATTCTACAACCAGATCCATGATCATTTTTAAATGGTCATCAAACTTTTTATTGGGGAATAATATTTTAGCTAACCCTGATGCTAGTCTGTATATAGCTATTTCATCCCTAATTGTAACATTTTCCAATTCTACTTTTTTTCTGATCACTGGACCAAAATCAATTTTTCTTAATTCATGTAAAACTTCGGAAAGAAAATCAACGGAAAAACCATAATTTTTGGATAAATGTACCCCACTCTTCTTTATCTTCGGAATTTCCCATCCCGGTATGACACCATGAATTCTATCCAGAAAGGCTGTATCATTTCTCATAAATTCTGGCAAAGCATAGTTAATATCTTCAGCTGGCACATAGCCTGTAACATCAATGTTGCCCATAAAAACCAAAGAGCATAATGATGTTGCTTTTTTGGGGCCTCTTTCAAAATGTCCATCAACCATATAATCTTTGAGTTTTCCCATCATTTCATCTGCTTTTGCAAATCTAATCTTCATTATTTCATCAAAAACAATACAATCTTTTAAACCAATTTCTCCTATCGTCCTCCTCCCGATATTATAAAAGAATTGAGCAGGAGTTATCAATCCGCCAGAAATGATGCGAGTGTAGAAAGATATATTTCTATAGAAGTATGTTTTTCCCGTAGCCCTGGGTCCGAATTCCATCATATTGACATTGTTTTCAACTATTGGAATAAACCTCGAAATAAGAATAAGTTTTTGCCTTTCATTATAAATTTGTGGATTCAATCCAATTGTATTAATTAGTATGTCAATCCATTCTTCCAAACTGAATGCATCCCTATTTGTAACAAAAGAGTCCAAACTAATGGAAGATATGTGAAATGGAATAAAGCTATCTATTAGAATCGGCAGAGTTAATTTATTTCCAGCTCCATCTGTTATTGGATCAGAATATTTTAGTGAAGCTACCCCCCATACTCCTGTTGATAACAATTGATCATTTGCCTCGACCACAGAATCCAAAATTGCCACATTTCTTAGATTAAGGCTTGGAATGTGAGCCTTTCTTATTTCATGTTTTTCATCAACTTCTACTTTAATTTCATCTATTATCCTATGTGGCTTCCTTCTTATTATTACTTTATCTAAAATTTTATCTTTATCTTTTGGTTCGGGATGAAGAGTGTTTATTAATTCTATAACTTCCATTAACTTCTCATTAAATCTTTCCGGATCTTCTTCATTGGATATTTTTGTTAGCAAATGCTCAGAAACAAATTTTGGCACTCTTTTTATATCCTGTCTATTAGATAATCCTTTATTTACCACAAATTCGGGAAAATAAT
>Ga0164318_10001445_pt1 | contig 21172 bp, 15 predicted proteins | sample GuaBasSedimGuay9_FD_113734 | JGI IMG/M metagenome (GOLD analysis project Ga0164318, IMG submission 113734) | Subseafloor sediment microbial communities from Guaymas Basin, Gulf of California, Mexico - Guay9, Core 4571-4, 0-3 cm | ecosystem: Environmental > Aquatic > Marine > Hydrothermal vents... | reverse complement strand
GGCGTGAGGCTCTTGGATAAAAGTATTATAAGCCGAATCCGGCATTTGCTTGATATAAAGATCCCGCTGCGGAAAGGGTATTTCGATGCCATGTTTACGGAAGGCGTCGAAGATGGCGCAGTTTAACTCGTGGGTCACAGTTATCCGCACATCCGGCGTGCGCAGATAAACCCAGATGGTAAAATCCAAGGAACTGTCTCCAAAGGCATTGAAAAAAATAGTGGGCGGGGGATCGTGGAGCACATTTGGATTGGCCCGGCAGACGCGATCAATAATTTTTGTCACCTGATGCACATCGGAGCCATAAGCAACGCCCACGTTGAGGCTGAGACGGTTAATCCCCTTACCGTAGAAGGTCCAATTGAGAACCTTATTGGAGATCAGTTCCGAGTTAGGGATGATCAGCACATAACGGTCATAGGTCTGGAATACCGTACTGCGCACCCGGACCTCCTTAACCATGCCCCATTGACCGTCAATGATCAGCATGTCCCCGACCTTGATGGGGCGTTCAAACAGCAGGATCAAACCGCTGATAAAATTATTAACGATATTTTGCAAACCAAAGCCGATGCCAACTCCGAGGGCACCAGCAAGTAAGGCTATGTTGGTAAGATTAAATCCCAGAAAACCGAAGGCCACGATGATCCCCAGGGTCATCAAGGTATAATGCGAGGTCTTAGAGATAGTGGCCTGCACCCCCTCATCCCAGCCGCGGCGGGTATAAAGACGTTGGGCGAGCAGGAACTGGACCAGATAAGAGAGACGATGGGCTAGATAGATCACCAATAATGCCAGCAGAATGGCCAGCGGGGTTAATTTAATCGGCCCTAGCCGCGGCCCCGAGTTGAGTATCTGATAGAGCTTAGGGAAAACTATCGCCCAGACTCCCCAAGTATCCAAAATGAAGGGAACAGCCAGAATGACCATCGCGGCAGGGACAAGTTTACGCCAGTTATGAAAAATATTGGTTATACTTGGGGACCAGGAAGGAAACTTGTAAACCAACAAACCCTGTTCCGGGTGAAATACATAGGTATCAAAATCATCGCTCAACTGGGCTAAGAGTAAAAATAGAAACGAGATGCCAATGGTGTTGACGATGGCTTGGGATAGAAACGTGGCCAGATTGTGAAACCCGAAGAGATCACCCAAAAGAATTACTACTAATCCGTAACATACCAAAAACCGGAGACATTTGATGATATCCCGCCACCAGAAACACTCGGATACCCCCATGCCGTCTAGAAAGTTGCCCAGATGGGGTTTCTTGAGCAATCCCGCCAATCCTAATAAGATACCGATTTCGTAAATAAATCCGGAGAAATCCAGAGTACTCAACGGATAATTTACCAACTCTAAGACAAACAGGACCCACTGGCCGGCCACCACATAAATAAGATATAATTTGCCATATCTACAATAAAAACGGGCAGTTTCATCAACCACAGGAATAATGCGACGATTCGAATCTTGGGGATTATACAGGGCCTGATTCAATTTGGTCAGCAATACGATCACAATCCAAGCTATCAGGGCAGAAAAAACCAACTGTATGTCGGTAGTTTGCAACAGATCCAGAATCCATAGTCCAAGGCCCAGCCATAAAATCAGAACCAGCAAAATCGCACGCCAAGAGATGATCTCGGCCAGGGCCAGGAAAGTTTTTTGGGCGAAACTGAAGGCCCTAGCTTGCCATTGTCCAATTAATGAGGCAAAAAATTTCCTCAGCCGCCACGCCCCATATAGCACGAAAACCAAAGAAACTAGCAATCCCACCAGCGGGGCTATCTGGCCTTCGACTTTCTGTCTCAAGGCTTCTGATTCAAGCTGTTTCTGACTCCAAGCTTTTAATCTGCTTGGCAGGGTTAAGGATTCCTTAGTAAATTTTTTGATATCATACCAAAAATCCCAAATACTGCGGCGGGTTAACAGTTGTTCTTTCCAGGTCTCTCTGACGTAGGTCTCTATGGAAGCGATTAGCTCTTGAACTAACTTCTGTTGCTGTAAAATTTCTTGAGCCTCAGTTTCTTGTATCTGAATCAGTTGATTGACTAATTTGTTCTGTGCGGTTGCCAATCCCAAATATCTCTGATAACTTTTACGGATACCTTTTTGCTGTTCAGCCGAAAGGTCTGATTCTTTGAGCCGCGCAATTTGGATTTTTAAATCAGCCTGGGTGGCGGCGATATCGGCCTGTTTTTTCTTAAGGCTGTCAATCTGCTTTTCTAAGTCCTGAAAAGTAGCGGTAATATTCTTTTCCTGAGCTGAGTATCGGTCAAGCAGGGTTTCAGCCTGTCTTAAGGGTATCTTATCCACCGCTAGAGCAGCTTTCATGGCAGTGATGTTAGTGTTGAGTTCCTCAGAGACCTTTTGCAATGAATGTAAATCTCTCTTATGTTTATCAACCCTTTCTTTCAAGGAGGTAAGTTCTTTTTCCAAGTCTTGGGTGGTGGCGGCCAGGATTTTTTCAATGGCCGTTTGTACATCTGGCGCGGTGGATACCGTGATCTGCTTTTCTCCCCAGGCTAAGCCAAAAAATCCCAGTAAAATTATCGTCCCCACCAGGGACTGAATAAGCCCGATCTTGGAACTAGTTATACCGATTCTCCAGATCATTTACCCTCCAGATAAAGAGTTCTTGATTCTTAAACTTGTATACCAGCGGAAACTTACTCGATTGGCCGCAGGGAGCAGAGAAAGGAAGACGATACGAAATTAAAAATGCAGTGTGGCGATATCTGCATCTTCTGTCAAAAAATTTCCTGCCAACCAACTGAATTTTTATTTTATGGGCGGATATTTGATATATCTTATTGGAGTTTAATAGGACTTGTCAACCGCAGCAAATGAGGTGAGTCAATGTCCGAGTTCGAACAGACCTTCACAGAACTGCTCTCCGCCCATCGCTGGGAAGAGCTGAAATCAACCCTCACTGAAAAAAATCCTATGGATCTGGCCAGTCTGATCACTTCCCTACCCGCCAGCGAACGTGCCCTGCTCTTCCGGCTGCTCGAAAAACGTCAGGCCGTGGAAGTCTTTGAGAGTTTAGAAGTCGACGACCAGCAGGAACTGCTGGCAGGCTTTCGGGATGAACAGGCCCGGGACCTGGTCGAACATATGTCACCGGATGACCGGGCTTATCTGTTGGATGAAGTACCGGCCAAGGTGGCCAAACGCCTGCTGCGGATGTTGAGCCCGGTCGAACGGGACGCTACTGCCCTGTTATTGGGATATAAAGAGAACACCGCCGGCCGCATCATGACCCCGGAGTATATCGATCTCAAGAGCTTTATGTCGGTCAACGACGCCCTCTTAAAGATTCGCCGGGTCGGCCTGGACAAGGAAACTGTTTATTACTGCTATGTAACCGACGAGCAACGGCGCTTAAACGGCATCATCTCGTTAAAAGATCTGGTGCTGGCCGACCCTGAGACCAAGATCGCAGATCTCATAAAAAGAGAAGTGGTAGCAGTCCACACGGACGAAGATCAGGAGGAGGTAGTCCATAAAATCAAAAAATATGACCTGCTGGCCATCCCAGTGGTGGACCGGGAAAACCGCCTGGTCGGCATTATCACCCATGACGATATCATGGACGTTCTGGAAGATGAAACCACTGAGGATATCTACCGCTTGGGGGCAGTGCAGGTCCCGGAGCAGAGTTATTTTAAATCCGGAATGCTGGTGGTGGCCAGCCGCCGGGTGGGCTGGTTGCTGATTTTATTGATTACCAATACCTTTACCGGCAATATCATTATGCATCAGACCCATTTACTTCATTCGGTCATTTCGCTGGCGGCCTTCGTGCCTTTGCTGATCGGCAGCGGCGGCAATATCGGGGCCCAGACCTCCGCGGTCATGGTCCGGGGGCTGGCGTTGCAAGAAGTCACCTTTAGCAATGCCTTTAAACTGCTGGTCCGGGAAGTGGGGATTGGCCTATTTTTAGGATCATTTCTGGGGATCATCGTTATCTTTTGGGCGTTTTGGCTACAAGGAAACTGGTGGGTAGCGATGGCGGTCGGCTCCAGCCTGATTTTGATCTCGGCCCTGGCCACCCTGTTCGGGAGCCTGCTGCCGTTATTATTTGTACGCCTGGGGCTCGATCCGGCGGTGGTCTCGGCCCCCTTTATCACCACCATGGTTGATGTTTTAGGAGTGTTTACTTATTTTCAGGTGGCTAAATTAATCCTTTTTCCATAATGCTAGCCCTAATGGAAGCGCGAGCCCGCGCACTATTCGGGTTCTGAGCCAAAAATAAAGGTCATAACGTCAATGCGTACTGATCCGTGGTTTATCAGTGATGTGGTCCGGCAATTACTGGACCTGATCGATTACCCGGTGAGCGAGTTGGACCCGTTTCTAAGAGAGCATCTCGCGCCGCGGCCGCTCACTTCGGCTAAACTCAGCCATCTTCCCAATGCTTACCATGTCTTGTGGACTGCCAACCAATCCCTCTGTCGCGATTACCCTGGTTTCGCCGGCCTTGACTTAGGCGAGCCGCGGGTCATCGGTCCGCGCGAGACGGCCCGGGCCATACTCGCCCTGGCCCAGTCCTTGAACAATGTCCTGCCCAGCTACCGGTGTCAGCAGGCCTACATCTCTTTCGGAAACATCAGTGATTGCCGACATTTCAGCCATTGCGAGTTCCATTTTGAGTTTCTGCTCTGTTTCCTGAAGACCATCATTGCGGTCATGAAAGGCCAATCTTTTAAATCGGCCCTGGTATATAAGCTGAATAATTTCATTCGGCAACGGAGCAACAAATTAATGCAAGGGCCGGAGCAACTCCATTAAGGAACAGCGGCTAACATCTATAATTGTTTACGTGCCGTAATTGTGCCTGTCCTGGGAGCGGAGATAGTTGCGCACCTGGGTCAGGGCCTGCTCCCGGTTGGCAAAGCGGATCAAAGGATAAAGCCGCTCACAGGCCTGAAACGATAAGCGCTTGACCAATAGATAGGCCTGGACCTCGTCGTCGGTATGCGGCGTAGCTGATGCGGGAGTTAGGATCTCGTCACGGTACATGAGCTTGATATTAATCAGGCTCTGGGCGGCTAAGAGATTTTCCTTAGGCAGATTGGACTGGCAGGAAAACTGATAAAACAGGGTAAGTCGATCCCCCGGACCCAAAACCCGGGGGCTGCCTAGTTGCGGGCGCACTATGGGAGCCAACAAAAACACCGAATGGACTTTGCCGCGGCCTTTTAAATGCCTACGTAAGGCCCCCGGCAACCCCAGATGGATATACCCGGCTTCTACATAAATGCTGTCATACTGACCGGCCAGCGCGGCCAGGGCCTGGGCCCGCAGCGCATCCCGGTAGCGAAAGCGCGCCGCGTCAGCGCGGGCAAAGTTTTTGACGGCCTCCACGACCTGGATAAAGGGAGACTTGAGAGAGTGCGTATAAAAATTCAACAACGCCCGGGTAGCCTCCCTTTCCACTTCATAAACCGGGCACAACTCCGGGAGTGCCATGATCTCGGCGGGAGTCTGATTGTTGGCAAACCTCTCGTGGATCTGCAACAGCCGTTCTAAAAAAGGCTCAATCTGGAAAATAGCTTTCCCGGCCTGGTACATTTCCTGCAGAAGCAGCGCCTGCCGATGACTATATTCCGGAAATTCCGAACCCTGTTCCTGGACGTAAGTCTCGATGGGCAATGCCCCGGTCAGCATCGACGTCAAGCTGGGAAAGGGCGGCTCCTCCAAGACGATGGCCTGATGGTGGGCCATTTCCGCCTGGGCAAAGGGCAGAGCCTCAATCCGATGCGTGGAGAGACCGAGAGTGAATAGGGTTTGCCGCGGGGGCATAAGATAAGTCTCCAAACTAATTATTGCATCAGTCCCCAAATATTTTATCGTGCTGAACCATAAATCATCGCGCAAAGAGGTAAATAATGGTCCGAGAGAGTAAACATGGGGCTTACTTGGGCTTGGGCCCTGGTTTACTAAACGCCGCCACGCTGGTGGCCACCGACCCGCATTTCGATGTCTTGGATCGGGGCGAACAGCGCCTCATCCTGGGGAAGTGTTCTCGCCTGCCGGATGACCAGGACCTGGCCGCGGGCCGCTATGGCATTGATTTTCACCGCGCCCTGCCGCCCTTTCAGGCCACCTCGGGCTATACCTGTGACTGGGGCGAGGGGCCGGTCGCCGTCAATGCCTATAATTATGCCCGCTATCTGCCGCGCAGTCTAAGGTTTCGAGAATTCACCGCCAACCTGGCCTTTGCCGCCCCAAACCGTAGCGAGTTTCAGGCTAAGTGCCGAGTATATCGCAATTTTTACAATTATCAATATAATTCTCCGGCTCCGATTGTCATCGCCACACCGCATTCGGGCCAGGTTCATCGGCCCCCCGATGATTACCAGCCGTTTCCGTACTCGGAAATTGACGCCTGGACCGCGCGGGTGGCCCTGGCTTGTGCGCAGATGCTGTCCCCGGGCCGGAAGCGCATCATCATTTCCTTGCACAGTACCGATTACTTTGGCTCGCTGCTCGACATCGGTGATTTCGGACTGCACCAAAATAACTGCTTACCATGGCTGGTAACCCTTCTCCAGAAACGCTTTGCCGCGGCCCTGGATGCTATTCGACCGGCTTATTGCCAGTATATTTTACCCTACACCCAGGCCCGTCTAAAATGGATTAATGAACATTGGGGCACTATCGACCCCTCGCGCCTAGCCTCTAAATCCACCGCGGCCCGGTTTGAGATTCACAGCCTGATCAAAGTCCTGGGAACCTGCCTGGACCCGACCCAAACTTTTAACCGTGATACCCTGTGGCATGCCATGGAACAGTATTGCCGCACTGCGACTACCCCCCTCATTACCCTGAACGGCATCTTCTCGGGCCGGAAGACCGCCGGCCTGCTCAATCTCGCGGCTAACCTGCGGGAAAATCTGATCGACACCGCGGTGCAGGTCGAATGTTCCCGATTCCTGGCTCAATATTATCCGGAACTAGCCGCGGCAATCATCACGGCCCTGATTGCTGGCCTGGAGAAACTTCCCTGACCTAGGATCAAAAATTCTGTATGATTTTTCAACATTTTAAAAATCAGGGTGAACAAATATTGTACACTAAAATATATAATAAATTCTTAAACATACTATTATGAGCAATTTTATTGTATAATTTTACTACATAAATGCTCTCAAAAATGGGAAGTGGCTTTGACGGAAAAAAATATATTGTTTAATAAATATAATTATATTAACGGCTTATCAAAAAACTAAAATAATGGCATCCTCCTTGCACAATAAAAGGTAAGATTTAATGATGAGATCAGCATTTGCAGGAGGAATCAACCATGGGACAGAAAACCCCCCGGGAAAATAAATATTGTATCTGGATGCAGGCCGGAGTGGTCAAGTATAAGCTCTGTGACCACAATTATGACTGCAATACCTGCCCCTTTGATCAGGCCATGGCCAAAACCGCCGAGCATAATATTGCTCTGCGGCAGGCCGGGAAGCCCATGACCGGCAAAAAAGCCGAAATCGTCGCCTGGCAGGACAAGATGCGGCAACGGGCCGGTCTGGACCAGCAATGCCGCCACATGCTCACCGGCCGGATCCCGGCCTATTACTGTGCCTATAATTACGAGTGTTGGCGCTGTCCCTTTGACCAGATGTTGGAAGAGCAGCTTGAAGTGTTTACCCCGCGGCGGCCGCAGGTTCAGGAAATCTTTGGTTTCCAGGTGCCGACCAGCACTTATCTGCATTGCGGCCACGCCTGGGCCGCACTGGAGAATGCCGGCCGCATCCGCGTCGGCCTGGACGATTTCTCTCAGCGGCTGTTGGGGCCGGCGGATGAGATGCAATTACCGGATATCGGCGATCAATCCCGACAGGGTCAGATGGGCCTGGCCCTGGCCCGCAATCATAAAAAGGCGGCGGTCATGGCGCCGGTGGACGGCATCATTGAAGCGGTCAATCCCAAGGTGCGACGTCAACCGCGGTTGGCCCATGACGATCCTTACGGCGAGGGCTGGCTGTTTGTCATCAACCCCACCAACCTCAAGCCTAATTTGGAAAATCTGCTCTTTGGGGACGATAATCTGGCCTGGACCGATAAACAAGCCCACCACCTCTTGGGGATGTTGGAATCCTCGGTAGGTGTCACTCTGCCCGACGGTGGCTGTATCGTGGATGACGTTTATGGTCACTATCCAGAGCTGGGCTGGGAACGCCTGGTGCGGGAGTTTCTGTTAACCGGTTAAGTAGCGGCGCTTCGGTTGAATTTCGTAGGAGCCAGCCGCCGGGTCGCCCCTACGAAAATTCAATCCTCCCTGCCTGGGTATTATCAAATATCTTAACGATCAGACAAGTTGGTGATACCCTGCTGCTCAAGGTAATCGTTCAGCATAATGCGGCAATAATCACAGAAATGCGGGTTTTTCTGGTCTAATTTTTCCAGGCTGCCGGAAAACTGCATGATACAGTCCGGCTGCCGACAATGCTTCAGATTACAGCTGTGTCCCAGTTCATGCAGCCCGCTTTTGACGATGCGCGGCCAGAAAACCGGCGGCGGGGCCAACTGCCCAGCCGCACCCTGTTCCAGCCGATATACCGAAATGAGGGCTGCGGTGCCGCCGACCTGTGCCTCGCCAAAGACATAGGTCAGGATCGGAATATATAAATCCACCCCGGTCACCCCTAAGACCTTGAACATCCCGGGTGGCAGGTCCTGGGCCAGGTATTCCAACAGTTGGGTGGAATTATATTGCTCCCGAACGATGTGATAGGTTTGGGGCGGGATCGGTCGAGCCTTCAGCAGTTGCACCGGTAGGGGCAAAATTCCCGGCAAGGTGATCTTCAGATGCCGCAGAATCTTCTGATCTACTGGCCCTAAGGGGATTAATCCGATACTGGGCGGGGGCGGCATGGGCTAGCGGCGGTTATCGGCGACAGGTTTTTATCCAAGTTATCATCAGAAAAGTACTATTCTGATTGTAAGGACTCGATTTTATCACACCCTAAAGGGCGCAATGAATTGCGCCTCTACCCTCAACAAGGACCATGATTATCTAATTGACCCCAAAAGGACTGGAAAGGCGGTTAACTGCAAGTCTTCAGGCCGTACTTTTTGAGCTTATGATAAAGGGTGGTGCGGTTGATCTTCAGAACCTGAGCGGTTCGGGTGATATTGCCGCCCTCGGCCTCCAGCACCCGGGCAATATGCTCGCGCTCCATGTCCTCCAGCGACCGTCCGACTATAGCCGACTGGTCAGTCGGACCCAAAAACGGCAGGTCCGCCAGTTGAATCTGGCGGCCCTTGCCGATCACCACGGCGCGCTCGATGGCGTTTTCCAACTCCCGGACATTGCCCGGCCAGTCATAGTTGCGCATGGCCTCCAGGGCCTCAGGGTGAATGGCATCGATCTTTTTATTAGTCTCGGCCGCGTAGCGCACCAGGAAGTGTTCGGCCAGCAACGGGATATCGTCGCGGCGCTCCCGCAACGGCGGCACCGCGATATGGACCACGTTCAACCGATAATACAGGTCCCGCCGGAAGGTGCCCTCCTGGATAGCGGCCAGCAGATCCTGATGGGTGGCGGCAATCACCCGGAAATCGCTGTGGATGGGCATCGTCCCGCCGACGCGGGTAAATTCGTGGGTCTCCAGCACCCGCAACAGGTCAATCTGCATTTTCATGGTGATGTCGCCGATTTCATCTAAGAATAAGGTCCCGCTATGCGCCAGTTCCAGGCGGCCCTTTTTGGTAAACTTGGCATCGGTAAAGGCGCCTTTTTCATGGCCGAACAGCTCGCTTTCCAATAGTTGCTCGGTAAAGGCGCCGCAATTAACTGCAATAAACGGCGCATAACCACGCGGACTTTGGGCGTGAATGGCCCGGGCCACCAGTTCCTTGCCGGTACCGGTTTCACCGGTGATCAGCACCGTGACATCGGACTGGGCCACGTCCATGATGGTGTCGTAGAGCTGCAGCATGGGCTCGGAGCGGCCCACCAGTTCCTCAAAGCGGTCGATTTTGGCCACCCGCTCTTTGAGGACGATATTTTCCATGGCCAGGGTCTGGATCTGGACCAGTCGGTCAATGGTCAGGCTGAGTTCTTCCAGGTCAAAGGGCTTCAGAAGATAATCAAAGGCCCCTTGCTTAATGGCTTCTACCGCATCTTCGATAGAGCCGTAGGCGGTCATCATCACCACCGCGGTAGCCGGGTCCCGTTCTTTCAAATGCTTCAGCAAGGTCAGGCCGTCCATTTCCGGCATCTTGACGTCGACCAGCATAATATCATAATGCTGCGCTTCCGCCTTTTTAAGGGCCTGGACGCCGCTTTCGGCGGTTTCCACCTGATAGCCGTCCCGCTGCAGCCACCCGGCCAGTGACTCCCGGATGATCAGTTCATCATCTACCACCAACAGATTAAATTTTTTGTGGGGAATCAGCATGTTCTTCTGGCCTCCGGGCCGGCAGACGGATGGTAAAGGTGGTCCCCTGCCCGACCACGCTATCGACTTTGATGGTCCCCTGATGTTCTTTGATGATGCCATAGACCACCGAAAGACCCAGGCCGGCGCCGCCGCCACCCTTTTTGGTGGTGTAAAAGGGTTCGAAAATCTGGGAATAGTGCTCTTTGGGGATACCCATACCGGTATCGCTAATCCGCACCCGCACCGCCTTGGTCCCCAGGTTGCGGGTACGGATTGATAATTCCCCGCCTTCAGGCATGGCATCCTGGGCATTCATAAACAGGTTGAGAAAGGCCTGCTTGAGTTGGGCCGGATCGGCCAGCACCGGCAGCAGCTCCGGATCATACTGACGCTTGATCTTCACCTGCTGCAAACCGGCCTGATAGTCCAGGAGGGAAAGGGTTTCTTCAATAATATGATTAATATTGGCCAGTTTGAATTCCGGCCGGGTCTTCCTGGAAAAGGCCAACAGGTTGGAAACGATCTTGCTGACCCGGATGGTCTCGCTTTCCATCAGGCCTAAATAACGCTGAAATTCTTGTAATTCCTGAGGGCTGGCCAGGCCCTCGGCCAGGGTCCGTTGCAGCAGTTTGATAAAGGTCAGAATGCCGGTTAAGGGATTGTTGATTTCATGGACGACGCTGGCCGACAGCTTCCCCAAGGAGGTCATCTTGTCGTCATGCAGCATGCGCGAACGGGCCATCACTTCTTTGGTAATGTCTTGAGATAATTCCACCACCCGGGTAGCCTGACCGGTCTCATCAAACAGCGGATGGCAGACGACGTGATAATAGCGCTCCTGTCCCTGGCGATCATAGTGAACATGCGTCCCTGAGGCCGGTTTGCCGGTCCGCAAGGCGTCCTTGAGGGGACAGGGATGATCCGGCGTAGAGCACGGCCGGTCCACATGATGGGAGATCTGGTAGCAAAACTTGCCCACCACTTCGCTGCGGCTCAGCCCCGCCATCTCCAGATAGGCCCGATTAACCTCAATGATGCGGTAATCGGCGTCAATCACCACCATGTTATCCTGAATACCGTTGAGGATGGTTTCTAAAAAGATTTTCCCGGCATTGGCCTGCTTAAATAGTTGTTGGGCCTTTTCCTCGGATTTTTGTAAGTCTTCTTCGAGTCGCTTCTGGGCAGTAATGTCTTTGATGACCTCAATGACTCTTTTCCGGGTCCCGCCCTCACGGGGAAACAGCGGCGCCATACTGATCTCATCAAATCTGATGTCGCCATCCAGCCCCGGATAACGATGGATTACCTGGACCGTGGTGCCCTTTTCCAACACCTCTTCCAAAGGACAGAAAAGCCCCCGCTGATGACAGGGGGCGTCCAGTTGGCGCAAGACCTGATAACAGCGCTGGCCCCGCACCTGGCCCTCAGTGGTCTGGAAGCGATGTAAAAAGGTGAAATTGACCCACTCCACCGTATGGTCGGGATTGAGGACCAATACCGGATCCGGCAGGTGATCAAATATGCGCTGAAATCGGTTGCGTTGGGTGGACAACCGGATCTCACTTTCGATCTTTTGGCGGAACTGATCCTCGGCCAGCCGCAGGAGTTCGTAAAACAGCCGGGCTTCAACATGGTCAATCACCTGGGTCGTGGCCGGCTTGATGCGGATCAATTCTTCCCGCACCTTGGGATTGCCGGTAAGTTCCATGACCAGGTCCAGATTTTGCCGGAGCAATTCCCGATAATTGAGAAAGGTCGGAATCCCCAAGTTCTGGGCGATAGCCATCCCCGGGGCCTGGGGATTACGATCGGCCACTCCTAAAATCTGAATGCGATCCTGGTGCTGGCGATCTCCCGTGATCAGCCGCAGCACCTCGGAACCGCCTCGCCCCGCGCCTACCAACCCGACCTTTAGAGGTTCCGGAGTCTTGGGGGGTGCAAAACCCTTGGCGATCAGATCCCAAAAATCATCCCAGGGATAGGGCCGTTCACCGGTCAGGACGGTAACCTGGGGCGGGCGTTGCCGTTCCAATTCCTGAGACACCTCAGGCTGGCCCGCAGCATCAAAAATTAGATCCACCCCTTCCAGGTTAAGCAACTCAGTATAGCGTTCGGTTGTAAAGATGCCGTGCCGTTGGGCATATAATAGCCCGGGGGCCTCGGGGTTGACATCCGCCACGCCGACCACCTGAAGATACTGATGGCTGTTCTGCGGCGGCACCAGGGCCTCCAAGAGGGCCATACCCTGACGCCCGCCGCCGACGATGGCTACTTTATACTGACTCGATTTAACCGTCATATTCAGCGCCGCATTATAAAGAATTTTTCTTCCCATAGTATAGCATAAATTGCTTATCTAAAGTTATCGGGATCTTGTCTATCGCAAGCGACGTTCGTCGCTCTCCCCTGTCAATCACCCCTCCCTTAGAAACAACCGGGAGATATTTGTTTGGGGGATTAGGATAAACCACAAATTTATTGACATTGCCGGCTTTAGGCTGTTAAATTTATAAGCTTTGAATGTTACTTAAAGGAGTTTGGGGATGATCCAGGCGGTCCGCGGTATGAAGGACTTGTTGCCGACCGAGGCAGCCCGCTGGCAGGCCATCGAACAAGTGGCCCGCCAGGTTTTCCGATGTTATGGCTTCCAGGAAATCCGCCTGCCGCTCTTGGAGCGCACCGAACTCTTCGCCCGATCCATCGGGGAGTCCACCGATATTGTCGAAAAGGAAATGTACACCTTCAACGACCGGCATGGCGATTCCCTGACCTTGAGGCCGGAGGCCACCGCCTCGGTGGTGCGGGCCTTTATTGAAAACCATCTGGATCAGGGCGCTGGCGTCAAGAAGTACTATACCATCGGCCCGATGTTTCGCTATGAACGACCCCAGAAAGGGCGTTATCGCCAGTTCCATCAGATCAACTGTGAGGCTTTTGGGGTCGATGCCCCGGAGTTGGATGCCGAATTGATCCTGATGCTGATGGATATGCTGGAAAAATTTGGCCTTGGGCAGGTTAGACTGATAATCAATTCACTGGGCTGTCCCGGCTGTCGCCCTGGCTTTAAGCAGGACCTGACCGAATTTCTGGCCCGTCAGGTCGAGCATCTCTGTCCGGACTGTCAACGCCGGGTGGTCGCCAATCCGCTGCGCGTGTTCGATTGTAAGTCCAAGACCTGTCAGGAAATAGTCAGCGCGGCGCCCACTTTACAGGAGCAACTGTGTCCTGATTGTCGGCGGCATCTGGACCGGGTTTTGGAGCTGCTCAGTGGTTTCGGACTTAACTTTGAGATTAATCCGCGCCTGGTCCGGGGGTTGGATTATTATACCCGCACCGCCTTTGAGGTGGTGACTACCCAGTTGGGGACCCAGGATGCCATTGCCGGCGGTGGCCGTTACAATGGTTTAGTAAAGGCCTTGGGCGGGCCGGATCTCCCGGCCATCGGGTTCGCTATTGGTCAGGAACGGCTGGCGTCGTTATTAACTGACTCGCGCCTGGGATCGGAGCCGCATCCGTTTTTGTTTATCGCCGCCCTGGGGGAGGCCGCCCGGCAGCGGGGTTTTCAACTGGCGCAGGAGCTGCGCCGGCTCGGATTGGCCGTAGAACTGGAATTCAGCGATCGCTCTCTGAAGGCCCAGATGAGCATTGCCGACCGCCGTAAAGCCACTTATGTATTGATTCTGGGGGACCGCGAGTTGGCCACCGGCGAGGCCCCGCTACGTCACATGGCGGGTGGCGGTCAGGAAACTATGGCATTGGCGGGATTGGCCCCGGCCCTGGCCCGCCGATTCGCCGCTGAGGAAGGAGCCTAAGGTGTTAGATTCGCTCCACGGCTTAAAGCGGACGCATTCCTGCGGCGCTTTACGGGCCGGTGATGTGGGTCAAGAAGTGGTATTAATGGGCTGGGTGCTGCGCCGCCGCGATCATGGCGGACTGATCTTTGTGGATTTGCGCGATCGCCACGGCATCACTCAGGTGGTTTTTAACCCCGAAGTCGATTCCGAGACCCATCTCAAGGCCCATATCTTACGGGATGAATATGTCCTGGCGGTACGCGGGGTAGTCTTCCGGCGGCCCGCAGGGATGGTTAATCCCACTCTGCCGACCGGCGAGATCGAAGTTTTGGTTGAGGAATTACGGCTCCTTAATTTATCTAAAACCCCGCCGTTTGAGTTAGAAAACTATAAGCCCGATACTTCCGAAACCATCCGTCTGCGTTACCGTTATCTGGATCTGCGTCGTCCCTCGCTGATGGACAATCTGGTGCTGCGGCATCGGGCCGCCCAGTTAGTGCGCGGTTATCTCAACCAACAGGATTTTATCGAGGTCGAAACTCCGATCCTGACCCGCAGTACGCCGGAGGGAGCCAGGGATTACCTGGTACCCAGCCGCACCAATCCGGGGCGTTTCTTTGCCCTGCCCCAATCACCACAGCTTTTTAAACAGCTGCTGATGATGGCCGGCGTCGATCGTTATTATCAGATCTGCCGTTGTTTCCGGGATGAAGATTTGCGCGCCGATCGGCAACCGGAGTTTACCCAGATCGATCTGGAGATGGCCTTTGTCTCTGAGGAAGATGTCATTACGGTGGTTGAGGGTCTGATGGCCGAGCTGTTCCGGGAATTATTGGGTAAAGAGCTTTCCTTGCCTTTCCCCCGTCTCACCTATGAGGATTGCCTGGATCACTTTGGAGTGGATCGACCCGATCGGCGCTTCGGCCTGGAGTTGATTGAAGTGACCGATATCGTCGGTCAGGCCGAGTTCCGCCAGTTTGCCGAGGTGGTGGCCCAAGGCGGTATTGTCAAGGCTATCCGGGGGCCGGGTTTGGCCCGCTTATCCCGCAAGGAGCTGGATGAGTTAACCGATTTCGTGGGTATCTTTGGGGCCCAGGGTCTGGCCTGGATCAAGATCTCGGATTCGGGCTGGCAGTCGCCCCTGGCCAAATATTTTACTGCCGAACAGCGCGCCGCTCTTAATCAGCGTCTGCAAGCTCAAGTCGGGGACTTGCTGATGTTTGTCGCTGATTTACCCGCGGTGGTAAATACCGCCTTGGGACAATTGCGCCTGCATCTGGGCAAAAAGGAGAAACTGATCAACCCCGACACCTACGATTTTGTCTGGGTCACTCACTTCCCGTTATTGGAATATGACCATGAACAGAAACGGCATGTGGCCGTACATCACCCGTTCACTGCGCCCTTAGAAGCAGATCTGAAACTATTGGAAACCAATCCCGGGGCGGTCCGGGCCCGATCCTATGATCTGGTGCTCAACGGCAACGAAATCGGCGGCGGCAGCATCCGTATTCATCGCCGTGCCGTCCAGGAACGCATCTTACAGATCTTGGGAATTGCGGCAGACGAGGCCCAGCACCGCTTTGGCTTTCTGTTAGAGGCCTTGGAATACGGCGCTCCGCCCCACGGCGGCGTCGCCTTTGGCTTTGATCGGCTGGTAATGATCCTGGCCGGGGGCAAATCTATCCGCGAGGTAATCGCCTTTCCGAAAACCCAGAAGGCGGTCTGTCCGCTGACCCAGGCCCCAGCCGCCGTTGATCTCGGCCAGTTGCTGGAACTGGGGTTGCGGTTGGACCGTTAGTTTGGCTGCGGCTCTGATTAAAACGATCGCCCGCGCCACACATATCCATTTCGATCTATAGGTAGAAGCTTGACAAGAACCTCGCCTTTGTTAAATTTTTATTGTAAAATTTTGTGGGAAATGGAAACGTACATGTCTGCCCTGGAAAGTTGACTGTCAAATCTAACCTGGCTTGATTCAGGTCAATCCCTAATCAAGCTGAGGGGCAAATTTTAATATAGTCTGGAGTTAAATCATGGCCCGTTGGAATAAGGAGCGTCGGCTTCTCGAACATGAACACACCAGCTTCTGGCAGCATCGTCTGCAGGAGGTTGATCGTCCCAATCTGATGCGCGGGGTTTTCCCCTATAGTGAAATAGCCCGAATCGACTTTGATTATAAATTCGTCATGCCTTGTCCGCCGGAAGAAATGGTCATCACTGATACCACTTTCCGGGATGGCCAACAGGCCCGACCGCCTTATACTGTCCGGCAGATCGTCGATATTTTCGATATGTTACATAAGCTGTCTGGCCCTAATGGAGTTGTCCGGCAAAGCGAATTTTTCCTGTATAGTAAAAAAGACAAAGAAGCGGTCGAACGGTGCCTGGCGCGGGATTATCAATATCCGGAGATCACCGGCTGGATTCGGGCTAAACCTGAGGATCTGCCGTTAGTCAAAGAAATGGGGGTGAGGGAGACCGGGATCCTGACCTCGGCCTCAGATTATCACATCTTTTACAAGATGGATCTGGATCGGCGCCGCGCCTTTGATAATTATCTACGGATTGTCAATGCTGCCTTGGAATTAGGGATTGTTCCTCGTTGTCACTTGGAGGATGTCACTCGGGCCGACATTTACGGCTTCTGTGTTCCTTTCGCCATCGAACTGATGAAACTCCGGGAGCAATCCGGCATCGATATTAAATTGCGGCTCTGTGATACCCTGGGTTACGGCGTTCCCTATCCAGGGGCGGCGCTGCCCCGCAGCGTGCCCCGTCTGATCCGGGCCTTTGTGGAGGATGCCGGGGTGCCCAGCCATCTGTTGGAATGGCATGGTCACAATGATTTTCACAAAGTCTTCATTAATGCCACCACCGCTTGGCTTTACGGCTGCAGCGCGGTCAACGGCAGCCTCCTGGGATTCGGGGAGCGCACCGGCAACACCCCGATCGAGGCCTTAATCATTGAATATATCGCCCTGCATGGTGATACCCGAGGCATAGATACCACGGTGATTACCGATATCGGGCGCTATTTTGAAAAGGAATTACATTATCAGATTCCTCCTAACTACCCCTTCGTGGGCAAGGATTTCAATGCCACCAGCGCTGGCATTCACGCCGATGGCCTGATGAAAAATCAGGAAATCTACAATGTCTTTGATACCGAGAAGATCCTGAAGCGGCCCATTACCATTACCATCACTGACAAAACCGGCAGAGCCGGGATTGCTCATTGGCTCAATGCTCGTTTAGGGCTGACCGGCGAACAGGCTATCGACAAACGTCATCCTGGGGTTATTAAGATCTCAAATCGCATTACCGAGATGTATAACGAAGGGCGGGTGACCTCTATCTCTAATAACGAGATGGAAACTTTAGCCCGCAAACATCTGCCCGAATTATTTGTCTCCGAGTTCGATCTCTTAAAGCAAAAGGCCCGCGAAGTGGCGGCGCATCTGGCCGAAGACCTGGCCGAACGGGAGGAAATCCGCACCATGGTTCCGGAGACCATGGAACCCGTCATGCAAGAGGTGCTGAATGCCAACCCGTTCATTCAGTTCATGTATGTCACTAATCTGGAAGGTAAGAAGATCACCCGGAATATTACCCATATTGTCGATCGGGCCAAATACGAGACCATGAAACTGGATGCTGATCTTTCGGATCGGTCCTGGTTCATCGAACCGTTAAAATCTGGCAAAGTATATGTGTCTGATTTCTATACATCTTTCTTCACTAAGGCCCTATGTATTACCGTCAGTGCGCCCATCCGTAATGAGGAAGATGAAATCCAGGGAGTGCTGGGCCTGGATATTCGCTTCGAAGCGCTGGCCAAGATGGAGCGGGATGGTCAACTTGAGGCTAATTCCCGGGAGTCTAGTCCGGTTAAGCCTAAATTTTAAATACCTATTGGGGGCCAGGACACGATTGACCTTGACAATAAAGCCTAATTACTCATACAGTTAACCATTTAAATTGCACCAGGGCGGTGCCGTGATGTATTTTGGGGAAGTCATCGGGGCCTTAGTTTGTGGGCTAGCAGTATTATTGCTGGTTGGCGGTCTGCTGGCCCTATTTCTCTATTTGCTCCCTACCCTGCTGAACTGGGGGGAAAGAGCGGTCTCTCCGATGAAATCCCCGGAACAGCCTGAATCTTTATCTCCCAGGCTGTTGCCAGTTAAACCGGAAGGCGTCCAAGCACCTCCTCGCGCCGTGGCCCGGGATCAACAAGGCCAGTCCGAACATGTCGATCCCAGAATGGTTGCCGCCATCGGACTGGCTCTCTCGTTGTATCTAGAAACCACGCCAGGCCTGAAGCTGGACCGCCCATCGGGTTCCAGACCAACCTCCCCCTGGGCACTGGCCGGACGCTGGCAGGCCATGAACGCTCGCCTCGCGGTCAGAAAGAGGTAATCCCGTGCGCCATTTTCAGATAACCATCGGTATAGAAGAATATGACATTGAGATCCTGGAAGTAACAGGTGATCAGGCCCGCGTTAAAGTCAATGGCGTGCTATATGAAGTTGACTATCGACTTTCGGGGTCGCAACCCGCCCCGCGCTTGACGCCCGAACCACTGCGGGCCGCACCGTCGAGCCCGCCCCCGCCCCCCAAACCGATGCCACCCCCCGCAGCCCCGTCACCCCCACCGCCCGAAAAGCCGGTAGGTCTGGCGGAACCGGTCGGGCTGGGGGCCGTGGTCGCGCCCATGCCGGGGATGATCTTGGAGTTGCTGGTCCAGGTCGGGGATCAGGTCCAAAGTGGCGACACCGTAGCCAAGCTGGAAGCCATGAAGATGGAAAATGATCTGCGCACCACGGTATCGGGAACGGTAACCGAGGTCCGGGTAGCTAAAGGCTCCAGCGTCTCGGTCGGCGAAGTTCTGGTCGTGGTGGCGGAGGCCTGAAAGTGGCGGCCCAGGCCGGGGTAGCAGGAGCAGCAACCCAGAGCTTTCCACTGGTGGCCGTCTTCGTTATAACCTTATTAGCCTTAGGGCTATTTTATCTGGCCATTGCCAAACGCCTGCGCCCGCCATTTTTACTGCCTCTGACCGCCGGATTGATCCTGGCCAACCTGCCGGATCCCTCCTTGATAGCTCACCTCAAGCCCTTTCTGGTCATTCTCGACGCCGGGCTAGATAACGGGCTTTATCCGGCCCTGATCCTCTTAGGCTGGGGAGCCAACGCGGATTTGAGCAGTGTCATTGCCCATCCCCGTCAGTTATTGCTAGCCCTGGTCGCTCCGGCCGGCATTTTTCTGACCATCCTGTTGGCCTGGGGGTTCGGCCTCCACCCCCAGGAAGCCGGGGCTATCAGCATGATCGGCGGCGGCGAAGCCATCAGCACCGTCTTCTTAGCCTCCTGCCTGGCCCCGGAACTGGTCGGCCCTTTAGGATTGCTGGCTTTTCTGGCTATCGGATTTTTGCCCCTGATTCAACCCTCGCTAATGCGGCTGCTGACCACTTCCGCGGAACGGATGCTCTATATGCCGCCCATGCGTAAGGTGACCAAGAGTGAGAGCCTGGGCTTTGCTCTGGGCGGCCTGCTGATTACCGCACTGTTGGTGCCGCGCGCCATACTGCTGACCGGTATGTTTTTCCTGGGCAATATTATCAAAGAATCCGGCGTCAGCGATCGTCTGGCCCGTACTATCTCGGTGGGCATGCTGGATGTGGTCATCGTCCTCTTCGGCCTTGATCTGGGGACTCGTTGTCAGGCTGGCCTGTTGCTATCCATTAATTTTTTAAAAATGATCGGGCTTGCCGCGGTGGCCTTGGTGCTGGTTACCGTCATGGGCATCGTCGCCGTCAAACTGGCTAATCTAATTTTCACGCAAAAGATCAATCCCTTGGTCGGGGCCGCGGCGGTGGGCTCAGTGCCAGATGCGGCGCAGATGGTGCATCTGGTCAGCCGTCAGGAAGATCCTCGAAATTACTTGTATATCCATGCCCTGGCCTCCAATCTGGGGGGCCTGATCGCCGCCACCCTGACTGCTGGCCTCCTTTGGGCCATGTGGGGAGGCTGAGTTTTGAGTTTGGAGTTTCGAGTTTTTAGTTGGTGGTTTTGATTTAAGGGTAACCATTGCTCACCATAAATTCATTCATCATCCTAATAATGCTCTAATTATGGTAGGCAATGCCTATCAGACGATGATTACCAAGACTTGAGGGAAGCAAGCACATGGATTTTGCAAAAAGGCCTACCAGGGAACACCACCATAGAGGAAAATCATCGGAGAGATTCTTGGACAAGACCATAATCATGAAAGAGTTGGGAATTCGCCCTGGACAGATAATGCTGGACGCCGGTTGTGGCAATGGCTACATGTCCAAACTTTTCTCAGAAGCAGTGGGAAGCACCGGCAAAGTATACGCTCTGGACCCGGATGAAGAAGCCATAGCTGCACTTCGGAATGAAACGATTGGAACGAATGTTGAAGCGCTGGTCGGAGATATTAGTACGACAACCGACTTGGAGGAATTGTCTATTGATTTCATCTACGTTTCGACCGTATTGCATGGCTTTTCTCCTGAACAAGTCCGGGGCTTCCGGGACGAGGTTAAACGATTGCTCAAGCCCGGCGGCAAGCTGGCCATTATCGAAATAGAAAAACGCCCCACCCCCTTCGGTCCGCCTCTGGATATCAGGTTCTCTCCGGAAGAGTTGCAACAAGCACTACCTTTGGCCTCCCTGGGCACAGTACAGATAGGTGAGTACTTCTACATGCAGGTGTTCAAGAATGTCGTGGAAAGTTAAACGGGAAAATCTGAGGTTGATGGAACGAATATCGACCTGCGGATCTTGAATTTTCAAATCGATCGATATTACCCAAAAATGGTAAGTTAGCCCACAGGATACCATGGATCCAAATTTAAGGAGGTTTTTTCTGGAAATACAAAACTCGAAACTCACATATAATCTGTCAGGATGAGCGCGCCACTCATCCGGGAGAGGGAGGAGAACTGATGTT
>Ga0164318_10001444_pt1 | contig 21175 bp, 25 predicted proteins | sample GuaBasSedimGuay9_FD_113734 | JGI IMG/M metagenome (GOLD analysis project Ga0164318, IMG submission 113734) | Subseafloor sediment microbial communities from Guaymas Basin, Gulf of California, Mexico - Guay9, Core 4571-4, 0-3 cm | ecosystem: Environmental > Aquatic > Marine > Hydrothermal vents... | reverse complement strand
GGAATAGAAAAAAGAGAATTAGGTCGCACGTATAGATACATATCAAGAAAAATGGGAATGAGAATTCTTCCCGCGAAGGCAGCTTCATATATACCAAGGTTCGCATCCATGCTTAATCTCAGCGACAGGGTTCAGGTTAAGGCTATTAACATACTAAAAAAGGCGAGAAAAAAAGATGTGATATCTGGAAAGGGACCTTGCGGCTGTGCAGCAGCAGCGATATATATAGCGTCTGTATTGGAAGGGGAACGAAGAACACAGAGAGAGGTAGCAGATGTTGTTGGTGTAACAGAGGTTACTATAAGAAATAGATACAAGGAGATAGCAGAAGCCCTAAACATCGAAGAAGAAGTCGAAAAGAAGGCAAAAGAAGAGGAGGGCGGCAAAAAGCGAAAGAAGAAACAGTAATATCAGCCCACTTCTGTTTCATTTATTTCATACCATTATTCCATCGCAGCTAATATTTTCTCAAGCCCAGCATCTGTTTTTATGGCGGTAGGGCAGAACACGGTTCTGCTAACTTTATGCCTTTTGGAGAGAGTATCAATAATTTTAGACAGGCTAACTAGTGGCTTTTTGTATTTTTTGGACAAAAAATGCGTGTCATAGTAAAATGGTTCTGGGAGCTCTTCTGCAGCAAGTCTGACTATGTTTTGCCCTGTGAGATTTCGTTTTTTGAGCTCTTTTAAGACAGACACACAAAAATTCCTTTTTTGTATCGTGTCGATATAGATAGGACCAATGGATTTTTCACTGGGGTGTTCTCTTATTTCCCACATATCCTTGTCGGCAACTATGTATTTCATTTTGTCAAGCAATGCATCACACTTTTTGGCACCCCTCGAGACAGAGCCGAATATTCTTATATAATGTCTGTCCTGAAAACATAGAAGAGGCTGAAAAGCCTTGTCTTGTTGCATGAGTATTCGAATAATAGATGTTATCAGAATTCTCGTGCCAAGCTCTTTTGAATAGAAGCATCTGACAGAACGTATTCCGTATCTTCGCTCAGCAACACGGGGATAGACGCCATTAAGCGCCGCGGTATCTGTTGCTGTTACTGCCAAATAGCCTTCCCTGCCAAGTGAACGCCCCGCTGCCGCAATAAATCCAACGGGGGACCCGTAGGGGTCTATATCAACAAAATCAAATCCGTTTTCACTTAGAAAGGCATTTGCATCTTTATTAACAAAATTTATTTTGGTTTTGTTTAAGTGTGCATTTTTTCGGGCGAGCTTAATCGCGTTCTCATTGACATCACACGCCCAAACCTCACCACCAACTTCTTTCTTGTACCGAATTGCCCGAACGCCTGTAGCAGTCAGCGCATCACAAATTCTCATCCTATTTTTTGCTCTCTTCTTGGAAACTTTGAATAGAACAGCAAGACACGCAACAGATATGTCTCTGTTTTTAGTCATGGCTGGATTATAAAATCCTTCTCCCCGCCCCTGCTCGGGCTTGTTCACATTTGGCACATATAATCGAGCAGAACCCTCTTTGATGGTCTTTATCATCCTAATCCCCATTGATGCGCTTAAGAACATCGAGCAACTCACTTGGGCGTCTTATCACATAGTCAGGACTGATACTCTTTACACACTTTTTATACTTTGGCACCAGGCCATATAATGCAAAAACTGTTTTTATTCCAGCAGCCTTTGCACCGTGAACATCTCGCATAGGGTCATCCCCGACAAATAATATTTCATGTGGTTTGCATCCGGCTTTTTTGATTGCCAATCTGAAAACACCCCGGCTTGGCTTCTTCTGTCGCGTTTCATCAAAAGCAACGACAAAATCAAAATATTCTGCCAGACCCGTTTCAAACAACCTGAGCCATACCTTCATACTCGGTGCGTCAGAAACTATACTAAGTTTGTAGCCTTCCTGCTTCAATTTCTTCATAAGGTGAACAACACCGGGGTATGGCTTCAAGTGTCTCAACTGAACCCTTCTATATTCATATACAGCTCTCGCAAGTATCTTGTAGTCTATCTTCTTCATAACTCTTATAAGAAACTTCTGAAATATCTTATCATACTCTATTCCATAGCTTTCGTATAATTCGAAAAGTATCTTCATTGCGTCCTTTTTGCTCATCTCTAATCCTTCTTTTATCATTGCATCTACAGCAGCAGAGCAACACATCTTTTTAATCCCCATAAAATCCACGAGTGTGTTGTCCAGATCAAAAAATATGTACTTTATCGCTTTTTTCATCTTCTTCACCAACAATTATTCTAGTTTACTTGGTCTATGACAACAGGGGGCAGTACCAAGATTCTCTTTGTTCACTCGATTATATCAACAAAATCGATAACACCATCAGCATCTTTGTCCACACCCTGAACAACATGTGCGTAGACTTTTTCATTTTTTTCATTTCCTTTACATAGTTCATCAAAGCGCTGTAGGAATGCCAATATCGCTGCGCGTGTTCCTTGCGAACGAATCCCCGCGACAATCATAATATACTTTTTTCGGTTGAATGGGTTTTTGGTTTTTACCACAATGCCGCAATTGTCAGATTTGTAAAAAATTTTAGTCAGTTTTGAGTATATTGCTTTATTCTTAAAAAATATTGGTAATCTATTATTCACCTTTTCTGCAATTCTATTAACAATCGGTCCACCGACGATTATCATATTTTGTTCTAAGTTTTTTATCTCGGTATCCAAAACGACACACGGCTTCGGCGGAAAAGAAGAAAACGAGCCAAGAAACATTGTAAGGTCAGACGCATAGTATCCGTCCCGAGCTCTTGCTGACAGAGCTCCATGCGGATCAGGAGAGCCAAGAACAATTTTTGTGTTTATTCGGCCATTCTCTACAAATGGTTTGAGAAACTCTCTTTTCTTTTTACTCAGAAATGTTATATTATTTACGGGTTCAAACTCCCCGACGCGCAACAGGAATGATGGCGCTCTGAGCCGATAAAACTTTGTTAAAATATCCTTTCTTGATATGTGTTCAACCTCCACAATTCCCATTTTTTCCATCTTCCGTATATGGTAATATATTTTCTGTTGTTCGATATTCAACGCCTTTGCAATTTCTCTTGGATACATACTCCTTCGGATTAGTAGTGAAATTATTTTTTTCTCTATTGGGTTTATATTCGGAGTAAATTCCACCGTTTCTATCGATTCTAGAGAATCTTTCCCTCTTCTGACAACAAACATTTTCATAACCTCGTTTTTGTGCTGTCCCCATTTTGAAGTTAACTTCCGGTTATATTAAAAATATTTTTTTAATAGTATTAATAATATTTTAATAAAAGTATTTAAACTATCCGCTACTATAGATATTTCTATGGAATTCAATCTTCAAATCTGGTAGATAAGCAATGCAAGCAGTTATTTTAGCAGCAGGAAATGGAACTAGACTCAGACCGTTGACAATTACCATGTCAAAAGCAATGATACCTATAGCAGGAAAGCCAATGATTCAGTGGACAATCGACACACTAAAAAAATATGTAGATGATATAATTATTGTCGTGAGAAAAGGACAGAAAGATATTCTGAGCATCGATGGGTGCAACTTTGTTGTTCAGAAAGAGCAGCGGGGCACTGCTGATGCTGTTTCTGTTGTTGAAAATCTTATCGAAGACGAATTTATTCTCATGAATTGTGATGAAATCGTATCAGAAGAGGATATAAAACAAATTTGTAGAAGCCGTGCGTACACAATGGCTGTTTACAAGTCTGAAACCCCAGAGCGATTCGGAGCGATAAGAGTTGTCGATGGAACTATCACACACATAGAGGAAAAGTCTCCAAGCCCTTCGAGTAACCTCGTCAATGCGGGTATAGGCGTATTTGATAAAAGAATATTCGATTTTATAAAGAGAACTCCAATCTCAGAGCGTGGGGAGTATGAGATAACTAAAACCCTTAACATGATGATAGAAGATGGTATCGAGATTAGACCAACAGAGCTCAAACAATGGATAAGTGTGAGTTATCCATGGAACATTCTCGATGCGAATAAAATAATATTAGACAGAACAGGAACAATTATAGAAGACGACGTTGAGATAAGACCCGGCGTATTTATACAAGACCCCGTCTTTATCGGCAGGGGATCTGTTGTTGGTCCAAACTCTTTTATTAGGCCATATTCTTCTATAGGAGAAAATTGCCGCATTGGGAATGCGAGCGAGATAAAAAATTCAGTTATAATGAAAAACACATATGTCTCACATCTTAGTTATGTCGGAGACAGCATAGTTGCCGACAATTGCAACATTGCTGCAGGCACGATTTTTGCTAATCTGAGACTGGACGATAAAAACATTAAAATGAACATAAAGGGAGAGCGCATTGACAGCGGCCGACGCAAACTTGGTGGTGTCGTTGGAAGTAATTGCAAGTTCGGGATAAACTGTTCTATAATGCCTGGCGTGAAAATATATCCGAATCTTCTAATACCACCACACCAGGTCATAACAAAAGACCTGCTGAGTGTTAGCATGGAAGAATGGAAAAATGAAGTTAACAACCCAAGGAAGAATACTGGCAACGGAGGAAGTATCTAAGATCCGTAGCCGTGTTAATAGTCAACCAGTTTAATAAAATCAAACAACATAAAAAGGTGATTAAATGTGCGGAATTGTGGGAATAGTGAGTGAAAAGCCATTTGAGGTCGGAGAGCTCATAAAAGCGCTAAAAAGGCTTGAATACCGCGGTTATGATTCTGTTGGCTTTGCAACTGATAAGGGAGTTGTCGAAAAGGATGTTGGAGAGATAAAAGACTTTATGACTCGTGTTGACCTCAAGCAAACAGCCAAGGTTGCAATATCACACACAAGATGGGCAACACACGGTGGTGTTACAAGAACAAATGCACACCCGCACACAGACTGCTCAGGAGATATAATGATAGTGCACAATGGAATTATAGAAAACTTTGCTGAATTAAAAAATGAGCTAAAAAAGGAGGGTCATAAAATAATCTCAGATACTGATAGTGAACTCATTGCACATTTCTTTGAAGGAAAGGACATAAAAAAGGCGTGTGTAGATTTCTTTAAAAAAGTTCGTGGAACTTTTGCTGTTCTCATCATAAAAAAAGGCGGGGAGGAGATTTACGCGTTGAAAAAAGATTCCCCACTGGCACTTGGAATTGCAGATGGAATGAATATAATAGGAAGCGATATATATGCTTTTTCTGACAAAACCAATAAAGCAATATTTTTTGATGATAATGAATTTGCTATTATTGGACCACGTTCATATGAGTTTTTTGATAAAGAAGGAAATCCGATAGAAAAACACGTACAAGAATTCGAATGGTCATCAAGAGAGGAAGAAAAAAAGAAATACAAACATTTTATGATAAAAGAAATAAAAGAACAGCCTATCGTTGCTGAGAGACTTGTCAGGTCACTGGAAACAGAACAAAAAGAAAAGATGTTGGAACTTAAAAATATGATCGAAAATGCGAAAAGGATAATTTTTGTCGCTGCTGGAACTTCATATCATGCCTCTCTTCTCGGAACCTATTTCTTACACGAATCTGGCGTAGAGGCTCACGCGCTGATAGCCTCAGAATTTAACAGCTTTGCGACAGTGGACGACGAAACGCTTATAATAGCAATAAGCCAAAGTGGCGAAACTATGGATGTCATCAAGTCAATAAAATTCGCAAGAGAGCGCGGCGCAAAGATAGCATCCATCGTCAATGTTCCGTATTCATCCATACAAAGGCTTTCTGACATCTCGCTAAATATACTTGCCGGGCAAGAAATCTGCGTTGCCTCAACAAAGACTTTCACAAATCAGGTAATTCTTCTGCTTTATCTATGTTCCTTACTTGGGTACAAGACAAATTTCAGAGAGCTCGTAACAAACATGCAAAATATATTCGAACAGGAAGAAAAAATAAAAGAGCTCGCCAAAGAGCTCAAAGACAAAAAAGACATTTATGTTATCGGGCGCGCAATGGCTTATCCTGTTGCAAGAGAGATAGCACTCAAACTCAAAGAAATATCTTACATACACGCAGAGGGAATGATGGGCGGTGAACTTAAACACGGTACAATAGCATTAATAGAGGACGGTGTGCCTGTGATATCACTCATACCAGAAGGCGATGAAGACATAATCTCAAACACAAAAGAAGTCGAGGCGCGGGGAGCGAGAACAATAATAATTTCTTCGCAACCCATGAAAAAGACTGATTTCGCCATACCATCCGGAAACGGGGGGACATTTGCAATCTTGTCGAACATGATAGGGCAAATGCTAACATATTATATAGCTCTTGAGAAGGGCTTGCCAATAGACAAGCCAAGAAACCTCGCAAAGAGCGTAACTGTTAAATGAATAACAAATCGCTAAAAAATATTCGTATAGACATTTCGAAATGACTTTATTTTTATATCATCTGCCAGAAATTAAAGGTGTTTTTATGTCGATGTTTGGTTCCGCAGGAATAAGGGGCTTGGTCCCGGAAGAAATAAATGAGAAATTTGCCAGAAAGATAGGGTCTGTGACAAGCAAATTAGTAGAGAAATATGGGGGGGAGAGTATCTGTCTAGCAACAGATACAAGACTAAGCAACAATATGCTCAAGCGAGCTTTCATATCAGGTCTAGATACCAATATTAATGTGAAGGATTTTGGAATAGTTCCCACACCATGCCTCGCACTCATGTCCAAAAAGTTCAGGTCGTTCGGGGTTATGATAACAGCGTCCCACAACCCACCAGATTACAATGGGTTTAAATTTTTCAATCCACGTGGAATAGCATTTTACAGCGACGAAGAAGATGAGTTTGAAAAGATTTTTGAATCGATAAAGATTATAGAAGCAAAAGAAAAACCAGAGATAGAAAAGATAAATGGTATTGAGATATTCACAAAAGAAATAAAAAATATGCTTCCAAAGCTGGACATGGATTATAAAATAGTTCTTGATATGGCGAACGGTGCGGCAACGCGGCTATCGGAATTCTATAAAGAGCTGGGCTTTGATGTTCTTGAGATGAATGAAACACCAGATGGCTCTTTCCCGGGTCGTTCGCCAGAGCCCACCGAATCGACGCTACAGAAAACGATAGAAACTGTCAAAAAAAACAACGCTGATTTCGGTATAGCTTATGACGGAGATGGTGACAGAATTGCGTTGATTGATAAAGAGGGCTTTGTTCCACTAAACGAATTCTGTGCATTTTTTGCGTGGAAACGATGTAAAGTTCTTAACAACAAAAAGGTCTCCACAAACATAGACGCATCGAAAATAATAGATGTTATGGTTGCAGATGCTGGCGGCCAACTTTTCAAAACCAGAGTAGGTGATGTGTCAATAACATATGAGATGTTAAGGCAAGACGGGCAAACAGCGGTAGAACAATGTGGACATCTTTTTTCCAGAGAGTTCTTGCCCGGTCCTGGGCCAACGTACTCTCTACTCTGGCTTTTCAGTAACATGTTCAAAACAAGCGAGATAAGAGAGACAATAGAAAAATTTCCGAAATTTTATCTTAAGAAGGGAAAAGTTGAGGTAAAAAACAAAAAAGAAAGCATGGCCAAAATAATAGCAACGCTCAAAAATAAATATAAAGGTGCCACAATCAACGAGATAGATGGCATTAGGTTGGACTGGAAAGACTCGTTCATGTTGATAAGACCCAGCGGCACAGAACATTTAATACGCATCACTTGTGAGTCAATGGATGAAAAAAAAGCAAATAAACTTCTAACAGATGGAATTAGGCTCGTGAAAAACAACAAAGTCTAGTTATCACACATTTTGATCCCCAGAACTACATGATTCACCTTGCTTGACTTCCTCGCTCCTTAGATTGACGTCCTTTTTGCTGATTATAAAGCTTTTTGATTCTAGCTATCGTGTCAGCATCCCCCGGTCCTTTGTCTTCTGGGTCACGGATACGAAGCATACGAGGAAATCGTAGCGCAAAACCAGACTCATAGTTAGGACTTTTTTGTATCTCCTCATAGGCAACTTCTATGACAACTTCTGGTCTGAATTTAACATTTCTTCCCTTTTCTTCTATGATAAGCTTCTTCAGTTTTTTTGTCATGGTTTTAAACTCTTTGTCAGAGAGCCCTGTCCCCAGCTTTCCAACAGGAACAAATTTATCTTCATTCCTGGCACCGAGAAGAAAAGAACCAAACCAGCCAGCACGCTTTCCTGTTCCCCACTCTGCACCTATGATTACCAGATCCAGAGGTTCCATAATGGGCTTAACCTTAAGCCAATAGCCAACGCGCTTTCCGGGCTGATAAACAGCATCAAGGTTTTTGACCATAACTCCCTCTTCACCCATAGAAAGCGATCTTTTGTAGAATTTCTCTGCTTCATTATAGTCATTGGTTTCTATGTGTTCCACCAGAACAAATTTTCCTTTTATCTCTTTCACAATACTTCTAAGCTTTGACCATCTTTTTCGCAGAGGTTCATTCATATAGTTTTTATTGCCTATGTATATTAACTCAAAAAGATTGACCTGAGCAGGTATTTCTCTGACCATCTTCTCTATGTCATACTTTCTTTGTATGCGCCTTGACAAGTGCTGATACGGTAAGGGTTTTCCAGTCTTAAGGTCGACAGCGATCGTTTCCCCTTCAACTATACAGACATCTGTTTTTATAGCCTCTCGCGCCCATTTAACAACTTCTGGAAACTGCTTTGTGACATCATCCATCCGACGGGAAAATATCCAGATTTTTTTCCCTTTTTTATGGATTTGCACCCGGAAGCCGTCTAGCTTTATTTCTAAAGCCGGGTTTTTAAAACTCTCTAGCGCGGTCTTAAGATCCGGGGCTTTTTCAGCAAGCATGACACGTATTGGCTTGCCTATCTTAACAGCAAGGCCAGAAAGCTTTTTATCGGCTGCCATTTCTGCAACCATACCATAATCATTCAAAAGATTGTATGCGTGTTCGACATCTTCTGGGCTAACATCGAAAGCCTTGGCTATGCTATCTCTTATTATACCCTCAGCAACGCCTATACGCATTTCTCCAAGAATAGTCCTCACAAGATACATAGCTTCATCTGGGTTGGCATTTGATAGGAGCTCTGAAACGAGAGAAATCTTTCTTTCTTGGCTCCCACATCCTTCTATCGCGGGCAGTTTTCTCAGATTTGTGACAACCATTTCTACCGTAAGCTCTTTCTTTCCAAGAGAGCGTTGTTTTTTGTTTTTGATAAGCTCTTTAGCGGTAAATCCCATGTCACCGGTTTTTTTGTAAATTTTGTTGAATTCTGCCTTATCAACCCCAGCGACCTTCTGTACAATTCTTTTCATCATCTCCAGAGCAATGCCCAGATCTTTTTGTTCAACCTTTGGAAAAACAATTCCAGCCGACAGAAGAACAACATTAGCAAGGTCTTCTTTTTTCACCTTTGAAAAGAACCGACTAAGAATATCTACTTTTTCCAGTTTTTTGGTTGTTGCTTCCAGTCGCTTGTAGACATCTACAAGCTCTCTGTATAACATGAAAAATACTTATATAGGAAATTAAATAAAGTTTAACTGAGATATATAGAATAAGTTCGTCTATAAGAGATGTCTCATAAAATATAAAGATGATAATATGAGAGAACCTGTTGCCATTGGTTTTTATCCCGGTGGTAATGAAACCCTTCAAAGAACCCTTCAAGAACTATTTAACACAAGGGTGAAGAGGGTTGACAATGTAAAAGCAGTTATTGTGCCACACGCTGGTTATATATATTCTGGTTCTGTAACTGCCAAAACAATGCTAGTAGCAGAAAAAGCTATAAAAAGTCCTGTTGTTATCATAGGGCCAAATCACACTGGTCTTGGTTATCCTGTTGCTTTGAGTAAGCAGACATGGGTAACTCCTCTCGGGGAAATCAAGACCGATACAGAAACAATACAAAAACTTTGCGAAAATTTCACAATTCGTGTTGATGAAACTGCACATAGTAGAGAGCACTCAATAGAAGTTGAATTGCCATTTCTTCAATACCTTGCAAAAAAGCGTTCTATTGATTTGCGCATCGTTCCGGTGTGTCTGCAACTCGTGACATACTCAACATTGGAAAAGATCGCTGAAACCTTTGCATCTGTGTGCAAGAAATGTTTCTTTGTTATTTCATCTGATTTCACACACTTTGGGCCGATGTATGGCTACGAACCAAAAAAAGGAAACCCGGTGGAGCAAATCAAATTCGTAAAAAAAATGGACAAAGAATTGATAAATTATATATGCGAACTCAAGCCACAAAAATTCTGGGACACTATACAAGAGAATGGGTGTACTGTTTGTGGAGCAGTGCCGATAACTCTCATGCTCCTTGTAATGAAAAAAATTCGGGCGAAGAAAGGTAAACTTATAGAATATAAAACCAGTCTAGAGGTAAGTCCTTCTGACTCTTTTGTAAGCTACGCTGGGATCATAATACAATGAAACATATAACGAGGCGCATAACAAGGTTCATTGGTTAAGAGATTTGAAAAGTACAAATGCCCTCTTGGTTCAATCCCTCAAGAGAAACCCGAGTTCTGTTTTCATAACAAAAAACTTAGATGCCAAAAGGGTTGTTTTGAAATTCTTATACCTTTTTAGAATCTTCAAAGGACACGTTTTCTATCCTATCGTCTTCATTAATAGCAAATTTCAACATTTTTCTATCTAGCTCGTTATTCTTTGCAGAAAAGAATTCGCCGCAGTCGGCACACTGAAAGTCTTGGTCTATATCAGAAAGCCAAGACGGTTCTACTATCACATTGCCGCATTTTGGACACTTAAGAAAGACCACTTCTAAGAATGAAAATTTATGCTTCATGTGTTATCATCGTTTTTTTACAACTTTAAATCTCGTTTTATTCCCTCTTATTTATTTGTTTTAGTTTCTTCTATCACTATCCTTGTGGTTGTGGGGAGTTTGTGGGCGGCAATCTTCAACGCCTTTTTGGCAACAGCGAGCCCGGAGTTGTTTATATGAAGCTCTAATATCTTCTGGCCTGGCTTAACTATGGCTGCAGTTCCTATGGGTCTGCCGAATGACATTCTCATACCCTGTTGAAACCTGTCAGCTCCGGCACCGGTTGCCAAAGGATTTTCACGCAGAACCTGATGAGGATATGGTCTAACCTTGAAAAAATAGCTTTTTCCCTTACCTAGTTTCTTCGTCATGTGTTGTGTGACTGCCATTCTTGCAGCCTCAAGAGCATTGTGCCTTATTTGCACGGATTGTTTAGCTACGAGATATAGGACATAGTCATAGTTTCCTTTTTCACCCATCTCGAATTGGTGAATTTTAGAGCCAGGAACACCCTTGACATAGCTTTTCCTAGGCTTTCTTCTCGATACTCTTGTATAGGCGCGGTGCACCTTTCTATAACATTTTGCTGGTCTTAATGCCATTCGTAACAACCCCAATTCATTAAGATTTTACACAAAGCTTTTTAAATCTTTCAACGCTGGGGATGGGATTTTCACACTCCCTCCGATGACTAAGTGACGAACTCGTAGGGGGTGGTTTGAACCCACGCGAGCCGAAGCTCACCAGCTTTCTGTTTTAAACTCCAAGCTGGCGCCTTGGACCTGACTTGGCTACCCCAGCACCTAAAATGCTTCTGCGTCTTCCAGCAACATATCCGGAATCTCATCTTTTATTTTAAACTTTAATCTACATCTGTGACAAATTAGTTGATTATTTTCTTTATCATAGTCTATCGGTTTCTTGCATTTTGGGCAGGCTAGAATGTCCAACAATTTTCTAGATACCATATTAAAACCATTAGTAGTAAGAAATTTATTGTTTATAATAGTACCCAGCGAACCTGACAAACGCAATGAAAATTAGCTCTGGTGAGCTCAAGAGATTCTCAACAACCCATATCATGTGTATTCTTCTTATGTCATAATTGGGCTTGTTGAGAAATTGGGTAATCTGAGTTAAAAAAAGAGAATAAAACTCTGACTCTTGGTGACAAAGACATTCTAATCAGAGGTCATCTTCGTCGTCAATATCGTCCTCATCGGAATAGTCTTCGTCATCAAAGTCGTCATCAAACTCGTCGTCTTCTAGTTCCATGTCATCAAACTCGTCGTCCATAAGACCACCACTGCTGATAGCATTTAAAATAAGAAAAAGTATTAATAGTTATCGTTATTAAGCCATCTTCAAAAAAGCACAACGAGAAAGAACTAAAAGTCGAATGCGCGCCTTATTCTCGGTCTTTTTACTTTGCTCATTTCCTTTGTGTATGTACAGCGACACATGAGAAATATGAAGATGAGTCACGTGGTGATAGAGATTTCAAAAAAGTCAACAGCGTGGTTATTGTTTCTCTGGTAAATGTCTTCTAACTGTTATCGGCAGAATACCTTTCTCGAATTCCAGTTTTGCGATTTCTGCCGGGTCTCCGGATTTTGTTTTAACGAGTATAGGAGCACCCATAGCTATCTGTAATGCTCTAGCAGATATGATACGTGTTCGCTCGAATCTTGTATAGTCTTCTTTATTTATCATAAAATCACCAACTAGCTTAGGTATATAGATTAAAATAGAAATATTTAAAAGTCTTTGTTATTTGTTCTTATTGCTCAACCAATGTAGTGCGTTGGTGTTTTCCGTTCTTTTATTATCTGAGAGAGCATTTCCTGATGTATCTTTTCTGTTTTCTTGATCGATTCTTCCATCTCTTTTACGCTCTCGTCTAGTTTGGTCATATCAATTTTTATGTTTAATATCTTTGTGACAACTTTGAGAATTGCCTCTGCTGCTTTTGGGTCTGTTAGCAAGAATGGAAATCCAATAGTTTCTCCCATAAGACAAAGACCATCTATATTTTCAGCTCTTCCAAGACCAAGTAATAGACCGCTTGCACCAACAATTGTACCAATGTTATGATTTCCCGAAAAATCTATTTTATATTTTTTGTACTTCTCTATTAACTTTTCTGAGTTGGTAGCTCCGATAACTCTTGGTGTTTTTGGAGATTTTCCAGACGCAAAGCCCCCAAGGGTTATAATTTCTTTTATCTTCAGTTTTTTACAGAGATTTATTATCTCGCCACATATTTCATAGTGGCCATACGGTGTTATGCTTTGACTATCCCCTGTCAGTATCACAATGTCTCTTTTTCTTCCTTTGTATAAATAGAATGCCATGTTCAATACATGTACGAGTGAATTCGGCTGAAGAACGACAAGGGGGAGAAAATGCGGTGAGTACAGCTCGGCAATTTTTTTTGCTCTAAGCTCATGTATCAGATAACCAGCAGCAACCCTACCCACATTTCCAACGCCCGGAAGTCCTTCAATAAGAAGGGGATTCTTCAGGCGCGGTTTATAAATCATTTTTATTTTTGTCTGATGCAAGCAATCACCTATAAATAAAGTGTCTGTATTAGTATATAAAAATTATTACAACCCTTTAAAGTCGTTTTAGAATATATATTTAACTGACATTTCTCTATTAACCTCAATAAATGTTCAGATAAATTGATGAAAAACCGCATAAATGATCATCAAAGTCTTGGGCCACAAAGGGTCAATTAAAAAGATTTGGGTATGACCAAATTCTATATTTTCATCTTTGCTTTCTGGCGATATTTAGCGTATTTATCTGTTATAGAGAATTTCGGAGGGTGCGGGTTTCGTGTGACAGAGTCGCATTTTTCGCATTTATCTCGCAGAGAATAAGACCCACATCTGGGGCATTTTCTAAGTAGCATATTAATCACGCCACACCCAGTCATTTTCGATGCTCTTATGTCTTATGTATCTTACTCACTTGGAGCTAGTTGATCCGTTCAAAGCTTACGACGGCGTTTAGATTTTTTCCAAATTTAATGATTTTCTCTAGATTGTTCATAAATATTTTTTCTCCTTTTTTAGCATCTTTTGTAACATACTTAACAAGATATGTCGGGGACGAAACATAAGAGACGGACAACCCGAGCTTCTCAGCCTCTTGAAGCGTTTTTTTAACAGCGTCTAGTCCATTTGGATCATAGCTAATAACATCCAGCTTTGCCTTGAGTTCAAATTCTTTCTGTGTTATGTTTTTTTCAGCAACATCTCGGATGGCTTTTATCCACTTTTCTGGTATTCCATGTGCCCTGAGTTTTTCGGGGTTTCTCAGAGATTCCTTAAAGGCAGCAAAAAGCGTTCCCAATTCTTCTCTTATTTTTTTCCCTATTTCATCATACGCTTCTTCGACGGTCTTTCCGAGCTTCTCGGCCGCAAACTCTAACATTTTCATTGCCCTCTGCTCCATTTTCTGCTCCCTCAGTTTTTCGTATTTCTGCTTCTTGTTCACTCGCTTGAGAGATAAAGAAATATGACCATTCTTTTCATTCACATCTAATACTTTGAGCACAACTACATCGCCTTTTTTGACATGTCTTCTAATATCTCTAACCCACCCACTAGATACCTCTGAGATGTGTATCATACCTTTATGATCATAATTCTCAAGCTCAGCAAAGGCAGAATATGGACCAACATTGATAATTTTGGCTATTACTAACTCACCCTTCCTAGGAAAATCTTTTTGTTTTGGTATAATCATTTTTTTTCACTTCTTGCAAATCAGTCGAGAACTTCAAGTATGCTTGTCTTTATTTTTGATTTTCCGCCTGTTGTTTCTAGAAGCTCGCTTTCACATACAAGACACTTAACGGGTGTTGATGCCTTGTTAAAAATTATTTGTTCGTTCTTACATTTTTTACATTTAACCTTCAGAAATTTGCTTGGTTCCATGATAAACACCACTCAACACTTAGTTAATCTTTTTAGCTCTTTTTTCGTAAATTTCTTATGGACTAGCCCAGAAGAGTCATGTTAATAACGTTTTCTGGGCATATCTTAATAAAGAATTAGAATTTAAATACTTTTAGACCAGTATTAAATACCGAATATTCTCAATACTGAGGTGGAAAAAATGGCAGATGAAAAAGTTGAAAAAACTTTGGAAGCTATTGAGATAGCAAGAGAAACAGGAAAAATACGTAAGGGTATAAACGAAGTTACCAAGTCAGTTGAACGCGGCATAGCAAAGTTAGTCGCTGTTGCTAAGGATGTTGACCCACCAGAAATAGTTATGCATCTGAAACCTCTTTGCGAAGAAAAAAACATACCGCTCGTGGAGGTGCCAAGCAAAAGCGAGCTTGGAAGAGCTGCCGGCATTGAAGTTTCCTGTGCTGCTGTTGCAATAGCAGAACCCGGCGGAAGTCAAAAAATAATCAAAGAACTTGTTGGATAGTTGATGCACTTAAAAAGAAGGCGAAAATATGACAGAAGCTGTTCCCGCTGAGATAGTACAGATTTTGGGAAGAACTGGGAATCGTGGAGTTATTAGAGCTAGGTGTAAAGTACTTGAAGGAAGAGACGCTGGAAAGATATTGATCAGAAATATACTCGGACCCACGAAAGTTGGAGACATTGTTATGCTGGTAGAAACAGAAATAGAAGCTGCTGATAATTTTGGTAAGAGAAGGTAATAAAAATGCCTGTATGCTCATTTTGTGGAAATAAGTTTGAGAAGGGAACGGGAAAATTGTTAGTTCTCAATACTGGAAAATTGCTTTGGTTTTGCTCATCTAAATGTGAAAAAAACATGATGAAACTTAAAAGAGACCCAAAATCAGTCAAGTGGACAGAAACTTCAAGAAAGTTTAAAAGCAAAGAAAGATAATTATTTTATATGCAGAGACATTCTATATATCGATTGCCTACCTAAATTTAGTAGGTGTGCCTAATGAAAAAATACAAGGGAAAAAAGAAGATTCCAGATAAAATTAAGCCCGGATTTTTTGCCGGACTTATGATATTTAATTTTTTGTTGATGTTATGTGTTGTTGTTGCATTTGTTCTATACGGTATTAACAATAATTGGTTTCTTAGTGTCTCATTGGCCATGGTTATTGTAAACTCATTTTTTATCTTAATTAGTGCTACAGAAATTCGGGGGATTTTCTTGGTTTTTCTCACCATTCTTTTATTCTTTGTAAATTTGGTGTTGAGAAATCTCAATATAAGTATATTTCTAGTCGGAATTCTGACAATTGTTTTTAGTTCCGCGATTATATTTCAAGAAAGACAATAATTATATAACTTACATATGTATTGAGTTTTTTGAAACCGACAACAGCAAAATGGAGTTATTGTTTTTGAAGGTTATTGCAAGAAGTACGCCAGCAATTGTCTTTTTTTCGGATTTGTTTATAGCATAACCGTTCTTATCTTTTTTTCATATTTTTTTCAAGTGCTTCGATTATATCTACTCTCGACAAGACCCCTACTAACTTGCTGTCTTTTACGACAGGTAGTGTGTTAATCTTTTCTTCGTTCATAATTTTCAAAGCATCGTAAACATCGTCTTCTGGAGAAATACTTTTTATCTTTTTGGTCATGAACTCGGAGACGGGAACAGTTAAAATTTTCTTTAGTCCCTCCTCAAGAGATTCGAAATGTTCCCTTCCTTTTAGAAGTCCGATAACAATTGGAAATGTTTTTGACGTAGATTCCTGTATTTTTGAGTGAATGTCTGCTATTCTGAGCACATCACCATATGAAACGACTCCCACAAGCTCCTTATTTGGGCCGATAACCGGACAGGTTTCCACCTTGTTATTCGCAAATACCTCTATGGTGTCTTTCAAATTATTAGTGGGTTTTAAGAATACAGGGTTTCTGGTCATGATCTCTCTTACTTCCATGATTTAGTTTTATGTACTATCTGATTTAAATTAGTTTTTGATAATCTGATGGGGGCTTCAAGAAGGTATTTAAAAGCAAACTAAAAACGTATATCTGTGATTTTATAGGATTTATTCTACGAGCCGTTGTTCATATATAATAAAAACATTTCCATACCTATGAATAACTATGGGAGATGTTGGCATCAAACAGCTGAGCAAAACAGAGATTCTTAGATACTATTTCAATCCAGACATCATCGAGCAAATATTGTCTATAGCTGACAACAGAGAGGTCGTCGGCACTTTTTATGACGGCTCCTATGATAAAAGGCCAAACATACTTCAATATCCAGATGATATCAAAGAAATGGTTAGGAGGGGCATTGTTTCTTTTCATGCCTCTGTTGAACGATGGTCCAGCCCAATGAGCATAACTCAAAACAATCAGAGCCAATTGCGTGTTGGATGGGATTTTATTTTGGACATAGATTCAAAGGTCGGTATTGAAGAGGCAAAAATCACTGCAAAGATGATATGCAAATTCTTGAAAAAATATGGGATAAAGAACTACGGTCTGAAATTTTCTGGCCGCCGTGGTTTTCACATATGTGTGCCGTGGGAAGCCTTTCCAAAAGAGATAAATTTTCAGCGTGTCAAGAATCAGTATCCGGCTTACCCGAGAATTATCGCTTTGTTCATTAGGGAGAGTATAGCAGAGAATCTCATGAAAGAGCTTATTAAGACCAGAGGAGCGAAAGAGCTTATCGAAGTTCTTGAACAACCACCCACAGAGATGAATCCGTATTATTTTGTCGAGGTTGAGAAGGACTGGGGCGCACGCCATTTATTCAGGATGCCTTACTCTTTCAACAACAAAACTTGGCTTGTTTCTTTCCCGTTGAGCGAAAACGAGCTGGAGCAATTCAAGCCAGAGCATGCGAGGCCAGAAAAGGTTTTGAAATCTAAGAAGGGTCCATTTATTAAGCCAGCTGAAGAAAACGAGGCACTTGACCTGCTAACAGAAGCCCTTGACTGGTATGCAGCACATAAAAAAGAGAATGAAAAAAAGCCAGTGAAAAAGCGAGTAATAAACTGGGAGAAAAAAGTTAGTGAAAACTTATTTCCGCCTTGCATAAAATTTATTCTTGCCGGGTTGTCCGATGGCCGAAAGAGGTCTTTGTTCACGATAATAAACTTCCTGCGGATGATGAACTGGTCGTGGTCTGAGATAGAGCAGAGGCTCTGGGAGTGGAACAAGAAAAATAATCCACCGCTTCCAGATAACATAATAATTGGACAACTTCGTTGGAATCAGCAACAAAAGCAACATTTACCAGCTAACTGCACCAACGAGCAATTCTACGGTTTTTGCTGTAATAAGGATGAATTGTGTAAAAATATAAAAAATCCAGTTACGTATCCGTTTCGAAAGATGAAAAAGCTGGGTATCACCAAAAGGAAAAAGCCAAGACAGAGGAAACAGCGCAAGGAAAAGAACGAGCCTAGAATTGGTAGGATAATTAAAAAAGGCAGAATAAAGAAGAAGTAAACCAAAAAGGTCGGTTCTATTCTTTTAAATCTTTTTTTTCAATAGTTTATGCAGTTGTTGTTCAGAAAATCTTATCATTGTTATGAGGTGCTTGTGTGGTTCTAACATTTGAGAAAATCAGGGATATACATCGCGCTGAGAAAGAATCGAGAAAATTAGAGAAACTTCCAGACAACATAATGAAAGAAGCCGCTGACTATATAGAGCGGAAACAGCACATAAAAGAAAAGACGAGCACAGATGTTTATGAGCTGGAGAACATAAAGAATATAATTAAAGACCTTTTTGAGATAAGAGAGCGGAAGATATTAAACCTCGCGCTTTACTCCGTGAGGACAGGACTGCCTGTTGAAAACCTGACAAAGGAGGAAGAGAAGCTTTTTTATAGTCTCGTAAATATTCTGAAGACTTTTCGAGAGGAGTTTTTGGATAAGCTTGGAAATCCGGCCGCCATGGTTAGGATGGAAAGTAATGGTGACATCAGTAAAAAAAACGGTAGTAATGACAAATCTGAAAAGCAAAAAACGAAAAAAAGACAGATTAGAGTAGTTCAAGACATTCCAGAGTTCGTAGGGACAGATTTAAAAAGCTATTCATTAAAGAAAAATGATATAATATCGCTTGATGAAAAAATTGAAAACCTACTCATCAAAAGAGGGCTTGCAAAGGTTGTTGACTGAGAGAGATGGTCAAGATGAAAGTTCCTAAGACACAGAGAAGGTATTGTAAATATTGTAAAAAACATACCGAGCAAACGGTTGAGATAGCTAAAAGAAGACCAAGAAAGAAGAACTCAAAAAGCCAAAGGCGATTCAAGCGTAAGTTAAAAGGATATGGTTCATTTCCGAAGGAAAACCCAAAGGGGAGGGAGAAACCAACCAGAAAGTTGGATCTGAGGTACAGATGTAAAGAGTGTGGTAAATTACAGCCCATTGGCAGTGGATTTCGCGTAAAGAAATTCGAAATACAGAAGGCGTAATTGTTCTTCATACTCGTAACAGAATCCAGATACAGAATAAGGAGCAAGGGGTGATATGAGATGAAGATTATCATTACAGCTGTTCCCGGTTGCGGAAAGACAACTGTTCTTAACTTCTTGAAGAAACATGCAGAAGAAGATAAAAAAAATGTGGTCTTTGCCAATTTTGGAGACTATATGTTCGAAGAGGCAAAAAAGCGTGGTCTTGCTGAGCATAGGGATGGTATGAGGCCATTGCCTAAAAACGTTCAAGAAGAGCTTCAACTTGCTGCTGCAAAAAAAATCAGTGAGATAAGGGGTAGTGTTATCATAGATACACATGCTTCTATAAAGACGAGGTTTGGTTATTGGTCGGGACTCCCCGAAAGCATATTAAAAATACTCAAACCCGATGTTATAATTTCGCTGGAGAAAGACCCGCAAATCATATTGGAAAAGCGAGCTGGAGATAAGGAAAGGGAAAAGATTGGTGCCAGAGACAAGGAAACGGCCGAAGAGATAGATCTTCACCAGAAGATAAACAGGGCGTTTGTTATTGCTTATGCGGCTCTTGTTGGCGCTGCAGTTAAGATTGTGGAGGCGGAAGGTGAAGAAACAGAACCTCTTGGCCACGCAAAGCAGGCCGCAAGGAAAATCTGGGATGATTTGAAAGACTCCATATAAGGATTTGATAGTATTATGAAAAACCATCAGAGGAGTGCGATCATTAATTAAAATAACATAGGAGAATAAAATGTTTTTCGATAGTTTTTTATCTCTCATATTCGGTTCTTATTCTCCAGCTATGGCTATTTTTCTTTTTGCTTTAGTTATACTTTTTATAACGCAGTTGCCTTACAAATTTCTCGTGGACCACGAAAAGGTAAAAGAACTAAAGGAAAGGCAGAAAGAGCTGAGTAAAAAAATGAAGGAAGCTCAGAAAGATGATAGGATTGATGAAGCCACTGAATATTTGAATGAGGCCATGAAACTCAATAGTCGCATAATGAGTCACACGATAAAACCGCTCATCATATCTTTCGCTATTTTTTTTCTTGTCATGCCATGGCTTCGGGCAAGCTATGGGGACATTATTGTGCCGCTGGAAAATAATACAGGCAGTTTCATTTTTCTTGGAGAGAGTTATAACATAACAATTGCAGGCAATAATCTCACTATCATTAATACAGCAAGCGGTAACATGACAACCTTGTCTATTGCGAAAAAACAGAAATTCGCTGGTAGGGAGTTTAATATTATGCTCAGGGACCACAAGTTGCGAATGCAGCAGGTTGTCTATTACCTCCCGATAACACTACCTTTTATAGGCAATGATATCGGTTGGCTTCTTTTCTATTTCTTAGTGAGTATGCCTATAATATTAGTCTTGAAGAAGATTATGGGAATTGCGATATGAGGCAAGCGCGGGTTAATCTTTTTTGGTGTTTTGACATTCTAAGAATAACCATTTAATTCTTTTCACCAATTCTTTAGATATGTGGATAACATTGTGTGATGAAATATCCAGCCCTGATTATGGGAGATACCCGGGTATTCGTCCCATAGAAGAGCTCATTCACAACGGGTTGCTTGTTCTGGACAAGCCGCCTGGTCCGACATCTCGCGAATGTGTTTCGTGGGTCAAAAAGATTTTGGGTGTTGACAAGGCCGGACATTCCGGAACCTTAGACCCCCGCGCCACAGGCGTTTTGCCAATCGTCCTTGATAGAGCAACACGAGTGATGCCTGCGCTCCAGGGTCTGAGCAAGAGGTATGTGACTGTTATGCGCCTGCATAAGGACATCGATGGAGAAAAACTTAAAGAGATTTGTAGGCAATTTGTTGGTAAAATAACTCAGAAGCCTCCCGTCAGGTCTGCCGTCAGGCGCGTGAAACGCAAGAGGGAAATATATTCTTTGGAGGTCATTGACATAGTTGAACGAAATGCTGTGCTGGACATCCGCTGTGAGGCAGGAACTTACATAAGAAAACTTATACATGATATGGG
>Ga0164318_10001443_pt1 | contig 21177 bp, 15 predicted proteins | sample GuaBasSedimGuay9_FD_113734 | JGI IMG/M metagenome (GOLD analysis project Ga0164318, IMG submission 113734) | Subseafloor sediment microbial communities from Guaymas Basin, Gulf of California, Mexico - Guay9, Core 4571-4, 0-3 cm | ecosystem: Environmental > Aquatic > Marine > Hydrothermal vents... | reverse complement strand
TATCTCATTTCTTAAATTTCTGCTAAAACTATTCAGTCGGAAAATAATATATCCTTTTTCAAGAATGTCAATGTATTTTTGGATTGTAATTTTATTTACACCTATTGTTTGGGCAAGTTCATTATAATTAACTTCACTGCCTACTTGCAAAGCAAGAGCCAATAATAAATTGTCTAAAATCTCAGGTTTCCTAATTTCAGAAAAAGATAAAATATCACGATATAAATAGCTACTAACAAGATTTTTTAATGTTTTTCTCTCTTTGCCTTTATTATTTAAAACTTCGGGATAGAAACCAAATAACAATCTATTTTCTATTTGCTGTTCGGATTTTACAAAACCTTCTTTTTTCTCTAAAGATAAAAACAATTACCGTAATGACCAATAGTTATAACTAAAAGTCATTACGATAATTTTCTCAGCTTGTACACAACTTCATTGTATCATTTCTTCATTGTACCATTATACCATTATTATATCCTCTAAAACTTAAAACTATACGAAATATAAGGCATGCCGGGGAAAAGGCTCACCTGTTTCAACACTTTTTCGGGTTGTCCGGTTCCGTTGTAGTGGTCGTAATCGTAATCGACAAAAATAAAAAAGTAGTTTTGTCGGAAATAGGCATTGTAAAGTCCCACACTCCAGGTACGCTCACCCCACTTTTTCTTTTTATGAAAGTTTACACCCAAATCCAGCCGGTGATAGTTTGGCGTGCGGTAATTATTTCGCTCCTGCACGTTATCAACGTAATTAATGTAAGGATCCATACCATGAGAACCCCCGCTTCCAATAAATCCGGTATAGTCGCCCAGTGCAATATATTTATCGTATGGCAGGGTAATGGCTGCACCGGTACCAAATACCCAGGTGGCTCCAAAATCAACTTTGTCACTGAGCTTATAAGTAGCTACAATAGAAATATCGTGGCGGCGATCGTAATGGTAGGGAAACTTATCGGGGCTTACCTCTTCAAACTTCCGCCACGACCACGACAAAGTATAGCCAATCCATCCTGTTAGCTTTCCCAAATCTTTTCGGATTAATAGCTCTACTCCATAGCTCCATCCGTTTCCCACGGTAATCATCTCCTGCCAGTCGTTGTTGGCAGTAAGATAAGAGGATCCCGGTTTATAGGAAATTACATCGTAGAGCCATTTGTAATACCCTTCGAGGCTTATTTCAAACATATCGTTCAGATTGTAAACGCTGCCAATCGCCACCTGTTGCGACCGCATGGGCTTGATGGTGTCGGTAACCGGAACCCACAAATCGGTTGGTAAACCAATGGATGTATTGGTGAGCAGGTGAACATACTGCGCCATGGTAGCATACGAAGCCTTAAGTGATAACTTTTCGGAAGCGATAACCCGTAACGCCGCTCTGGGCTGAAACGACTTATAAAAAGTATTTTTTACATAAAAGCCCGAGGCATGTATTCCCAGATTAAACTTAATATAGTTGCCAATTGAAAAATCATCTTCAACGTAAGCATCAATTTCGTTGGCATTAATTTTATTGTTTCCAAAAGTTGTATCAACCAGCGTATTGTCGCCACCTTCTTGGTTATTGTATGAAAAAGCGTTAACACCGGGGTTAAACGTGTGATAAATATTGCTGACACCAAATCGAATATAATGATTGGTGGCCGGAATAAAATCAAAATCTGCAGAGGCTGCCAGGTCATCAATTCCGGAAAAATATTCAAATTCCAACTTTTCATGTAAGTCGGGAGTGCTGTTATCATCCTTTTCTCCCACCAAAAAATTATACCTGCTGTATGATGTCCTAAAGTTGACAAATAATTTTTTATTAAAAATGTAATTCCATCTTAAAGCGGTAGTAATATTACCCCAACGAAGCTTAAATTTACTGCTGTTTTTGTAATCCGTCGATTCGTATTTATTGTTGGCGTAAGCTTTGTCGTTACCCATATAGGCGCTGAGGTACAGTCTGCTTTTGTCCGAAAATTTCCAGTTAATTTTTCCATTCAAATCGTAAAAGTAGTAGCCTCCGTAAAAGCGGCCGCTGTTGCCTTGCATTTTGTTTGCCATCAGCTGTATGGGGTACGAGAGCACATCGATATAGGTTCTTCGGGCTGAAATAATAAACGACGATTTATCTTTAACAACAGGTCCTTCGAGTGTTAATTTCGATGCTATCAGGCCAATAGTTCCCTGAACCTGAAATTTTTTCGTATTTCCTTCTTTCATCCTTATGTCAAGCACGGAGGAGAGCCTGCCGCCATAGCGAGCCGGAAAGCCCCCTTTAACGAGTGTAACGCTGTTAAGCGCATCGGCATTAAAAACCGAGAAGAAACCAAAGAGGTGGTTGGCGTTATACACCGGCACGCCATCCAACAAAATTAGGTTTTCATCGGAGCCTCCACCCCTTACATAAATCCCGCTGGTTCCTTCGTTACCCGATTGCACGCCGGGCAACAGTTGAATGGTTTTCATAATATCGACTTCGCCAAAAAATACAGGAAGTTTTTTGATGGTTTGGATAGGCAGCTCGGTAACACTCATTTGCGAGCTCTCGAGTTGTTGCTGAATACCCGACGCCTTTACTTCAATCTCTTCCAGTTCGATGGTAGGGGTTAGCTCAATGTTAATGGTGGTGTCAGATAGCAAGTTTAACGTAAGGGTTACCGGCTGATAACCTACAAAAGAGTACTTGATAGAAATTTTTCCTTCGGGCTGGGTAAGACTGTAAAACCCATAGTTATTGGTAACGCATCCTTTATAGGTTTTGCTATTATATACGTTGGCACTCAACAACTTTTCGCCGTTGGAAACATCACTCACAAAGCCCGTGATGGTGTGTTTCTGAGCTTGAACACCCACCATAAAAAGCAGGGAGGCTAAAACCGCTAATAATACCTTTTTCATTGGACACCTCCTTCTCCGTCAGAAAATAAAATCAGTTTAATAGAGGTTGTATCCTGATTGTATCCTCCCATGATACCGTAGCCATTTTTAACATTTGAATAAATAACAACCGGCTCCGAAAAAGGATTGTCGCTGCCACCGGATTCCGAATAAACATGCATTGATTTCAGATAGGTATAATACGCCTTGCTTATCGACTTAAAATAAAAAATGAATTGACCTTGCTCCTGATAGAGGATTGCTTTTTTACCATATTCGTACGAATCAAAATAAATAAATTCAAATGAAACCTCTTTCCCGTCGGTTAGCTTATCGCTCCACAAAAGGCCGTCAATACTATAGCCATCAAAGAATCGCTGATTTTTTTCAGTAGGCCTGATGTACTGTTCGTACTCATGGGTTTCGCCGTTAAAATCAACATAAATAATCCTACAGCTAAGCTGATAAAAGTTTGCCTCTCCGGGAGGATCATCGTAGGTAAGGTTCCCAACAAACTGCAAATGGTTACCTTCATACTCATCAGTAGTTTGTATGGTTAACGTGTCAAAGTTTTTGATGGGAACAACCTTGGGAATAGAAGCCGTACTTTCGATAGATGGATACGAGCCGTAAGAAACTTCAACCTTATATTCCTTTCCGGTTTGCGGAAAAAAACTGGGGTTGATATAGTAGCCGGCACCTGTATTTTGAAGGTTGGATACAAAGCTTCCATCTTCAAAAAGTTGCACGGCAGCACTATCGATAAATGGCAGGTTATTTTCCGACTCATCTTCAAAAATGTTAAAGGTATGGCTAACATTAACGGTGTACATGCTATCGGGCGAAATAGCCGCATTTAACACCAATTTTGTTTCCTTGGATTTTAGTTCATCGTTAAGGATTTTTACGCAGCCTGCAAGTAAAATGGTAGTTATTATTACTCCAAGCAAAATGATTTTTTTCATAAATGAGATTTAGTGGAATAAATGCGTTGTTTTTTATGAAGTTGCTTAAAGTTGAAATACTTTTTTAACAATAACGCCGTGTAAATCAGAAAACAAATATCTTTTTTACAATTCCTCCTTTGTTTTCCCTCCAAAGAGGAAAATAATGGAATTTATTTTCTGATTTACAATATATTACATAGTTATTTAAGTGATCAGCTTTAAATACTTTCTATATAATGACACAACAAAAAGAGTTTGATTGTGCTTGATAGTATTTTTATTTTACCCTTGTTACCTTTTCCACCCCTTTTATATTACCCAAACGGTAGATAAGTGCATTCAGGTGGTCAACCGATTTAATCATAACGGTAACACGTCCATCAAAAAGTTTTCCTTTCGATTCGAAATTAATAGATCGCATGTTAGTATTCAAATCCTTAGAGATAAGAGAGGTGATTTCACCCACCAAACCCAATTCATCTTTTCCCTGAATACGGATAACAGCATTTTTATAAATTTCTTCGTTGGTGTCGAGCCACTTGATGGGTAACACCCTGTATGGATATCTCTCCAGCAGTCTCTTGGCATTAGGGCAATCGTATCGATGGATGGATATTTTCCCCTGAGTTGTTACAAATCCAAAAACACGATCTCCCAAAATGGGATTACAACATTTGGCAAAATAATAGTTTATATTTTTAAGGTTCTCGCCAATCCACAAAATTTCTTTTTCATCTTCCCTATCTTTTTTTGCAACATTTTCGGGTTGGATGGATGGTTCTCTGTCATTTTTGTCAGATATTTTTTTACTCTCTTCGTTTAATTTTTCAAAAATTACCTTTTTAATAAAGGCGATATCCAGTTTTTCGGTTGCCACCAGGTAGTAGAGGTCAACGGCAGTATCAATTTTAAAGTGTTTTACTAAAAAGTTAATCAGGTCATCGGAGCTTTTGATTTTCCAATTTTTAAATTTTCGCAACAACAACGCTTTTCCAGCTTCTGCTTCCTGATACTTTTCCTCTTTCAGCTGTCGTTTAATACGGTTTCGTGCTCGATCGGTTACCACGTAAGCCAGCCAGTCGATTTTAGGTTTTTGCCTGTTGGAGGTCATGATGCTGATTCGGTCGCCATTTTGTAGCACGTAACGAATGGGCACGGCAATATTGTTTACCTGTGCTCCTTTACAGTGGGCACCCACGTCGGAATGAATGTCGTAAGCAAAGTCTAATACGGTAGCACCTGCGGGAAACTGTTTGAGGTCGCCCTTGGGTGTAAAAACAAACACTTTGGAAGCTTTGGAGGCATCGACTTTATATACTGTTCTATCGGAGGTTTTGCTTTTTTCCAAAGCACCCCGAAGCTGGGTTAACCAGTTATCGGCATCTTTTGCCTGATGATTTTCTTTGTAAATCCAATGTGCTGCCCGTCCTCGCTCGGCTTCATCATCCATTCGTCTGGTTCTGATTTGAACCTCCACCCATCTATCATTGTGCCCTTTAACCGTTGTGTGCAGCGATTCGTAGCCACTCGTCTTGGGCTGTGATATCCAATCGCGAAGCCGTTTGGGGTTTGGTGGGTAAATATCGGTAACAATGGAATAAGTTCGCCAGCAAACCTCCTGCTCCTTTTTAGGTTTTGTTTCCACTATGATGCGGATGGCAAACAGGTCGAAAACCTCTTCTAAATCAACATTCTGACGATTAATTTTTGCCCATATAGAGGGGATTGATTTGGTTCGATACTTTAATTGATAATTGATACCGGCTTTAATTAATTCCCGTTCAACAGGTTTTAAAAAATCCTGTATATAAACTTCCCTTTTGGTTTTGGTTTCCTTTAGTTTATTTTTGATATCGTTGTAGATATCCGGACTTTCATAGAGCATTAAGTACTCTTCCATTTCAGTTTTAATGTTATAAAGTCCTAACCGGTGAGCAATAGGGATATAGATGTGTTTTACCTCGTTGATTACTTTTTTGTATCTTTCGGGTGTTGATTCGGCGGGGTGACGTAGGTCGTACAGACGATGAGCCATTTTTACCAGTATAACCCGGATATCGTCAACAATGGAAAGAAACATGGTTCGGAAGGTTTCCGACTGAAAGGAGACCCGCTGCGTTTGTAAATCGGATATCTTGTTAAATCCTTCAACAATGGTGCGTACATCGTGGCCAAACGTTTTTTCGATTTTATCGTATGAATACTCATCTGATGATATACCATGTAATAGTGCTGATATTGCCGAGTTAACTCCCAAGCCAATTTCTTTAACTACGATGTGCGCAATTTCGAGGTAATGGTTAAACTTTTCGTAAGAAGGGTTAAGTTGACTGTACTCCCAAACTCGATTAAAGGCTTTTGAAATGAGCTGTTTTTCATGATCATTAAAGGGTTTGATCTCGTTTTGCAACAACTTGTTCAGCGATTGTAAGTATAGCTTATCCGGCTTTTTCATCTCCTCTTATAAAATCGGTTTTTAAAAATAGTGATTTTTTGCTACTTTACCAAAAAATCTTTTTATCCTTTGGCTAACGTAAAAAAGCAGCGCTTCATATCCGGGAGCACTGCTTTTTATACTTTTAATCTATTAAGTTGTTTATTTGCTTTCTCTGGTTCCTTCAATATTAGGATCTTTGGCTATGGAATCGCGCATGCGTGTATCAGCCTGTATATTTCTGTATTTCTGATAATCCATAATACCGAGGTTTCCGTTTTTGAAAGCTTCGGCGATAGCCATGGGAATTTGAGCCTCTGCCTGAATAACATTAGCCCGGGCTTCCTGCGCTTTGGCTTTCATCTCCTGCTCGTGAGCAACAGCCATGGCTCGGCGCTCTTCGGCTTTAGCCTGAGCAATATTTTTATCGGCATTGGCCTGATCCATCTGCAACACAGCGCCAATATTTTTACCGATATCAATGTCGGCAATATCGATGGATAGAATTTCAAAAGCTGTACCCGAATCGAGTCCTTTTTCGAGTACGACTTTTGAGATGCTGTCAGGGTTTTCGAGTACCGCTTTGTGCGATGTTGCCGATCCAATGGAAGATACAATACCCTCGCCAACACGTGCCAACACAGTTTCTTCACCGGCGCCACCCACCAACTGCTTGATATTGGCTCGTACCGTAACCCTGGCCATGGAAATAAGCTGAATGCCATCTTTAGCAACAGCAGCCACCTTTTTGGTATCAATTACCTTGGGGTTTACCGACATCTGAACCGCTTCAAGCACATCACGACCAGCGAGGTCGATGGCAGTAGCAGTTTTAAAGTCAAGGTTCATATTGGCTTTGTCGGCCGATATAAGGGCGTTAACCACCTGCTGAACATGTCCTCCCGCGAGGTAGTGTGCTTCCAGGTTTCCTCTGTCAAGGTCAATACCTGCTTTAGATGCTGTAATCATACTGTTGACAATAAGACCCGGTGGAACTTTACGCCACCGCATGATGATTAACTGTACCAGCGAAATTTTAACATCGTTTACCAACGCGTTAAACCAAAGTCCGACAGGAATAAAGTAGAAAAGTACCCATATCAGAAAAAGAGCTCCTACCCCGATGGCTATTATTAAATATACATTTGTGTCCATAATTTATTTGTTAAGTGGTTTTATATAAATTTTGTTGTTGTCAATTTTTATGATTTTTATTTCGGTATTTGGGTCGATAAAGTCAACACGGGCATCTACCTCCACGAAGTTACCGTTAAAGTCTGCTTTTCCCATGGGTACACATCGCGAAATGGTTTTGCCTACATCACCAACTTTTAAGTTAATATCATTTATAGTATTTACTTTGCCGTCGATGGTAGAAACAAGGGCAGCCTTTTTCCATGTTTTTGAGCGAACACCAATCCAAATGGCTATCACGTTAACGGCGAGGGTGACAAACAGCACAATATTTCCTGTTGATGAACCCAGATAAGCATAGGCTATCCAAACACCGGCAATTATAGAGACAAAGCCGGCTATTCCCGCGAAGCCTGTGCCCGGAATCACCAATACTTCAAGCAGTAGCAGTAGAATTCCAACAACAATGAGTACAATTACAAGCCACATCATATCAGCTAATTTCCACGGTTAATTTACGATTGGTCATTTCGGTATAGAGCGGTTTTAAATCATCAAACGAGCCACTCTTAACCGGACACTTTCCTTTAAAGTGTGCGATTAAAGCACAGGTTTCGGCCTGCATGTAATCATGACTGCACACTTCAACAAGGCTTTCAATCACAAAATCGAACGAGTTTACATCATCGTTCCATAAAATTAATTTTTTAACATCTTCATCTTGTGCAATATCTTTGATGTAAGGATGCTTTTTTTCTTGTACTGCCACAATTAATTGATTTTAAAAACGATTCCAAAGTTACATTTCTTTTCGGTAATATGCTTACTTTTGAAAACAATTTTATTCCTACACACGATTAGATGGACATTTCATTTTCCAATTTTATTAACAGGCTCAGGGTAAATCTTGACAAACCCTTACCCGGCCTTGAAGTTCAGTACCAAATGGCACCGGTAACCAAAATGGAACAATTGGTTTACAACAATAATGATACTCCCCCGCGACAAAGCGCAGTATTAGCCCTGTTATACCCTGAAGGGGATGAAGCCATGTTGGTAGTGATGAAACGTGCTACCGATGATTCGGTACATAGTGGTCAGCTTTCATTTCCCGGAGGTCAGGCCGAATCGTTTGACAAAGATGCCATTGCTACGGCATTGCGCGAAACCAATGAAGAGCTGGGAATAGAGCGTAGTTTAGTGCATGTTTTAGGAATGCTGACGCCGGTTTATATTTCGCCTTCTAATTTTAATGTTGTTCCGGTGGTAGGCTATTTGGACACAACACCTATGTTTAATCCCAATGAAGAGGTTGAGAAAGTGTTGACAGTAGCTGTTTCGGAACTACTAAAACCAAATGCCAAACAGATACGGCAAGTTACTACACGCTATGTTACCGCGTTGGATGTTCCTTGTTACATGGTGGGTGGCGAAATTCTTTGGGGAGCCACCGCCATGATGATTCGTGAATTGCTTGAGGTGGGAAGCGGGTAAATTCACTCATAACTAACCCCACCCACCATATCTTGATACAATTTACTTCCGATATCGCTGCGATAAATCATTCGGTATGACCTTGGCTTGTTAAAGGGAGCCGTGCTAATACTTGTCTCGTCCTCATCTTTGATGAGGATGAGTAAATTTACTGAAACAATCATCCTCGTTGCAAACGAGGTTTTACGGGTTTATCTCACGGTTTGAAACCGTGAGCAGCTTCCATCAACGACAGTTTGTAAACTGTCAGAAGTCAGTTCCGTAATTAATTCATTATTTTTATCTTTGAGCCCTGCAAGACAACTTTACTTTACCAACAATGAGCAAAATAAAAAGCGCACTTTCATTTTTTCTGTTACTGCTCGTGCAAGCGTTGGCGGCGCAACAAACAGTTACCCTAAAGGTGGTAACCGACAGTATTCAAACCTTAAAAGGAAATATTCTTGTTGCCGTGTATAATAACGAGGAAGGGTACAAAAGTTCCAAAGCCTTTCAATCAAAAAAAGCCAAAGTAACCGGCAGCAAGGTTACAACAACATTCAGGTTGCCGGCCAACACTAATTACGCTATAGCCCTGTTTCAGGACATTAATAAAAATAACAGCCTCGACACGAGAGGCAGCATGAAAATTCCTACGGAGCCTTTTGGCTTTTCAAATAATAAAAAAGGCACCTTTGGCCCTCCGGGCTTTGATAAAATCATGTTCACAATAACCACCGACACTACGATAGCAATTCATCTGATCTCATCACGAAAAAGCTATTTTCAAAAAGGAGATTGATTTCAGTTCAATAAATATTTCGTTTTTCAAAGTGTTTCATAGTTTTTTGTCGGGTTAACTTTAAACAACTTCATTTAAAAAATCACCTAAAAAATAACTTGTTCCATTTTTGTGGTAAATAATGTACTTTTGCTATTATTCAGAAAAAGCAGCTTTTTTGGCAGAAAAAGAACATATTAGCGACTTCCGGTTGATAGAACAAATTCAAAAAGGGAACGTTCATGCACTGGAAATACTATTTGAGCGTTATTATGAACCTCTTTGTAATTTTGCTTTTTTGTTTCTTAAAAATTCCGGACAAACTGAAGAACTTGTATCTGATGTTTTTATCAGGGTGTGGGAAAACCGCAATCAACACACGAAAATTACTTATGTAAAGGCTTATTTATACCGTAGTGTAAAAAATGCTGTTATCTCGCATCTTCGTAAAAACAGACCGGATATGGATGAGCTTTCCAGCCTTGAAAATATATCAAAGCACGAAATCACACCCGAATCACTTTTAATAAGAAAGGATTTGAACAAGGCGGTAGGTATCATGATCAAGTCAATGCCCCACCAGGCCGGATTGGTTTTCAGGATGCATAAAATGGATGGGTTGAGCTACAAGGAAATTGCTTCAACTTTAGGTCTCTCGATTAAAACCATCGAAAACCACATGGGCAAAGCGCTTCGGTTTGTCAGGGAACTACATGCCAATAACCCGGACTACTTTTAACTACTGAGAAAGCGCGTTTAATCCGTCGAGTACCTTTTTCAACACAGTCTTAACAGCCTCATCTTTTTCTATCATATAGGCGGTTCTTATGTCAGGAATGGCAGCAGTGTACTCGGTTTCGCCAAGATACTCGGCAGCTTTTTGACGTACTGCGGGTGAGGTGTGGCGAAGCAGCCCGATAGACCAACGAATGGATGGACGAGAATAAATGGTGTGCAAATTATCGATAGCGTTAATAATTTCATCATCATTTTCAGAAAACAGTTTCCAAAAGTTTTCTTTCTCAAAAGCAATTACGTCCGGGGTGTAAAACTTTTCTTTGGTATAAATCTGTGGTCTGACAACGTTACTCTTGTAGCCTGTCAGCCTTTTACCAGCTACATAACGAGCCATTCGAGGCACTATCCAACGCATACCCGGAGTAGCTTCGGGATGTCCCACCGAGGCAATAATTTTTCCATCGCCGTAATCAGCCGTAAAAAAAGCCGGTTTTCCCGGAGTAATATTTTTAGGGTATCCTTTTTTATGAGAAATGTCACTGGTAAGGGTTGCTAGTACTTTTATGGGAGAGCCTTCAGGAATATCATATATCGGACCATCGTAATATTGATAAAAAGCAGTATCCGTTTTTGCCAATTCAGGAAAAATCTTTTTTCCGGCTTTGTTAATGGAAAAGCCTATGAGGGCACGACCTTTGTCGTAATGATCGCGAATATCGGGTGCGGGAAACAATTCCAGACTCGGGTATCCGGGTGTGGTTGAAAACAGGTATCCTCCGGCACAAATACCCACCAGTCCTTTGTGTTTTTTCGAGGCAAAAGCTTTAACTTTTTCAGCGCCTTCCAAGCCCAGGTTATTGTACTCTTTACTTGCGCTGCCGCCCGGAAAAACCAAAACATCCAGTTTATCGAGTGCCCCGTTCATAATATCAACGGCTGAAATTTTATGAGGATAGATTCCTTTGTCAATTTTTAAAGCTTCCATGGTTTCTATCACACAAACCGGACTTGCCCCGTTGCCATCAAAAACACCAACCTGAATTTTTTTTCCTGAACGACGTTGCCCAAAGGCTGTTGTCGTCATCAAAACGATTAACAGGGCTGAAATAAAATATTTTGCTTTCATGAGGATCATTATTTTACCTGATTTATTCCGGACAAAGATACTGATTGATGTCATTTACCAATGTTGAAAATCGTTAAAATATCTTTTGTTTACAATCCGAACAATTGATTGTAGCTGGTAACAACGGTTTTATCAACGCTGTTGTAAAACGCTTTTATTTTTTTTGCATCATACCCGTTGCGACGCATGGCATCAAGCAGCTTGTGCCCTTGTTTTATCAACTGATCATCAACGGGTTTTAACTTTTGCATGATACCGGTATCTTCCGCATTAAGCAAGGCATTAACATTCAGATAATGTTTGGCACTTTTACCCCAGTCGTAGCAATAGGCTTTTTTCTTTAGTTCCAAAGCGTAGTGGCATAATGGCGAATCTTTAACCGAATCGTTATAAGATACAACAACGGGCAGGTCGTCGTGTTTTGTTATCCAGACAGGGATGGCAACTGATGCCAGCGGCCAGCCAACAATCGACCACATGGTGGTTAGTCGGGCATCTTCACCGGGCTTAATTCCTTCTACCACACAGGAAGAGGCGCTTCCGCTACGCGGGATAAAATCTTCGAACCAGACAAACTTTTTGGTTCCTGCCGGGAGATTATCGTATTGCCAAAGGTTTTCATTAGTCAGAGAATTGGTAAGATTTCGCGACAGACCCTGAAGGATATCCTCAGACACGATACCGCCACTTTTTACCGCTTCATCCAATACCTTGTTGGCTGTGACATAACGAATGTAACCAGCTCCATTTTTTGGCGTGCCGCTAAAGGAATAGTTTGAGCGGACAATGTATCCCATGGGCGCTGTTGATGCGTCGTTGGCATCAAACTTTACCACTTTAAAGTTACTTAACTCAAAATAGGCAGCACCTCCTTTTCCGTCGATAACACCAAAATTGGCCTCCAAACGGGTCGGCTTGGGCATGTCGTTGAGTAATTTTTCAAAATCATCAATCGTGGCGCAGGTTTGAAGGGCTTGTTTCATCACCCTTCCTTCAAGGCCTGATTGCCTGATGGTGTCGTTATTCAAATTATAACTGGCCGAATTCATAATGGCAAAGCCGGTGCTGTTATACCCAATCCAAACGCTTTTTCCGGTTTTATCTTTCGAGTTTACCAATCCTGTGTAAACGTATTTACCATCGTGGAAAACCATCAGCTTGTTATTTACCGCCCAGGTGTCGCGGTGTTTCCACAGCATAGGACGACCGTCTTTTGTGTATTTTCCCGAAACAACCGCGGTAGTACAGGCATAAGTGCTTGAAATAATGAAAAACGACGAAATGATAAATACTATTATTTTTTTCATTGGTTTATTTAATGTTTAATCAATGTATTTTATTTGCTTTTGTTTGGAAACCATCCTCCATTCGAGGTGTTAATTCCGTCGGCATTATCAACACCGCCAAAGGTATATAAGGGCATGTTCATTACCATCAGCTCCTTGGCAGGAATTGGAAAATGCAACAACGTGCCGGGCTGTAACATGTCGCGGCGGCGCATATCGAAAAAGGCGATACCAAAACCGGTTTGAATAAGCTCAATGTCACGTTCGTAAAAAATAGCTTTTAACAAGTTGTTTATATTGGTGTTAGAGCTCAACGGGGATAACTGCCCGCGTTGTGTTCTGCTTCCATCGTTTACAATGTTAATGGCTTCGGATAAGTTTCCTAAACGGGCATTGGCTTCGGCCTTGATTAGCTCAATTTCAGCAACCGAAAAGTCAACTACCTCGCCAATGCGTGTAGAAATAGCATACGGGTATCTTGTATATTCATAATTTGAAAAATGATAATAGCCACGCTCAGGTTTCATGTTGTTTACCGAATTGTATTTGAAATCGGTTTTCAAGCGGTTATCATCCGACTGCGGCTTAGGCGGATTGTGGCCATTATCTGGAAATCGCCAGGGATAGCGCGGATCCATTAAATTAATAATGCGGCAGTCGATGCGTGCCCATCCCGGCCGAACGGTATAAATTCGAAACCAGCTAATCCAGGTGCTGTTATCCATATAGGGCGCAAGTGGCCGCTCGATACCATTGTTAGCATAATCAAGCACACGATTCCAGTCGGTTTGCTCGTTTTCGGCTTTGGTACGTGGCATGTAAACCATAAACCGGGCAGCAAATGAGCTTGCCAGTTGTGCCAGTTCTGAAGAGGTGTATTTGGTGTTGTTAATCCAGTCGTCGGGCACGGTAAAGTTGTTGGCATTACAAATTTCGATGCACTTGTCCAGCGACTTTAAGGCCGCCTCGGTTCCCGCCTGGTATGATGAGGTGGGTATGTTGGTGGAGTCTGTGTTTTCGTTAACGATATAAACTTTATCGTAAACCATGCTAAGGTATCCCATGGTTATTCCGTGAACAAAATAGGCAAAAGCCTGGGTAAGCTCGGTTTTGTCAGCACCATTAATATCGATAACCATCCCTTTGTTGATAGCTTTTATCACATTGGTCGTTTGATTAAGGGTGGCATACATATCGGAATAATAGGTTTCAAAAATATTGGCATAGGTGTACGATGTGGTGTTGTTAAACGGAATTCGAGGTTCCATCGAAAGGTGATACATACCACTATTAGCCCACGAGCAGGTACCCTGGTCGGCGGCAACCCACATGGCCATCCTGGGTGAAATACTGGAATTTGTTGCCATAAACCAATTGTAAAACGAACTCTTGGCAATGCTGTACACGTTTCCCGGGTCGGAAAAAACAATGTCTTTGTTGGGCTTATTTTTATATTCAACATCCAACTCTTTTGTGCAGGAGGTAAAGCCAACCATAAATAAAAACGTGGTGAGAGAGATAATATATTTTGTTTTCATGATGATACTGTTTTAAAAGTTTAAGGTTAATGAACCTGTAATTACCTTGTAATTAGGATATCCGAAATTATCGACCGGGTAGTTAGTAAGGTCGTTACCGGAGCCTACTTCGGGATCGTATCCCTTATAGTTTGTAAAAGTTAACAAGTTTCGTGTTTGAATCCCGATGCGAAAGCCTTTTAAAAAGCCCATCCTAATATTTTTAAGTTGCTTTTGGTCTAACGAGTAGTACAACGAAAGCTCTCGTAACTTAACAAAGGATCCATCCTCGATAAAATAGGAGTTGATACCGGTTCCGTCGTAAAAGTTGTTGTAATAGTTGATGGTTTTCTTTTCGCTATTGGGTTTTCCATACTGATCGAATACCAGGTCACGCTGGTCGCGGAAGGTGTACTGGCGAGTATAGTTGTAAATGTCGCCACCTTTTTTCCACGAGAAAAGAAAGTATAAATCAAAATTAAATATTTTAAAAGAGTTACCCAGCGACAGGCTAAAATCCGGGTTACCATCACCAATTTGTACTTTATCGCCCAGCCCGTCGCCATCAAGGTCGACTTTAATGGCCAGCTCGTTTGTAGTGTTTTGGCTGCCTTTCGGAACGACATAACCATCGGAATTCACCTCGTAATCGTCAATGGTTTTGCCTTCGGGAAGTTGCTGCGCCATCTCGTCAAGCGTTCGTACCCAGTCGTAACCATACATAATTCCAAAAGTTTCTCCACTTTTAATGTAGAAAGCATTTCGCGGCCCGGTGGTATATTCCGGAATATCGATTTCAATAACTTTTTGACGGATTCTGTCAAAATTGAGGTTAACATTCCAGCTAAAGTTTTTACCGGAAAAGAGATGCCCGTTCAGGGTTGCCTCCCAAACCTTAGCACCCAGGGTTCCCACATTTTGCCATTGATTTGGAAAACCCAGATGGGATGGCAAGGGTGCCAGGGCAAAAGCATCATTGGTAACCGACCGTGAGTAGGTTCCTTCAAAGGAAAACATCTTTAAAAAATCAACATTTAACCCGACTTCCAGCTCGTTGGTTTCGGAAGGTTTTAAATCGGCATTGCCAAGATTTCCGGGAATTACGTTGCCATTGGTAACATCAAAAGTTTCGTACTGATACGAAAACCCGGGACGTTGTCCTGAAGTACCAATGGAGGCTCTTACTTTTAGCTCGTCAATGCCGGGAATGGTAACATCTTCACTAATTCGATACCCCAACGAAAACCGGTAGTAAGGATTCCAACGAACGTTGGCTCCAAACAACGAAGAGGCATCGTAGCGATATAGTGCCGACATAAGATACTTGTCTTTGTAGTCGGCATCAACAATACCAAAATAGTTGATGGAAACAATTTTGCCTTCGTACGAACTCATACTGGCTTTAGTAGGGTCGGTGTTGCCCAGTTGTGGAACGCCACTCACTAAAAAGTCTTTTCCCAAAACCCAGTAATCGTTGTAGCTGCTACTTTCAAAAAGGTAGCTTAATTTAAGTTTGGTGGTAAAATCGCCAAACTGTTTATTAAGATTAGCGGTAACCTGAAAGTTATTGTTCATTTCGGCATAATTACTTTTGTACAGCGAGCCGCCAATGGTTTGCCCGTTTCCGGCGAGGTATCCTTTCGGAGTATAGGTATTCCAGTATTTACTTCTGTATTCATAGGTGTATTTCGCATTCATCTCAATCCATCGGAAAGGATTCCAGATAGTCATCACATTTCCAATCAGGCTTGTTCGTTTGGCCAACTTTTCACGGTAATAGAGCGGGTATAACGGGTTTTCGGCCACACTCCAAGGGTCGGGTAATATTTTGTAAGGGGTGCCATTGTCGTTGGGGGCTTCCAAATCAACATCGGGCGAAACAAAAAGCAGATCGTTAAAGGGCTTGTTGGATCCCGGGTTATTAGAGTTGGTAAAAACCATTAAGTTAGAGGTGGAGAGTTTTAAGGTTGGGGTTAAATGATAGTCGAGATTTACCCGTAGGTTGTTTCTGGTGTATCCTCCGGTGGAGAAGATAATACCGGTTTGCCGGTTGCGCTCGTACGAAACAAGAAAGTTCATTTTTTTCATGCCACCTGCCACCGAGAGGTAGTTATTAATGTAGGTACCATCGTTATAAAACTTTTTCTGATGGTCGATAATTCGGGCATAAGGCTGGTCGGCCCAGGCACTGTCGGTAACTTTACGCGCACCTATTAATATATGTCCTGTTGAGTCGTACAACACACCTCTGTATTTGGTGTAATCGGTATGTTCTTCCCAGTCGTCAGCCAGCTTATAGGGGTGATGGGTGGCCTGTTCGATGTAGTGTGGAATTTGTTGAATGCCATACTCCGACCGAAAGGTAACGCTTGTTTTTGAGTTTAGGTTTTTACCCCGTTTGGTGGTAATAACCAATACCCCGTTTCCGGCTCTTGAACCATAAAGAGCTGCGGCAGCAGCACCTTTAACCACCTCCAGCGATTCGATGTCGTTTACATTAATATCCGCGAGATTGGTATTGGTAATTACACCGTCGAGTACCACCATGGGTGCCTGGTTTCCTAAAAAAGAAGTAGAGCCTCGAAGCCTGATGGCTGCTCCCGAACCCGGAAGTCCGCCAGCCTGTACTACCGTTACTCCTGCTACTTTTCCTTGCAACGCCTGTACCGTGGAAGGTGCCGGGGCACTATTTAATTTTTCATCTCCCACTTTAGTAACACTTATGGTAAGATTCTTTTTAGGTGTGTTGGCGGCAACACCGGCAACAATAACTTCATCCAAGCCAAAAGCATCTTCATGCATGGAGATGTCTATTTCGCTTTTATTCCCTATTTCAACCTCAACGGTTTGCATTCCCATGTACGAAAATTTCAGCTTTTTGGCGTCAGGGCTAACCGTTATCTGATAGTGACCATCCAAATCGGAAACCGTTCCGCTGGTAGTCCCATTTTCAACAACAGTAGCCCCAACAATGGGCGTGTTATCAGATTGGAATGTAACCACTCCACTAATAACACGTCCCTTTTGCTGTTTTTGTTTTAACGTGTCATCAACAGCCGGGGTTGCGCTTTTAACCGGCGAAGTGCTTATTACATAATAATCGCTTCGTAGTTTGCGGTATCTTAAATCGGTATTCTTAACCAGTAAATCAAGTGCCTTTTCGATGGTTGGGCTGTTGATTATTTTTTCCGACGATTCAATTTTAATAATCTCGGATGCCTGCACATCAACCGTGATAGAAACATTAAACTGGCTCTCGAGGCTGCTTACAACCTTTTCAAGTGTTTTAGCTTCATTAGAAGGCTGCTGTGCTGATAACCCAAAACTGGTTTTCGGAAAAAGGGTTAAAAATAAAGACAAAAAAATGGCCGTAAACGCAAGTGTAACAACTTTTGTTTTCATACTGCTTTATTAATAAGTGAATAAATTTATTTTGGTTCGATGTCTGTTTGGAGAATTTGTGACAATGCATTAATTATCAACTGTTCGTCGTCGGCTGGAGCCGATCCGTATAACTTTCGGTCAAGTTGCTTTTTATCGGTAATATTAACCTCTACGCCATAACTATCGTCGAGAAATTGTACTACCTCTTTCACAGTACAATGGTTAAAATGCACTTTATTGCTTTTCCACGATGCGTACAGAGCCGGGTTTACCCTATTGTGAATTAGCTCACCTTTTCTATCAACAATAACCTGTTCGCCCGGTTTGGTGATAACATACTTGCTTTTTGAAAGTTCCGATTCAACTCTTACTTTTCCTTCGGTAAGAAAAACCTGAGTGTGATTGTTTAGCTCGTTCACCGTAAACTGTGTTCCGAGTACTGTTACCGTTAGCTTGTTAGCGTAGACATTAAAAGGATGAGCAGCATCTTTGGTAACGTGAAAAAAGACCCTCCCCCTCATGTCAACTTCACGATGGAAACTTCCCCAGAAATTAGTTTCATAGTGTAAAGTGGCATTTTTATCAAGTGTTACCTCTGTGCCATCGGGAAGAGTAACCGGCATCAGCTCCGCCGTGCTGTTTTGGTATGTTACCGGTCGTGTTTGACCGGCAAAGTAAAGTGCCGTGCCAATCAGCATTAAACCAATAAAAATGGCAGCTACTTTTAGCCTGAAAATTAATCGTCGTTTTCTGATAATACGAGTATCCTGTTTGATAGTATTTAACAAACGCTGTTTTGCCTTTTCAGTATCAAACGGTTTATTTTCAAAAACTTTTTGATGAAAGGCTTTTTCCCAGACAGCAAATTCCTCAGCGTATTGCTTACGAAATGCTTCGGCCTGCCCTATCTCATCAGCAGATGCTTCTCCTGCAAAATAATTTGCCAGTATTTTTTCAATGGGTGCTTTCATAGTGTTAATTCTTAATAGTTTTCAGTGTAAAAGAATGATTCTCACCACTAATACGGATAAAATACAATCCCCTGTTCCAACCATCGGTGAATAACCTGACAGATTTCTCAGAGGTAATTTCTCTTTTTTCAATCTCTTTACCGGTAAGGTCGTAAACAGCAACATGAACAGGGTTTTCGGTAACCAAACTTAAATCGAGGGTAAGCTTATTACTAAACGGGTTAGGGTAAGCACGTGATGATGAGAGAGGATTTTCATCAATCCCAACATATTTACGTTTAAGCTCTGTTTCGGTACTCCAGCTGTTTTGATACCATTTCCCGTTGGTTTTTGCACGAACTCTGAATTTGTATTCCTTTTCAGGATCGACAACCATGTGGATGGCCGTGTCAGTAGATTGATCGGAAATAGTAACCCAGTTTCCTCCGTTCACACTTTTTTGAACTTCAAAAGCCTGGGCTTCGGCCTTTTCGGGGTAGCTCCATTTTAAATCAAACTCGATGGAATCGGACCAAATTTCGGGGACTTCAATCATTGGCTCGGGAATGATGTTCATAGCTGCTCCCACAATGGAGGTATAGCTGCCGGCATTAAAGCTGCCCCTTATTTTGTACCATCCGTTGGAAGCTCCCCACCATCCCATATTAAGATGGTAGAAGTACGACCCATCCTCATCAATTCTCAACCCGTCGCACACTACCGAGTGGCCACCGCCCGAATTATTTTTTACTGCCAGTACTGCCGGTTTTTTATAAACCATATTGCTGTCGAGTAACGACCAAAACGTGGATGAACTTCGGGAGCGATACAAGGCTGTGAACCTGAAATGATGTGCTAACGCCGTGGGTATCCTGTTAACATTGGAGGTGGAGCCATTGCTTTCAAAGTTCATCTGCAATGTTACCGCACAATGATACGCTACTTCACCGGCTGCTTCTCTTTGTTCGGTAGTCGAATATTTTGCGCGATACCGCTCCAGGGTTAATGGCCACTGATATTCGGTATTTTCATAATCTACCGAATAGGTTCCCCTGCTGCTTCCCGAGTTATCGGTATAGGTGTAAGTTCCCACGCCTTTTGGAGGCCATGTGTAGTGATGTAAAATGGTAGCCTGCGATATGGCCACACATCCGGCAGCGTAATGGCTGGGTGTGAACAGGTTGGTTACATTAATTAAATGCCCATCGGCATCATGGCAATTAACCTGTCCCCACATAGTGTGCACATAAGGGCCATAAAGTGTGGCTGTTTGTCTGTTGCCGTGATTGGCAACATGTTCATTATTATTGAGATCGTTAAAGGCAATCTCCTTTAACAGCGAAAAACCAATTTCTTTTTTAAACGTATCGTCCATTGCAAAATTATTACTGAACGAGTAAGCCAAAACAGGACTTTGGATATTGGTGGATGAAACCACGACAAAACCTTGTGGTGCCAGCGCAAACAGGTAAACACGCTCGGGTGCATCGTTAGGGGTGAAAAGTACCTGCTGACGTATGATGGAATAACGATTGCCTTGCTGAGCACTTACAAACTTATTGACTACTGCTACCGCTTGTTTACTGCTAATATCCTGTGCCGACAAGTTAAATTGAACCCCTGTCAGGATTAAAAGAAATAGAATGATGTTTTTTGCTGCTTTCATTAAAAGTTTTTAAAAGTTAAGCTATATAAAAAAGTTGAAAAGTAAACATTTCCTATTCAACTTTTTTATACGGCTTTACCATGCTGTTATTTAAAAATAACCTTACCGCTTGTGGGAACGTTATTAATTTTCAAGGTGTAAAAATAGACTCCTGAGCTCATGTTCAAATCTGATTTTGAAAGTTGAAGCGAGTGGTTTCCGGTTGTTTGATTTCCCAGATTTTGACTGCTAACCATCTTGCCCGTAACATCAAAAAGTTGCAACTGAACAGCAGAAGCTTTATCAAGTGTGAAATCTATATTCACTCTATCGGTAGCCGGGTTAGGATACACGTTAACCACATTGCCGGTAGCCGAAACTTCATCAACGCCGGTATTATTCTTAAACCAGGTTAAAACTTCATCAAAAATTGTTTCGGTATTTTCTCTGGTATCAATACGTGCGGTTTCAAATGCCCAGGTCATAACATAACCGGCATTTGGTTTATTTATCAACCCACAGGCTTTGCCATAAAAAGGATAGCCGTTGGGTCCCATGTTGTACATGGCAGTAGCATTTGGCGTAACGTCAAAAGCATCGGCATACCAAAGTCCCTCGGCATAAACCCAGTAAATGGGAGTAAAGGTGGAAATACCATTTCCGGCAACTGCATCTAACTGTAGCAGGTTGATACCATCATCATCTTTATGCGACTGGCCAATGTAGGATTGAATGCCCATATAATCATAAATAAACTGTCCGGCAGTAAAGTCGATTGGTGCATCAACAACGTCGTACATAAAGTCGAGGCCTTGCAGCCAAACATCTCCGCCATTATCAATATACTGAATAAGAGGCTGGTTAAATTTGTAATTATTGGTATCGCTAACAT
>Ga0164318_10001442_pt1 | contig 21190 bp, 19 predicted proteins | sample GuaBasSedimGuay9_FD_113734 | JGI IMG/M metagenome (GOLD analysis project Ga0164318, IMG submission 113734) | Subseafloor sediment microbial communities from Guaymas Basin, Gulf of California, Mexico - Guay9, Core 4571-4, 0-3 cm | ecosystem: Environmental > Aquatic > Marine > Hydrothermal vents... | reverse complement strand
TCATTACAAATGTAAAGTAAACCCTCGTCCCCATTATAACACATTGTTCCCTCGCTATTATCATCACAATCTCCGCAGGGCCCGGGATTCTTACCGCAATTAGGATAAGGAGCTAACCTTAGACATTTATACACTCCGAAAGGTGAAGGATAATAGGTGGTAATAGTAATCGTTTCTTCCTCAGCGAAGCAGAAAGTTATCCCCAAGAGTCCAATCATACTTACAAAAATACCAATCCTGCGCATTTTACACCTCCTGTCATTTGAAGACCGTTTCTACTTGATCCTATAACTATCAATAAGTTACGATAGAAGCGTTCCCCTCGGGGACAGTTCTGGTATAACTCTATGATATTATTGGAGTTATTTAGAAACGGTCTTGACAAAATCTCTAAATTCACCTTTGGCCGGCAGATATACCTCAAATCTCTCGACCTCTCCATTCCAGAACAAAACAGCGCCATCGAGTTTCTCTTCGGGAACCTCTTTCGCTACCCTCTCTTTGATGGACTGCCTTGTTTCGTTGTCATAAAGCACATACGCCGGGTCATTGCCGCCATTACTCGTCAACTTACCAGTACAATGAATATCGCCGATAACATTGACATAGAAACCACTGCCGCTGGTAGTTTTCATTACGATTGGATTTGCACTATGAGTACTTAAACTCATTGTCCCGCTAGTTGTTACTGCCATGTCGTCAATACCAAAATTGTAGTAAATACTATAACCAGGAGCACTAGGAATGGGAGACCTACCAACATGCAAACCTGTCTCAGACCCATCTCTACCTAAACTTATATATGTATCAATATCACTTTTCACCTGAAGCTTAGTCTTGGGATCCGTCGTCCCGATGCCAACGTTGCCGTCTTTAGTTGCAGTAATTATATGCTCAGTTGTTGATCCTAATATTTCGTCATAACTAATATGAAACGTATTGTCGTTGTCATCATGATAAACCGCGTATCCTGGCCCTGTTTCTGAATGAGCGCTCATATGATAACCAGCATATCTCCCTGTTCCTGATTCAGTAATCCGAATACTGTGATTACCATCTTTATTATGGACATGAAGCTTTTCTTTCGGATCAACGATCCCGATGCCGACGTTGCCGTCATTAGTTACAGTAACTCTTGTTGGCCATTGGGTATCACTGACCAACGAACCAATATGCACACTGCCTCCCATAGCTGGTCTTATAGTCAAATCTCCAATTTTAGCACTATCTGAGAAGGCACAGTCATTATCTGCAAGGCCTACCGCCGCAACGAGGGGATAAATATCCCCCTCTCTTTGAAATGCTATGCCAGGATTCGTTGGATGGCCAACTCCCTGGATAATTATCCCAGCAATTTTCTCGGCGGTAACTCCTTTGCTTTTGATCTCTAAGTTCAGTTGCGGCTCATCCGTGCCCGTGCCAATACCCACCTTCCATGTCCCCTCCCTGGGATGGATTGCATCGTCAGTAAAATCGTCAGGGTCGCCAACATTTTCCTTTTCCCACAATCCCGAAGCAATCTGCCAGCCCCCCGGGTCATTACAAATGTAAAGTAAACCCTCGTCCCCATTATAACACATTGTTCCCTCGCTATTATCATCACAATCTCCGCAGGGCCCGGGATTCTTACCGCAATTAGAATAAGGAGCTAACCTTAGACATTTATACACTCCGAAAGGTGAAGGATAATAGGTGGTAATAGTAATCGTTTCTTCCTCAGCGAAGCAGAAAGTTATCCCCAAGAGTCCAATCATAGTTACAAAAATACCAATCCTGCGCATTTTACACCTCCCGTTTAAAAATTAGGTTGGGGTATAAACCATATTTCACCTGCGAGGTGAAATATAGCCCTTTTATAATATTATATAGAGTAACATAATTACATAAATCTGCCAAGAGCTGTTTTAAAAAAGTAATGTCAAGATTTAGTAGGTAGTTTTTTAGCGGCCTTAAAAAGTCAAGGTATCAGCGTCCACTTACCCCGCCTAAAATTTAGGATTCATCCTTGATCCGTAATGGTCCAGATCATTGATTTATCTGGGCCTTTGTTATATCCGTTAACTGAGCAGCCATATTTTAATATACTCTTATGACAATTGTTTTAACCGTGTCAACTTATGTAAAGCACCTACCCATGGTTTGCTCTGATCCGGCCCCCCTGTAATAAGGCAATTCTGCTTCAATTCATCCCGTTAGAGAATTTCATTTTCCAACAATTCGCACTGTCAGTGGTTTTCTCTAACGGGGTGAACGGCGCGATTTCGTGCCGTTTATTCATATCCGCGGCTGTTAACATCTTTTTGAAAATAGCTTTTATCTCTATTTCCTTGTCCCTCTCCTTATACCACCAGTTTTCCCATTGGCCGTTTATTATTGTTTGCCGGATTTTCAAAAGAGCCTGGGCTCCGCCTTCACTCCAGCTCATGCCGCGGCCTTTAAACCTATAAGCTATTACTTTATCTATGTTTGGCTCAATTGCTCCAGCGCTATTAACAGATTTGTCCATACGTATCCGCATTGAAGATTCTATCCCTTCCTTGTTGTTCCGGACATAACTATAAAACTCAAAAATCTTTTTCTTAAGCTCGCGGCTTTTTATCAGATTCAACCGGCATTGGCTTAAATTCATTTAGCACATCCTTTTAATCTTAGCGCTATTATATAAAACCAAGATTATCAAGCAAAAACCTTCACTGCGAAGAAAAAACATAATCGTCTTTATGATGATTGCGAAAAGGCAGGTTTTAACCGGGAAAATGCTGTTGAGATCGCAAAATGCTCATAATGCCTGGCAGCCTAAATAGTTACATTAAACAGCGGTTGTACTAAAGAGTACACAGCATTTTCCCCTTAGGTAACCCCGGCCTTTTACCCTTACGGGCACAAGCCATACTTTTCCAGTGGAAAATATGAAAAGACCCTATACCCTTGCGGGCACAGGCGGGCAAATAATGCTAACCGCATTATTTGGGTTAAGCGAAATTACAGATGTGAAGAAATCTATTCGTCATGGCTGGCGTACTCCCTTTAATCTAAAAAGGTTTCTTTGACTTTACGGAAGTAATAGTTGGTGAATTTAGCGGAGTTTTTGTCTTCTATGTCTAAAATCTCTATCCCGACTAAAAATCCTTTTTTATCATCAATCAGTTCCGACCAAACTACTCCGGCCTTGATCTTTACCGATTCGTTCTCTTCAGGAAGAAAATACTCAATCATCAAAACCTGGCCTCTGTCCCAGCGGAAATCCGAGAAAAAACACATCCCAATCAAGCTGAAATCTTTCAGCTTTGCCTTGAATTTGCGGGAAACTTCCGGTAAAGGACGTATCTCTAAAATATCCTCGGTTTCAAACCGGACAAATCTTCTCTTATTGTCCATAGGTTAAGCTAATTAGGTTCTTTTAAATTTTTTGAACAAAAAACCAGCACTATCTACAAAAAGTCCCTCTGATTGAAAGGGAGAAAGTTATTTCTTTTTCTTCTTCATCTCTTTAAGAAGCTTATATTCAACCGAATCAGCTAACGCTTCCCATGAAGCTTCAATTATATTTTCAGAAACGCCCACAGTTGACCAGGTCTCTTCTTTATCCCGCGACTCAATCAAAACTCTTACTTTCGCGGCAGTACCTTTTGATTCGTCCAAAACTCTGACTTTGAAATCGGACAGATGCATCCCTGACAAACAGGGATAAAACTTCACCAAAGCCTTCCTTAGAGCATTGTCTAAAGCGTTAACCGGGCCGTCTCCTTCAGAAACGGTATGCCGAAAATTATTTTTTACTTTTAGTTTCACCACGGCTTCAGAAACTATCTCTTCATTCTCCTTTTTTTCGACAATAACCCTGAACCCCGAAAGATTAAAAAACTTTTTATACCGGCTGAGTTCCTTTTCCAAAAGAAGCTTGAAAGAAGCTTCAGCCGCTTCAAACTGGTATCCCCGTTTTTCTTTCTCCTGAAGGAGTTTGTGGATTTTCTTAACTTTAGGAGACTTCTTGTCTAAATCATATTCCAAAGACTTTGCCGTTACAATGATTGAAGTCTTGCCGGAAAGTTCTGATATAAGAAACCGCCTTTTGTTGCCTACTAAATCAGGGTTAATTGCTTCATAAGCGTTAACATTCTTCACCATAGCATTCACATGTACTCCCGCTTTATGGGCAAAAGCGCTCTTACCGGTAAAAGGATGGTTGTCGGGATGTTTAACATTGCTTATCTCACTGATAAAAATAGAAAGGCGCTTTATTTTCTTCAACTGGGCAAAACTAACAGAGTCTCTATTGAACTTAAGCCTAAGCAAAGGAATAATCGTAGCTAAATCCGCGTTTCCGCACCTTTCCCCATAGCCGTTAATTGTTCCCTGAACATGAATACAGCCTTCTTCTACCGCGGCAAGGGAAGTCGCCAAAGCTAATCCGAAATCATTATGGGTATGGATACCTAAAGGAGATTTAATATCTTTCTTTACTTTAGATATAATATCTTTTACTTCTGAAACCAGCGCCCCGCCGTTAGTATCGCAAAAAACAAGGCACTCCGCCCCCGCGGATTCAGCCGCTTTCAAAGTCTTCAACGCGTATTCAGGATTTGCCTTAAACCCGTCAAAGAAATGTTCGGCGTCATAAAACACTTTACGTCTTTTCCCCAGGAACTTAATGGATTCATAAATCATCCGTAAGTTCTCATCTAAAGAAACCCTTAAGACATCCCGGACATGAAGGTCCCAGCTTTTGCCGAATATAGTAACATACTCCGTCCCGGCTTTCAGAAGGCTCAAGAGGTTTTTATCCTCATTAGCGGAAGTGTTGGGATACATAGTTGAGCCAAAAGCCACCAGTTTTGATTTTCTTAGTTTATGTTTCTTGAAATAGCTGAACAGCTCTGTATCCTTGGGATTTGAATAGGGCCATCCTCCTTCAATGAAATCTATCCCGAACTTGTCTAAACCGCGGCTTATCTTTATTTTATCCTCAACAGAGTAGGAAATCCCCTCAGACTGAGACCCGTCACGCAAAGTTGTATCATAAATAGAAATCTTTCTCATAGTATTACTCTCTTTAAATACTCCCCGCCTATTATTCCATCACGATAAAGAATCTCTATAGATTCCTGCATTGACTGCATTCCTAACTTTCTTCCTCCTAAAATAGCTGTAGGAATCGCTTTCCAGTCGCCGTCTCTTATAATTCTTCTCATTGCATCGTTTATTACCAAAATTTCTACTGCTATCACAAAGTCTTTTCTATCCAAACGGGGAATTAATTCCTGTATTATTATACTCCTGAGAATAAGGGATAACCGGGAAAAAACATGTTTCCGCGCGTCAATCGGAAAAAAAGAAGCTATCCTGCCCAAAACCTGGGATGAAGTTATGCCATGTATAGAAGTTAAAACCAAAGTCCCTGATTCAGCGGCAGTAAGAGCTATTTCCATAGTTTCTTCGTCTAAAATTTCTCCTATCACTAAAATATCCGGATTTTGTCTTAAAGCATTTCTAGCGGCGGCGGAAAAAGAAAGAGTATCTCTGCCTACTTCTCTTTGCGCTATAATACATTTATTATTTGTATGGATATACTCGATGGGATCTTCAATCGAAAGAACTACACCATTTACCGTTCTATTCAGAAATTCAACCATTGAAGCAAGAGTCGTAGTCTTACCGGAACCCGTTCTCCCAGCTACTAAAATTAATCCTTTTCTATCTTCTAAAAGTTTCTCAACCACTGACGGAAGACCTAACTGATGAGGTAAATTTATCTTTCGGGGAATTAACCGAAATACACCCTCTATTTTCTGCTGTTGAATATATAAATTAACTCTGAATCTGCTCTCCTCCCGATAATCAAAAATATAATTGAATTCCTTGCTTTTAATAAACTTTTCATATTGTTCTTCGTCCAACATATTAAGAAGCAGGGCATTCAGAGAATACTCATCAAATGATTCCATATCCGCTATCTCTGTTACTCCTCCTTTTTTTAATATCGGAGGAGAGCCGCAAATGAGATGGATATCCAAAACGCCCTCCAGATTTAATCTATCGAATACGTCGTAAATATTTATCGTTCTTAAGAATCTGCCAATTTTTGCCTTGACTTCACCACTCATATTCTCCGCTTCTATACCGATAATATATTTTGGAGTCTCTTTCTCAGAAATCTCTATTCTTTTTACACGCCCAATGTAAGACATATCCTCATCCTGCAGAATAGAGAATTTTATTCTAACTTTAGAATTCAGTTCTAATTTTTCTTCGGCATAAAAACCCATTCCTTCTTTTCCGATATCCCGCGCGCGCGTATTGACAGAAATACCAAAACTTCCATCTTCAAAAACCTTTTCGTACTGGACAAAATTCCTGAATCTAAATCGGCCTTCTCTTCTTTTTTCTCTTACATTTCTCATCTATTTTCCTCCCTTTTTCATATCGAAGGGCACTGTTAGAAAACGAGATTCTCTATCGGAATTTATCCAGCCCAAAAGCTTTATGGAGGATTCTCACTGCTTCTCTTCCCATTTTCTTCTTCACCACACAGGATATACATATCTCGGAAGTAGAAATCATCTCAATATTAATCTTAGCCTGAGCTAAAGCCTTAAACATAGTTTCAGCTACACCGGAATGAGTCTTCATCCCAACGCCTACAATTGAAACTTTAGATATCTTCTTATCAAAGAAAACATTACCAGCTTTTACTCTTTTTGCCGTATCTCTGGTTACCTGCAGGGCTTTACGGGCATCGGAACTGCCTACGGTAAAAGAAATATCGGTTATCCTCTCATGGCTGACATTTTGGACAATCATATCGACATTAACCTTCTCAGAAGAAAGCTTCTTAAAAATACCCGCCGCCATACCCGGTTTGTCAGGCACATTACAAATTGTAATCTTTACTTCATCTTCATTTAGAGTAATACCCTCTATGACCGCGTCTTCTAACTTCCTTCTCTTTCTCATAATTACAGTTCCTCCCTTACTGATAAAACTAGAACGCAAATGCAGGGGGATATTATATTTCTTAGCGACTTCAACCGCCCGCGCCTGTATAACCTTAGCCCCCAAAGAAGCTAATTCTAACATCTCTTCAAAACTTATGCAATCTAATTTCTTAGCCTTCTTTACAATCCTCGGGTCAGCGGTATAAATACCGTCAACATCAGTATAAATCTCACAAATATCAGCTTTAAGAACAGAGGCAATAGCCACCGCGGTTAAATCCGACCCTCCTCTTCCCAAAGTAACGATTTCATTGTCAAAAGTCCTGCCCTGAAACCCGGCAACAACAATCACCTTATTGTCTAAAAGGGATTTTTTAAGCCTGCGGGTATTTATGCTGACAATCTTGGCTTTAGTATGAGATTTATCAGCAAGGATGCCTATTTGATGACCAGTAAAAGACACCGCGTCAATATTCCTTTTGTGCAAAGCCATAGCTAAAAGAGAAATGGAAATCTGCTCTCCGGTAGATATAAGCATATCCAATTCTCTTTCCTGAGGATAAGGGTTTATTTTCCTGGCAAGAGAAATCAAGTTGTCAGTCGTGTTTCCCATAGCTGAAAGAATAACCACTAAGCGAAACCCCTTTTTTCTATAAGAAGCTATCCTGCCGGCAACGCTTTCTATCCGTTCAACCGTGGAGATTGAACTCCCGCCGTATTTCTGAACAATCAGTTTGTTTTTTTTCAAGGACATACTGCCTGCGCTTTTGAAGGACTTCTATAAACATAGACATACCCAACCCGCACAAAATTACGCTTAAAGAAAATAAAAAATAATTTTGTTTGTTCCAGAACCCGAAAAGTTTAACTGCTAAAGCAGATAAACTCACAAAAAGCATAATAAGCCCGGGGATAAAAGCGTATAGGTATTTTTTCTTCCGGCTTAAAAGCCAAAGAGAAATTACAAAAAGGGTTAAGCTGGCTAAAAGCTGGTTAGAAGCGCCGAAAACCTGCCATAACTTCGTCCAGCTTCCCGAAAGAATAAGAATAAAAGCCACAGCTAACACAATAAAGGTACTCAAAACCTTACTCTTTATACCAAACAATTCCTGAGTAGCATACCGGGTAATCCGGGTAGCGGTATCTAAAGTAGTCAAAATGAAAGAATTCAGAATAACAATAGCTAAAAAGCTTCCCCATCCTTTAAGAAAAGAAAAGGTTAGAGAGCCAAATCCCTCAGAGAATAACTTAATAGCCTCCTTTGAAGAAACATTTTTAGGAGAAAGGCCTAAAGCCTGCATCCCGTTTAAAACACAGAGCACTACTAACACAGCCAATACTCCCTCTAAAAGCATACCCATATATCCTATCCTCTTGGCATCAGATTCTTTAGACAACTGTTTTGAAGTTGTGCCTCCTGAAACCAGGGAATGAAATCCCGATATCGCCCCGCAGGCCATTGTTATAAACATCATCGGGAAAAGAAGCCCGCCTGAAGAAGAAGAGAATGCCTTTACTGCCGGATAAGCTATTGTTTTAGGCGAAGTAAACACGCCTAAAGCCATAGCAATTAATCCTACCCAGAGAAGGAAACTGGAAAGGTAATCCCTCGGCTGAAGAAGAAGGTTTACCGGTATAATTGAAGCAAAAAAAGCATAGATAAACAAAATCGTAATCCAGGTATTCTTAGATAAATCTAAAGGGAAAAACCTGCCTAAGAATATAAACAAGGCTAAACACCCCAGTCCTATCACAGTCGCCAGCCCTAAATTCATATTCAAGCGGTAAATCAAAAACCCGATAACTAAAGCTACCGGTATTATCCCCAAAGAAGGAAAAACTATTTCCGGCTTCTCGAGAAACGTCCTCGCGCAGACTAAAGCAAAAACCGAAACAACTAAAACCAAAGACAACCAAACAAAAACAAGAAAGACATACCCCGCTCTTTTAGAAATAAGATTCTCGGCAACTTTCCCTACAGAGACGCCTCCTTCTCTAACTGAAATAGATAAAGACAAAAAATCGTGGACACCGCCTATAAAGATAGAACCTAAAACAGCCCATACAACTGCCGGAAGCCATCCCCACCAGATACAAACCAGTATAGGCCCTACAATAGGCCCGGCTCCGGCGATTGAAGAAAAATGGTGGCCGAACAAAATCATCCAATGTTTAGCCGGGACATAATCCACTCCGTCATATTTTTTATGCGCGGGAGTAGGTTTATCATTACTAATTCCTGCTAAACGGGATAAAAACCCGGCATAGAACTTGTAAGCAAGGATAAAAGCAAAAAGAGTTATAAGAAGAATATAAGCGCTGTTCACGGCAATTAATCTTTCAGCAAATATTCCATTAATAAAGGAGCTTCTTCAAAGTAAAGGTTGGACTGCTGGGATTCCTCCTCAGAATAAACCGAAGCGATAGATTTAGGTATCCCTTTACCGGCAATAACAAAAGGAACCGGCTCAGGCGTATGGGTGCGTATAGAAACAGGAGTGAAATGGTCAGGAACAACTAATATCCTGGTATCATCCATATTCCTCTCTTTCAGAAACAATCCTAAAACCATCCGGTCAATTCTCTCTAAACAGGCAATTTTCATCCGCAAATCCTGGTTGTGCCCGGCTTCGTCAGTAGCCTCAATATGAACATAAACCAAATCAACTTCTTCTAACGCCTTCAACGCGGCTTCAGCTTTACCGGAATAATTAGTATCATAATATCCGGTAGCGCCTTCAACTTCAATGACATTCATCCCGGTTATTTTCCCTATTCCCTTAATCAAATCAACCGCGGAAATAATCGCGCATTTCTTATCAAACTTTTCGCTGAACAGAGGCATATCAGGTTTTACACCCTGTCCCCACAACCAGATCATATTAGCGGGGTTTTCTTTTAAATCAATACGTACAGAATTTATCTCGTGTCCGGCAAGGACTTCCCTCGACTTATTCATAATTTCCTTAAGAATACCCGCAGCCTTCCCCTGAGGGAGGTATTTAGATATAGGCCTGCCTATGATATCATGGGGAGGAAAACATTTAACTTTATGAAGGCCGGACTGATACCCCCCCTTAAAAAGAAGAAGGTTCCGGTAACTTACACCGGCAACAAAGTGGGTATTACTGTCAGAGATTTCTCTATTAAGCGAATCTATCAAAATGCGGGATTCTTCATTAGTTATATGGCCGGCGCTGTAATCAGCAAGTTTGCCATCAATCTCCGAGATGAAGTTACAGCGAAAAACCACATCCTTTTCGCCTAAATCCACCCCTAAGTTAGCCGCCTCTAATGGGCCGCGGCCTGTATAATACTTTTCCGGAGAGTATCCCAATAAAGAAAGATTAGCTATATCGCTTGAAGCCAAAAATCCTTTAGGAACAGTCCTGACCCTGCCGACAACACCTTCTCTTGCCAATCTATCCATATTAGGAGTACCAGCAACGTCTAAAGGAGTCTTTCCTTTCAACTCCTCACAAGGATAATCCGCCGCCCCGTCCGGAACAACAATAATATACTTCATATTTTTATCCTTCTTAACCCAAATAATGCGGTTAGCATTATTTGCCCGCCTGTGCCCGCAAGGGTATAGGACCAACCCCATATTTTCCACTGGAAAATATGGAAAGGTTGGGGTTACCTAAAGGGAAAATGCTGTGTGCTTTTTAGTACGACCTCTGTTTAATGCAACTATTTAGGCTGCCGGACGTTATGAGCATTTTGCGCTCTCAAGTGCGAAGCCTGCCCGCTTGTGCCCGCAAGGGTATAGGGTACAGCATTTTCCCGGTTAAAGTAAAATATAGAGAACAGATATCCCCGTAAAGCTTCGCCACGAGGCAGGCCCCGTAAAACCGCTGAGTTTACCCTGAATGAAATTAAAAAGCGGCCGCGAGACAAGCAGAAAACCGACAAACATCCATGGTAAAACTACACCGTAATTTTAATAATCAATCACCAAACTAATTTATTTTTAAAACTTTCAGAATCTTCCCCAAGTCCGGAGAAATGATTTTAGGTTTCTTAATATTCTTTATAGCGATATTCGGGTCTTTTAAGCCGTGCCCTGTCAATACACAGACTATCCGTATGACCTTATGATCCTTTTTCTTTATCTTTGAAAAATATCCCTGCTCCGCTAACTTGAAAAGTCCCGCTATAGACGCCGCTGACGCCGGCTCAACAAAAACACCTTCTTCTTTAGCCAAAAACTTATAGGCTTTAAGGATATCTCTGTCGCTGACAGCGTCAATAACACCTAAAGATTCATCTCTTGCCGCCTCAGCTTTTTCCCAGCTCGCGGGATTGCCGATTCTTATTGCTGTAGCAATAGTTTTTGGGTTCTTAATTGGATACCCTTTAACAATAGGAGCTGACCCCTTTGCCTGAAACCCGCAGATAACCGGCAACCGCGTTATTTTCTTTAAAGAATAATACTGGTTATACCCTTTCCAATAGGCGGTAATGTTACCGGCATTCCCCACAGGAAGAAAATGATAATCCGGGCTGTCGCCTAAAACATCGCAGATTTCAAAAGCCGCTGTTTTCTGGCCCTCTATGCGGTGAGGGTTAATTGAATTAACCAGCCGGACAGGATAATTATCGGAAATCTCCCTGACAAGCTTTAAAGCTGTATCAAAATTCCCTTTTACAGAGATTACCTCCGCCCCATGAATAAGAGCCTGAGCTAACTTTCCTAAAGCAATCGCCCCTTCGGGAATAAGAACAATTGATTTCAGCCCGCAGCGGGCGGCATAAGCAGAAGCTGAAGCGGAAGTGTTTCCGGTAGAAGCGCAGATAACCGCTTTCTGCTTTTCTTCTTTTGCTTTAGACACCGCCATTGTCATACCACGGTCTTTAAAAGACGCCGTAGGATTCAATCCTTCATATTTAAGAAATACTCTAAACCCTTTGCCTAAAACTCTTGAAACTCTCTCCGCCGGAACCAAAGGAGTATTTCCTTCCAAAAGAGTAACAACCGGAGTCTTCTCTGAAACCGGCAGGAACTTAGAATACCTGTTGATGACCCCTCTATATTCTTCTACTTTCATAACTCTTCAATCCTCAGCATTTGAGACTTCTCTCTTATCTCGCTTAGATTATCAATCTCGGCTTTTGCTTTTAAGATATCGGATTCTTTCGCCGCGTGAGTAAGCATTACAATCGGGACAATTTTACCTTTACCATGGGGAAAATCTGATTTTTTCTGGGTAACTGAAGCTATACTTATCCTATAACTTGCCAGTATTTTAGAAATCTTAGCTAAAACTCCCGGTTTATCCAGGGCTGAGAAACGAAAATAGTAACGGAATATTAAATCCCCTTTATCCAAAAACAAGAGGTTGTTTCTGCTGTTTGCTAAAAACCTATAGGAATACTTCTGCCTAAAAATATTCAAGACATCGCTTAAAACAGCCAAAGCTGTAGGTTTTCCTCCCGCTCCCAATCCCGAGAAAAAGAAATCTCCTCCGGCCAAAGTACGGACAAAGACAGAATTCAAAGCCCCGTCAGTCTTAGCCAAAGGATGGCCTAAAGGAACCAACGCAGGATGAACCCTGACGTCTACTTTACCATTACTACTTTTCGCCGCGGACAAAAGTTTAACCGCAAACCCTAATTCCTCCGCGTAACTAATATCCCGCGGGCTTATCCGTTCAATACCTTCAGCCAAAATCTTTTTAGGCTGGGGGAACTTCCCAAAACATAGAAAAGAAAGAACCGATATCTTATTAAGAGAATCTATCCCCTTAATATCCAGAGAAGGATCGCGTTCAGCAAACCCCTTAGCCTGGGCAGACTTCAAAGCAGACGAAAAGCTTTCAGATTCCCTGGACATTTCAGTCAAGATAAAATTAGTCGTCCCGTTAAGTATCCCGTATATATGTTTAATCCCCCCAAACTGAAGAGAATCCAATATGCTCTTTATTATAGGCACCCCTCCTAAAACTGAAGCCTCAAACCCTAACGCCTTCCCGGTTTCAGAAACAGCCCTAAAGATTTCCCTGCCGCGTTCTGCCAATAAAGCTTTATTCGCAGTAACAACATTTTTCCCTTTCCTTAAAGAAGACATAATATACTTACCGGCAGGATTAAGCCCTCCTATAAGCTCAACGATGATATCAATATCAGGATTATTTATAATATCTTCAGCTTTAGGAGTAAAAGGTATGCCAAACTTTCCAGCTATCCTTTTTATCTTCGGATTAAGGTCGCATAAAGCGGCTATGCGGACATCAATCCCTGAATATGACTTGATGAAAGAGCTCTTCTTCCACACCAATTCCAAAAAAGCGCTTCCTATTACTCCGCACCCTATCAACCCTACTCTTCTAACCTGGACTTTCACTATTTCTTCCCCTCTCCCATAAAACTATTTACAGTATCCTTCAATACGCGGTTAACCTCATCCTCAAGGTTCTGAAAAACTATCCGCGTTTCATAAATTAGATTCTTAACGACCTGTTTTGATTCCAAGACTTTTCCGAGCAAATATATTTTATCAGTTATTAAAGGCAGACGGATAAACATTTTAAGAAAAGTCCCTTTCTTAAAAGCGGTATTTGTCGTAAGCAGCATCCCTCCCTGGGAGAAATTGCGGGTCTGCGACAAATCCGCCGCCTCATTCTCATCCAAAGGCCGGTAACTTACCACAAAACTCACATCTATTCTCGAACTCAGCCTTCTCTCCTTACCGGCATAACCCATAATACCTCCATTGTTAAACAAAATACAGTCACCAGTCGCCAGAGCATCAGTAACAATTAGCTCTTAGCTCTTTGCTCTTGTCCATACGAAGCCTGCTTCCATGAAATTCTTTCACAATGGCGAAGTATGGTCGGGAGAGCGGGATTCGAACCCGCGGCCCCTTGAACCCCATTCAAGTGCGCTAATCCAGACTGCGCCACCTCCCGATAAACATGAAAACATTTAGGGTCATTCTTTAATATTTATCGGCACTAAACCGATACCGGCGAAGTGCCTTAATACCTTAAGAATATCCTTCGCTTTTGTTCATCTCCTCTAACTACAAACCGCTCAGGATTAATTCGACTACATGATTTTTTCTGTCTTCAACTTAAAAAATCATAAGTCTCGTAAAATTATTATAGCTATTTTTCGAAGAAATGTAAAGGTGAAAAAAGAAACTCAAAAATTTCAGTATCCAAAAAGCATTCAATTCAGACAACAATACCCTCCCCTTACAACTATTCTAATGTTCTCAAGAACATGAGAATAAAGAAAAACAAAAAAAAGAAAACAAACAGATTCAGATATTTGCTCTCCTGCCCTTATTTCCCAAAAATTTGCATTTTTAAGCAAACCTGTTTACAAAAATCCGCTCTTAAACTAAAAAGCGGTATTTAATCACTTTTAATAATAGCTAAGGCTTTTCTATAAACCTCTTTTTCTTCACCACTTTTTAAATCTGTTTGAATCCATCTGGCTTTACCGTCAATAATGTTTTGGCAAGTCCATGTAATGCCTTCGTCTATATCTAAAACAACTGCCGGCATTCTTAAATCAGCATCCTGCCACTCAAGCATTTGCACCACATACTTCTTTCTTGATAATGGTTTATCTCCATTTTGTCCCAAATCCGCGCTAACCCATAAAGGCCTGCCATCCTGCAGATTTTGGCATGTCCAAACTATTCCTCTTACTTGATCCAATACTAAGGCTGGAATTCGCGTGTTTTTAATCGCCCGTCCAACCATAATTTTTAATACATACCTCCCATCTTCTTTTAATGCGATTCTATTTCCAATATCATTGGTTGAATTTGGTTCTGCCGACGTGAAAGAACACAAAAGGAACAAATGGGCTATTAAAAATGCCGCTCTTACCATTGACTTAATCATACCATCCTCCTTTCTCTAACCCGTATTGTCAAAAGTATTTAAGTTTAAACAACCAAAGATTTCTTCTCTGCCTGGCACTTCCGGACTTCATGAAGTGTGGAACCGTTCGACCGGGAAAATGCTGTACCCTATACCCTTGCGGGCACAAGCGGGCAGGCTTCGCACTTGAAAGCGCAGAATGCTCATAACGCCCGGCAGCCTAAATAGCTGCATTAAACAGAGGTCGTACTAAAAAGTACACAGCATTTTCCCCTTAGGTAACCCCGGCCTTCCCATATTTTCCAATGGAAAATATGGGAAGGCCCTATCTATACCCTTGCGGGCACAGGCGGGCAAATAATGCTAACCGCATTATTTGGGTTAAATGAACTACCTCGCAGCAAGCTGCGAAGTATCAAAAACTTTTCCAAAAAAGGAAACGCAGCAAGCCGCGGGGAATTAAACCCTAGATCCTTCGACTCCCTTCGGCCGCTCAGGATCAATTCGGCTATAGACTTTTTCGAAGAAAAAGTCTATAGCCGAATTGATTAAAAATGTTCTATCAAAATAAGGCGTAGAGAGCGGGAGACAATATTGAACTACTCTGGACAAATATCACTAACAGAGCCGTAATAATAAGAAGAATAACTAAAGGAGCAATCCACCATGCTTTTCTTACTTTAAGAAAATCCCATATTTCCACAATTAAAGGTTTATTCGCCGGCATAAGACCTCCTCGTTGAATTGTTCACATTATCGGAACTATTCAAGTTTAAATCACAATAACCGATTATTTCAATAACCAATCACCAAAATACAAGATACAAACAATAACCAATAATCAAATACCAAACAAAAAATAAGTTTCAATCTTGAATAGTGGAATTTGGAATTTATTTAGTTATTGTTTCTCGATCATTAATTGGTTATTGTCTCTTGTCGCTTGTATCTTTTAAAAGTAAATTGTCCCCTCTTTTTATTAGGAACTTGCCCATAACTAAAAAGTCTATCCCTGTTCCCATCATGCACCTATATGCATCATCTGGGGCGCATACAATAGGCTCTCCCCTAATATTGAAAGAAGTATTAATCACAACAGGAGTACCTGACTTTCTGCCAAACTCCTTGATTAATCTATAAAACAAAGGGTTATTTTTTTCTTTAACCACCTGAAGGCGGCCGCTTCCATCAACATGAGTTACCGAAGGGATTTCCTTCTTCTTTTCCTCTTTTACCGGATAAACCAGGAGCATAAAATCAGAGGGTTTCTGAAGGAAAGCATCAGCTTCAAAATAGTCGAAGACATCTTCTTCACAAACTGCCGGAGCAAACGGCCTGAATTTTTCCCTGTGTTTTACTTTCTCATTCAAAATTCTTTTCGCGTCGGGATTACAGGGATTAGCTAAAATACTCCTGTTTCCTAAAGCGCGCGGGCCCCATTCCATCCTCCCCTGAAACCAGCCAACGACATTATTATCATAAATTAGGCCCGCTGTTTTTTCAATCAATTCAGCTGTATCTTTAAAGACAGAATAAGATATTCCGTTTTCATTCAAAAAATACTCTATTTCTTTATCGCTGAATTCAGGCCCGAGGTAAGCGTTGTCTAAAACAAAACTGCGTTTGTTGCCCAAGATTGAATTGTAAATGTAAGAAACAGCGCCCATGCTTGTCCCTCCGTCAGAAGCGTTGGGCTGTATCCAAACCTGTTCAAAAGGAGAATTGCTTACTATTTTACCATTAGCTACGCTGTTTAAAGCGCTTCCTCCGGCTAAAACCAGATTCCGGCATTTTGTCCGGCTGTAAACATGGTTCACAGACAGAAAGAAAGCGTCTTCATATACCATTTGCAGAGCAGAAGCAATATCCATATGCCTTTTCAAAACTTCTGTTTCAGGTTTCCTCTCTCTGCCTCCCAATAACCGGCACAACTTTTTTGAAGGCATCTTATTCGCATAAGAGTAAGCGAAGTAACTCATATCCATACAAAAACTGCCGTCTTTCTTTATATCAATAACCTGCTTCAATTTAGCGTAATAAGGATTCATCTTCCGGTTCATATTTCCGTAAGCAGAAAGGCCCATAACTTTATATTCCGAATTGTTAACCTTAAACCCCAAGTAAGCGGTTATTGTAGAATAAAGAAGCCCTAAAGAACTGGGAAACTTTATTTCTTTAATCAAGCGGATATCTTCGCCTTCACCAAATCCAAAGGCGGTAGTTGTCCATTCACCTACCCCGTCAACCGTAAGGATCGCCGCTTCTTTAAAAGGGCTGACAAGAAACGCGCTGGCCGCGTGGGCTAAATGATGTTCAATGAAAAGGACATCTCCGGAATATTTCAACCTTTTACGGACCTCAGTAATTATCTTCAGTTTTTTGCCAAACCAGGAAGGCATAGCCTTAAGAAAAGTCCCTAAACTTAAAGGGAAACTCTCTAAATGCTGGTAGAGTATCCGTTCAAACTTCAACAACGGCTTTTCATAAAAACCAATAAACGAAATATCCTTAATGGTTATATTCAGGCTTTTGAGGCAATATGCTATTGCATTTATGGGAAAAGAGGTATCGTGTTTTATTCTGGTAAACCTCTCTTCATCAGAGGCTGCCACAATTTCTCCATCTTTCAACAGAGCGGCTGAGGCATCATGGTAGTAACAGCTTATTCCTAAAATATAAGTGCTCATTTCTTCTTTCTTCCAAAGGTTATCCAGCATCCCCCTTCGCGCTGTATAGAAAAAACCCAAAGCAGCTGTTTCCATACCCGGACAGGTAAATAGGGATAGTTTTCCTTATAGTTATTCCATACTCCGGAAATACCTAAATCGCTTTGGTCAAAAAGTTTAGCTGAGGGAAGAGACTGGTAATACTCAATATCATTCTTTTTAAACCAGCTCAAAACCTGGCCTAAACTATGCGAGGTTTCATGAGGATGTAGAAACTGGTCATGCCACCAGTCTTCAACTTTTGCCTTATCCCGAATATCTTCTATCTGCATTTTTATAAAGGACTCTTTCACCCTGCTGTTGTTCTTGAAGATTGTCTTTGCCAAAAAAACTCTTATTTTATGCGGTATGCGCCCGAATTTATTGTATAAGCCTATTGCCACATAGCCTCCGGGTTTAAGCAATTTTAAGATGTTCTTGAATCCTAAATAAGGATTGGATGTGTGGTGTAAGACGCCTAAACACAAGAGGTAATCAAACTTCAGAGGGAAAGCATCAATCTCTTTTAAATTCATTATGTCCAGCTTCTTAATGTTCCAGCTGTCTAACTTTAGCTTTTCTTTTAACAGGCCTGCTTTATGTATAGAACTGTTGGAAAAATCAACTCCCCAAACGCACTTCCTCCTTAAGGAAAGAAATGCCGACATCTGGCCTGTCCCTGTCCCTACATCAATAATAGACGCTTCCTGAGGTATACTTCTGTCAAGAATTCTGGAAAACTGCCCTGCCGAAAGAGCAAGCTCTTCTTTATCATCGAACCTGTCTAAGGTGTAATCGGGAAAAGGATTTTGGTTATAGAATTTCTGTGCTTTTTTATCTATTTCCATAACTATATGCTTAACCCAAATAATGCGGTTAGCATTATTTGCCCGCCTGTGCCCGCAAGGGTATAGGGTACAGCATTTTCCCGGTTAATCTTAAAACTGGCGGTAATAATTCTCTACCGGCCTCTTTTTTATATCTAAATCGGACCAGTAACCATCTTTTCCATCTGAGGGTTTCATCTCAAGAAAATTTTTCCTAAACAGCTTGGCAATTATAGAAATAACGCCTATACCAAGAAAATAAACAATCGATAAAATGACAGCGTTAACAAAAGAACTCAGGTCTTTGCCGAAAGATTTTGACCCCAAAGATAACCCCTTAAAAAATCTGGATACCGCGCTCATAAAAACACTCTCCGGATAATTGAACCCGTCAAAACAATTCCCAAAGTTATTGCTCCTATATGGAAAAAAGTCCAGGAAACGGGGATTTTATCCAGTTTATCCAGCAGTAAATATAAAACCAATGTAAAGATTAAATAAGAAAGAATATAACTTATCTTTTCAGCAAACTTTTCTATAAACATTTTCTTTTCAGTCATCCTTAATTTTCCCGCTTATTTCTTCTTTATTCTTTTATCTTTAGTTAAGAGCTTCAAAAGCCTTAAAGCTACAACCCTGTGCCCTTCTTCGGAAAAATGATCGGTATCAAGATAATATTTCTCTATCTCTTTATTTGCCAGTGTATTCATCTCTTTCTTAGAAGACCCTTTTTCATAAACTAATGACCGGCTTACAATAGACTCAAACACTTTCGTGAAATCAATAACATCAACGTTATGTTTCTTGGCATTATTTATCAAGATCTTTTGAGGGACTTGGGCATGGATATCTCCCAACTGATAAGTGCAGGGAAATATGAGGAGGATAATCTTTATATGGTTATCATCAGCAAGACGGTATATCTTTGAAAGGTCATTAAGAATTCTCTTCCATGCTGTTATAAAACGCGGGTCGGTGTCTGAATACATCGCGGCTTCTTTGATTGTTCCGATATTCTTAGTTACTAAATCAGGCGGAGGGTTTAATCTCTGAATTAACCTGCCCAAACCGGTTTCATTAAGTAGATATCCGATTAAAGGATTTGCCGACTGGCGGACATGATGGTAATCAAATCCCGCTCCTCCAAAATCCGTATTTACTAAGAATGGCTCAACAATATCGTTCATTGAAAAGCCTAAAGTTACAAAGTCCGGTTTAAATTTCAAAGCTTCCTTAAAGACATAATACTCCTGAAAAGTAGAATATCCGGCAACCCCTGTATTTATTATCTGATAAGTTCTATACTTCTTATCGGCCTTTCTAAGCATCTTCTCCAACTGGTTGGAATAAGTATCTGAAGGGTCAACTCCATATCCTAAAGCCGCGGAATCGCCTAACATAACACCTCTCAATTCTCCTTTAGGCTTTCGTTGAGAGAAATCATCGTCTTGGTATCCATACCGGTTAGTCCTTGAAACCGCATTGATAATTTCCCCTTTCCATGTCTTTGCCTTATATATACCTTTAAGATAAGGCCTGTTTTTATAATGACGGCGGGTATCGGGAATCCAAGGGGGAAGGCCGAATTTAACCAATATAAGCCTGTCAGTCAAAACCAAGACAGAGATAAAAACAAATAGAATAGAGATGCTGTAAAATATTTCCTTCCTTTTCTTAGAAAGATAAACACCAAAAAATAAAGTTATCAGGCCTAAAACAACACTGCAGGAAAGGTACTTTAAAACAATGCTGTCAACTGAGACTATCCGGTAAGAGACCGGACGGAGATTCCAAAACTTGTAGATATAGGAAGTCACAAAGAAAGCGGAAAGAAGTTCAACCGTTCCTAACAAAGTTAGGAATTTAGAGAATAGTTTATATACGCGTGAATTTTCCTCTGCCACTAACCCTTCCTCATTACTTACCTCAATTACAACTCAGTCAGCTAAAGCACAGCAGCCTTTAATTGAATTACCCCGCAACAAGCTACGGGGTATCAAAGAGTTATTCTTTATAATTCTCTCGCAACAAGTTGCGGGGAATTAAACCATAGATCCTTCGACTCCCTTCGGCCGCTCAGGATCAATTCGACTATAGACTTTTTCTTCGAAAAAGTCTAAGTCTCATTGAATTAAAACCTTGCCACAAAATAAATCCGGCAATTAGATTAGAATATCTTTGACCTATTGCTCTAATTTATATTTTGTGGCGTCACGGACAGCATCAATCGGCAGTTTGTAATTAGGATTAGTCTTTTTTATCTGTTCAGACATCCTTTTGATGTTATCCAGCTTATCAACAGGAGCAATAGCCAGCCCTTCAACTGTAAGGGCTGAGAATTTCTCCCTGCCGGAAACTGTATCTTTCTTCATCTTCCAAGTCAGCCCCTTGAGAGTATCTACTAAGAAAACCTGTTTATCCGGATTAGGACTGAAAAAGAGTTCATACCTTCCGACATCGCCGCCTAATAATCCCTGTCCAAGCCCTTTTGTCTTGCCGTGGCCAAAGAAGAGAAAAACCAAAATAATCCCTACTCCCATCACTATCCCTATAACCCAGTAATCCTTATTCATAAAAACACCTCCCTTTCTGCGCTATACAGCTTACGCTGATTCCTTCGATTTCTCCATTGCATAGCCCACAGTTTACAGAAAACATGCGGCATAAGCACCGGTGAACCTGTCATTCGCTATCTTTCTTAAAATACCGCTTCATTATACATATTCAGGGCAAAGGTGTAAAGAGAGCTTTTTGAATCAATGGAGACTTAGACTTTTTCGAAGAAAAAGTCTATAGCCGAATTGATCCTGAGCGGCCGAAGGGAGTCGAAGGATCTATGGTTTAATTCCCCGCGGCTTGCTGCGTTTCCTTTTTTGGAAAAGTTT
>Ga0164318_10001441_pt1 | contig 21191 bp, 18 predicted proteins | sample GuaBasSedimGuay9_FD_113734 | JGI IMG/M metagenome (GOLD analysis project Ga0164318, IMG submission 113734) | Subseafloor sediment microbial communities from Guaymas Basin, Gulf of California, Mexico - Guay9, Core 4571-4, 0-3 cm | ecosystem: Environmental > Aquatic > Marine > Hydrothermal vents... | reverse complement strand
TAACGCCTTATGGTAACGGTGCCAAAATAGATGCACAGAAGAAATATATTGGTCATCGGGTATTTGTTATTATCTTAAAAAATTGAGGGGAGTTACCACCCCCATTTATTTTGTCCCACAGCCTGTGTTTTGATACTGTGGGTATGGATATTTTTTTTGTGATATAAGCCATATGGGGTTTGGTCGGGGATTAAGGAGGTGGTTGGTGATTGAATTAATTGATAGATGTGTGTTTAGTGTTGTAACTGATGTATGCGATGATAAAGACAATTACCATGCTGATGAAACTCAATTCTGGTGTATTTGAATGTATATCCTGATTGTCTTTTAAAACGACTTTGACTGTGGTTCTGTTGTATACTTGTAGTGTTGTTGAAAGAGACTGTGCGTTTATCATGAGATGATATGTTCCTGTCTTTCCGCCAAAAACGTGGAGTAGTATATATTCTTCTGTGTTTGCTTTCAAGCGCACAATTTTTGTGGTTCTTTTAGAATATTTTTCTCCTTCAAAGTATGATGTTTGTTGCATTAGGGGAGGATCTGTATAGATATCGAGTTTTATAGTATCTTCAAAGCCTGCCGGATTTTTTAATATTATGGGTATTGCTTCTGTTTGTCCCAGAGCAATTGTTAATCCTATATTGGTACTAAAATCAACTTCCGGAGGTACTAAGGCGCCACACATTGTATAGTCAAGACACGAAATAGAGATGCATTCGTCTGAGAGTATGCATTCACATCCGTCTGCTTTTTTAACTTCAAATGAATCAAGAACTGAGTCATTGATGTTTCCCAGGTTGTCTGTGGTGTTTACATAATATGTATATGTATCGTAGACGCATTCGGGCATTTTAATCTGGCATGTGCCAGAACCACCTGTAATTTCGCATTGCTCGTTTAAAGACGGTATTGTTATATTGGTTGTCGAACACCCTGAGCCGCCGGCATCATTGCAGTTAGCTGTAAATGTTGCATATTGGGATGAAGCAACGATTTTAGGATTGACATTAACTTGTATGTGTGGGGGTGTTGTGTCCAGAAGTATTGTGTCTGAAGATAGGTTAGTGTTTCCGGCAATGTCTTTAACTTCATAATACACTGTTTTTAATCCATCTCCTGTTTCTAATGTCCATGTCTTACTTGGTGTACACGGCTGTGCGATGGTCCAGATACTGTCATTGTTTCTGTATCTGCAGTTGTTAATTCCTGAGCCGATGTCTGTGTAGCTTAATGTAATGGTTACGTCTGTGGTTTTCGTGGCTGGCGCGTTGTTATTTATTCGTATTGTTGATGATGGTTTTGTCGTGTCGCATTTAGTGTATTGGGTCGTATACCAAGGACCTCCAATGTTGCCTTCATTGTCTCTACATTCAAGACCAAACACTATGTTGTCGAATTCTGTTGCAGTGTGTGTGTATGTGGTGTGTGTGCCCCATCCTTGAGCATGCCAACTTCCAGAATTGTAGATATATAGTTTATATGGGGTTGTTGTGCTCATGCCGCTTTCGCTATCTGAGCATGACCATGAAGTAGAGATATCACAATTATCTGTCCAGACATTGCCGGGGTCTGTAAAACTCACTAGTGTTGGGGGATTGGTGTCTGCAATCTTTTCTACAGTCATTTTTATGTTGAGTCCGCCACTATCTTCACAGCAGCAACAACCGTTACAGGTACTTCCGCCAGCCCAGCTAATTGTGCCTATTGCCATATTGATTGTGCAGTAATGTGGCTGCCCTTTATTATCATTGTTTGCGCTGCAATAGTCTATTGATGTTATCTGAAAACTGCCTGCGGGGTTTAGAATAGATGTTCCACTTACGAAGCCATGGTTTGCAAACATGCAATCTGCATGTGCTTTGCCATTTATTTTGTAGATATATTTGTTGTTCGTTACTTTTGTTCGTTGCACAAACCAGCCGTTGGGTCTGTAACAAGTAGTCATGTCAAAACATACACAATTATCATATGGATTATTGGAGCAAGTGCCAGCATTGCATGTGCCGCTAAGAAATGTCCTGCAGTTGTTTGCCCAAACACATTCAGTACCACATCCTGTTGAACAAAGTTCTACATATCTTCCGTCGTTTGTATTGTCGTCGGGACCGAATGTGTCTGTTGTGTCAAAGTCTGCGTAGTATGTTGTGCCGGTTGTTCCATGAATAGGTGTGAATGGTCTGATTGGTCCTTCACGGGCATTGTCAAATATCACTGAGACGTCCCATGCATGGGCATTATTTATGATAAGTATAAAGTATATTGCTGACAAAAGAATATTTCGTTTATTCATGTGGATAACCGGTGTAGTTTTCTTCATTGTTGTCTTTGGATTCACTTTGTTTTTTTTTGTAAATGTAGAAAATGATGCTTATGATTAGTATGGTGATTATCAGTATAATTGCAAAGATGGTTAATAATGTATGGTCTTTGTTGTCCTGCTCTTCGTTTGCGTTGTCTTTTTTCTCATGTTGATGTTCCTCTGGTTTTTTTTCTTCATCAGAGATGACTGTTTGGTCGGTGGATTTATCGTGAATATCCTGATTTTCTTTTGTTTCGTTTGGTGATTTATTCAGGATGTCTGTTTCTGAGATTTCTTTGCTTGTTTTATTTTCCTCATTTTGCGCTTCTTTCGATTGTTTTGGATTCTTTTCTATGTGTCCGCATTCTGTTGAGTTTTCAATTATTGTGGGGTATGCACATTCACCGTTCCCGACACAGTAACCGTTTGCGTACTTTGTAGTTCCTTTGCATTTGTCAGAGCAAATAATGTCTTTGCAAGGGCTAATTGGTGTGGTGGGACCACATGCGCAATCTGTGGGGCATGTTTCGCAGGATTCATCAATAGAGCAGATATTATCTCCGCATGATTCTGTAATTGCTTCTGTTTCAAATGGAAAAGAACTATCTTTCATGAACCATATGTTTCTGTTTCCTGTTCTGTCGGATCGGAAGAATATCCAGTAATTTCTGTTTTTATCCTGTAAAATATGTCCAGAGACATCTGTGGCAGTATGTATTGTGATAGGTGACTCGGGAGACCATGTGGTTCCGTCTGTTGAACTTCTGTGGTGTATATTGTCATTTCCGTCTGCTATAGATGTCCATATTATGTGGTGTTTTCCGGAATAATCTATAAAATATTCTGGTTCTGTGTTGTCTGTTCCTGTGCTGATGGCAGTTGGCGTTGACCATGTTTCAGCGTCATTGGAGCTGGAATAATATATTTTGCCGCTGTTTTGATATACTAGATAGTAAGTTCCAAAATATTCTGATAATTTTGCATCTGTGATGGTTATAGTGTCTATTGAGAAAAAGTTTGTGTCGCTCCATGTTGTTCCGTCAGTAGATGTTACATATTGGATTTTGTCTACCTGTCCTTTGCCTTCTTCAAAGGTAGAAATGGACCATATAATGAAATATTTACCTGTACTATCTTGTATTATTGTGGGTTTCATCTTGTTTTCTGAACTATTGGTTATTTTATGTGGTGTTGACCATGTTTGGCCGTCTGTTGATTTAACGCTCCAAATTTCGCTATTGCCTGTTGAGTCTGATGTGTATATGATTGTGTATTCTCCGCCAGAATCCTGTATGATTGATGGATGAAGTTCATTTGAATTGGTTATTTTTTTAGGTGTTGACCATGTAGTGCCTTCGTCTTTAGATGTCTGGTAAAATATATTATAATTTCCATTTCTGTTTGATGCGTAAACTACATATATTATATTGCTTGAATCTTCAATTGCTGTAGGTGTTATATCGTTGTTTGTATCTGTCGTAATTTCTTCTGGTATTATAGCAAGAGTCGAGTCTATGGTTATTAACAAGAAAAGAATCATTGTGCTTATAGCTAATGCTTGTTTTTTTTCAGGTGTTATTCTGATTTGCATGTGGTATTTTTTACATATTGTATTATTTATAGTTTCGAACTTTTGGGGTATAGGGATTTTTTCCGTGATAGATTATAGCAAATCAATAAAGTTTTGCGATATTGTTCTTAAATTTGAGTCTGAAGATGGACCCGAAGCTATGAATTCTTGTGTTGCTTCTGTTTCTGGAACATACGTAATACCCCGACAAAGTATCTTAAGATATCGGAATGTGGATTTTAATGTCTGATTTGCAGATTTCGCCAGAGTTTGTGGGTGGTGTTGGTAAAGAGGGAATTGTTGATGAAGATACTAGGAAGTATCTTTTGGATTTTCTTTGTTCTAATCTGTCAATAGGCATATTTACTTTGGTGTTGATGCGAGCAGCACCAAGATCTGGATATAGGCAATGGATTTTTGGGAAAGACAAATATGGAGGGGGTGGATTCAGAGAGGATTATACTGATTTAGAATATTCTACGGGAGATAATCTTTTTGATGAATGTGATTCTATGCGAGGAATTCCAGTTGAGGATTATGAATCTCTTGACGATTTATTAGGACGAGGAAAATCGCATCAGGAGAAAGCGTTTGTCCGTACTTTCGGTAGTGGTCTTTGAGTGTTTTCTATCTGTCTGGTTGTCTGGTGAGGGGATTTAGGTTCCTTCCTGCCAGCTTGATAGGTATTTTGTCTGTTCTTCTGTCAATGTGTCTTTTTTTACGTTCATTGCGCTTAGCTGGAGTTCTGCTACTGTGTTGTCTACGTCGTCAGGGAGTTTGTAGACTTGGGCTTTCAGCTTGTCTTTGTTCTTTACGAGGTATTCGCATGCAAGGGACTGATTCATGAATGACATTGACATCACTTCTGAGGGGTGGCCTTCTGCGCATGCTAGGTTTACTAACCGTCCTTCGCCTAGCAGGAATATCTTTTTGCCATTTTCAAGTGTGTATTCGTCCATGTTTGGTCTTATGTTTCGTTTTTTTGACATTTTTTCGAGGCCTTTGATGTCTATTTCAAGGTTGAAGTGGCCGGCGTTGGCTAGTATTGCGCCGTCTTTCATTGCTTTCATATGTTCCGGGCGGATAATGTGCTTGTCGCCTGTTACTGTTAAAAATACGTCGCCTAGTTTTGCTGCCTGTTCCATCGGCATGACTCTGAAGCCGTCGTAGTGGGCCTGTAGTGCGCGGAATGCGTCTACTTCTGTGACTATGACGTTTGCGAGGAGTCCTTCTGCGCGGGCTGCTGCGCCTTTGCCGCATTGACCGTAGCCAGAGACTACGAATGTCTTTCCTGCTATGAGGATGCTTGATGCTCTTAGGATGCCGTCTATTGATGACTGGCCAGTGCCTATGAAGTTGTCCATGAGGTGTTTTGTTTTTGAGTCGTTTACTGCAACCATCGGGTATTTGAGTGCGTTGTCTTTTACCATTGCGTGTAGGCGGATTATGCCTGTTGTGGTTTCTTCTGCGCCGCCGATGATGGATGGGATGAGGTCAGGGAAGTTCAGGTGGATCTCGCTTACGAGGTCGCAGCCGTCGTCTATTGTTATTTGGGGCTTTGTCTCGATTATCTTGTGAATGAACTGGTAGTATTCTTCTGTGCTGACGCCTCTTTTTGCGTGCACTTCAACGCCATCTTGAGCGAGTGCTGCTGCGACGTCGTCCTGTGTTGATAGTGGGTTGCAGCCGGTTATTGCTACTTGTGCGCCGCCTGCGATAAGTGTTCTTACGAGTACGGCTGTCTCTTTTGTTACGTGGAGCGCCATGCCGATTCTTATGTCTTTAAGCGGCTGTTCTTTTTTGAAGCGGTCTCTTATCTTCAGGAGTCCGCTCATCTGGGATTCTGCCCATTCTATTTGTTTTTTGCCCTGTTCTGCCAGGCTCATGTCTGTTATTGTGTGTGTCATTATAGTTCACCTCACAGCCTTCAGGAAGGCTGGTTATCATAGCGACCGTAAACCTACGGTTTAGGTCACTGGCGCTGCGCTCAAGCGCACAAAATACTGTTTGTGTTGTTTTGCTTTTGGTCACAGGTCACTTAATTCAAGTGCGTAAATATGTGCAAAGTTCTTCTGTAAATTGGGGTGGTAGTTTAATATAGCTTACTCTTTTGCGAAGAAGTATCTTTTGTTTTGAAAAAAAAATGTGTAGCGCTATTAGTATTTTCTAAGATAGCGCCATGGATTCATTGCTCCAAGCTCTTGTTTTGAATAATTTAAGTCCAATGTTAGTATATTTTGTCGTGGGGGTATTTAAGCATTGTTGTGGTTTAATCGTGATTTTGTTGTGCTTACTTTCCCTGGCCTGATTTGGCTCTTATGCTTGGCCTTATTTTTTCTGCGCCTTTACCTTTGTTGTTCAAGCCTCTTGATTTTTTGCCGGCTGGTGTCAGGCCCCTGTGCGCGCGACCTTTGTGGTTGTTTTTTGTTATCCATGAGAGGTTTTTGTCGCTTTTTATTGCGTTGTGCGAGGGGTTTACGAGGATTGTTTCGTACCATTTGTGTTTGCCGTCTTCGCCTACATAGTAGCTTGCAAGGACTTCCATATTAGGGTGTTTTCTTGATGCTTTCTCTTCTGCTATGACCTGTCTTGATTTCTTGGGTGTGAAGTGGACAAATCCTGCTTTTTTTGGTTTTCGCCCTTTTTTGTGGCGTTCTCTTTCCCGTCCGCCGCGGGCTACTTTGACTCTTGCTATGACGAATCCCGGTTTTGCCTTGTATCCTAAAGAACGAGCCCTGTCAAGCCGTGTCGGTTTTTCTGCGCGGGTTACTGTTGTTTCCTTGCGCCATTGCATTAGGCGTTCCTGCCATACGCTTCCGAGGCTGGCTTTCGGGTTTTTCCATGCTTCTTTTATGTATTTGTACATTCCCATGTATATCATCTCCTGGTTTTCTCCGTTCAGCGCTTACTAGCGCCACATCCTGGGAAAATTTGTGTCTTGTTGTTTGTTACTAAGTAAAAGTGTGGGAAATATTTAAATAGTTAATGGACACTATGTTAGTGTGATATTTGTTAGAGTTATTTTTGAATTAAGGTGAGTTTATGGATGTTAATGTGAAAAAAAGCGGAACTGGTACGCTAAATGTTGAGATTATTGGAGATGAGCATACTCTTTCTAATCTTTTGAGGGAAGAGTTGTGGAATGATTCTGCGGTTACTTTTGCTGCTTATGAGAAGAAGCATCCGTATCTTGGGAATCCTGTGCTTATTGTTAAGGCGAAGGATCCTATGAGGTCTCTGAAAGGTGCTGTAAAACGCTGTACGGATAATGTTTCTGCATTTGAGAAGTTGTTTGTGAAAGCATGCGGTAAGTAGTTTGGTTCAGCCTGTTGTTTTGTAGGGGGGTTTTATGGGTATAAGAGAGATTAATGACTATCTTGAGGCTAATGAGTTTGTAGGTAGTGTTGTGTATGTACTTTTTGGGATGTTTCTTGCTGTTGTTGTTTACCAGACTCTGGGATTTGCGCTTAGTACAGAGGATCCGATTGTGGTTGTGGTGTCATGTTCTATGCTGCCTAATCTTGATCGGGGTGATTTGCTGGTATTGAAGGGTGTGGATGTTGATACGCTTAAGGCAGGCAGGATTGGTGGTGATATTATTGTTTATGTCTGTCCTTCAAGCAGTTCGGGGTGCCCCCCAGGGAATAAGCTGATTGTACATCGGTTGTATAAGATTAATGAGGATGGGACGTTTGTGAGTTGGGGTGATAATAATCCTGTTGCTGATGCGTGGAGTGTGCAGCCAGAGTGGATTAAGGGTAATGTGCTTTACCGGGTGCCTCTTTTGGGAGAGCCTAAACTGATATTGACTGAGATACTTAGCGGCAATATAAAGGGGCTTCTTTCGTATCGATTTACGTGTTGATGGTTGTTTTTGAGTTTATGGATACCTTTATATAATTATTTGTTCTAATTGCGCATAAAGTTATTGTTTTCCGGAAGGTGTTTTGATATGAAATTGTGTGAGAAATGCGGTAGTTTGATGACGCCTGTGAAGAAGGATGGTGGCGTAGTTCTTGTGTGTAATAAGTGCGGTAGGCAGGAGTCTGTTGAGAAAGGGATGGTTTTCAAGTTGAAGGAGAAAATGACTCATGAGCCTTTTGATTCCATTCCTGTTGTAGAGGGAACTCGAGCGACTTTGCCTGTTACTAGTATCGAGTGTCCTGAATGTGGTCATAATAAGGCAGAATGGTGGACCCAGCAGACGCGATCCAGTGATGAGCCAGAGACACGATTTTATCGCTGTATGAAGTGCAAGAAGACGTGGCGGGAGTATAGTTAAGTATGCGGCGTGTTTTTCTGTTTTGTTTTTTTTTCTGAGTTATATGTTCTTTGCGTAAGGTATTTAAGTTTCTGTATGAAAATGTGGGTATGGACTGTAGTGGTAATGTTTTTGTTGAGAAGAATATCCGTGAGATTGATGCATCTTCTGATGTTAAGGTGAGGGTTCTTGGTACTGTTGTGAGCAAGGTTGATAATTCTATTTTTGTTGATGATGGTACAGGGACTGTTCAGGTTGCAGTTAGTCAGGATATGGCTTTGAATGTGTCGGAGAGTCAGTTGGTTCGTGTTTTTGGGAGATTGAGGTTGTCGGGGGATGGTTTTGATTTGTATGGGGAGATTGTTCAGAATATGAGTAAGTTGAATCTGAAACAGTATGGTGTGGTTATGGGGTATTATAATGAGATGGATTAGATGTTATTTAAATAATTTTATGCTTAATTATGTTGTGTATTTAGATATGAGTTATATGTGAGGTGTTTTATGATGTCATTTAAGGCGACTTTAACGGATGTGGGATTGTTGAGAGATAGTCTGGCTGCTATTTCTGAGCTGGTTACTGAAGGGATATTTCAGGTCAAGAAGGATGGACTGAGTCTTGGTGCGACTGATCCTACGATGGTCACTATGGTGAGGTTTAAATTACTGTCCCTAGTTTTTGATGAGTATGAGTTGGAGGGGGATGAGGAGTTGTGTGTTAATATTGAGAATCTGATGAATGTACTTAAACGGGCGAAGGCTGGTGATGTAGTTGTTCTTGAGCTTGAGAAGGATGAGAATCGGCTGAGTGTTACGCTTAAGAATTCTTCTGTGAGGGCTTTTAAGATACCTTTGATTGATATTGAGAAAGCGGATGTGCCTGATATGAAGCTGGATTTCAGTGCGACTGTTGAGGCAAAGAGTTCTGTTCTTACTGATAGTATTGGTGATGCGTCGATTGTTACTGATACGGTGGTTATGTCTGCGACGGCAGATAATTTTTCGATGGCTGCGGAGGGGGATTTGAGCCAGGTGGATGTGCAGCTTGGTAAGGATAGCCCGGATATTGTGGGTATTAGTGTGTCTGGTGATGCGAAGTCAAAGTATTCTCTTGATTACCTGAAGAAGATTGAGAAGGGATCTAAGATTGCTGATATTGTGAAGATGCAGTTTGGGAAGGATTATCCGATAATGTTTACGTTTCTTACGAAGGATAAGGCTGAGTTGAGTTATGTGCTTGCGCCGAGAGTTGAGGATTGAGTCCAATCTTATAATGGGTTGAGTCACAACCTTATAAAAGGTTGGCGATTAAGTGTGTTTCGCAATCTTCTGAATGGTTGACTATCAGAGCGACCATAAAGCGTTCCGCTTTAGGTCACTTGTTCGCTTCGCTCAAGCGCACATCAGTATTATTCTGTGATTCGGTTTAGGTCGCTGGTGCTTTTCTTGAGTGTATGAGATGTTGCTCTTTTTCCAATCACAGTTCGGAATGATTTCTTGTTTTAGTTGGTGCTGTTTTTTGTGATTATCATTTTGTGTAGGAGTCCTGCGAAGAGACCGAATATGAAGCCGCCGACGTGGGCGAAGAATGCTATGTTTGAGGCGTCGCTTGTGATGATGCTTATTGTTCCAAGGATGAGTTGTATTGCGAACCACAGGGCTATTAAGTATTTGGCTTTTATCCTGTATATCTGGTAGAAAGGACCTATTGTTTTTACTTTGACTTTCGGGAAGAGTATGAGGTATGCGCCAAGTATGCCGGATATTGCGCCACTTGCGCCTATGACCGGTGTCTGTGACGTTGGGTCTGTGAGATATTGGGTTGCTACTGCGAGTATCCCGGATGATGCGTATATTGCAATGTATTTGATTTTTCCGAATTTATCTTCTATGTTGTCGCCGAAGAGCCAGAGGTACCACATATTACCGATGATGTGACCGAAGCCCCCGTGCAGGAACATTGATGTAAATGTAGTGGTTAGTGTGGGGTTGGCTGCTGTGAAGCCGTAGGTGTATATTATTTCTTTGAAGTTTGTGAGGCTCCATAGGAAGATTATGATGTTTGTGATGATTAGTGCGATTGTTATTATGGGTTTATGTTCTGGTTTGTTCATATCTTCGTAGGGGAAGAATTGCCTTGTTTTTTCGAACATGTGGTTTTATCGGGTTTTGATGAATTTAAAGGCAGGGGTCAGATGTGTGTATTGAACTTTATCATTGGTAATATCTGACTCTGACTGGTTGTGTGTGGTTTTTGCGTGATGGTTTGTTGTTGGCTATATGGTACGCTATACAAACATATATATATAGGGGTTCATTTAATATGCTATGTAATTATGTAATTATGTAGTTGTCTTGTTATATTGAGATATGTAATTTGTTTTGTTGAGGACAAGGGGATATTATGGGTGAAGAGCAGCTTTTTAATATGTTGAAAGAGAAGCCTATGTCTGTTTCTGAGCTTGCGAGGCGCCTGGATGTCAGGCGGGAGTATCTGGGGGGGTATCTTGAGGCTTTGCGTGATAGCGGCAGGCTTGAGAGGATTATGGTTGGTCGGTCTTATGTGTATAGACCTATCTATGGCGGTGTTGATGAGCCTGTTTATGGCAGGCGCCTGGTTGCTATACCTGCGGAAGAGGAAGAATGATTATGGGTTCAAGAATAGATTATCGGGTAACTGGATTGGTTTTTGTAGTTATAGTGCTGTCTTTGTTTGTGCTGGTTAGTGCTGCTGCTCCAAGTTTGTCTGGTGTGGTTGTGCAGTTTAATGGTACGCCTATTGAGGGAGTGAATGTCAGTGTTTATAATAGCAGTGACTGGTCGTTTGTTTCTTCTAACCTGACGGATTCTAATGGTACTTATTTTGTGGATATTTCGGAGGGTGATACGTATTATGTTGTTTTCAATAAGACAGGGTTTGTTTTTGGAAATGATGCCTACAGGAATGTGACTGTTACTATTGGCGGGACAGAGGATATGTCGCTTAATGTGAGTTTGTATCCTGATAATCACGGGAGTTATAATTTTACTGTTTATGATTTTGTGACTGGTCTTGGGATTGAGGGGGTGAATGTTACTGTTTTTGCGTCGACAGGCGAGGTTGAGAACAGGACGACTGATGCAGATGGGGTGGCTCTTGTCCAGGTTATTGCGAATAATTCTGATTTTAATGTGACTCATAATATTACTGTGAGCAGGCAAGGGTATAGGGCTAAAGTGTTGCTGAATGTTACTGTGAATGAGGGGTTTAATTTGAATCAGGTAATCTTTCTGGAGTATCCCCAGAATTTGTCAGGGATAGTAGCAATGTTTAATGGCAGTGTAATTGGTGGGTTGAATGTGAGTGTCTATAATTCGTCGAATGGGGAGTATGTTAGGTCTAATCTTACGGATTTAAGTGGTAGTTATTTTATATCCCTGCCTGTCTTTGGCACGTTTGATGTGATATTCAATAAATCAGGGGAATATGTCTATGAGAATAATGGTTATAGGAATGTTACGGTTGCTGTTAATTTCTCTGAGGAGAAGGTGTTGAATACCAGTCTTTATCCTGATAATCACGGGAGTTATAATTTTACTGTTTATGATCTGGTGACCGGTCTTTTGCTTGAGGATGTGAATGTTACTGTTTTTGCGTCGACTGGAGAGGTTGAGAACGGGACGACTGATGGAGATGGCAATGCTTTTTTTCAGATGGTTGCGAATAATTCTGATTTTAATGTGACTCATGATATCAGTATAAGCAAGTTTGGGTATCGGTCACAGGTGCTGGCGGATTATGTTGTGAATGAGGGGTTTAATGAGAATCATGTGGTGTATCTTGACGGTTTCAGGAATATATCCGGGAAGGTTACACGATTTAATGGTGTTTCAATTGAGAACATGAATGTTAGTGTTTATAATCTTTCTACAGGGCAATTTGTTGCTTCAAATATGACTGATTATTTTGGGAACTATTTTGTTGATCTCCATGAGTGGGGCGACTTTTTTGTGATATTCAACAAGTCTGGGAACTATATTTACGGGACTAGTAATTACAGGAATGTTTCTGTTACTGTTGGCTCAAGTGAGGCGAAATTTCTGAATACCCGCCTTTATAGGAGAGAGTATGGTAGTTATAATCTGACTGTGAGGGATATATGGAACGGGAGACCAATTCCAAATGCAAATGTTACGATATATCCGTCAGCTTATCCGTATAATCCTGTGGGTACTGGATTTACTGATGAAAATGGCAATGTATTGGTTGTGGTTATTGCAAATACGAGCACGACCGGTATTTTACATAATATCAGTATTATCCCTGTAGGCTATAAGTCTGGAATGTTGTATTCTGAGTCTATACTGGAGGGGACCAATAAGAACATTAATGTTAGTATGACTGGTGAATGCGAGATATACGGGAATATTGAGGATTCACAAAATAATCTTGTTGCGCCCATGATTGGAGGAGCGTATGTTGAGTTGTGGGACCGTCAAAATATAGATAAGGTTGGTTGGGGTGGCAGTTATTATTATGGTGCGTATTCCGGTGCTTCAGGGCAATATTTGCTTAATTATCCAAGTACTCTTTCAGGGACGTCAAATTGCAGTGCGTATCTGCATGTTAATGCTTCAGGGTATGTGTCTAAGAATGATATTTTGGTAGAGTCGAGTATTGTCAAAGATATTAATCTTACGGGGGCTGCTTATGTTTCAGGTAGGGTTGTTGATGCCAGTAATGTTAGCCAGCTGATTTCTGGGGCATTTGTCCGGGTTATCAATAATGGATCGACTATCTATCAGTTATATACTGACTCTTCCGGTGCATTCAATGTTTCTGTGAGAGACGGGATTAATCACACGATTGAGATATCTATTTTGGATTATGGTGTTTATGCTAATTCAATGGTCTATAATTCGTCTGTGGATTATGGCACCATTTTGCTTTACGGGCTTGGTGTGCTCAATGGCACTTTGATGGATGAGACTAATAATTCGATATTGCTTGGGGGGGTTGATGTCAGGATTGTGAGTGGGGGTGCTGTGTATACTGCGACTACAGATTCTTCCGGGAGGTTCGGTATTATTGTGAAGGATAATACTCAATATGATATTTCTTTTGGGTTGAATGGTTATTTTGATAATTCTACTGTGTGGTATGTGTCAAATGAGATAGATATTGGTTCTGTTACGCTTAGGGGAAAGAACAGGGTGCATGGTGTTGTGACTGATTCAGATAATTTGCAGGATATTTATGTGGATGGCACGAAAGTGGAGTTGATAAGCAGGATGGATGCGAAGAGGTATACTATATATACTGACGGCGATGGTGCGTATTCTTTTTATGTGTCTTCTATGATTAATGATTATTTGATGAGATTTGATAAGGCAGGGTATAATTTGTCGGTGTCTAATTATTCGATGGTTAATGATGCTTTGATTAATGAGAATCTCGTTGGTGCGACTCATGTTGAAGGTACTGTGACAGATATTTATTCTCCTGCTGTGCTGGTGCTTTCCTCTGTACTTATAGAGGTTCTTGATGGCAGTGATAATGTTTATTATAGTACTTTGTCGGATGGTTCCGGGCGTTATTCGTTTGACATTGGTGTTGATTTTAATTATACTTTGAGAGCGACAAAGGAGGGGTATCAGGAGGATAGGGTTACAAATTTGCCGTGCGATCATGACCGGAGCGGTACGGGCGGTGCTGACAGAGTGCAGGATATCGCAATGAATGGCACTGTCTGTGTTTATGTGAGGACTATTGATGGTTTTGATGGTATGAATATTGACAATGCGCTGGTATGTGTATTATATGATCTGTCTGGTTCTGATTGTTTTTATATTGAGACTACGGGAGATGGCGGGGATGTAAGTTTTAATATTCGCGGCGGGGATAATTACAGGCTGAAGATAACCAGATATGGTTATCCGCAGGTGTTTCACCCATCAGAAAGTAGTTCTTTGTCCGGTGATTTTTCAGGGGATGTTGTGCTTGATGCTTATGCAGAGATTTATGTTTATGATAATTACGCGCTGAATAATAAGCAGGTGTATCTTGCGGCTGTTGAGCTTTATACGTATAATAACCAGACGGAGTATGGATATGACCTGAATGAAACAATTGTGAATGTCAGTGCTTCGTGCAATGGAGCGCAGATGAATGGTCTGAATGTGACGCTTGTGGGTATTACGCATTCGTATTACAGTTCGCAGAATACTACGGGGGGCAGTCCGGTTGTGTCTTTCAGGACTGTGCCTGTAGGAGATCACAAACTGATAATTGACGGGACTGCGCTTGGATGTGGGTATTTTGAGGATACGATAAATATTGCGGCAGGCGGGGCTACATATATGATGGCGTATACTACAGATAATGTTGCACCGGTAATTTCCAATGTTGTGGAGAGTGCGGATCCGCTGGAGTTTGGTAATGCGGTGACTGTTAGTGCTGATGTGGTTGATGCTATTAGCAGTGTTGATTATGTGGTTATTGAAGTTGGCGGTACAAATTATACGATGGTTAATGTCACGAATGTTACTTATCAATATTCCTGGTCCCCGGCGTCTGTGGGTGTGGTGTCGTATGTAATATATGCCAGTGATATCTGGAGCAATATTGGTATGGTGAATGGCAATATAACTGTTCAGGATACAACTGCGCCAACAGTTATTTTGAATTCTCCGGATGGTGATATAGTGTATGATCGTACTGTTACTTTTAGTTATACTCCCACTGAACTGTCTGGATTTAGCGGGTGTGAATTGTGGACAAATATGACTGGTGCATGGGCTTTGAATGCGACGAATTCAAGTCCGGTGGTTAATGGTGGAGTTAATACTATTGTTGTGTCTGGTATAGAGGATGGAGCCTATAGATGGAATGTGAACTGTACAGATGCTGACGGGAATTCTGCGTTCTCTCTTTCTGATAAGTACTTTGCTGTTGATGCTGAGGCGCCTGTTTTGACTATTGAGTCGCCTTTAAATGCAAGTTATTCTACTTCATGGATATGGCTTAATATAACGAGTAATAAGCCTCTTGTGGAAGCAGGTTTTTCGCTTAATGGTCTGCCTAATGTTACTATGCTTAATACTTCCTTGACGCAGTTTTATCTATATGGTTTGTTTATAGATGGGTCATATAATGTGTCCTATTATGGTTTGGCATATAACGGGAAAACCGGAATTGCCGGGCCGAGATTTTTTACTGTGGATACTGGTAATCCTGGTTCAACGAGTGTTGAGCCAGGTAATGAAAGTATATTTTTTGAAATCGCAACTGTTAATTTCTCAATTACTGCTGATGAACCTGTTAATCTTTCTGTAAGTTATTGGAATATGTCTGATGTGTGGACTGCTACCGATTCCGGGTTTAATGAAACTGTAGGGGTTCAGTCGGTTCCATTGTTTAATGATACGTATTTCTGGAACTATACTATATGTGATGACGCAGGTAACTGTTTTTCAGATGGTGATTTTGTGTTTTATGTCTTGGTTCCGCCAGATACTTCGGCGCCTGTACCTTCAGATGAGCAGGAAAATAGTACTGATCCTGTTCCGGGAGAGGGTATATTGTTGTCTGTGTTCTGGACAGATGACGAAGGGCTTGATACTGCTATACTTGAGACTAATGAGAGTGGTGTGTGGGAGAACAAGAGTGTTTATGATTCGTCTCAGGCGCTTATCGGTGTTGAGGACTGGTCGAATTTTACCTGGATGAATTCATCTGTTACTGAGGGAACTGTTGTCGGCTGGAGGGTGTGGGCAAATGATACGGGTGGAAACTGGGGGGTGTCATCGATAAGGACATTTACTATAGGTGATAATGTGCCGCCGCAGAGTTCTAGTGCCGGTGAGAACAGGACGGTGGCAGGCCAGAGTGATCATATCCTGCTTTATGCTTACTGGGTTGATTCTCTGGGGCTTGATACTGCTGTACTTGAGACTAATGAGAGTGGTGTGTGGGATAACAAGAGTGTTTATGATTCTCCTCAAGCGCTTATCGGTGTTGAGGACTGGTCGAATTTTACGTGGATGAATTCGTCTGTTGCTGAGGGTACAACTATCGGCTGGAGGATATGGGCTAATGATACGAGCGGGAACTGGAATGTTACGGATATAATTACGTTTGTTATAGCAGAGGCGTCACTTATTGTACATGTGAGGGATGAGAATGGACTTGCTGTTCTTCAGGATGGTGATGGTGTTGGTGTTAATGTTACAGTTTATAATTTGACTGGCACTTTTGCCGGAAATACTGATGCCAGTGGTAATGTGGGGTTTACGGAAGTTTTATTTGGAGCGAGCTATAATATCAGTGTTAATGGTTCTTTGAGAGGTTATGGGATAAATGATACTTTTGATTTTGTTGTTTCAGGTAATAATGAGACGACTGTTATTGTCAATATGACTAAGCTGACTGTGGGGGTTGTTGATGCTAATCTGAATTCGCTGAGCAGTCAGAATGTGACTGTGTATGAGTCGGATGGTGTTACTGTGTTTAAGAATGCAGGTGGTGTGAATCTTGAAGGTCAGACTGGTGGTTCGGGAACTATAATATTTGACCGGGTGGTAGCGTGTATCGGGTGCAACGCAACGGTGCAGGATGGTTTGGGGTCTGTATTGAATTCAAGTCTGGTTGATGTGATTGCAGGGAATTCGAGTAATTATGTACAATTGATGATGGTTCCTACTGGTGTGAGTCTCATGGTTTATGTGAATGATACGTCTGGGAGTCCTGTGGGTGCGGATTCAAATGGTGATGGTGTAAATGTTACTCTTTATAATGAAAGTGTGTATGGGTCGAAGAATACGAGTACATTTGGTTATGTGGTGTTTACAAATCTGGCGGATGGGGGTATATATAATATTAGTATTAATGGGACATTGCAGGGCTATGGAGTTAATGAGACCAATTATTTTGAGGTTGTTGGTGATAATGAGACGACGGTTTTGCTTAATGTTACCCGCCTGATTGTGAATGTTACTGATGCTTCGTTTGTGCCGATAGCAAATGCGAATGTGAGTGTCTACTTGTCTGATAATGTGACTGCTGCCAGGAATGCAACTGGCGGGGATTTGACGGGGGAGACAAATGTTGGTGGAATTATTATATTTAATCGCGCTATTCCATGCGATGATTGTAATGTGACTGTAAGTAAGGATGATGGCGGGGTGGTTGTGAATTCTACGAGAGCGAATATTATTACCGGGAATTCAAGCAATTATGCGTGGGTTGATCCGCCTTCGGATACAGTATTTGATTTGAATTTTACGTTGAATAGTGATATTGTTCCTGTTGGTGTAACTGTGAGTGTCAGGGAATATAATACGGGTACCATTATCGGGTCGAATACTACAGATGCTTTTGGCAATGCGGTCATATACAATGTGCCGTCCGGGGTGTATGATTTTATTATTGATGGTGAGGCTGTAGGATATTCAAAGGATATTTATTACCGGAATTCTGTTGGTGTGATTGTCCAGAATACTGGTGCGACTGATATTGTCGGAAGAGCGAAGATTAGGATTAACGGGCTTTTTACATATTATGTGGCTGTCAGCGCGAATGGTTATAGAGGCTATGATGATTTGAATGTGAGTGTTTCAAGAGTTGGTACTTATGATGATTCTATTAATACTACAGGTATAAAGCCGATGATGCAATTTGGGCTTGATGGGAATACGACACTTTCGGGTCATGTGTATGATGCTAATTTCAAGGTGCCTATGAATCTTTCTTATGAACCTGTGTCTGGTGCTGTTTTGAATATGTATACCTTGACTTCCTGCGAGGTTATTCCTTCGCCTGCGCTTCTCAGGTATCAGGCGGTGACTGCAGATAATGGTACGTATTCCATGATTGTGTCGCCGGTGCAGCAGAGAAAGCCATCAACTCTTCAGGATTATTGTGTGAATGCGACTGCAGCGGGCTTTATTAGTGATAATGTGAATGATGTTAATGTCGGCAATGAGGTTAATGTCGGGCTTGCAGGCGAGGGTGTGGTTAGCGGGTATGTTAAGACTCAGGATAATACTTTGTTTTTGAGTGGAGCAACTGTTCTTTTGAGGTCCAGCCAGTGTTATGATGGTGAGAGCGGACCGGTCGCACAATGTTCTGCTTATGAGAAAAAGACTGATGCAAATGGATATTTTTCGTTTAATGTTAATTCGAGGACAGGGATTCCAAGTTATATGCCGTATTCTGTGTTGATTTATGGTATTAATGGATATTATCCTCTTGATGGGAATGAGATATCCAGTCTGCCAAGTCTGAATAATTATTTTTATCTTATGCCTGCTTCTATGTCTACCATAAATGTGAGTGTAATTTCGGAGTGGGGCGAGTTGATTTCAGATGAGGTATCGCTGAGACTTGAGGATAATAATTTGGTGATAACTGAGTCTGACTGCATGCTTCAGGATAATGTGTATGTATGTAATATCAACAATGGGGATTATGATCTGACTGTCAATGGCACTTCTGCAGGATATGGTTATTATTATGAGACTGATGTGTTTTTGTATGAACCGGTTGAAAAGAATATAGTGCTTAATGTTACTAAGGTGAATATTAGTCTTTTTGATGAGGGTGGGGTTGCTGTCTCGGGGGTTAATGTTACTATTGATTCGGTGCCGGCTGTTACTAATGTTACTGTTAATGGTTCTGCTTTGTTTTATAAGGTTTTGCCGGGGACGCATACGCTGATGTTTAGCGGGCTTGCGGACTATTTAGGAGTTTCTAATAGTACGATTGATGTTGTGAATCTTGGTGGGATGAATTCCAAGGTTTTGTATGCTAATGAGACGCAGTTTTATGTCAATGTTAGTAATGGCACTGCTGGTGTCGGGAATATTAGTGTGGCTATAGGCGGGCTTTTTAATGTTACTAATTCGACGGGGGAGATTTTGTTTGAGATGGTGAATAATTCTCTTGCGGGAACGTACTTTGTGGAGTTTAACAGGACAGATGTTTATTTGAGGGGGTATATTGCGCCTTATCCGAATATTTCTGTTGATGTGCTGGAGGGGATTGACCGTGAGACAGGGAATAATCTTACGGTGGTGCTTAACAGGACAAGTGGCTATGGAGTATTGAGGGTAAATACTGCTCTTAGTGGCGTGAATGTGAGTCTGTGGTATAATAATACTGATTATGTTGGGCATCAGGTTAGTGGTGGTGACGGATTTGCGTTCCTTCATGTGAATGTGAGTGTGTATAATTCGTCTCTGTATGTGAGGGCTGAGAAGAGTGGTTATAATAATGTGACAGTTGGTCCCTATAATGCGACGGATGGGAATATTACTTATGTTGATGTTACTATGAGTCTTGTTGTCTGTCCTGAAGGTTCGATTACATTTTACTGTTGGTGTGGTAGTAGTTTTTATGATGCAGGGGGGGGGTATTGTTGCAGTGGCTCTTACCAGGATGGTGCTTGCGATGGTGGATATAATCCCGGTGGCGGTGGTACGTCTACAACAGGTTCGCGCAGTAGTTCCGGTATTCCTGTGATTGTTGTTGATGATCCTGTAGAGGTCGTTGAAGATGTTTATGATTTTTCAGTGTATGCCGGGGATTATTATGTTTTGAGTATTGCGAAAGATGGAAGTGGTTGTGTTGATGTGCCTGTGAGTATTTCAAATACAGGGAATATGGTGCTTAGTAATATGGAGATGGAGGTTTCCGGTGTTCCTTATGGGTTTAGCGCTGATTTTGATTCTTTCCTTGGTGTGCTTTACCCGGGTGACGAGATGTCTGTGGTTGTAAGAGTGTGTTCTTCTGATGGCAGTGTTGATGAGGGTAATTCTGGATGTACGTTGTCTGTTTTTAGTGGCAGTATCAAGAGAGATGCTTTTGTAACATTGAGGGTGGTTCTTGAGAGGGATGATGTTCTTTTGCTCTTGCGTGAGAGGCTTGAGAGGCTGGGTTCAACTTTGTTTGATGTTGATGTGTCTTCTTTGACTCCTGAATTAAAGGAGTATTATGATGCTGCGATGAGGAATCTGAAGGATGCGGAGGATTATCTGGAAAAAGAGGATTATGAGCAGGCAGGGTACTTGCTTGATGAGGCTGAGAGGAATGTCGAATTGCTGCTTGATGGTATTGATGATGAGCCAATTGTTGTTGTTGATGATGCTATTAACTGGTATGTTCTTTTGGCGGTTGCTCTTGGGCTTGCTGTTCTTTCTGTGATCTTGTATTGGTTCTTTTTGCGCAAGAAGGGTATATTTTCAAAGGAGCCTGTTTTGCCGTGGAATCTGCCTGCTGGTGCGCCTGTGTTTAAGTTGCCTAAGGTTGATTTGTCTTCGATTAAGGTACCAATGGTGTTACTTAAAATTTTAGGTAAGCATGATGTGTATTATGCGCATTCGGTGGCGAGGAAGAGGTATCTTACTGATGTTGTTGAGAAGGTGCTTGAGCTTAAGTGCCCTAAGTGCGGCGGCAGGATATACCAGAACAGATGTGTGTGGTGCGGGTATAGGCTTAATGCTGTTTTAAGGATGGGGGATGATGCTGAGCCAACTGGAGTAAATGAGGGCAAGGCATCTCGTGATTTTTCCAAAGGAGATGTGTATTATACTCACATGTCGCAGAAGAGCAATGGAGTTGGTGACAGGTTTGTGACTGATGGTTTTGAGCATGTTGTTGAGAGTGTGTGTCCGAAGTGCGGCGGCAAGGTATATGATGGCAAGTGCGAGTGGTGCGGGTAGAAGAAGTTAATGTTATTCTGCAGGCCTGAAATGAGCAAACATCACCAAAAACCAAGAGCAGAGGCTGCTGAAAAGTTAACGTATAGGGCTAAACGAAGTTCTGCGTAGCAGAATTTGGGTGGAGTGAGGTGCAACCAAACGAAATCGTTTAGTCCGTGTTTGTATAAATGGTAAACCTTACTTAGTAGCGCAGTAATATATAGGTATCGCTATGCGATTACGGTTTATATTGCTGCTACTGCTATTCATTTCCATTCTGCACATGACTTATCTCAATGAATTGGTCTAATTCATCTCATTTTTCATTATGTAGTGTATTCTATAAGTTAGTTTTCTGCACACAGCGCCCACTGCTGACATCTT
>Ga0164318_10001440_pt1 | contig 21196 bp, 21 predicted proteins | sample GuaBasSedimGuay9_FD_113734 | JGI IMG/M metagenome (GOLD analysis project Ga0164318, IMG submission 113734) | Subseafloor sediment microbial communities from Guaymas Basin, Gulf of California, Mexico - Guay9, Core 4571-4, 0-3 cm | ecosystem: Environmental > Aquatic > Marine > Hydrothermal vents... | reverse complement strand
TATAAAGGCAGATGATATTAATAATAATGAGTGCTGAAATAAAAATGTTAAATAGCATTCTCCGCCGCCTTTCTTACCTTATTATAATAATAATCCTGAAATGATGGATGAGAGGGGTGTGATTCCATATATTTTTTCATATATTCATATCCTTTGTGTGGCTCTCCGGTTTTGTAATATCCCCATCCGAGTAAATATAATAGCTTGGTACGTTCAGGATATTTTGCAACTAATTTTTCGTAAGATTCTACCAATTCGGGATACATTTGCCTGGAATTATAGTTTTGTAGTTTTACCCAATAGATGTCTAATGGGCCTAATGAATCTAAACGAAAAGTTATTAATTTTATAAAGCATGCTATAGGTATTATCAAAAGTGATGATATAATTATTGTTCGCTTTTTAGACATATGGGTTATTTTATCATAAAAATAAAAAAAAATCAAAATATGTAAGATATTTAATTCTAGTGACTTATGCAAATTTATAAAAAAGCATTACGTTAAAATTTTGACATCTTAACAAATAGGGGGTATACTTTTGTCATCAAAATGACATTCAAATTTAATTATTTGAACATATGTTTTAACGGATAAAAATGGAGTAAAACCGTGGTAGAAGAGAAATCGTTAGTAAAAATTCTTATTATAGATGATGATAAAGAATATTGCGATATTTTGGAAAATACACTCTCTCTAGAAGGATTCAGAGCAGAATCGGTTTTTAACGGTGAAGAAGGGTTAATTCGTGTAAGCGAGCGCAGCTACCATATAGTTATTCTTGATCTTACACTGCCTGATATAAGCGGTGTACAAGTCCTTAAACGCATTAAAGAAATAAAACCTGACATTCAAGTCATAATTGTTACTGCTGTTGATACAGTCGGGTCTGCAGTTGAATCGTTAAAAGCCGGGGCTTTTGATTTTATTACTAAGCCTATAATGCTTGACGACGTTGTTATTTCTATTAAAAAAGCTTTACGTCATAAAAAGAGGGAAGATAGTGCTTCTACAGGTTTATTACATGTAGGTGAGAAAGTATTAATTGGAGCAAGTAAAGTAATGAGAGACATTTCTAAATTAATCGATAAAGTTGCTCCTACTGATAGTATGGTTTTAATTACAGGTAAAAGCGGTACAGGCAAAGAACTTGTTGCACATAATATATATGAAAGAAGTAAACGCAAAGATAAACCGTTTGTCAAGATTAGTTGTGCTGCTCTGCCTGAGACATTACTTGAAAGTGAACTTTTTGGTTACATGAAAGGAGCATTTACCGGAGCAACTTCCATGAAGAAGGGATTATTTGAAGTTGCTAATGGAGGTACTCTTTTTCTTGATGAAGTAAGTGAAGTTTCTCCCAGTATTCAAGCGAAACTACTGCGTGCGTTGCAGGAGAAAGAGATTAAACCTCTAGGTGGAACCCAGGATATTTCTGTTGATGTTCGTTTCATTGCTGCAACCAATAAAGATTTAAGAGAGGAAATAGCCAAGGGAAATTTCCGTGAAGATCTATATTATCGATTAAACGTTATTACTATCAATATTCCTTCTTTAAGTGAAAGGAAAGAAGACATTTCCTTACTGGCCGAACATTTTATACAGAAGTATACACCAAAAAAAGCAGGAGCACCGAAACAGATTTCACCTGAAGTTCTTGACTGTTTTTTCCGCTATCATTGGCCTGGCAATATAAGAGAGCTTGAGAATATTATTGAAAGGGCGATCATTCTTGGAACAGGAGATACAATTACTATAAATGACATACCCGAACGTATTCGTAATGCACAGATTGATTATACAGAATCAATTATGCATACCACTGATAGAGATTCTATACCGCCACTTGATTCTGCTGTAGAGGCACTGGAAAAAGATTTAATCATGCGTGCTATGAGAAAGAGTAATAATGTTGTAAGTACAGCTGCAAAATTTCTTAGAATCAAAAGGACCACACTAATTGCTAAAATGAAAAATTTGGGTTTAAAGTAAATACCCAAAACCTTCCTGTTTGAAACTTCAAAATTTATTAGCTATCTCATTTTTATTATAGGTCAATAAATTGACAAAAAAACTATAAGTATTTATTAAAAAATAACTTATAAAATACAGTGAGTTTTAACATTGATAAACTGTTAAAAAATTGACTTATTGTAAATTAAATAAATTTTACCAAAATTAAATGAGATGTTGTAAGTTGTTTTTTTATAATGAACTAAATATTAGTACATTTTAAATAAATCAACAAAAAATATCAAAAATTGGCATTAATTATGCACTTACTTATGTATCAATAAAAATAATAAAATGACGGATCGCTTATAAAAGTGAACGGACTCCAGAACCAATTTTAAATAAATAATGGGGAAGGAGGCCAAGATGAGTAGTAATTTTAAAAGCTTGATAGACTTTTATAAGAGGGTTTATCTTTTATTTTTGTTTTTTTTATTCCTGCCCTTATATGCTTACGGAGCAACAATAAGCATAACAAATATAAATGCAAAACCAGGTGATGACGTTTCTGTAGATATAAACTTCAGCAATGATGGTGATTCAGTGAGTGCCATGAATTTTGATTTTAATTACGATGACACTCGTTTAATTCTTAATGATATTATAATCGGTGCTGCTGGTACCTCAGCAGGAAAAGTTGTTGAAATGAATTCTATATCTCCTGGTCTGGAAAAGGTCATTATTTATGGTTTAAATTATAATTTAATTAGTGATGGTGTTGTTCTAAATGCTTCTTTTACTGTTAGAGATGGTGCAACTGATGGGGATGCAGCAATTTCCTTTTCAAATACGGCTGGTGCAACCGGGGATGCCCAAAGTGTATCAATCAATGGCTCGAGTGGTATTATTACGATAGATTCTGAGGCTCCGATTGTAACAATTGATTCTCCATTAGACGGCGACTCATTTGGGAGAAAAAACATTAATGTTGCAGGAACGGTTGATGACCTTTCAATAACAGAAGTTGATGTTAATGGACAAATTGTTAATGTATCTGACGGTAGCTTTTCAATTGATATTGACTTGGTAGAAGGAGATAATCCCATAACTGTTAAAGCTACCGATAGTATTGGTAATGAAACCATTGTTTCTATTATTGTGCATTATCTTAATGGTGATATTAATGAGGATGGAGTAGTTGATAATAATGATGTAAGTATTTTGTGTGACCAGATATTAGGTATTCTTTCAATAACATTGCCAGCAGATGCAAATAATGATGGGAATGTTAATGTGATTGATTTACAACTTGTTATAAATAAAATTAGTTAATACTTAAATAGCCGGATTTAAATAAATTAGTAGAGGGTGTATGTAAAAAAAAAGGAGAGTTGGCGGACTCTCCTTTTTTGTTTTAATGTAAATATATATAAAATATAATATTATAAAGCTTATAATATTTATTACCGATACTGTATAAAAAGGAAACAGAATAGGTTTTATATAAATGATATACAAGACTTATAATCTAATATTTACCTATCTTATTTTAAATATGATAGTTATATTGTTTTCAGGGTGTAGCACACAAACCCCATATATCCCGCCTCCACAAGTAACTCCTGTTATAATGCCCAAAACAATTCATGAGGAAATAACTCCCGTAAGACCAGTTATTCCCCAAAAGGAAGGATTTTATCATAAAGTAGAAAAAGGTGAGACATTATGGGGTATTGCAAAAAAATATGATGTTACAGTATACTCTATTGCACAAAGAAATCGTTTGCCTGATGTAACCTATGTTGAGATAGGCCAAATGCTTTATATTCCATCAAAGGCAGGACAGTCAACCAAGCATTTTTATGCTAATGATATATTATTATTACCAAGTGAGGCGAAGTTTATATGGCCGTTAAAGGGGAAAATTTTGTATCATTTTGGTTCAATAATAAATGGAGCTAAAAATAAGGGAATCGATATTAAAACAAGCAATAATGCATATGTAAAAGCAGCAAAAAGTGGTATTGTTTCATATGAAGGTACTAAGATTAAAGGGTTGGGAAAGATGATAATAATTGATCATAGGGATAATTTTCAGACTATATATGCGTTTAATAATGAAAATCTTGTTCAAGTAGGTATGAAAGTCAAACAAGGGGATATAATTGCTCATGCCGGTACTACAGGCCGAACTCAAATTCCATCACTTCATTTTGAGATTAGAAAGAAATCCATACCTCATAACCCGCTTGTTTATTTAGATTAAAGCACCCCCAAAAATTACATTTTAAACCATTAAAAAAACATAAATATTTTTTAACTATAAGATTAACTTTTAAATGAATGGATATACTATAAATACATAAAAAAAAATAGACATACTATTTGTAGTGTATAATTATCACTTTTTACTTATTTAAAGTTATTATAAAACAAAATAAAAAAAAGATTTTAAAGAATACAATCTGATAAATATTTTGTTGCATATTTTATTAATTTTTTCTTTAATAATATTTTTTCGTTTAGAAAATGTGTGCCATAATTATGACACATAAAATATTTTTTAAAAAATTTTGTTAAGTAAGTAATTTATTTTGTAATTTTAATAATTAGTTATTGTTTTCTAACCAACTTGATGTTAAAATTGTTTCCCTTTCAGAAATAAAAATAATATTTAACAAATCATTTAATAACTTCCAAATATATGATTGATGATTTTGTCATTGATGAGTGTTTTATCGAGCGCGTAGAAATATCATCTATACTTCAAAAGCGTATTGACGCATTTCAGAGAGGCTACCGGCAAAATGTAGGTTTTATCGGAAGGCAATTTAGCGGTAAAACATCTTTATTGCGTCATTCTATTTCTAATCTATCATCCCCCAATTTAATTATAGTCTATATTGAAGTTGTTCCTGAACCATTTGATTATTTTGCAAAAAAATTTATGGGAACAATACTTCAATCATATGTTAGAGCCAGCGGAATTATTATGCCGGAGGGTTTCGACGGTCTGGTGAAAAGAACACGAAAGTATTTGCCGCAGACAATTAAAAGTATGCGTTTGATTAAACAGCATATTATAAATGGAAACCATTCAAAAGCCTTTGAACTACTACTAACTCTTACGCAAACATTATTTCAGGAAAGCGGTAAAAAGGTTCTATTTATTATAGATGAATTTGACCGCCTGCAGCAATTTGGATTACATGATCCTTTTGTTTCCTTTAGTCAGGAGATAATGGTGCAAAAGGATACCATGTATGTTGTGTCGAGTTCCCGCCCCAAAAAGGCAGAGCAAATATTCCGTGAACAGCTTTCCCTTCTTTTCGGTAATTTTGAATCAATATCGGTTTTGCCTTTTAATTTTTCGGAGAGTTTTAAGTTTATTAAGAAATGTTTAGGCGAGATAAAAATTGAAGATTCTATTATTAATTTTTTGGTTCGGCTTACTGATGGCCAGCCTTATTATCTCAATATTATTACCAAAGAAATTAAAAGACACGCTTATAATAATTGTGTTACAGATGAGGTATTGATTGATGTCCTTACTTCTTTAGTATTTCGCCCCAGCGGGCAGCTACACCAGCATTTATTATTAGAACTGAGTTCCTTAAATAAAGGCTGTCAGTTTTATTTTTACTTGAATATACTTACTGCTATTGCCTGCGGCAGAAAAAAATTGAATGTAATTTCACGGTTTATTGAGAAAAATAAGGATGAAACAAAAAAAGGATTACAGCGTCTTATAGAAGAAGGATTTGTTAATAAGGCAGGGTGTTTTTATTGCATAAGAGATGTTTTTTTAAGATTTTGGCTTAGGTATGTATTTTATAAGAAATTTATTACTTTGGGCTTAGAAAGCGGAAGGAATGAAACAAAATTTAGAAGTGAGATTTATGATCTCATTGACTCTACATGCCATGATGAACATAAGGAATTATCAAAGAGGGTGGAGGAACTACTTCGTTCATTCCATAACGATGTTATAGAAGTTAATAGCAGTAGGATAAAATGCCCTGCATTTAGTGAGGTATATCTTAGGCCGACCAACGGCCGTATTTTCCCTGTTTATGCGAAATCACCAAACACGCGGTGGCTATGCCAGGTTGCAAGTAAGCCTGTTGAAGAGGAAGATGTACAGATATTAGTCAATGATAGTCAAAAAATTAGGAAAAAAGTTAATAAAAGGATATTAATCACTCCGTATGGTATTGATTTAAATGCAAAGTTGATGGCTAAACAGGAAAAAATATCCATTTGGAACCTGCGCAATTTAAATTTTATATTCGATCTCTATGATAAGCCTAAGGTTATAGTTTAATTCCAGAAGTCAGAAGACAGAAGGCAGAAAACAGAAAACAGAAAACAGAAGATAGAAAGATTAGCAAAGAAAAGAAAAATGTAACGATTTTTAAAATGAGTATATAAATGAAAAAGATAAAGAAAAATCTGACATCTGATGTCAGACATCTGACCTCAAGGAACAAAAAGGACTCTCTCATGAAACAAATATGGGCACCCTGGCGCCTAGGTTATGTACAAACTGCAAAAAAAGAGAAAAAAGGACATTGTTTGTTCTGTGAAAAGTATCGTTCTAGTAAAGATAAAAAAAATTATGTTGTTAAGAGAGGGAAACATGCTTTTGCTATTCTTAATATTTTTCCATATAACAACGGGCATATTTTGATTGCCCCTAATCGTCATATTGCTGATATTGAGAATCTGAATAAGAATGAAATTATTGATATGATGAGCCTCCTTATTGATATGAAATTACTTTTGAAAAAGCACATTAAGCCAAACGGATTTAATATTGGTATAAATTGTGGAACGGTTGCCGGAGCCGGTATTCCCGGACATATTCATATACATATTGTTCCACGCTGGGAGGGTGATACTAATTTCATGCCGATTTTTTCTCAGACACGTGTTATTCCACAATCTTTAGATGCATTGTATTCGTTATTAACTAAGAAAAGATAACACTAAACACCACGCCTGCCTGCCGTGTAGTTTTTCACAATTTAGGTAACAAATTGTTACTGAAATTCTGAAGTATAGAAGTTACAATAAGGATATATATCTAGCTTTGTCTAATATATTCGTGGTATTTAGTGTTTTTATTTGTGTCTTTTTATGAATATTCTATAAATGGTAGTAACAATGCTTACTCGCAAAGAGATAGAAAAACGGGAGGCCGAGTTTTTGGCCACTTATGCTGTGCCATCAAAAAATTCAAAAGGACGAGCCTACCATGAGAAGGAGCATCCCTACCGTACAGCTTTTCAAAGAGATAAAGACCGTATTATTTTTTCAGCCGCATTTCGTAGATTGCAGTATAAGACTCAAGTGTTTTCCAATTTCGAGGGTGATTATTACAGAACAAGACTTACTCATACATTAGAAGTTTCACAGATATCACGTTCTGTAGCAAGGACCCTCCGTGTTAATGAAGATTTAAGTGAAGCTATTGCACTTGCTCACGATGTGGGACACGGACCTTTCGGCCACATTGGTGAGAAGATATTAAATGAATGTATGAAAGCACATGGAGGTTTTGAGCACAATAGACAAAGTTTACGTATAGTTGAAGTATTGGAGGATATTTATTCTCATGGGAAAGGATTAAATTTAACATGGGAGACAAAAGAGGGTTTGCAAAAGCATACATACTCTGATACGGATGCTTCTGTGCCGGTTAATTATTCAACATTAGAATCTCAGATTGTGGATGTTGCTGATGAAATTGCATATAATAGTCATGACCTGGATGATGGCTTAAGAGCGGGTCTTTTTACGGAAAATGATCTTCATGATTTAAGACTAATACGAGGCATACTGGATAAAATAAAAGCTGAACATCTGAATATAAACAGATATCAATATGTCCATCTCCTTATTAGATATTTAATTAATGAACAAGTGACTGATCTTTTAAAAGAAAGTGATAGGCGAATTAATGATAGTAATATTGAAACTCGTGAAGATGTTAAAGCGGCTAAGGTACGTATTATTGATTTTAGCGAGGGCATGAAAAAAAAGAAGAAGGAGATTAAAGAATTTCTCTATGAGAATTTTTATCTAAATCCGCATGTGATAAAAATCGTAGATTTAGCAAAGGAATGCCTTAACGGCCTTTTTGAAATTTATATAAAAGACCCGAGTAAAATGCCCACACATTTTTGTAAAAAATCCCAGGTGCAAGGAGAAGACCCTTATAGAATTATTTGTGATTATGTTTCAGGTATGACTGATCGATTCGCATATGATGAATATAAAAGGCAGACTAAAGAATGAGGAAATATAAATGAAACCACAGAGTACACGGAGAATTTTAAAAATGTTTAAAGAAAAATCTCTGTGTTCTCCAGAAAAATATCCTTTTAAAGAGATAACTGAGAAGATAATATTTTTTTATAATTTAATAACCTCTCAGTGTGCTCTGTGGTAAGATTTTAATAATTATATTTAAATATGGAGGACAGTTTATGAAAAAAATATTTTTTATTGTATGTTTGATATTTTTGAGTTTTTTGTTTGTTGGCCGAATGGGAGAGTGCGGAGAAGATACTGTTGTTGCCATGGAAACAACTCAAGGAATTATAGAATTTAAGCTTATGTCGGATATTGCACCAAAGACATGTGAGAATTTCATCGGTCTGGTTAATAAAGGATATTACGATGGAATGATATTCCACAGAGTTATAAAAAATTTTATGATTCAGAGCGGTGATCCCACGGGGACGGGAAGAGGTGGTGAATCAATCTGGGGGAGGCCTTTTGAAGACGAAGTAAGTAAGGATGTAACTTTTAATAAAGAAGGTCTGCTTGCCATGGCTAATGCAGGTCCAAATACGAATGGAAGCCAGTTTTTTATTACGGTCAAACAAACACCATGGTTAAATATGCATCACACAATTTTTGGGGAAGTTATAACAGGTTATGATGTTGTTCAGAAAATAGAAAATGTTAAAACAGACGCTAATGATAAACCTCTTAAAGAGCAAAAGATTATACGAGCATTTATAAAGAAGCAGTAGAAGATTTAATTATAAATCAAATTGCTATTCCTTCCATGTGTGTAATAAGTTCCGTAAAAAGTTACCGTTTGACGGTCCTATTTTATTCTCTTATTTCCCTCTAGATAAATACATATAACTTATTTTAATAAAGATATTTATATAATATTTTTATATTGACATACATAATGGAAGTGATAGAATTATTCAATTATAATACGTACCTTATAAGGGTTGTAATTTTTAAGTGAATATTTTTGTTTATAATACGTTTTCATTTATAAGATAACTTTAATAACAAAAACAAATCTAGGCTATTAGTCTTTATATATAGATGGAATCCTTGAGCGGTAATTCTATATATCGATATCTTGTATCAAGTGAACAATGGAAGCACGGATATAAGATTTATCATAAATTATTAGGTAAACCCCTAGGATGGTTTTTCCACGCCGAACCAAATGAATTGCTTCGCAGACTTAATCGTAAAGAATGTTGTACCCTCTATATCGAAGTCTCTCCGGACAATAAAACATGTCCGCAGTTCATCAGAGAATACTGCCGGAAGGCATTAGAAAATGCTCATGTTACTGAAGCAAGAATATTTCGTTGTTTTAAAAATAAAGTATGTGCCTTAGTACCCATGGTAATGGGTGAGAGAAAAGGGTTTATTGTTTTTTGCTCTTTGAAAGCAAAGGACCGTGCGCTTCTAGATAAAATTCGTTGTTTTGTGCCTTTCCTCAACTCAGAAATTGATAGTTATCAGAAAGTATGTGATCTGCAGAATGTTTATGAAACCGTTCATCCTCGTGCACTGGCATTATCGTCGCTCCATTCTGTTAATAGAGTTATAAGTTCATCACTTAATTTAGATGATTTGATTCCTAAGATTGGCCGTCTTTGCTCACAAATATTAAAGTCTCAGTACTGTTCGATTGTTTTAGTTGATGAAAAAAAAGGAGTTCTCATTCCCAGATTTATTCTTGATCCGAGCGGCGTTGACACAAAGCGGAAACGATTTACTATGGGGAAAGGTTTATTGGGACATGTTGCACAAACAGGTGAATATTATGTTGGCCGGTATTGTATTTCTCTACCATTGATTGACAATGATGTTATAGGTGTTCTTACCGTTAAGAACAAAGTTGGGAAACAACCATTTACACGTTCTGATGTCGAGGTCCTAAAGGCGTTATCAGAACAGGCTGTTGTTGCTATTCGCAACTCACAACTCCTAGAAGAGCACGAGAGGATAACTATTGGCAGTATCAAGTCAATTAATAATATTTTGGATATTAATCTTCCCAGAGAGAGGATGTATACTCATATTTTTTCTAATCTTGTTTTTGAGTTATCAAATCACTTGGGCCTCTCGAAAGAGGAATTACTTAACATACAGCGTGCTGCATCTTTGCTTGATGCCGGTCATTTAGGGATTCCTGAAAATATTCGGGAAAAGCCCGGAAAACTTACTAAAAGGGAATATCAAATTGTTAAGGCTCATCCATTTCATGGCGTTGAAATTATTAAATCTATCGATTCGTTGAAGCCAATTATTCCTATTATTCTTTATCATCATGAAAGATATGATGGTAAGGGGTATCCTGAAGGGTTGAAAGAAAATGCTATTCCTTTGGGTGCTCGTATCATATCTTTGGTCGTAGCATTTGTTGCTATGATTACTAAGAGGCCTTATCGAGAAGCAAAGAGCATTGAGGAGGCAATTGAAGAATTAAAAAAAATGTCAGGGACACAGTTTGACCCAAAAATTGTTAAAAGCTTCCTTGAAATATTAAAGGAAGAACGTATAATGAATATTGTTAAGAATAAATAATAATTATGGATCAAAAAATCGGAATTAAAATAGAAGGGCCGTCAGAAGACAAATTAGGGTTATTTTTTGTTATTCTTCTTTATATAACCTTAATAGTAATTCTTTTAACGATGGCTTTGCTTCTAATTGAATTTTTTAATATATCTATACCTAAATTTTGGGAATTTTAAAAAGGGGAAAAGGAGGAACCGTATATGAAGATAAAAAGTGAAATGTTGATTGTTGTTTTTATAAGTATCCTTTTGGTATTTTCTTCAGGTTGTGCACGCCAGAAGGAACTTGAGAGAATTAACCGTTCCCAGGCTTCAACAATTTTAAGTTTGAATGATGAAATTGCTCGTTTAAATGACGAACTTGAAGAGCTCACGCGGTCCAGGGAACAATTGGAAAAAACTCAGGTTATGCTGCAGCAGCGTTTACGTGATGAACTTGAAAAGGGTGACTTGCAGGTTTCTATGCAAGATAAGGGGCTTGTCGTTACCGTTTTGAATAAAATATTGTTTGATTCAGGGAAAACAATATTAAAGCCAACCTCAGTATCAACGTTGCAAAAAGTTGGTGACGTGCTTAAAAACGAAGTTCCCCAGCAGCTTATTCTTGTTGAAGGACATACTGATACAGATCCAATAAAATATTCAGGATTTAGATCGAACTGGGAATTGTCTACCGCCCGTGCTACAGAAGTTGTTCATTTCTTTATAGATAAAATTGGCATTGATCCAGGTAGATTAGTGGCATTAGGATATGGTGAATATCAACCAATTGCTCCAAATGCTTCCTCAGCCGGTAAATCAAAAAACCGTCGTGTTGAAATTGTAATTTCGCCTAAAAAGTTTATAAAAAAATTTATTGATACCGGAAGTGAACAAGAAGGATTAAAATAAAAATCGTCGGTCACGATGAAAAAAAATTGGCCGATATTACTTGTTATTATAATTTTATGTGGGAGTATATTTATACTCCCACATTTTTTATATTACGTTATTATTAATGAATTTTCACGTCATACACGTGTTAAAATTGTTGAATTTGACGGTGCTAAATATAAGTTTGGAGAGGTCAGCCTCCGAAATGCAGGTATTTTATTGTACAAAGACATTCGACTGAGGTGCGAACGGTTTTCTCTTCTTTACAGCTTAACCGACTTTTTTACTTCTCCTTATTACATAGAAATTGATAGCAGCAATTGTCTTTTGCATACTGCTGATAGTGAAGATAATATTCTCGGATTGAACGAAATATTATTGCGTAATATCAAAGCCAGGTTATTAATCGAAAGAGGGAAGCAAATAACTTTCGATGAATTTATATCAGGAGGAGATTTCGGACATATTATTCTTTCAGGCAATATCCGTAATGATAGATATATTGATACTATAATATCGTTCTTTCTTAATAAAGAATTTCTAAGGCAGTTGCCGATACCTTTTAGTGAAGAGTTAGACGATTCTAAGGCGGAGTTCGAAATTAAAGTTTCTATAAAGGGTAACATTGATCATCCTGATATTGATATATCGTCCAAAATATTTAACTTGACCCTAAAGAGCAATGAATGAAGCAAAAAGAATTTACATATTTTCAGCAATGCTTTCGTTTTGTTGCCATGCGGTAATGATAAATATATTTCATGCAAATTTTATACTTCCGACTTTTTTACATCCCATAAAGCACCAGCCTGTTGAACTTGAACTTGTAGATAATAGAATTCTAACTGAAGAAGAAAGTAAAATGAATTCTAACTTAATTGATGAACGCGCTTCTAAATCTCGTGATCGAATGACCAAACACGAAAGAGGATTATTTCCGGCAAGTGAGAGGGGGGGAAGAGTAAAATCAATATCTGATGTTTTACCCCTAAATCCAATGCTTGCTGATAAGACACCAAGCCGAGAGCATATAAGTGAGTCCACGCAACATTTATTGGTTGATGACGGTGATGTGCCCTCAGTGTTAATAAAACAGAAGCAAAAGCAGATTAAAAAAGATATTATTCAATCTAAAAGTGTTCCTAATAATGAGCCCTTTGCCGAGAGACGGGCCCGTATGTTTAAAAATGTTCAATCTGAAGTTGAAGAATTAGGCGATCCTTCCTTTGCAACACAGAAAGACGAACTTGTACCGTATTTAAAAGAGCTTCGGCAAAAGATTTTTGAAGAATGGTTCTCCATAGTATCATTGCGTGCAGGTGTTATGCCTGACAGTCAGGTTGCTGTTGAATTTAAGCTTATTCCTGACGGAAATATCGAGGAGATGAATTTGCTTTCTTATCAAGGCTCAAAAATATTTCCTGACCTTTGTATGGCAGCTATTCAGCAGGCTGCCCCATTCGGTCGTGTTCCCATAGAGTTTCCTGATTACATGAAAAAAAAGCAGTTGGTGATAAAATTTAGATTTTATTATAATTAAATCAAAACTTAAGGAGCAAAAAGATGCTGGAATTTCTTATTAAAGGCGGCAAAACCATGATTCCGCTTTTTATTTGTTCTGTTGTTGCCCTAACAGTAATTATTGAGAGGTTTTTTTCATTGAATAAACGCAAGGTATTACCTGCAAGCATTTGTGAAGCACTGTCTGAAGGAAAAAGCACGCAGGAAATATATAATATGTGCTTAAATATCTATTCTTCACTTTCAATAATCATACGAGGATTATATGAGAATAGAAAAAATACTCGCGAGACACGTATACATATTTTCAACACTTTATTTAAAAAGGAAGTATCAGCACTTGAGAGGGGATTGAATGTACTTGAAGTTATTGCTTCTATTACGCCTCTTTTAGGATTGTTGGGCACGGTATTGGGCATGGTTGATGTATTTAATGTTGTGGCTGAAGTCGGCGTTGGTCAGGCTAGTGCGTTATCCGGAGGTATTGCAAAGGCACTTATTACTACGATTGCGGGATTAAGTATTGCAATCCCGACTCTTGTTTTTCACAGTTATTTTTCAAAACAGGCTGAGAATCATGCATTGGCGCTGGAAGAGCATGCTCAAACATTCTTTCAGCAGCTATGACTAAAGTTTTAAAAAGATTGAGGAAAACGTTCAATGTATTATGAATTAAAAGCAGCCCGTGCAAGGAGAAAGAGAATTTTAATTAATATCACGCCATTAATTGATGTGTTATTTCTATTATTAATTTTCTTTATTGTTTCTTCAACTTTCCTGGAACAACCTTCAGTTACCATTGAGTTGCCCAGTGCGCAAACAGCTAAACCTCATAAGATAGACCAATATGTAATAATGATAGGCAGGGAAGGGGAGATTTTTATTAATGAAAAAAAAGTTGTTGAGGACCGGTTGCTGGAAAGCCTTCGTGAAATTTATAATAATAATAAAAATGTAAATATCGTTTTGAAAGCTGACAAGTCGTCTCCTTACGGAACCATTATAACTGTGATTGATTCTGTTCGGCAGTGTGGGTTTAAAAAAATTGTTGCATTAACAAAAATTGAACCTGAAAAATAATTATTATAATGAAATTATCTGAAGTTTTGAAAATAATATCTTATAAAGAGTCAAACATCGTTGATTCAAATGTTTTATTTACGAATATTTCATGTGATTCAAGGAATATAAAAGAGGGAGGTCTTTTCGTTGCTATAAGAGGAGAGAGCGATGATGGCGGAAATTATATAAAAGAAGCGGTAAAGAACGGTGCTGTAGCCGTTATTATTGATAAAAACTCTGGAGTATCAATCCCTGAATCTGTTTCTTACATAATTGTTAATAATGTCCGTGAAGAATACGCAAAACTAGCCTCGTTATTTTTTGACTACCCCTCCCGCCATATAAAAGTTATAGGTATAACAGGAACGAATGGTAAAACAACAATAGCTTTCCTGATTCAGCATATTTTAAAATCGCATGCTCCATGCGGTATGCTTAGTACCATTATCTATGATACTGGAAGGCAGAGATTAGATGCCGGACAGACAACTCCTGATGCATACTATATAAATCAATTTTTAAAGGAAATGATTAAAAATAAGTGTAAATACTGTGTTATGGAAGTTTCCTCTCATGCGCTCTCTCAGTCTCGTGTGGATCATCTTAATTTTGATGCAGCTATCTTTACTAATCTTACTCAAGATCATCTTGATTACCATACTACGATGGAAGAATATTTTCTTTCGAAATTAAGATTGTTTAAAGAGGTCTCACTAAACAAGCTGTCTTTCATAAATATTGATAGTGATTACGGGAAGCGGTTAATATCTGAGTTGCCGGGTAAATATTATACTTATGGAATAAACAGAAGAGCTGATTTTAAAGCTGACCAGATCCATTCTGATTTAAAAGGTCTTTCGTTTAATATACATGCCGATGGGAAGTGTTTTAGAGTTAGGAGTCCTCTTATATGCTTACATAACGTTTATAACATACTTGCTGCATTTTCCTACACATATAATCAGGGAATTGACCCTCATGATATAGTAAAAGCAATAAATGAGTTCAGTGGTGTGGTTGGCCGCCTGGAATCGGTCTATTGCGGCCAACCATTCCATGTATACATTGACTATGCTCATACACCTGATGCTTTTCATAATGTTTTTTCCTCTATTAAAGATTTAAAAAAGGGGAAGATTATTACTGTTTTTGGTTGTGGTGGCAATCGTGATCGGACGAAAAGGCCTTTGATGGGAAGTATTGCTTCTAAATATTCTAATAATGTTATCATAACAAATGATAACCCCAGATTTGAAGATGAAGGAACTATTCATGCCGATATTATAAAAGGATTATCTCCAAGAGATGGATTTCAATATGAAGTTATTCCTGAGAGGAAAATTGCAATTGAAAAAGCTATACTAATGGCTAATCCTGATGATATTGTGCTTATACTTGGTAAAGGACACGAAGAATATATGATTAAGGGAAAAGAAAAAATTGTATTTAGTGACCGTAAAGTAGCAAAAGAGATACTGGAGGGGAAATTTTCTAATGCTTCAGTTAAATGAATTAATTGAAAATCTTGGCGGAGATTTGGTTTCAGAATCGAAAAAAGATTTAATACGAGGATTTTCTACTGATTCAAGAACTATTTGTAAGAATGAATGTTTTATTGCATTGCGCGGACCCCGCTTTGACGGCCATTCATATATTTTAAAGGCATATGAGAGAGGGGCATCTGCTTTTGTTATAGATTATACTTTTTTAACAAGTACCATTAATAGCGATGACGACTCTTTTATAAATTATGTCGATAAAGTAAAACATTTACCTAATGTTATTGTAGTAGAGGATACAATTAAAAGTTTGGGTTACCTTGCCTCTTATGTCCGTGGGAATTTCACTGGCTCTTGTGTAGGCATCACAGGCAGCTGTGGAAAAACAACGACTAAGGAATTATGCAAGTTGGTACTCAGTGCTAAATATTCAGTGATGTGTAACCAGGGAAATTTTAATAACCATATTGGATTACCTTTAACTCTCCTAAAGCTTGATAGTTCTTATGAAGTCTTAGTTTGTGAGATGGGTGCCTCGGCCAGAGGTGATATTAAGTATCTCTCAGATCTTTTAAGACCTGAGGTTGGGATTATCACAAATGTGCATCCTGTTCATTTAGAAGGATTTAAGACAATTGATAATGTCTATAAAACAAAATTAGAGCTTGCTGAATATTTAGATAAGATAAACGGTACATTAATAATAAATGGTGATGATGAAAATCTTGTGCGTGAAGTGAGAAACTACAATTTAAATATTATTACTTTTGGTAAAAGAAAATATTGTGATTTTGTCTTATCTAGTACTGAATATATTGACGGCATGTTGCATTGTGAAGTCAACGGAAAATATAAATTTATTCTAAATACAATCGGTTATTTTAATGTTTTTAATGCGCTTTCTGCAATCGCTTTAGCTGATTTCTATAAAATTGATTTTCCGCAAATTAAGGATACATTTTCTAGCTTTGTTGATTTAGAAAGACGGTTCAAAATAAAAAAAGGGGATTCATTAATAATTGATGATACTTATAATGCTAATCCTTTTTCATTTTCTCAATCCTTAGATATATTCAGAAAAATTCAGGCTAGACGGAAGAAAATAGTAGTTTGCGGAGATATGCTGGAACTTGGTTCGGAAAGCGAAGAGTTTCATAGAAAACTAGGAAAAGATATTGTTTCATCCGGAGCAAATGTTGTTGTTGCGCTGGGGAATGAAATAAAAACTACTATTGATGTAATTAAAAGTATAAATTCTGATATCCACTGTGTTTATTTTGAAAATACAGCTTCAGCAATTAATTTCCTCAAAGAAGAGCTAGGCAAAGGGGATGCTGTTTTGTTGAAGGCGTCCCGCGGCATAAAATTGGATGAGGTAGCCCAAGCATTATAATAGATAGGAATATAATCTATGTTATATCATTTTTTGTATCCGTTAAAAGAATACTGGGGTTTTTTAAATATTTTCAAATATATTACCTTCCGCTCAGTAGGAAGCAGTGTAACGGCGTTTGTAATTTGTATGGTGTTTGGGAATCTTATTATAAAATTTTTATCAAGCTTAGGTGCTATTGAGTCAACATCCCGGGAACATGCACCCGAACTTGATTCACTGTATCAGCATAAACACTCTATTCCAAGTATGGGTGGGGTATTAATTATTTTTTCAATATTAGTTGCCAATATTTTATGGGGCAACTTTGAAAGTAAATATTTAATATTTGTTTTAGTTGTAACAGTTTGGCTGGGTTTGGTCGGTTTTATTGATGATTTTGTTAAGGTTAAGACAAAAAAATCGCGTGGTATACCTGCAGTGATAAAACTTATAGGACAATTAGTCTTAGGCATATTACTTGGAGTTTATTTGTATTATGATACCGATTATCAAAAAGTCCTGTATTTTCCTTTTGTAAAAAAATATGTATTATATTTAGGATTTTTATTTATACCTTTTGTTGTCATAGTAATAGTTGGGGCGTCAAATGCATTGAATATTACGGACGGTCTTGACGGATTGGCTATAGGTTGTGCGATTATTGTCTCGGCTACTTTTTCTATTATTAGTTATGTTAGCGGACATTATAATTTTGCTTCATATTTAAATATTATATATATACCACAAAGCGGAGAACTTGCTGTTTTTTGTGCATCATTAGTCGGGGCAGGTGTTGGTTTTCTTTGGTTTAATTCATTCCCGGCAACGGTTTTTATGGGTGATACCGGTTCTTTATCTATCGGAGGTGCTGTGGGTGCAGTAGCACTTTTTATTAAGAAGGAATTGGTATTGCTTATTGTCGGAGGTATATTTGTCTGGGAGGCTTTAAGCGTTATTTTACAGGTTCTGAGTTTTAAAATTAGGGGAAAGCGTATATTTCGCATGGCCCCGTTTCACCATCATTTGCAGTTAAAAGGGTGGCATGAATCAAAAGTGACTGTGAGATTGTGGATCATAGGATTTATTTTGGCATTAATTGGATTAGCTTCATTGAAATTACGATAAAGATGAATTTAAAGGGCAAAAAAATATCTGTTTTGGGACTGGGCGAAAGTGGTTTTCAAACCGCTTTTTTTTTAAGAAAACAAGGTGCTCGGCTGTGGGTCAGCGACTCAGGAGATAATGAGAAGTTACGCGAACGAAAAGATGCTTTAGATAAAGCACGCATACCTTGTGAAATCGGAAAACATACCATAGAGAATATTGTTGATGCATCCTTAGTTGTTATAAGTCCCGGTATAAGTCCGCAGAGTGATATCTATCGAATGCTACATAAAGAGCAGGTTGAGATTATCAGTGAAATCGAACTTGCATTTCGTTATTTTTCCGGTGATGTAATTGCGGTAACGGGAACAGACGGCAAAACTACCGTTACTAATTTGATTAAAGAAATTCTATGTAAGTTGGGAAAAAACGCCGTCAGTTGCGGTAACATAGGAAATCCTTTTATCGGAGAAATCGATAATCTTAGGCCGGATTCAATTGTCGTTCTTGAGGTGAGTTCCTTTCAGCTTTACCATATAAAAAAATTCCGCCCTCATGTTGCAGTACTGCTTAATATTGCCCCTGATCACCTTGACTGGCATTATAATTTCAAAGATTATGTTGATGCAAAAAATAAACTTATTCAAAACCAGACTGCTACTGATTATGCGATATTAAATTTTCAGGATGAAGAAACGAATAAATTTTTATGCCGCATTAAGTCCCGAAAATTATTTTTTAACCAATTTCAGTCTGATTTAGATTCGAATCGTGAAGCAGCTTTATTGATTTGTGATGTGTATAAATTAGATAAGAAAATTGGAGAGTCTGTAGTCAGAAAATTTCCCGGACTCGAGCACCGTATGGAATATGTTCCTTCGGGTGATAAGTTAATATATATTAATGATTCAAAATCTACATCATTGCATTCTCTTATTTGGGCATTGAATTCAGTAAAAAAGAAGGTAATTTTAATTTGCGGCGGAAGAAATAAAGGTCTCGATTTTACAAGTGTCTGCAGCCTAATTCATGAGAGGGTTAAGTGTGCCGTCATTTTAGGTGAAGCAAGAGAGGAAATTGTTTATGCATGGAAAGATCATGTTCTATGTATACCGGTTTCTGATATTCGAGAAGCGGTTAATGCTGCACGAGGACAGGCTCAAGAAGGGGATATAATACTTTTTTCTCCAGCATGTACCAGTTTTGATATGTTCTCAAGTTATAAGGAACGCGGATGTGTCTTTAAGAATATAGTCGCGGATAAAAGTTAACTAGGCTATTTATTCAAAATATAAATTTTACAGAGTAAATTAATATGTCGCGAGAATCTGCAGGTATTATTATTATAGTTCTATCATTAATATCAATCGGGATTGTAATGACATATAGTGCAAGCGGTATTTATGCAGATCATGTTATGGGAGATCCGACCTATTTTTTATTTCGTCAGATTTCTTTCTTTTTTATTGGTATTATCTTTATGACACTGTTTTCATTAATTGATCCTAGTTTCCTGCAGAAGAATAGCCGTATTATTATACTTCTTTCGATTTTTCTTCTTCTTGCAGTTTATCTTCCCTTTATAAGTCAAACAACCCGGGGAACAAAGCGGTGGCTGAGAATATTCGGATTTAATATTCAACCGGCTGAATTCTCAAAAGTTGCTCTTTGTATTTATTTTTCTGATTATTTAAGCCGTCACATGAAAAAAATTGCCCGCGGAAGCTTTCTCATATTTATTCCTCCTCTTATAATTTTATTTATTATTACATTTCTTATTCTAATTCAACCCGACTTGGGAACAGTAATAATACTGTTTATTATTTCTTCAGTGTTGTTTTTCCTATCCGGTATACGACAAAGATATATATGGTTTTTTTCCCTTGCATGCTTGTCAGTTTCTTATTTTGCAATTATCAAGGTGCCTTACCGTCTTCAGCGTATTGTTGCATATATAAATCCATGGAGTGACCCACAAGGTAGCGGTTTTCAAATTATTCAGTCTTTCCTTGCACTGTCATTAGGGGGTATAAACGGAGTAGGCCTTGGACAAAGTACGCAAAAATTGTTTTATTTGCCTCAAAGTTATACGGATTTTATCTTTTCTATTATTGGTGAGGAGTTAGGATTTATCGGTTCTTCTTTGGTCATAACACTTTTTCTATTGTTTTTTATACTCGGCTTGCGAATTGTACAAAAACAATACGAACCTTTTAAAAAATTTCTTTCCCTAAGCCTGGTTCTTCTTATTGTAATACAAGTTATGATCAATATTTTAGTAGCAACAGGTCTTTTGCCTACAAAAGGACTTCCTTTGCCGTTTATTAGTTACGGAGGTTCTTCTTTAATAATGAATATGATAGCAGTTGGTATTTTATTAAGTATTGATCGAATACATTTTAGATATAAGAGATAAGTTTATTTTATGATATATCAAAATATCATACTTCTTTAATATGGAATAAAATTGTGTTATGAATGATAAAAGAAAAACCGTTCTCATTATTGGTGGTTCATCGGGAGGGCATTTATTTCCTGCCATTTCATTGGCTGAAGAACTTAAGCACTCATATAATGCAGATATTATTTTTGTATTAAATTCAAAGGCTAAACTTTTAATGAGTAATATTCCTCCTTTGGACTTTAAGTTTATTGTACTTCCCAATATAAAGGTTTCATTTAATATTTTACACCTACTAAAAGCGTTGATTAAGTCTTTTAAAATAATATCGTTTTATAAACCAGATGTAATTGTTGGCTTTGGCAGTGCTATTTCTTTTCCTCTTATTACGGCAGGATGGATTCGTTCCGTACCGACATTTATCCATGAACAAAATGCTACATTCGGCTTGGCAAATAAAATTCTCCGTCATTTTGCAAAAAAGATTGCATTAAGTTTTCCAATCAGTGAAAAAAATGTTCTCCCAAAATGCCTGTATACGGGTAATCTTATTCGGAGCG
>Ga0164318_10001439_pt1 | contig 21206 bp, 20 predicted proteins | sample GuaBasSedimGuay9_FD_113734 | JGI IMG/M metagenome (GOLD analysis project Ga0164318, IMG submission 113734) | Subseafloor sediment microbial communities from Guaymas Basin, Gulf of California, Mexico - Guay9, Core 4571-4, 0-3 cm | ecosystem: Environmental > Aquatic > Marine > Hydrothermal vents... | reverse complement strand
TCCTATATTCTTCATTAACTCCTTGAATCTATTTCCCGTGTCATACTCATTTTCACAGTCAAATAGTTTGAAAATTTCTTTCAATCTTTTTTTAACAAAATCAACTCCTCTCCTATCATTACAATTTGATTGAGAAACACGAGAGTTAAATTTGATGATTTCTGGCATGGTAACCGCTACTGCATGACCATGTGCGATACCGAAGTAAGATGTAATTGGATATGATATAGAATGACACGCAGTGGTTTTTGAAATATTGATAGCTTTACCTGATAAATTAGCTGCTTTTGCCATGTTCATTCTTGTCTCCTTATCAGGATTGTTTACAGCTTTCTCCAGATTGTTAAACGCTAATTCTATGGCAGTTTTAGCATATTTCCTTGATTCATATGTAGAGTTAACAGACCATAACGATTCGATTCCTTGACATAAAGCATCTAATCCAGTTGATGCCGTTATGTATTTAGGCATAGATTCTGTTAAAGAAGGATCAATTATTGCTACTGTTGGTAATGTTAGTTTTTTACCATCTAACGAATTTTTTTCTTTTTCAATGTAAATAGTAGCAAAACTTGTCGCTTCACTCCCTGTACCTGCTGTAGTTGGAACTGCAATAAGAGGTTTACCTGTTTTTTTTAAATGTTTTTCACCTTTTAGATAAAGAACTGGTTTTTTGTCATGCACTGCTAATGCATTAATCGATTTAGCAACATCAATCGTGCTACCTCCACCAATCGCTACAACTATATCTGGATTGGTTTTACGAAACACATTGATTCCTTTTTCAACTTCCTCTATATCGGGATTCGTTGATAATCGATTAAATTGAGTAATTTTTAACTTTTCAAAAATTGCTTTTGTTTTTTGTTCAGCACCCGATTGAATAAACGAATTTTTACCAGTAACTAAAAACACATTTTTAGCATTGAATTCATCACATAATTTCTCTAATTCATATATAGAGTCAAATCCAAAAAATTCTCTTTGCATGAGATTTAATCTCCTTGGAGATGCTTCATAAATAGTTCTTTATGTTTTTTCGGAGGAATAGATGGTCTTCCTAGATTCTCTCTAGAACCTTTTTTAACTTTAATAATAATCATAAGGGGTCCTTTTTGTTTTTTTAGTCTACTAATTGTTTTTCTTATATCTTCTGCCTTCTGTATAACGTGTGCCGATCTATAATTGCATGCTAACGCTACTTTGTCAAAATCTACTGTATCTGAATTAGTAGGTTGTCCACCTGTCGAATCATGAGCTTGGTTATCGAAGATAATATGGTAAAGATTTTCCGGTGCATAATGACCAATTGTAGCCAGAGCCCCCATCTGCATGAGAACAGAACCATCTCCATCAAAAACCCAGATTTTTTTTTCAGGATGATTTAATGCTATACTAAACGCGATTGATTGAGCACACCCCATAGCACCTATATTATAGAAATCATGCTTACAAAGATCTTTATCAATACGGTTTTCATATAATTCACGAGATGTTTTTCCAGTAGTTGAAACAATAATTTCATCCCCATCAAATGAACTCAAAATTTCTTTGATTGCCATTTCACGAGAAAGTTTTTGAGAACTACTATCTTTTTTTTCTTCTAATTTTTCAAAAATATTCTTCCTTATAATAAGAGCATAAGATCTATTATTTTCCTTCATATACTTTCTAGCTTTTTTTAATGTTTTCTCTACATCTCTGATTTTATCAGATAATATTGTATAATGAATATCTAGGAGTTCTACTAATGGGATAGTCATTGGGCCCATTTTATGATGTTGATATGCATCCTTTACACCAGGTTCGCCCCGCCATCCAATCATGAGTAATACAGGTATACTGTAGACTGCTGGATCACATAAAGATGTTAGAGGGTTTACTGTTTTCCCAAAACCTGAATTCTGCATATAGGCAACTCCAATATTTCCTGTTGAAAGATGATAACCTGCACATATAGCTATAGCTTCACACTCGTTAGCACATACAATATTTCTCAGCTTCTTCTCTTTATCTTTTTTTTCAAGAAAACTCATCCAAGATTTGAATGTACTATCTGGAACACCTGAAAAAAATGTGAAATTATATTTCTTACAAAGTTTAAAAAAATCTTCACATTTTAACATTTTGTTTTACACCATTTTTATGTCAATGTGGAAATCATTTCTTCGGCTATCTCTTTGTCTTTTCTATTATGAATTTCTATCCATCCTTTGTACACTTCCAACCCATTCACTGTAAATCCTCTATCTATTATCTCTTGTATTATATCAGTGATACCTGCTTTTTCGAATGATATTGCTTCATGGAAGTTGTCTTTAATATTCTTGTTTTTACAGTCATCATATACTTTCTTTAGAATTTCAGCTCCCTTCTCTGAAAAATATGCTATTCCAATGAATTCATAGTCAGCATCTTTTTTTTCAATATTTTTACCTATACGTTTAATCTCCAGCATTTTACTTGGTTGTAGTGTTCTATAATATGAAGATGGTTTGGTTTTGCTTATTACTAGATCAAGTTTTTTGTCTATATCGTGTTTGTGATATCTATATGAGTTATCAACTATTAACACAATATCTCCTTCAGTTTGCATTAATGATCTCAAGATTTCCTCATTAAAAAGTATATCTGAGTATATCAGTATAAAACCATTATCCATACTTTTTCTCGCAGTAAATAGTGAATGGAGACTATGTTTCTTTTCATAATCAGGGTTTTCATAATAGATGATATTTTTCTGGTTTATCATTTCTCCTTTGAATCCACGTATCACTGCTATGTTTCGTAAACCTATTTTTCTTATACTTTCAAGCTGTCTTTTTAATATAGTTTTTCCACATATATCGATCAATGCTTTTGGTTTCTCTTTGAACACTGGATCTTTTCCTGCTGCAGGTATAATCACTGATATTTTTTGTTCTTTAGAGTATTTTCGATCCTGTGCTTTTATCCATTCGAAACCTACTTCTTTGAATATTTCTTGGACCGATGAACATAATGGTTCAGCTTCAAAGTTACGATCATTCAATAGTATAGTTTCTGCTGTTTGTTTCATAGCTTTATGTGCTGATCTGAGAAGATGATTAGCATGTATGATTATATTAAACCCATGATTCGCAAGCTCTTGATCGGTAATTAAATTATATGTAGTAGGTACGGAGACCAAAGGAGGTCGTTTACCTATTTTTTTACATAATTTTTCATATTCTTTTGCAAAAAGAAGTACATCTTCAGGTGTATCTTCTTTAGAATGAATCATGATTCCATCAACACCAGCTTTTATGTATTTCTCTGCACGTTTTAATGCATCTTCTAAACCCGTGCCAGCTATTAAACTTTCAATCCTTGCTATAATCATGAAATCATTACTGATTTTTACATCATTTCCTCTCTGTATTTTTTGGGCAAATCGTTCTGGATTCTCTAGAGTTTGTCTCGCTGAGGGATCTAGACTATTACGTTTCGGAAACACCTTGTCTTCTATAATAACTGCAGATACCCCTAACCGCTCAAGTTTTTTAACTAGAAACTCAAACTGTGAAGGAGACCCACCTGTATCTCCATCCACAACTAGCGGCTTAGATGTTACATTTAAAATTTCATCTATGGTTTGAAGTCGAGATTCGTATCCAACGATTTCTGCATCTGGCATTCCTTTTGATGCCGTATCTGTAAAACTACTTTCCCAAAGACCATCATATTCAATAAACTCATTTTTTTGTTTAACCCTTGCTCGTTCCCCTATTAAAGCACTTAAACCATTATGCACTTCAATAATTCTAACAAAACCTTTTTCTTTAATCAATTTCTTGAGCAAAGCACGTCGTCTATCAGGTGATATATCCTTTTTCATATGCCTTCAATTAATTTTTATAGTCCAATTCTGTTGTTGATACTTAATATTTATGTTTATAGAGAATTAAAAACCCCTAGATACTCAAGTTAATATGCCTCATTATATTAAAATTGATTTCTATCAAAAATTTGTTTTTTTATCATATCTCCTCTATTTATTTTCTATTTTTTCTTCTATTATTTTTTTGAAATCTGTTATATTTGGGTTTTTAAGTCCTAGTTTTATATTTGAGCTGTAGTACCCATAGTTTGTGTGTAACCCGTTTTCTTGTCCATGGTCTGAAATTATGAGTAACATTGTGTCTTTAGGTAGTTGTTTTGTTATTTCTGATACTAGTTTGTTGAATTGCATGTAGTAGTCCATGATCTTTAGTTTGTTTTTGTAAAACACATGTTGTATTCCATCCAATACGTAAAAGTATTGCATGTAGAGGTCCCAGTTTTTTTGTTTTATTATTTTGAATATATTTTCTTTTCCTGTTTTTAGTTCGTCTAAGAGTTTTTTTTCGAATTCTTTACGGAATGTTTTATCGGTTATTGCTCTTATTACTCCGTTTCTTGCACTGTCTCTGTCTTCTGCTGTGAAGATTTGATCGTAGACTGGTATATTTATGTGTATACTTCTGTATTTTTTGTTATCAAAAATTGTTGGTACTTTTATGTCTCGTCTTTCTGGGTATCTCCCTAATCCTATTTTCATCATGAGGTAGTTTGTTCTGCTTATGATTTTGTTTTTTATTGTTGTTTTTTCTTCTATTGAGAGATCGTGTTCGCTTTTTGGTTTTTTTGATGTTAGTGGGAAGTATATTTTCTCTAGGAAGAATTTTAGTGGCTGTCTGTAGATTATTGGCGCATCAAATCCCATTTGTTGTGGTTGTGTTCCTGTTATGAAACTTGGCCATACGACTAATGTTACTGGTTCTCCGAATCCTTCTGATATTGGTACGATTGTTTTTCCGTATTCTTTTTGTTTGAGATATTTTAAATCCCATTCTTGTACTCGGTTGTATTCAAGTGCGTCTATTCCAAGTATTAAAACCTTCATCTATTTTTTATACTCCTATAAAACTCGGGTTGAGGATAAACAGGTTTGTTGTATAATAAAATTATTATTATGTTTTTGGTTTGTATTCTTTAACTGTTATTGTGCAGTATATGTATCCTATGAGTCCTATTATTAATCTTATGATTCCTAGGAAGGTTGTTTGATTTTTTATTATATCTTTAGTTGAGTGTTTTTTCCATATGTTTCCATGTTTTAAATCTATTAGTTTTCTTCCGTATCCATACCAGAATGCTTGTTTAAGAAAGGCAAAAAGGTTGTTTTTTGCCCGGTAGTATACTATGGCTTTTTTGTTTTCTGTGATTTTGTATCCTAAGTCTATTGCTCGTATGTTTATTTCTAAGTCTTCTGCTGATGAAAACCATGGATCAAAACCATTTAGTTTATCAAGGATTTCTTTCTTGTATGTTGTGTTTGTACCAGGGTAGCTTATGTTTGTTCCCTTGTGGTATAGTTTTACATTTTCGATGTTTTTTATTTTTTGTTTTTTAAGTGGTTCTAGTTTTCCTACGATAATGTCAGCATTTTTTATGGTTTTTCTTATTTCTTTTATCCAGTTTTTGTCTGCTATATCATCTCCACCAATAAATGCAACTGCATCGCCTGTTGCATTTTTGATTCCATAGTTCATGCTTTCAGCTCTGTTTCCAGGGTATATCAGTAGTTTTATGTTAGGTTTTTTCTTAGAATATTCTTTGACGATTTCTTGGGTTCTATCAGTACTATCTGAGTCTACTACTATTACTTCATATGGTTCTTCTTGGTGTAATAAACTTTCTAGTAGCTCTCCTATGTTTTTTTCCTCGTTTTTTGTAGTTAAAACAACGCTGATTTTCATGGTAAAATTAACACACTTGTGAGATATCCTATATGTTTATAAAAATTTATAGAAAAAAACTATTTACTGTTTTTTTGATAAAATTAGGTTGATTTGTTCTTTTAATTCAGGGATTTTATTTTGTACCACATCCCAAACAATTTCGATATCGATACCAAAATAACTATGGGCAAGTATGTCTCTAAGACCTGCTATTTTCCTCCATTCAACATTTGGATATTTTTTTCCTTAAATCATTTGGAATATTTTTGACAGCTTCACCAATTATTTCAAGATTTCTAACTATTGCATCTTGATATAGGCTCTTATCTGAAAATTCATCGAAATCTAAATTTTTTGTATAGGTTTCAATTCTGTTGATTGCTTCAATAATATCTTTTAAATAGGTTTTATAATCACGTTGCATATCTTACACTTCTAAGAATCTTTGTTTTTAATTCTAAACGTATAGCATCTTTGATTACGAGATCTACATCGTGATTGAAAAGATCTTCCAAGAAAAATTTAAGATCCATGTAATTATCAAAAGTTTTTTTACCTTTTTTAAATTCTACTAAAATATCGATATCGCTATCTTTTTTCTGTTGATTTCTGATAAATGAACCAAATAAACCAATTTTTTTTACACCATATCTCTTAATTTCTTTCCTGTTTTCATGCAGGAGTTCTAATATTTCTTCTCTATTTAACATTTCTAATTACCTAGATTACCTAGAATATATTAAATAATGCATCTCATATTTGAAAGTGACGTTTTTGCAATCTTAAAAATAGATAGAAGGTTTTAGAGAAGATTTTGGGATATGAATGCTTTTCTAAACAATTATGGTTTTATTTAATTCAAGTGATTTTTTGGTAGCTTCTACTAGTTCTACTGTTTTTGCACCAATTATTCCATCGTTTGGAATGATAGATTTTTTCTCGACAGCGTTAATGAAATGTTTAAGTTCATCACCGAGGGTGTTATTAGGTTTAATGTTAAGTTGTTTACCCTTGTTACTCTTTTCAAAAACTGTTATCTCTTGTGTTACTGCTTGTATTTTTGCGCAGGCTTTGCTTCCTACTATGTCTACTTCCCTAGTTTTTTCTGGTAGTGTCCAGCTTATCTCGGAATGGGTTATAATGTTGTTGGGGAGTTCACAGATGATATATGCGGTGTCTTCAAGGTCTTTTTTCATATATGCTTTTGCGAAGCATGTGATTTTTTCTGGCCAGAGTCCTGTGAGGTAGTTCATTATGTCATATAGATGCGGCATCATGTCTACTATTATGTCAAGTTGTTTATCAGGATATAATGTGGGCATCCATTGTATCGTCCATTGTAGTCTAAGATAGTATAGTTCTCCGAAGAACTTGTTTTCAACTAGTTTTTTAACATGGTTTATAGCATTGTTGTATCTGAAGATATGGCCAACAGCAAGTATTTTTTTGTTTTCTTTTGCGATGTCGACTAGTTTGTATGCATCACTTGTTTTCTCTGTTAATGGTTTTTCAACTAGTACATGTTTTCCTGCTTCCAATGCGGCTTTTGCTATTTCGTAATGTGTTCTATTGCTTGTACAAATACTTACAGCTTTGATATCTGATGAAAGTACGTTGTTGTAATCTGTTGAAACATTTGGGATATGGTATTGTTTTTGAACGTCTCTGAGAGTATCTTCGTTGAGATCTGAAACCCATGTGAGTTCTACGTTTTTCATTTTAGAATATTCATCGATATGTTTTTTACCCCAACGTCCGGCTCCTATAACTCCTATTTTCAAAGTGTTTTCACCTGTTATAGAATTCATGTATTTTTTCCGATATGTATTTTATTTGATCTTCTCTGAGCCCTGGGAATATTGGTAGATCCATAGCTTGTTTTGATAGTTTTTCGCTTTCTGGAAACATTCCTTCTTTGTAGTCAAATAGTTGTTTATAGATTGGTTGATAAGGGATGGGTGTCGGGTAATGTATTAAACAGATGATGTTGTTTTCTCTGAGATACTTGAGTAGTTCATCTCTTCTTTGTGCTTTAATCTCGAATAGATGGTATGATGGTTTCTTAGTATTTGTATCCCGTGGTGGGAGTGTTATTTCTTCCACGTCTTTTAGTAGTTTGTAGTATTTTTCAGCAATTTCTCTGCGTTCTTCGATCCATTTTGGTAGATACTTGAGTTGTACTCTTCCTATTGCTGCGTTTACTGTGTTAAGACGGGCAGTGTAACCAATGATGGTGTGTACATCTTTTGGATGTTGTCCATGGTTACGTAGTAGTTTTATTTTCCATGCGAGTTCCTCGTTATTGGTGGTGACCATGCCTCCATCTCCGCAGACTGTCATGTTTTTGGTGGAGTAAAAGCTGAAACATCCCATAAGTCCGTATGTTCCTGTCATCTTGTTTTTATAAACTGCTCCATGTGACTGAGCGCAGTCTTCGATAACAAACAAGTCATGTTCCTCAGCTATATCGTTTATTTCATCCATGTCACATGGATGCCCATACAAATGTACAGGCATTATACCCTGGGTTTTTTTGGTTATTTTTTTTGGTATCTCTCTTGGGTCTAGGAGGTATTCATTGTTGATGTCACAGAAAACTGGTTTACCATTTGCATGTAGTATACTATTTGATGTAGCGATATAGCTACTAGCGGAGGTTATTACTTCATCATCTGGTTTAAGATCTGCTGCTAATAGTGCTAGATGCAGTGCGTTTGTCCCTGAGCTGACAGATACAGCATGTTTTGTTCCAATGTATCTCGCGAATTCTTCTTCGAATTTATGTACGCTTTCACCAAGGATAAAGTGTTCATTACGAAGTGCGTGTATTGCTGCTTCTTCCATTTCCTTATTAAAAATAGGTTTTGCAGGTGGTATAACCTCATCTTCCATGTTTTTTTTCACCAATCTATTTTTTTAACTATCTTCGCGGGGTTGCCGGATACAAGTGTATTAGGTGGTACATCTTTTGTCACTACTGATCCTGCAGCGATCATTGCTTTTTCACCGATAGTGACGCCGCAGAGTATTGTGGAGTTTGCACCTATTGATGCACCTTTTTTCACTGTTGTTGGTATAACCTTCCAACCGGGGTTTACCGCGCGTGGTTTTTTATCGTTTATGAAGCAGACATGTGGTCCTATAAAGACTTCATCTTCTATTGTTACTCCTGAGGGTATGAACGCGTAGGGTTCTATTGCGCATTTGTTTCCTATTGTTACATTTCTTTGTATTTCTACAAATGCACCGATTTTACAATGGTCGCCTATTTTACATCCAAAAATGTTGCAGTAGTCGAGGATAACAGTGTTTTCTCCTATCTTTGAGTCTTCGATGATATAGTGTTTAGCTAGAAGTTTCATGGGTCTGAGCAATATACAAACCAGTTTATCAATATTTTCATTGAGATTTTATGTATTCTTTGAATTCTCTGAGTGCTTCTGGGTTTCCAATATGGTAGAATCTCTTCTTTACCTCGTATGCTAAAAGCTGTTTTTGTTTTATCAGGTTTGAGAAAAACTCTCCTGTTGTGTAGAATGTATTGGGTGGTATTATTTCTAGGCTTTTTTTTCTGAGGATACTGGTGCCGTAGTCTATATAGATCATGTCTCTAGACTGTTTTTCTTTACTGTATTCAACTACCATGTTGTTTTTTACTATAAGGTTGCTTTTATCGTATTTATCATTGTTTTTATATACCACCATGCATCCTAGTCTGTCATGTTTTTTAAAAAAATCATAGACCTTGAGGTAGTCGACTGTGAGGTATGAGTCGCCGTACATGATGAAAAAAACATCTTGGAGTAGTGGTTCTGCTTTTTTTAGTGCTCCTATTGGTCCTAATGGTTTATCTCCATCATGGCTGTATGTTATGTTTATATCGTGTTTTGTTCCGTCTCCGAAGTATTCTATTATTTTTTCTGAGAGATGCCCTACGCATAAGATGAGGTTTTTGATACCTTGTTTTTTTAGGTTTTCTATCTGGTACCATAGAAATGGTTTACCATCTATTTTTATCATGGATTTGGGAGTATTCTTGGCTAGGTTTCCTAGTCTTGTTGCGAGTCCTCCGCAGAGTATTACCATTTGCATAGTGTCATCAAAAAATTTTTTTAAAAGGTTGTTTTTTTTATTGTTTCTTTTCTGCTTTTTTGAATTCTATCCATGCTCTGTCGAATTCTTCAAGTGTTGATACTGTACGCTCATGATATGGCATCTGTTTAAGTATTTTGTAGGGTATTGTAATGATGTGTGGGTTTGCTGAGACTATTTCTACTACGTCTTCTGGTTTCCGTATGCTTCCAACGATTAATTTTGTTTTATAACCTCCTTCATCTATAATAGATCGTGATTGTTTCACTACTTCAACTGGGTTGTCGCCGGAGTCTCTGATTCTGTTGAAGAACAAGCTGGCGTAGCTTGCACCTGCTGTGATTGCGAGGAATGCCTGGTTTACACTCATCATAGCGGTGACATTTGTTTTTATGCCTTCTGATTCAAGTATTTTTACTGCTTTTAACCCGTTTCCATCTGGTAGCATTGGTACCTTGATTACAACGTTTTCTCCCCATGTGTTGTATTCTCGTGCTGTTTTTAGGAGTTCATCAAGGTTGTTGGGTCCTTCAAGGCTAACGGGGTATGGTTCTACTAGTTTAAGAATAGTTTTTGATTGTTCTTCGAAGTTACAGCCTTTTTCTTTGAGAAATATTTTTTGATTGGTTGTAACCCCGCGTATTACACCCCATTCAAGTATTTCTTTTATATGGTCAATATTTGCAGTGTCAAGAAATATTTCTGTCATACTTATCTCACTTCCTTTTCGATAATTAAAGACGCTTTATATAGATTTGGCGTTATAAACTCTGGTTTAACGCCTATATCTTCCATAATATGGCAGAGGTCGCATTTCATACGGCCGATAAGAATGGTTTTACAACCAGCATTTGTTCCTGCTTGTATATCTGTTAAACCGTCGCCTATCATCCAACTATTTATTAAGTCAATATCATGTTCCTCAGCTGCTTTTAGAAGCATACCTGGTTTGGGTTTACGGCAGTTACATTTTTTTCTGTATTCTTTTAGTTTAGCTTCTGGGTGATGAAAACAATAGTACTCAGCATCAACATATGAGTTTGTTTTCATTAGTTCTTTTTTCATCTTATTTCTAATTTCTTCAAAGACTTTCATTGTAAAATGATTTTTTGCTATACCTGGCTGGTTAGAAACAATTATTACTTTGAATCCAAGTTCATGAAATTTGTTGATGGCTTCACCCACGTTTGGTAAAAGTTTGAACTGTTCGACAGTGAAGGGTGAATCAATGATTCCTATCTCTTGGTGGTAGATGATCTCGTTTATAACTCCGTCACGGTCGAGGAAGACTGCTTTGTTTTTCATATTAATCTTCTTCATTGTTGTTGTATTCTATGATTTTTTCTTTAAGCCGGAAGGCAATAAGATGTTGAAGTACTACGTGGAATGCTTCAACATGTGGGGTTGCATTAAATGGTACAACAATACAGACATCAGCTAGTTTTTTCATAGCGCCTCCATCGAAACCTGCGAAACCAATGGTTTTACCACCATGTTTTTTAACATAGTCCATAGCTTTCAATAGGTTTTGTGACCATGCACCTGCTTTATCCTTGCCTGATCCGCCATGTACGCTGAGGCAGATTATTACATCGCCTTCCTGGTAAAGGTTTTTAAGTTGTTCAATGAACAGGTTATCCCAGCCTTCATCGTTAATAATAGCTGTCATCAGTGGGATGTTGTCATTTAGGCAGAAGACTTTGAAACGTTTTTTACCGTTTACAATTGTTACTTTGAAGAGGTCACACATGAAATGTGTAGCTGTACCTGCGCTTCCACCGTTTCCGCAGAGGAAAACCTGTTTACCTTTTTTCCAGGTGTCAAACAAGATTTCGATAACCTTGTCTATGTCTTCACGTGATATGTTGTCGCAGATTTTTTTTATCTCACTTAGGTATTGTTCAATTTGTTTTTTGTTTTCCATAAATCATCCTCTTTAATTTTTTTTAGATATTTCTCATGTTTAGAACGATTTTTGTTCCTTCAAAATCAAAGTTAAATTTCATGCGTTTAAGTCCTTTTTTTGACATTGTTTTGATAAATGCTGTTTTTTCTTGGTTGTTACCATTATGGTAAAACATGAAGAAACCACCACCGCCTGCTCCCATTATTTTTCCACCGAGTGCCCCGTTTTTCTTGGCGGTATTGTAACATTCATCTATGAACGAGTTTGAAATACTCTGAGAGAGTGTTTTTTTGATATTCCAATGAAGGTCAAGGTATTCACCTAGTTTATCGATGTCTCCTTTTTCAAAGGCTTTTTTTGTTTCCAAGCCGATTTTTTTGATTTCATGTAGTGTTTCTATTGTTTTTGTTTCATCTTTTCTGCTTTTATCATTTTGTTCTTTGAGTATTTCTGATGCGGATCTTTGAATACCTGTGTAGAAAAGTATTATGTTGTTATGTAGTTCATCAATTGCTTCTTCTGTCATCCTGATAGGTTCAACTGTTACATTTCCTTTTTTATCAAAAACTAATGATGTAATTCCTCCGAAAGCGCTTATGTATTGATCTTGTTTACCAATTGGTTCTCCAAGGACATCCATTTCAATGTAGCATGCTTCTTCTGCTAGTTGCCTTTGTGATACAAAATCTTTTTTGTACGTGTGAAGAGCATTGAGTAGTGCTATTGTGAAACTACCAGATGTTCCAAGACCTGAGCTACTAGGTATATCGGAGAGTGACGTTAGTTCTATTCCTTTGTTAATGTTTAAAAGTTTTAATGCTTCTCTGAAAATGTTATGTTTTATGTTATCTACTGTGTCTACAATTTCAGTCTGCGAATAGTTAAGTTTTATCTTATCATCGAAACGTGTATGTGCTGTTACAAGAGTATATTTATCAATAGCAGCAGCAATGAGTGCACCCCCATATTTTGAGTAATAGGAGGGGAGGTCTGTTCCTCCACCACCGAGGGTGATTCTAACTGGGGATCTTGATATTATCATAAAAAAAACCTTCTCAATTTTTTGTTATAGGGTTATCAAGTATTTCTCTTATAGCTTTTCTCACAGCCTCATCAGAGGTATACCGGGGTTTCCATCCTAGTTTTTTCATCCTGGTGGTGTCGAGTTGGAAACGTGGTACATCACCTGGCCAGCCGCGTTTACCACCAGTGTATTTGAATTTAACATCCTTCAGTCCCATTTCCTCTACAACCATTTCAGCGATATGTGTAACAGTTGTATTACTATCACAACCAAGGTTAAACAAGTTTACTTGCTCGTTGGAATGCTCAAAACCATAGATCATCCCATCAACGATGTCACTCACGTGTAGATATGGTTTCCGTTGTTTACCATCACCTAGTATTTCAAGTTCTCTAGGGTTTCTCTTTAGTTTGTCAATGAAATCAACGATAACACCATGTGTCCCTCTGCTACCGACTACATTCGCGAAACGGAAGACCCAAGCTTGAAAACCAAAAGTCCCGCAAAACGCACTGATTAACCCTTCACCAGCGAGTTTACCAGCACCATAAAACGAGATGGGAAGCGTGGGACCATACGTTTCAGGGATGGAGATAGGTGGTGTTTCACCATATACAACACTACTACTGGAGAAAACAATTTTTTTAACACCATTAAGTCTCATGGACTCTAAAACATTATAAGTTGCAATTGCACCCTGCTCAAGATCAAGTCGAGTTTGTTTTTCACCAAGTCGTACAAAAGGATTAGCAGCTATATGAAACACTACATCATGGTTTTTAATGTTTTTTTTAACACATTCTATATCTAACAGATCACCTTCTATAAAAGTGAATTTTTTATTTCTCATATGTTGCTCTAAAAACTCTTTTCTACCAGAGCTTAAATTATCATAAACAGTTACAATATCCCCCTGGCTGATGAGTTTATCAACAAGGTGACTACCAATGAAACCTGCGCCACCAGTTACGAAAACCTTCATATAGTAATCTCCAAAGTTTTTTTTCTAAATCGGTTTATACAACCTCTGTTTAAGTATTTTTTTCTTCTAAAAAAACCTTTAGAATATTGATGAGTAAAATTTAACTAGTCTTAACTCTTCTCAATACTATATAAGAAATTTTTTTGTTTATGAAAAAAGAAGCTAAATTCTGGAGGAACATAGGGGACAACAAAGTTCAATGTAGCTTATGTTCGCATAAATGTAAAATAAACAATAATAAACTGGGAATCTGTAATGTCCGTAAAAACGAAGACGGTAAATTGTATACTCTAATCTATGGGTCTTGCTCATCTATAGCTGCAGATCCTATAGAAAAAAAACCATTGTATCATTTCTACCCGGGGTCATCTGCTTTTTCACTAGGTACCATAGGTTGTAATTTTAAATGCCTGCATTGTCAAAACTATAATATTTCGACAGCTACCCTAGATGATTTCCCATATATCCAAGAGATGACACCTGAACGCATCGTTGAACTATCTAAACAATATAACTGCAGTGGTGTAGCTTATACTTATAATGAGCCTACTATTTGGTATGAGTTTACTTTTGACTCTGCAAGGTATGCTAAAAAAAATGGTTTATATACTGTGTATGTTACTAACGGGTATATATCCGAGGATCCATTGAAAGAGATTTCACCGTTTCTTGATGCAATGAATGTTGATGTTAAAGCATTCAATGAAGATTTCTATAAAAAAATATGTAAGGCACGTCTTGAACCTGTTCTCCGTACTTGCTTACTCGCTAAGGAACTCAATATTCACCTAGAGGTTACTTATCTCATTATACCAGGTTATAACGATTCATCTGAAGAAATACAGGGTTTCTGCAAATGGGTTGTAAATGAGATAGGTAGGGATACACCTGTTCATTTTTCTCGTTTCCATCCTGATTATAAAATGAGAGATGTACCTAGGACTCCAATGAGTACCATGCTTAGAGCATATGATATCGCTAAACAAACTGGTGTTCTTTATCGTTATCTTGGTAACGTTCCTGTTGGTGATTATGAGAATACTTATTGTCCACAGTGCGGGAGTGTTTGTATAGAACGAAGAGGTTTTTATGTAAACTTGAGTGGTTTAGAACAGGGTAAATGTAAGAAATGTGGTTTTCCTCTCCCAGTTGTACTATAAAAAGAGGTTTTTTAATAGTAGTAAAGAGGGGGGATAAATTATTTTAGAAATATCACAATATTCAAGTTTATGATAAAAAAGTTTTTATATTAAAATCTACTTTTATATATTTGTTTAATATATTTATCAATGGAAAAAAGGAAAAACTTAATAAAGGAATAAATATACTTATAATAATAGAAAAATAGAATTTAATAAATAAAAAAACTTTGAATGGGGAAAAATTATGAACTTGAAAAAAAGTGATAAAATAATAGTAGCCACAGCTATTGCAGTATTAATTGTTGCAGCAATTGGAATCATCTTTTATACCTATAGTGAAGAAGAAGAGATAACACCACCAGCTACAGGAGGAAAAAAATATGAGGTTACCTGGGTTAAAGACGAGGGAAGTATATCTAGTATAACAGAGTTTGTAAAATTTAAAGAAACTTATGATAAGCCTTTTACTGTAACTGTTAATACACCACCAGGTAGTGTTATAACAGATGTACATGTCCATATTACCTGGCAGGATGACTATACTAAAGGCCTACTCTTTAATAAAGGTGAAGATACATTAACTGCTATTATAACTGCCCCCGGTGGAGAATCGAAAACACATACAGCAAAGGGTGAAGGAAATGAGACTTTGGATTTCTATATAAATAGTGAACCAGTTGATGAAATCATTGAAAACGTGAATGATAGCATTGAAGCAGAGCAAAAAGTTCAAGAGGAATATCAGGGTGAAAATACTGCGACTTTTGGAGTCAATGTCACCGTAGAAAAAGGAGAAAAACTGTCTCTACGTCCTTTGAAACTTCTTAATTATTTCCGGGATAAAGGTAATGATTTCACGTTTGAAATTACATTTGATTATTACTACCCGAGTATAGTTGAGAGTGAAAACCCTGGTGACAATGGGACAACATTAGATTTACCGCAGGATAACACAGGTACGCAGACTTGGTACACAATGGGTTTCCCTGGTAAAAACTAGAGAAATAAAAAAATTATATTAGAGTTTGATGTGATAGGATTTGAAAAAAAATCCTATGTCCTATTTTTTTTATATTGTTTTATAGCGTAAAAGGGCAGCTATTCCTCCTAGTCCTTCTATTTTTTTTCCTGCCTCATGTATAGTATTGATTATTGTGAACTCTGTATTGTTTTGTTTTGCAAGCTGCAGCAGCTCTTCCCCCTCTTTTGTTCTGACTGTTTTATCAGAGATTAGTAGACGTTCCACGGCACCATTTAACAGAGCATTTTTAACCTCTTTTAGTCCATATGTACATAGTCCATTTTTTCGTATTTCTTCAAATAGTTTTTCAATTTGTTCTGTTTCAAATATTACACGGTTTTCCTTGCTAATCTGCTTTATTACACCAGTTTTTATAGCCTCCTGGATACCATTCATGCCAGCGTGTCCTGTTCCATGTACAAAATATTTTTTAAAAAACTGTGGTTGTTTTTCTCTCCCATATTTCACAAAGTGTTCCTTAGTGAAACCTGGTCCTACAACAACAAGTGGTGAATCCTGTGTTTTATTTGCTTTCACAATAGAGAGGATTTCATTGAAATACTCGTTTTGCGTGTCTTTGCTCTCATACATTTTACCAGAGCGTTTTGAATTTATATCAGCGATCCATTGTACACCACTTTGATGGAGAACAGCAACAGTTGCCATGTCTTCATCTATTGATACAAATACAAGTACTGGTTGATTACGGAGTCTCACAGCTTCATCAATTCTTTGCAGCTGATACGTTTTCCATTCTTCTTTTACAATACTCAACGGTTCCATTTTATCAGCATCAACATTGAGTGTATGGTAACTCCCGAGATCCTGAGGACCCTCCTCAATGACACCATGTATACGGAGTCTATCAGAGAACTCATGAAACTTTACCTCAGACACACGTATACCTAGTTTCATCCGTTTCTTCTCAACTTTTTTAGAACGTTTTTTGTCATCATCTTTTTGTTCACCACTCCGGAACGTAACAGCACGTACAAGATCACCGGTTTCTATAATATTATAAAGATGCCAGATGTCATCAAGGTTTTCAGGTACGATTTTGATTTCACCATGTTTAAGATCTTTAAATAGAACCTTCATAGTTTAACCCTTACCATCTCCACAAAAGTAACACCACCAGGTGGTAAAACACGATCCAAACTATCAACATTTACATCAAAAACCCTACTGAGGAGTTTGGCAGCATCAAGTTTTTTCATATCACCAGGGACTAAAACAACATATTTATCAGTATGTTTTTTAACAGCACTAACCGGACCACACATAACCTTTGAAACACCATCAACCATGATTTTTCCAATAGCAACTTCAAGTTTACACCTATAATAATTCCGTTTACCACGTATAACAAAAGCACCACGTGGGATAAACTCCCCACTCTGAGCAGTTTTACTAACCTGCTCAGGAAGCACCCAATACGCCTGTGCCTCAGCGAACTGTTTCCAAGCTTTACTAAAACATGCTGCAAAAACACATGCTTCTTCAAGGGTTTTCTCAGAAACCTCTATTTTTTCATCATGGATATTTCTACTTTTAACAACTACACTAGGTGCACCCTGAACATCAGCATGAACATAACGATCCCCTTCTTTCAGGTATTTTTTAACAACCAACTCATTAGATTTAGCATCACGACCACCAACAACGACATTACCATCACTAGAGATAAACCAACGGAACCGTTCAAACCAGAATTTTTTTTCTTTCTTCTCAACCTTTTTATCAAGTTTTTCTTGTTTCTCCTCAAGTTTTTTCTTTTTTAAAACATTATCAAGTTCCAACCTGGTTTTAACAGCAGATTTCTCAGCACCCTTAAGTTTACGTTTAAATTTCTTCAACTCATCATAAGCCTGTTGAGCATTCTCCGAAGCAGATTTCCTAAAACTAAGTTTCACCTCAAAACTTTTACCAGAAGTATCTTTAAGAATGACAATTAAAAGATTCTTCACCGGATCAAAAACCTTCACAAAACCTTTTTCACTAATTTTTTTAACAGCATCCTCTTTATCCTTCAACTCTAAAACACGTTTAACATCATTTAAAAGATTTTCAACCTCCTGAAAATTAAGATAAATAAGATCCCCCTCAATCTTTTTCAACTCAATCTGATCCCTCAGCCTTTTAATGTTTTCCTCCTGCTGAACAAGCTGACGTTGAAGTTTACCAACCAGTTTATCAACAGATGTCTCCTCTTTTTTACTCTCAACTTTTTTAACCTCAATAAACCTACTAAGTCCTTCGATCATAGAAGATGTTTTTTCAAAACTAACGCCATCATGGTAACTTTCAAATTTAAAAGGTAAAATATCAATAAACTCATCATTTTTCTTTACAAACAATGGCTCAAACTTCTTGTTTTTAAACAAATCCAAAAACTCTGATAAAGAAACGTATACTTTTTTGATTGTTTCATCATCTAAATCCTGTATTCTCATGTTTTTATCAACATCTGCACGAACACATATCTCCTCCGCGATAACACCACTCAAATTCAAATTAACCGCAAGAGTACGCACAAGATCAGCATCACTACCCCTCAACAACTCTGTAAAACCTTTTAATGTCAAATCAAAGGGATTAACCTGCGAAGGCGGTGGAACATAAGGTTCTCTTCCTTTAACCTTTCTATCCTTCCAGGTTTGACGGATAAGCGGAACTATTATCCTACCCTCAGGATCAACAAGTATTATATTACCATTTGAAAAAAACTCAAAAACAACAGTGTATACTCCTTCTCTCCTCCCAACTTTTATTTTTATTATCCTATCAAACTCGTGTTGTATAACACCAGTGATCCTACCATTCGATAGATACTTCCTAAGGGCCATTGCAAAAGCAGAAGGACGAATAGGTTTCTCCAATTCTCTATTGGTTAAACAGATAAACTCACTATTTCTAACAAAAATATTTTTCTTCTCCCTACTCTCAATATTTTTTATTCTAATCAATATCTCGTTTTGAGACAATTGATAGATTTTTTCAACTTGATACCCAACTATATCCTGTAGCTCGTATACTATAGTATAGATATCAAACGAGGTTAGCTGACGTTGCATAAGCTAAATAGGGCATATATGTTGCATCGTTAAAAAAACACCGATTCAAAAAAGAAAAAAGGAGGGGGATGGGATGCGAGTTATCCTAAAGGGTTATAAGTTATGTGGCAGAAATGCCAGCGCTTGAGGGGCTGGCATGTCCCCCATATCTTAGCGTCGATCTAATACCATGTAGAACATTTCTCGTTTATATATGTAAAATAGAGGTCATTGAAAGTATTAGATTCAATGGAATACTTTCACTAACCCTTCAAAAATTATTTTTAACTTGTTATGCTAATGAATTATCGTAATATATGCCAAGAACGGGAGTAGCGAACTTACCATTGCATCCTGGTAAAGCACCAAAATGGCTTTTTCAAAGAATGGTTAAATTATCAAAAGGAATTGTTGATGTTATTGTTTATGAATACGGACGAGATGAGTTTTTAAGAAGAATTTCCGATCCTTTTTGGTTCCAGGCTTTATCATGTGTGTTAGGCTTTGATTGGCATTCTAGCGGCTGTACTACTGTTACTTGTGGTGCTATTAAAGAGGCAATAAATCCTGAAGAACATGGTTTTGCTGTTTGTGGCGGTAAAGGTAAAACTTCAAGAAACACACCAGATGAAATTGAGAAAGTTGGAGAAACATATAATATTTCGACATATAGAGTTCAGGAGTTAAAGTACTCTAGTCGTATGGCTGCAAAGGTGGATAATACAGCTGTTCAAGATGGACATGAGTTGTATCATCATGTGTTTTTGTTTACCGAGGATGGTAAATGGGCTGTGATTCAGCAGGGTATGAACAATAATACAAATTATGCTCGTAGGTATCATTGGTTTTCAGAAAACATTGATAGCTTTGTTTTTGAACCACATAATGCAATCATTGGAGAAAGAAAAGAAAGTAATGTTTTGAACATGGTTTCTAAAGATAGTATAGAGTCTCAGAAAACCTGTGTTGATCTGGTTTGTGATCATCCTCGTCATCTTATGAATGATTGGTTATCTTTAACTAGAGTCGGTAATCAAACTACATTGGATGAATGGAACAGTAGTCATAAACAACACCATGATGATAGAGTTGTATGTTTAGACATGCCTCGTAGCATCAACTGGAATAAAATACGGGAAATTTATGAGTTTCAACCAAAAAACTATGAAGAGCTTTTAGGTATGAAAGGTGTTGGTCCAAAAACTGTTAGAGCACTAGCGCTTATTTCTGATCTTGTTTATGGTGATAAGCCCTCATGGCGGGACCCGGTTAAGTTTAGTTTTGCAGTTGGTGGAAAAGATGGTGTGCCGTTTCCAGTTGATAGAAAAGTAATGGATGAATCTATAGAGATTATAAAGTCTGGTGTTGAACAAGCAAAAATTGGTGAAAAAGAAAAAATCAATGCGTTGAAGAGATTACGTAATTTTCCGCAAATCTAGATCATTACTTAGAATAGATTTATTTTGCTTAATTTCTATCATTCTAAATTAAATATTTGAAAAATCGATCTTCTGTTGTATATATTCTATTAAACATTTAAAGTTATGAAAATAAAAATGAACCCAGCAGGATTTAGAAGTTTCATAGGGAGAAAAATTGAGGAGAGTTTTTCAACAAAAACAGCGAATTCTGATCTTCATGTGGATATCGTTTCCTAAAGCAGGGTTTTTCAAACATCTTTTTGGCACTCTGGATTTAAGCAATGTATCATCTATCTTATGTAATACCTCGCATCTTCAGTGAATGCTGGGTTTGAAACCCATCCGTTGAATCCTTCTACCTTGATTGTTTCGTTATCAATCATCTCTACCAGTAAAGTTTCTTTTATAGAGGTCTCCCCGTATTCCTCGGTACCCTGAAGTTTGTAAACAACTTGTCCATCATCAATTGATATACCAGCCGGATCTGGCATATTTCCATACACCTGGTATAGTGTTGCCGGTATGTTGAGAGAACCGCCGACAGCTACTCGTATAGGTTGAGGATCCCACACATCATATACAAATGAGAGATGTTTATCCCATTCTGCGAGATGTACGTTTTGATCTATATCCTGAAGGAACCAGTTTCCTAACAGTTTCCCAGATTCGTCAAAGTCAACTTTTCCCCAGAGAGGTTGAGTTGTTCTCCTTACGTTCCTATCTGGTACACCTAATTTGTTTATGAGGGATTCCCTTAGATCTTGACTGCAATATTCAAGGAAATGTGCTGAATGAGCATACCAACCATATCGTTCAGGATGGAT
>Ga0164318_10001438_pt1 | contig 21215 bp, 20 predicted proteins | sample GuaBasSedimGuay9_FD_113734 | JGI IMG/M metagenome (GOLD analysis project Ga0164318, IMG submission 113734) | Subseafloor sediment microbial communities from Guaymas Basin, Gulf of California, Mexico - Guay9, Core 4571-4, 0-3 cm | ecosystem: Environmental > Aquatic > Marine > Hydrothermal vents... | reverse complement strand
TGGCCAATCACAAGATTCAGTTTATTGCCCTCACTCCACCCGCCGTCTCCGTATTTTTCATCCAGAAAACTTTCGTCCGGTACCACCCCTTCGGATTCGCCATACAGATCGATACGAGTTAATTCACCGAATCGAAATTTCCGGGCATATTCAGCCCAGAGATTCAGGTCAATTTTACGAATTAACGAATAAAAATAAACATTGCAGGAATTCACTATGGCATCATGCAGATTCATTCGGCCATGTCCACTGAGTTTCCAGCACTTGAAATCCCGACGGCCCAATTTATAGACACCACGGCACCGTACGGTTGCGTTCGGATCCTGAATATCCTCTTCCAGGGAAGTCATTGCGGCAACAATTTTAAACACCGATCCCGGCGGATAGGTACCCTGGGTTACACGATTATAAAGGGGACGATCCGGATTGTTCAATAAATCATTCCAGACAGATGACTTAACAATACCTGAGAAAAGCGCCGGTGAATAGTCCGGTTTACTGACCATGGCCAAAATTTCACCGGTTTCAGCGTCCATTACAACGACTGCCCCCTTTTTCCCGTCCAATAACTGCTCAATATATACCTGCAACCCGAGATCGACAGTCAAATACAGATCATTGCCAAATTGCGCTTTGACACTGCGTTCGTCGTGAACTTTTCCCACTTCCTGACCAAACACATTGACCTGAACATATTCATATCCCCGTTTTCCACGCAGGATATTTTCATATTCCCGCTCAACACCCTTCCATCCAACCAAATCACCGGACCGGTACCCATAATCCTTGATAATATTTAAATCTTTCTGATCGATCTCTCTTAAATAGCCCAACACATGACTTAAACGAGCCTGACTCGGAAACGACCGAATCGCTTCCAGCGAATACATAACACCGGGAAGTTCCAGGCGCCGCTCTTCTAATTCAGTCAACGTTCTAAAATCAATGTCCTCGGCTATCTTTACCGGTAAAAAGCGACCACGCCAGTTACGTTTCACTCTTTGACGAATTACCGTTTCCGAAAGATTCAATATCCCACTGAGCAAATGATATATAGAATCGTTTTCCCCGACTTCAAAAGGAATCAGGTTCACATTATACTGGGATTTGTTGCCGACAATAATCTGACCATTCCGGTCATAGATGATGCCCCGCGGAGCCTCTTTCGAGATGACCCGGATTCGATTTGCCTCAGAAATATCGGCATAACGATTATATTCCACAATTTGCAATTGGTACAGACGAATACCAAGAATTGCAAACAGAACAAATACTGTTATTATAAACAGATTGCGATGCAACGATGTGACATTGTTCGGTGAATAGAACATAATTTAAACATTATCCGGGGAAAAAAGGTAATCAAAAATAATGAAAATAACCAATGTATATACGGCATCGGGGATAATATAACGAACCGCAGTAAACTGGATTGAATGGTCTGCCGAATGAAAATTAATCAAATAAAAGATGGCATAATGAATAAAAATGATTAATCCCGAAAATAGATAAAAGGTAAAACTATTTAGCCTGGTTCTCCGCCCTTTTAGAAATCCGGCCAGAAATCCGGCGAAGGTTTTGGCCAGGGCCGAAAGGCCCAGGAATGAACCAATCCCGATAAAATCGACAATCATTCCAAAAACAAATCCATAAGTTTCGCCCGGAACTCGCCCGTACTTGATCCCGACCAACATAACCAGGATCAGAATAAAGTCAGGTCTGATATCAGCGATAGATAGCCAGGGACCAACAGTAACCTGGATAAGGACAGCCAACAAACTAAAACCGATTAATACTAATATCTTATTCATATATCAATAGGAAAGAATTACAAAGGCCTCCTCAAGGGAATTCACATCTGCGCTGGTTTTAATAATCACCGACTGATAGGGTTCATTTTCATTTTTAATAATTTCAATGACTTCACCGACAATAATATTCGGCGGATAAATCTGACTGTAGCCGGAAGTCAGAACCAATTCACCGGGTTTGATTTTAGCAGTGCCGGGAATTTCACGAACCAGTGCGGATCCGTTCGGCGTCCACTGTGCAATCCCCAGAACCCGGGAGGATTGAAACTTGACACTCAGGCGAAAATTGACATCCGTAAAAACTTGGCATTGAGTGGTTTTATCTCCAACGGCAATTGTTTTCCCGATAATCCCCTTTGTTGAAATAACTGTCATGTTCGGTTTAATCCCTTGCCGCTTTCCCACATTCAGAAGGATTGAATTCATTGCCGGCGATGTACCCCGGTTAATGACCTTTGCCGGTATAATCTCGTAGTGGGTACTATCCATGAAACCCAGCATCCGCTTTAAACGCTGGTTTTCCAGGTACGCTTCTTTAAACTCAATATTCTGTAGTTTGAGTTGCAGATTTTCCTGCTTCAGTTCCTCATTCTCTTTCAAAAGCCCCGACAGATCATTTATCCACATTCCGGGATAATGAACAAACGCAAACACATCAGCAATATCGCCCTGTAAGGAGCGAATCTGCGGCGCTTCGTTCATAAATAGAATAATGAAAGATAAAATCAGCAGGAATACCAGCAGCAGATAATCATAGAAATCAAACAGGAGGGATAGAATTTTTCTCCACATTCAAACTACACAAGAACTTCTTTATACTTTTCTATATCCTCAATGATGAGCCCCGTCCCTTTCACCACGGAGAGTAACGGTTCTTCCGCAACATTCACCGGCAGATCCGTTTCAACCCGGATACGCTGGTCAAGCCCCTTTAGTTGGGAACCACCGCCGGTCATTATTATTCCCCGGTCCAAAATATCCGAAGAGAGTTCCGGAGGTGTCATTTCCAGAGCCTGTTTAATCGCCTGGGCAATCAAATCAACCGTATCCTTCAGACATTCGCGAATTTCCACCGACGACACTTCGATAGTCTTGGGTATTCCGGCTACCAGACTGCGGCCTTTCACCGAAATTGTCGTATCGTTGATAGGCATTGCCGATCCCACCGTACACTTGATCCACTCCGCCGTGCGTTCTCCGATCAGCAGATTATGCTCCGATTTAAAATACTGGATAATGGCTTCATCCATTTCATCACCGGCCACCCGGATGGCCTGTTTCGTCACAATACCGTTCAGAGCAATAACGGCAATTTCGGTTGTTCCCCCGCCAACATCGACAATTATATTACCCACCGGTCTGGAAATGTCAATCCCGATTCCAATTGCCGCCGCAACCGGTTCTTCAACCAGATAAACCTCCCGTGCATTCGCCCGGTCGGCCGAATCCCTGACCGCCCGTTTTTCAACTTCCGTAATACCGGAAGGAATACAGATCACGATCCGTGGCCGGGCAATCCGGCTCATATTGATTTTCCGGATGAATCCCCGAATCATGGCATCCGACATCTCAAAATCGGCAATGACACCGTCTTTCAGCGGACGGATAGTGGTAATATCCCGGTGGGTTTTTCCCAACATTTCCTTCGCATCACTACCGACAGCCAAAACCTCACCGTCATGGGTTGAGCGGGCCACAATACTGGGTTCGTCCAGCAGAATTCCCTTGCCTTTCATGTAAATCAGGGTGTTTGCCGTCCCCAGATCGATTGCAATGTCTCCTCCAAAAAAATTAAAAAACGAGAATCCCATATTTGCTCCATCAATTAATGTTTAAAAACCCGCTTATGTGTAAATAACATAAACATATTATGTTCCTCACAGGCCCGGATAACCTCTTTGTCACGGATACTTCCACCCGGCTGAATAACTCCTGCAATTCCGTATTTCGCCGCCAAATCAATCGAATCTCTGAAGGGGAAAAAAGCATCGGAAGCAATAATCGTATTTTTAATTTCAAGGCCCGCCTCGCCGGCTTTTCGAATAGCAATCTTCATGGAATCCACCCGGGACATCTGCCCGGCGCCAACACCGACGGAACCGTTTTTATCGGCCAGAACAATCGCATTGGATTTCACATGCTTAACAATATGCCAGCCAATTCTAAGCGCCCTGAAAAAAGAATCATCCGGTCTCCTCTCGGTTACTATATCCCAGGCCTCCTCCCTATCTTCAGGCATCTGGTGTTCCTGAACCAACAGACCCTTTCCGTAAGCCCGGACATCATAGGGATAATCCAGATAGTCTCTGTTTGGAATGAGAAGGCGCAGATTTTTCCGCTTTTTGAGAATTTCAATGGCTTCCCGGCTGAATTCCGGAGCCACGATGCATTCCAGAAAACTCTTGGCAAACTCCTCCGCGACAGCTCTATCAACCGGACGATTTACACTGACAATACCACCATAATAGCTGACAGGATCGGCTCTGACCGCCCGTTTATAGGCATCCAACGCCGAATCGGCCACACCAAATCCGCAGGGATTCGTATGCTTAAGATTCGCACATACGACTTTTTCGGTACTGAATTCCATTGCCACACGATAAGCCGCAATACAATCGACATAGTTGTTATAGGATATCTCTTTGCCCTGCAATTGGATAAAAGGCAGTGATTCGGCAGCGGATACCGGTGAATATAAAGCGGCTTTCTGGTCAGGGTTTTCCCCATACCGCAGTTCCGCACGCTTACGGTACCGGTTCATCCATAAATCCGGCAAACCATCGGCTTTCCCTGAGAAAAAACCGGCAATTTCGGCATCGTAGCCGGCGGTTTTGATGAAAACAGCTCCAGCCAGTAAACGTCGATACTCTTCATCGATCGTACCATTATTCAGCCGTTCAATGAAATCGGAGTATTGCGAAGGATCGGACAGAACCACCACGCTGTTATAGTTTTTTGAAGCCGCCCGCAGCATACTCGGACCGCCGATATCAATCATTTCAACAATCTCGCTATCGGATTTATCACCGGCATAAAAAGTCTCGGCAAAAGGGTAAAGGTTGACGACTATCAGTTGAAAATCAAGGGCTCCAACCCTCTGCAAATCCTGTTGATGACCGGAATTTGACCGGTCTGCCAAAATTCCGGAAAAAACCAACGGATGAAGCGTCTTGATTCGACCGTTCATAATCTCCGGAAATCCGGTTAAATCCTCTATTTTGGTTACCGGAATTCCATTTTCCGTCAGAACTTTAAACGTGCCTCCGGTACTGTATATTTCAACCCCCTTTTGTACCAGCTTTTTGGCCAGGGGAATAATGCCTTTCTTGTTCCAGACACTGATTATAGCCCGCTTTATTACAAAATCACCTATCAATTCCAAACCACTTTTCCGTTTTCCAGTACTTTTATTTGATCATCACAAAAAGCCCCGACAACTTTCGGCAACAGGCGATGTTCCACTTTTAGAACCCGTTTTGCCAGAGTTTCCGGTGTATCCTCCGGTTCAACCGCAACTTTCTCCTGGGCGATAACGGCTCCCCGATCATAGTGTTCATCGACAAAATGAACCGTTACTCCGGTAATTTTAACACCCGATTCTATTACTGCCCGATGAACTTTTTCTCCGTAAAACCCTTTTCCGCCAAAATTCGGAAGAAGCGCCGGGTGAATATTAATCATGGCATAACGGTAGCGCCGGACCACCGGCGTCGGAATCAGCTTCAGATAACCGGCCAGCAAAACCAGGTCGGCACGGTAGTTCTCCAGTAAGTTCAGCATAAATTCCGCATAATCCGCCGCATTCGAAAATTGCTTACGATTCACCCAATGCGTCGGAATGCCGTGCTTTCCGGCAATCTCAAAAACCGGCGGTCTGACATGATCGCTGATGACACAGACTACCCGACCATCAATCTTACCCCGTTCTATCTGTCTGAGAACCGCTAAAAAATTCGATCCCCGGCCCGACGCAAATACGGCGATATTTTTCAATTCCAGTAATCCCAATCAAATCCTAAAACAGCAGCTGAATTTATCGAAAAGCTTCGGTAAATCCAATTACTGATATTTACAAAGAAATTGTCCGAATTATTCACAGACCGGACAAAATTGCCGAATCTCCCGAAGCAGTATCTCCAACTGGTCGGTGTCTTCAAAAATGTTGAAATTGTCGGTCTCAACGATCTTCACCGGAAACTCACCCTGAATCCGTTTGATCCAGCGTTCATAGGAAATGTTCAAACGGTAAATATATTCAGGGGATATATTCGACTCAAAACCACGGGAGCGCTTTTTTATCCGGGTCAGGAGTGTGTCCACACTGGCTCTCAGATAGAGAATGAGGTCCGGTTTTTTCAGATAAGAGGTCATAATTTCGAAAAGCGCCCGGTAATTATCCCAGTCGCGTTGAGACATATTCCCCATTTCATAGAGATTGCGAGCAAATATTTCAACATCCTCATAAATTGTCCGATCCTGAATAGCCGAAAAACCGCTTTCCGTCATGGTTTTGTGGGTTCGGAAACGATGGGATAAAAAGTACACCTGAAGATTAAAACTCCAGCGTTTCATGTCTTCATAAAAATCTTCCAGATAGGGATTATCAATCACGGATTCATAGAACGGACGCCAACCGAACCGGTCGGCAATAATGTCCGTCATGGTTGTCTTTCCTACACCGATATTCCCGGCAATCCCGATAAAATAGGTCGATTTACTCACCCCTTAATTCTCCCAATACTTCGGTACTTTTAACGTCAGTAATCCAAACAGTCTGAATGGAGTTAACGATATTCTCTGAGGATCTGACATTGACTGTAATATAATTATCTGAAAGCCCCCGGTAAAGCCCCAATTTCGTTTTCTTTTCAAATAAAACCGAAAGTTCCCTATTCAGAAATCTTTGCCGGTAATTCAGCCTTTTTCGGGCGCTCAATTGCCGCAAACTTTCAGCGCGTTCTTTTTTGATCGCGGCAGGCACAGAATTTCCCAGGTCCTTTGTGACCGTTCCCGGACGGGGCGAATAGCGAAAAACATGAAAATATGCGATCGGCATCTTTTCAAGAAGTAAATATGTCTCCCGGAAATGATGTTCGGTCTCTCCGGGAAATCCAACCATGACGTCAGTACCTATACATATCCCGGGAACGGTATCATAGATTTTCGAAATCAACGCTGAAAATTGCTCTTTCCGGTATCGGCGCCGCATAAAACCGAGGATGTCATTCGAGCCGTGCTGCAGTGGAATATGAAAATGGCGGCAAATTCGCGGTTCGCTCCTCATCAAATGTATCAGTTTATCCGTGACCAGATCCGGTTCAATCGAGCTGATTCTCAGGCGTTCAACCCTGCCGGCAGATAAAATCGCCTCAATTAAATCGCTGAGATCGTTTGAACCATCAGAGTAGGTACCGATATTAACCCCTGTTAAGACGATTTCCCGAAAACCGCTTTCTGCCAGCTGCACGGCTTCATCAATGCAGTTCTGAAAGTTCCGGCTGCGTGCCGGGCCCCGTAACAGCGGTATGATACAGTAGGAACAGCGATAATCGCAGCCTTCCTGAATCTTTAAATAGGCCCGGGTTCTCGAGCCTTTCGATATCCAGCCCGGTTTCGGAAAAGTATCTCCCCCAATTTCTCCGGATACATGAATCTCCCGAGAACCCCGTTCCAATCCTTTCAGAAAATCGATTACCTGATATTTTTCCGAATTGCCCAGAACAAGATTCACACCTGCGATGTCCGCCACCAACTCAGGTGACATCTGGGAATAGCACCCAATCACCGCAATTTTCCCTCCGGGCGAAATCCGCCGGGCCGCGGCAATCGCACCCCGGGTCTTGGCTTCGGCCTGTTTGGTTACCGCACAGGAATTGATAATTGTCAAATCCGCCGGCGTTTTCGAGCCGACAACTGAGTAGCCGGCCTTCTGCAGAGCAAATTCAAGTGAGTCGGACTCCGCATGATTGAGCCGACATCCGAGAGTGCGAAAATTAACTGTTTTTATCAATGCTAACGGATTTCCACAATACTTTGGTCACCGACAATAAAACGGTTCGTGAAGGGTTTTGATTTGGCCCGGACTATCTGAACGCCTTTGCCAAGCAGGCTGCCCTCAATCCGGATTTTTTGATCGCTGATCTTACATGCTTCCGAAACAATACTGTATTCAATCTCCGAATCCTGAATCAGGCAGTTCCGCTCGATAGACGTATAGGGTCCGATATAGGCATTTGTAATTCTTGTTCCCGAGCCGATTATCACCGGTCCGCGAATGTTGCTGTTCTGAATCTTACAGCCTTCCTGAATTATGACCCGGCCTGAAATATGGCTGTCTTTGTCGATATTACCCACGATATTTGTCTGAATATTATCCAGCACCAGACGGTTGGCTTCGAGCAGATCATTGGGTTTCCCGGTATCTTTCCACCAACCGGTAATTTCCGAATAGGTAACCGTTAAACCTTTTTCGATCAGATATTGGTGAGCATCGGAAATTTCCAGTTCACCTCGGGCACTCGGTTTAATACTGTTAACGGCATCAAATATTGAACTGTCATAAATATAAATGCCTGTTACGGCGTAATCGCTTTTTGGTTTTTCCGGCTTTTCTTCGATCCTGACGATCCGGTTGTCCCTGATTTCCGGCACACCGAAACGCTCGGGGTCCGGCACCCTGGCCAGCACCAGATGACAGTGGGATTTACGGGAATGAAATTCATCGATGAAACGTTTGATTCCACCGACGATAATATTGTCGCCCAGGTAGAAAACAAAGGGCTCAGTCCCGATAAACGGCTCAGCAATCCTGACGCAATCCGCCAGACCGGCGGGACGCTCCTGGGGAATATAGGTAATGGCAAGTCCCATTTGCCGGCCGTCACCATAGACATCTTTGACTTCCGAACCGTCTTTATTCGTAATGATACCGACTTCGCGAATACCGGCCTCTTTTACATAATCCAGAGCATAGCTGAGAATCGGCTTATTGGCGATGGGAATCAGGTGTTTGTTTTGAGTATGTGTGATGGGTCTGAGACGGGTCCCGTGTCCGCCGGCGGTGATCAATGCTTTCATACTAATCTCCAGTTAAAAGAAATTCTTTGTGAGAAAAATTATCTAAGACTGCTTCGAAAGTCAAGCCGCTGAAATCAGTCCGTAATCCGGGCAGTTAAATCAATATCAACCGTATCAAACACCTCCGCAGAACAGATGTCGCCGATACTCAAATCCCTGTCAGACTCAATACGCACAACTCCATCAATCTCCGGGGCATCCCAGCGGCTTCTACCGACATATCCGTTTTCGTCTTTACCTTCAATAATGACATCAATGGTCTGCCCGATTTTTGATTCGGCAAATTCCCGGCCGATGTCCCATTGCAACTGCATGATCAACTCTTTGCGGCGCTCTTTTTCTCTTTCCGGAACATCATCTGAAAATCTGTATGCTGCCGTTTCCTCTTCCCTTGAATAGGTAAATACGCCCAGCCGCTCAAAGCGAATTTTTTCAATAAAATCCAGAAGCATGGCAAAATCTTCCTCCGTCTCCGATGGAAAACCAACCATCACCGTTGTTCGCAGGGCAATCCCGGGAACATCTTTTCGCAGCTGTACCAGTTTCTTTGCCATCCGCTCCACATCGCTGCCCCGTTCCATCCGTTTCAGAATTCGTGGTGAGGCATGCTGAATCGGTATATCCAGATAAGGACACAGCTCCGGATATTCATTGAAAAGCCTGTTCGTTTTACCATTCCAGAAATCGGGGTTTGCATATAACAGGCGCACCCAGGGAAACAGTCGGGCAGAAAGTAACTCTTCCAGGAACAATTCAAGATTTACGGAGGGGCTCAGATCGGAGCCGTAGCGTGTCAAATCCTGAGCAATCAGGATTAATTCCCGGGCACCTTTTTCACGAAGATAATTTGCTTCATTCAGCAGACTATCGATCGAGCGGCTTCGCTGTGTTCCCCGCATCAGCGGAATGGAGCAGAAACTGCATTTGTTATCACATCCTTCGGCGATTTTAAGGAACGCCGTATGGCCCGGGGTCAGCAGTGAGCGCACCCGTTCAACATCACTGCAGGAATCCGCTGCCGGGACTATTTTATTAACAATCCGATCGGTCGAATCAACGCCGAAAACTCCGTCCAAATCTGGAATTTCAAGACGCAGTTGCTCGGGATAGCGCTGGGTTAAACAGCCGATTGCATAGACCTTTTTTCCGGGATCATCTTTCTTCATCTCCAGTGTTTCAAGAATCGTCTCGATCGATTCTTCACGGGCGGATTCGATAAAGCCACATGTGTTTATTATAATCACGTCAGCGTTTTCCGGTTCCTGCTCATAGTTCATCCGGTGGGATTCCAGATACCCTTTTAATACCTCGGAGTCCACCGTATTTTTGGGACATCCAAGCGATATGATCGAAAATGATTTATTGGCAGACATTTGACAATCTATCTTTTATTAACCCACAATTTAAACCGGGACTTAATAGTTTGAAAGCAGGGCGTCAACGAATTTATTCGGATCAAATTCAACCAGATCGTCAATCTTTTCACCGACGCCCAGATAACGGATCGGAATGGATAGTTGATGATGAATCGCCAGCACGGCGCCACCTTTAGCCGTGCCGTCAAGTTTGCTCAGCACAATCCCGTTGACACCGACCGCTTTCATGAATTCCCGGGCCTGGACAATTCCATTCTGACCGGTGTTGGCATCCAGAACCAGCCAGACATCATGGGGTGCCGCCGGTATCTGTTTGGCTATCACACGTTTTATTTTGGCCAGTTCTTCCATCAGGTTGGATTTGGTATGCAGCCGCCCGGCGGTGTCGATCATGACGATATCATGCCCCTTTGACACGGCTGACTTAATCGCATCAAAGGCCACCGCGGAGGGGTCTTTTCCTTTCGGATTGCCCATAAATTCGGCGCCGGATCGTTCAGCCCAGACTTTGAGTTGATCGTAGGCGGCCGCCCGGAAAGTATCAGCCGCGACCAGCATGACCCGTTTGCCTCGCTTCCTAAAATAATAAGCCAGTTTACCGATACTTGTGGTTTTTCCGGTTCCATTTACTCCGACAAAAAGAATAACCCGCGGTTTCGCCGGGGCTTCTTTAATCGCAATATCCGTTCTGATCAGAGATTTGATCTCGGATTTCAGAATATCCGCCAGATTGGATGATTCTTTTCGGTCCACCTTTCTGAGCCTTTCAACCAGAATCTCGGTCAGGTCCATCCCCATGTCCGCAGCAATCAGAGTCTCTTCTATGGAGTCCAGTAAAGCAGGATCAATCCGAAAATATTTTCCGAGCAGCGGAATTCGGGCGGCGATACTGCTTTCGGTTTTGCGAAGCCCCTTTAAAAGCCCCTTATCCGATTTACCGACGGCTTTTTTATTATTCCTTATCTGTTGAATGAAAGTGTAATAGTAGTGAATCCAGGAAATCAGCATGAAGAAAATGGAAATCGCCATAATCCGGGTGATCCACCGACCCAACACATTATCATAAATAAATGCCAGCAGGGTTGCCGCTGTAAATAATATTGAAATTTTCCCGAGCAAATTTGCCTTGGGTGTCAGTTTAACGTTGTTGAGTATGTATATTCCGATCAGGGCAATTGAAAAATCCCGAATGGCCAGAATCAGGAAGTAAAACAACGGCATTTTGTCGGTAATCATAAGATACAGCATAACGCTGAAAATCACGACCTTATCGGCAAATGGATCCAGAACTTTACCGATATCGGTGATTTCATTACTGATCCGTGCCAGCCAACCATCCAGTCCGTCCGACAGAATTGCAATAATAATAAAGATCAGGGCGATGTCGCCGCGTCCCTCTTTGAGAAAATAAAGAATCGGAAATGTCAGAACGGCGCGGATAATCGATATGATATTTGATAACGTCACGACCCTGTCCGGGTGCATTGATTCGTATTTTTCACGGACTCTGTTTTTCAATGGGCAATTTGCTCCTTTGATTCAAAATATTGTGTAAGAAAATGGCTGAGAATATCAATTCCCACAACTTTCCTGATTTTTTCATTTTTTCGAAGTGCTTCCCAGTCACCGTTAAAAATTAGTCTGCCACAATGTAATATCCAAAAATTCCGACATATTTTTCGGATTAATCTGAAATCGTGAGACACGATCATGACATGTGAACTTTTTCTTATTTCCTCCAGAATTGTAAACAGTTGCTGTTTACCCTGAAATCCCAGACCAATGGTGGGTTCATCTAAAATAAGCAAATCGGGAGACAGCGACAGACTCAGGGCAATCGCCAGCCGGCGCAGCTCACCGCCGCTCAGTTCATATCCGTTTTTTCCCTTGATGACGTTATAATCAAGTGAAAATTTCCCAAGATAATTTCGGATAGACCCGTATAAATCCGTCCTTCCGCTTTCCATTACAATCCTTTGAATCATATCTTCAATCCGAATCCCCAGTAAAATATTCTCCGGAAATTGCGGTGAATAGACGATCTTCGGATGCCTTTTCCGGCTCTCCGTTTCAAATTTGATATTGCCGGAAACCGGTGATATAACTCCGGCCATCAATCTGCTGAAAGTCGTCTTTCCTGATCCCGACAGGCCATAGAGCCCCAGCGGTCCATTGAACTCATGGGTTAGTTCGTCAATTTTTAGTTGAAATTCACCGTCATTATCGTAACGATAATTCAATTTTTCTATTTTTACCGACATACTATTCAGCACGGACAAATTCTTTCCCCTTCGGATAGCGGCTGCTTTGACCATTCCAGACAACTCTTCCATGCTTCAATGCAATGACATAGTCCGCCATTTGTATTTCATGTAATTCCTGGGTAATCCAGATGATACTGATTCCTTTTCGACGCAGTTCGATAATCTTTCGATAGAGATGAATCTGGCTGAAAACATCCAGAAATGAGCAGGGTTCATCAAGCAGTAAAATACCAGGATTGCTGATCATCATTCCCGCCAGGGCAAGTCGCTGTTTCTCACCACCGGACAAATCGTTTGGAGAAGCGTCCCGCCGATCAGTTAAATGATATTCCCGTAAAGCCTTTTCAACTTTCACCTTCATTTGGTCCGGCGAGGTATTGCGGTTTTCCAGGTTGAAAGCCAGTTCCCGTTCAACATTGAAATGCACAATCTGATCATCGGGATTCTGAAAAAGATAGCCGAAATGAAGGTCATTTCCCGCCTCACCTGGAATAATAATATCAATTTGCCCCTTCGCCGGTTGAAGAATACCGGCGATCAGTTTTAAAAGGGTGGTTTTTCCGGCGCCGCTGTCTCCGGTTATGGCCACAACCGAATCCAGCGGTATTTCAAAAGTTAAATGATCGAACAGAGGTAAAGATTTTCTGTACTGGAAACACAGATCGGTAATTCGGATTCTCAACCATTCTCCAATATCTCTTTAACGGTTCGGGCCGATGCCCCCAGATTATCCAGAATCACCTTGCGTGACGCCCGGGAGCTCCGGAGGTAAAACTTTTCATCGCCCATCAATTTTGTCATTAGCTGATAGAGACTTGACTCATCGTTACAACTGAAACCGCCACCGTATTTTACCAACAACTCCGCCTCCCTTGAATTGTGATAATCGGGACCGAAAATAACGGGGATTCCGGCTACGGCTGGCTCCATCACATTATGAACCGAACCCCTAAAACCGCCACCCACAAAAGCCAGGTTTGACTGGTGATATAATTCCGCAAGTATACCAATTTTATCTATCAGAACAACGGTCGTTTTGGCGGGAAAATCATCGATTTTCCTATACCGGCAAACTGAAATCCCTTCGCTCTGTAACTGATCCTCAAGACTCTCCAGGGCATACTCGTTCGGCTCATGGGGAGCAATAATATACCGGAATCGGGAATGCTTTTTAACAATCCTGCCGATCACCGGCAGTACATGCCGGGCATCCTGTGGCCAGATGCTTCCGACAATAACCACAAAGGCATCCCGGAAAATAAGCGGAACAGAGGCTGTCATCCGGCTCCTGGATCGTTCAATCACCTGATCGTAACGTGTATCCCCCAATGTCAGCACCTTGATCTGAACACTGCCAATCAACTTCTTGACCGACTCTTTGTCCTTTTCTGAAATGGCATAAATATAATCCAGCGACCTGTACAATTCTTTAAAAAAACTTCGGACAAAGGGATAAAATTTCGAGCTTTTCTGGCGAATTCTGGCCGACATTAAATACGTCGGTATTCGGTATCGCCGGGCGTTGATAATCATATTGGGCCAGAGCTCATAGGTCACAAAAATGATCTTACGGGGTTTTAACACTTTAACAAACCGCCGGGTTCTGAAAAAGGTATCCAGGGGCAGATAAACCATTAAATCTACCTCCGCCATTCTCTCAGCATGATCAAATCCGCTGGGTGAGGTAAAACTGGCAACTATGGAAATATCCGATCGAATTGCTTTGAGACCGCGGATAACGGGCTTCGCCTGTTCAAACTCACCCAGAGATGCCGAATGAATCAGAAAAACCTCTTTATGGGGATAGCGCTGACGAAAACGTTTCAGAAGGAGCCAGATCTGCTTGCGGCCAATTAAACCCCGCCTGATTTTTTCATTGAAATAGGAAAAGATATGAATACCGGCAAACGACAGCGGTACCACTAAAATATTGTAAATTATTATCCAATATATTGTCATGATTCAACTTATACGCTGTTGATTAAACACAATAAAGTCCAGCAGGCATTGTTTGACTTCGGAATCCGGAAAAACAGCCAGTGATTGTACTGCTTTTTCAGATATCTCTTTCAATTTTTCTTCAGTATACCGAACCCCGCCTCCTGTGGCAATCAGTTCATTTATTTTCTGCACCTCATCAGGCTCAAGACCATTCCGGATTCCCTCCCGGATAGAACGACTTTCCGACGCATCCATTTTTTCCAAAACATGGAGCAACGGCAGAGTTATCAGGTTTGCTTTCAAATCACGACCAATCGGTTTTCCAATATCCTCCTCTTTGGCTATATAGTCAAACAGATCATCTTTGATCTGAAATGCCATTCCAAGGTTTTTACCATATTCCCACAGAGCCTCGGCCTCTTCGCTTTTCCCCGAGACCGAAAAAGCTCCCACCTTGCAACTGCCGGCAAACAGCGAGGCGGTCTTTAACCAGATCATACGAAAATAGTTTTCCTCGTCCATACCGTTATCAGAGCTTTTTGCCAGTTGAAAAATTTCGCCCGAGCTTAATGATTCCGAAATTTTTGAAAGCAAATCCAGCGCCTTATAGTTACGCAATCTCAGCATATTGGTCAAAGAACGGCTGAAGAGATAATCACCCATCAGCACCGACACTTTATTTTTCCAGACCGCATTAACCGAAGGAACCCCCCGTCGGGTAAAGGAATCATCAATGATATCATCATGTATAAGGGTCGCCGTATGCAGCAATTCCACCAGGCTGGCTGAAACGATCGTCGCCTGATTGGGTTGACCGCATAATTTCGCCGAGAGCAGAACAAGTATCGGGCGAATGCGTTTACTTTTCTGATCAAGAATATAGTCGGCGATCTCGTTGATCAAAGCAATGTCCGAGCGGAGTGAAGCTGCGAACTCTTTCCTAAAAAGTTCCATCTCCTTTCTAACCGGACGTATAAAATGCTCAATATCAAACGTCATCATCAACCTTCCAAATCTTCAGTTTCAGGTTCACTCTCCTTCGACCCGGAAGCAATCCGGGAAACCACAATACTGAACTCATACAAAAAGAACAGCGGCACTCCCATCATTAACATACTGACCGGATCGGGCGGCGTAATAAAAGCGGCCAGAATCAGAATAACAATCACCGCGTAGCGCCATGATTTTCGCAAAAATGCCGGCGTTATCAAACCCATCTTCGTTAAAATAAACGATGCTACCGGCATTTGAAAAATCAATCCCGAAGCAACCAGTAATTGCATAACAAATTTAGCATAATAATTAATGGAAATGTTTTTTTCCACGTCGGGAGACCCGATTGCCGTTAAAAATTTTATTGCAAATGGCGCCAGAACAAAATAGGAAAAAGCAGCTCCGGCAATAAAAAAAAGTGTAACGCTAATGACAAGTGCAGGCCCCCATTTTTTCTCATCGGGGTAGAGACCCGGTTCGACAAATGCCCAGAGCTGATAAGCAATCAACGGAATGGAAATGACAATTCCCATTACAAGCGCCACGGCAAATTTCAACATCAACATTCCCTGGACTTTCAATACCTGGAGTTTCATATCCGGCTGAAGCATTTTGGAGGGTTTCAAAAGCAAATCGATCAGAAAGTCCGAAACCAAAAAACTCAATATCGTAAACAGAACGACACCAAAAAGAATTTTCAACAACCGCAAACGGAGCTCTTCAAGGTGATCGAGAAATCCCATCTCTTTCATATCGGTTTGTTTTGCACTCCTCTTCGCTTTGACGGTCATCTAAATACCGATCAGAGTTATTGACAGTCAAATCAACTTCTAAATATAAGTATCACATCTCAGAAAAACAGGAATTAATATGCTCTGTCTGACGAATTCAAATCGTAAAAAAAGCGGGAAGGTCACCCTTTCCCGCTCAGAAAAATCACCACCGTAATTGGCTTATCCGAACTCCTTTACAAACTCATCATAGTTCGTGATTACCAATCGTCGCCCTTTACGCTGAATCCAGCCTTTGATTTCCAGCATCTTAAGCATACGGGAAACGGTTTCCCTGGAAGTGCCGGCCATGTTGGCGATATCCTGTTGAAACGGCAATCTTTCAATAACAACCTGTCCCATTTTGATAACGCCCATATCTTCCGCAAATCGAATGATTGTCATTGCAATCCGGCTTTCGGCATCACTGAGGGATAATCCTTCAATCTGCTGATCGGAACGACGCAGCCGGACTGCCATTTCCTGTAACAGGGTAATTGCGATTTTGGGATGTTTTTCCAGCAAATCTAAAAAATCACCGCGTTTTAAAATGAACACCTCCGAATCTTCAATAGCAATGACATTGGCAGAACGGCTCTCACCATCAAAAATAGACATTTCCCCGAAAAAATCGCCCTCGCTCAGAATAGACAGAATAACCTCTCGTCCATCATCGCTCAGCCGGGTAATTTTGACACTGCCGCTATTCAGGATAAAAAGGCTGTCGCCGACATCCTCCTCCATCAGAATCATATTGTGACGTTTATAAATTCTCTTTTGCATCAGATCGGATATCTTGTCGAGAATTTCGTCACTAAGATCGGCAAACAGGGGTATGTTTTTTAATACGGTTTCTCTCATAGTTTTCTCCCTCACTGAAAAATAGGCGGAGCAATACTAAAATACAAGAAAAAGTTGTGCAAACAGGAGCGGTTTATTCTTTTTCCTTGGGCCCTTCGGATTCTTTGCTTTTTGTAAATTTCTTCAGAATATTCGGGACCATCTCGATAACCTTGCCGACGTTACTCGCTTTCAGACTGTGAACTCGCACCTTGTCGCCTTCGATCATAATAACGGCCACCGGTTCAATGATCGCGCCTCCGCCGGTTCCCGTTCCGGAATTATCGTCACCCTTGCTTGTCCCGCCACCGGCGCCAAAACCAAAGGAAATCTTTGTGACCGGTATAACCGTCGTTTTTCCGGCCTGAATCGGTTTCCCGACGACGGTTTCCGAATCCACCAGTTCTTTAAGTTTTCCCAGTAATGTATCCAACAGGTTTTCAACCATCTTTTCCCCCTTTTTTCACCCGCATATGCTGGCAGTAAAGCTTATATGTAAAAATAAGCGTTGGAATATATTGAATCAAATAAATAAATCCGTCAATGTCGATTTTACCAAAAACACCTTTTTTCCCAAAATCAGCCATGATAGTGACGTTTTTTAATTTGTGAAGAGAATATTTAAAGATTGAATAACCGGAATAAAATAGTCCGGTCGTAGCGGGGTTGCCAAAACCAACCCGCAGATCAGCCTCAAACCGCTTGAAACGAATTGGTCTGAGCAGCCGCGGAAAAATATTTTTCCCAATTTTTATCCAATCCACTGCGCCCAACCGGGTCCCGGATTTTTTTTCAATTTTTTCCTCTCGTTTATGTCTCTTCTTTTTGGGCTTTTTCCAAAAATCCCGCACCGGTTTCTGACAGACCCCTATACGGATACCGAAGATGATCAGGATAAAATTAACCTTTTCCAGCTCGGTATAGACATCCATTGCCAGAAGCCCGAAATACAATGCCACCCCGGCCGTAATCTCTTTTTTATCCTCCTCCAAATCACCCCGGAACCGTAAATGCACCGGAGTAATTAAAATTAAAAGGAACATTCCCAAGAAAACACAGACAATGGTCAGAAGTACTTTGAAAAGAAAAAATAGCATCTAAATGGTTTTTTCCTTTGATATTCAGGAATGATTTAAATAAATTTGTTTCCTGTTTGAAAACTGTTGAAAGGAGTTTAATGAGCAAGAATTTATCAGTTCAAAAACGGATTCGCCAGGCCGAAAAAGCCCGACTGCGTAACAAGCATTACAAAACCTTGATAAAAACCATGATAAAAAAGGTAAAAGCCGCCAAAAGTAAGGCTGAGGCCGAGCCGCTCTATCGCGAAGCCGTATCAATTATTGACTCTTCCGTCAGCAAAGGTATCATCCACCGCAATAACGCCGCCAATAAAAAATCCAAACTTGCGGCGTATATCGCTAAACTCTCTTAATTCTATTTTCCCCATTACCTAATTATCCGTTCTGTAATTGGGGGCCTCTTTACTGATTTTAATATTGTGAGGATGGCTTTCCTGAATTGAAGCGGATGTAATTTTAATAAATTCAGATTTCGACTGCAATTCCTCAATATTTCCGGCACCACAATACCCCATCGAGGCACGCAAACCGCCCATCAACTGGTGAACGGTATCATGCAAAGGACCTTTGTACGGCACAATGCCTTCAATACCTTCCGGTACCAGTTTTTTCGTTTCCGCCGAATCCTGAAAATACCGGTCTTTACTGCCTTTGGCCATTGCGGAAATTGATCCCATGCCACGATAGGTCTTATAAACCCGGCCTTCATATAAAACCGTTTCACCGGGACTTTCGTCCATCCCGGCCAGCAGCGAACCCAGCATTACCGTATTAGCCCCGCCGGCCAGGGCTTTGGCAATATCCCCCGAATACCGGATGCCGCCGTCCGCAATAATCGGAATCCCGGCTTTCAGCGACTCTTCATAACAATCCATCACAGCCGTCAGTTGGGGAACTCCGACTCCGGCCACGACCCGGGTTGTGCAGATTGCCCCCGGTCCTATTCCCACTTTGACCGCATCGGCACCGGCATCGATCAGAGCTTTGGTGGCCTCTTTCGTCGCCACATTGCCGGCAATTATATCAACATTTGAAAAAATCCTTTTCATTTTTTTGACGGCTTTTATGACTTCGGAATTGTGCCCATGAGCCGTATCGATAACAATTACATCCACATCAGCGTCCACCAGGCGCTCCGCCCGTTCAAGATAGTCTCCGGAAACGCCCACCGCGCCGCCAACCCGTAAACGGCCATAGGAATCCTTAACCGCATTGGGAAATTTCTTCTTTTTCAGAATATCTTTAACCGTAATCAATCCTTTTAAGCGCCCCTTATCATCGACGACGAGAAGTTTCTCGATGCGGTGCCGCTGGAGAATTTCCTCCGCCTGCTCCAGGGTTGTCCCCACCGGTGTCGTTATCAGATTGTCTTTTGTCATCCGTTGGGAAATCAACTGATCCAGATTGGTCTCAAACCGGATATCGCGGTTGGTCAGAATACCAACCAACTGACCGTTGTCAACCACCGGAATTCCGGAAATGGAATACTTGGCCATAATTTTCAACGCTTCCCGAAGAGTATTCGTCGATGAAAGCGTAATCGGATTGAAAATCATTCCGCTTTCCGAACGCTTGACCCGATCGACTTCCGAAACCTGTTCATCGATTGTCATGTTCTTATGCAGAATGCCAATCCCGCCTTCCCTGGCAATTGCAATCGCCATATCGCCTTCAGTAACGGTGTCCATCGCCGCACTGATCAGCGGAATGTTGAGGTCAATAGAATTCGTCAGTTTGGCCTTCAGAGAAACCTGTTTCGGCAAAACATCGGACTTGGCCGGAACGAGTAAAACATCGTCAAATGTCAATCCTTCACGCTTAACCTCTTTTATCATATAGTCACCTTGTATTTGAATGGTTAATCAGCGATTTGACCTGCTGAAAAAATGCTTCATCATTGTAGAAATTGTCAATCTCCCGCAGATCCCTGGCCAGCAGACGATCTTTCTCAAGATGCTTGACCAGTCTGCGAATTTTCTTGTATGCTATTTTAGTGCCATCCCCGCTGGCCAAGTTCTTACGATAATCGATTCCCTGTGCTGCTGACAGAAATTCGATCCAGACGATCTGGCGAATATTCTCCAGAACCTGGAGCAACTTCAGGCCCGCGTTAGGAGCCATGCTGACATGATCTTCCTGGTTGGCTGAGGTTGGGATGGTCTCCACGGAGGCCGGGTGCGACAGCGTCCGGTTCTCAGCACAGAGTGCGGCGGCAGTCACATGAGCGATCATGAACCCGGAGTTGACCCCGCCGGTGTCAACCAGAAAGGCCGGTAGTCCGCTCATCGTGGTATCTGAGAGAATCGAGATCCGACGTTCACTGATATTGCCCAGTTCAGTCAACGCGATTGTCAAATAATCAGCCGCCATTGCCAATGGCTCGGCATGAAAATTTCCCCCGGAAAGGATCTCACCGACTTCCGGAAACACCAGGGGGTTATCTGTCACGGACTGACATTCATTGTCGACTATTTTCTCGGCAAACCGAATAGTGTCCAGAACTGAACCCAAGACCTGTGGAATACAGCGAAAGCTATAGGGATCCTGAACCTTATTGCAATTGACATGGGAACGCACAATCTCACTGTTGTTCAAAAATGCGCGTAAATGCTTCGCAACAGAGCGCTGCCCGGTCTGTTGTCTGATTCGCTGAATGGCATCCCGGAAGGGTGTGTCTGTTGCCAGGACTGCTTCGACACTCATGGCAGCCGCCAGTTCGGCGAAAATAAAAATCTTTCGAATATGATAAAGTGCGTAAAGGACCAAAGCCGTCGAATATTGCGTCCCGTTGATTAGCGACAAACCATCTTTCGGACCTAGTGTCACGGGTTTGTAAAGACCATTCTGTATCAAATCTTCGGCTTGCCGGCATTCCCCTTTGTACCATACTTCACCCTCACCAATCAGCGGCAGACACATATGGGATAAAGGCGCCAGATCACCACTGGCGCCGACAGAACCGCGCCGCGGAATCACCGGAATTACATTCAGATTCAGTAATTCCACCAGTTTTTCAATCACTTCCAACGAACAGCCGCTGTATCCTGAGGACAGGCTCTGAATT
>Ga0164318_10001436_pt1 | contig 21221 bp, 16 predicted proteins | sample GuaBasSedimGuay9_FD_113734 | JGI IMG/M metagenome (GOLD analysis project Ga0164318, IMG submission 113734) | Subseafloor sediment microbial communities from Guaymas Basin, Gulf of California, Mexico - Guay9, Core 4571-4, 0-3 cm | ecosystem: Environmental > Aquatic > Marine > Hydrothermal vents... | reverse complement strand
TCAGGGGAGGGAAGTACGGCCCGATGGACGAGGCGAACCGGATCGTGGGGAGGCTCCATGTGCATCCGGACGGGTTCGGGTTCGTCTCCCGGGAGCCCGAGGGCCCTGATATATTCGTGAGGTCCGAGGACATGGGTCCAGCCCTCCACGGCGATAAGGTCGTGGTGCAGGTGTACAAGAGGAGGAGGGGGACGAAACCCGAGGGAAAGGTCCTGCAGGTCGTGGAGAGGGCCGTGAGGCAGCTCGTGGGGGTGTACAGGTCCGGCACGGTGCTCCCGGACGACCCGAGGTTCCCGGTGGTGTACGTCTCGGGCGACGGGGCCAGGGAGGGACAGAAGGTGGTGGTGGAGGTGGAGGGCGGAAGCGTCCATGCCTTGGAGGGAAGGATAACCGAAGTTCTCGGATATCCGGAGGAGCCCGGGATAGACGTGGCTTCCATAATAAAGGAATTTGAACTTCCCGAAGAATTTCCACCGGAGGTCCTAAGGGAGGCGGAATCCCTCCCCGAGGAGGTTCCTCCGGAAGAGGTCCTCGGGAGGGAGGACCTCAGGGACCTCCCAGCCGTGACGGTCGACCCGGAGGACGTGAAGGACTTCGACGATGCTGTCTCGTTGGAAGCCTTAGGGGACGGTGTGTACAGGCTCGGGGTCCACATAGCGGACGTGAGCTACTACGTGAGGGAGGGGGGGGAGATGGACCGGGAGGCCTACAGGAGGGGCACGAGCGTGTACCTCGTGGACAGGGCCATCCCCATGCTCCCCCCGAGGGTCTCGGGGGACCTATGCACCCTGCTTCCCGGCGAGGACAGGCTGACCCTCAGCGTGCTCTTCGACATAACCGAGGACGGGGAGGTCCTGGGGTACAGGATAACCGAGGGGATGATAAGGAGCAGGGCCAGGCTGAACTACGCTCAGGTCCAGGCTGCGATAGAGGGGAGGATGGAGGAGGCCGGGCCGGCCTGGGAGTTCAGGGAGATGCTCGGGCTCATGGACCGCCTAAGCAAGGCCCTCATGGAGAAGAGGCACAGGAGGGGGGCCATAGACTTCGACCTCCCCGAGCCCGAAGTCTTCTTGGACGAGTACGGCACCCCCTTGGAGATAAGGCGGAGGGCGAGGCTCGACAGCCATAAGCTCATAGAATCCTTCATGCTCCTGGCTAACGAGACCGTAGCGAGGTACCTTTCCGAGAGGGACGTGCCCTTCCTCTACAGGGTCCACGACAGGCCGGACACGGAAAAGCTTGAGGAGTTCGCAAGGTTCGCAAGGGCCCTCGGATACCGCTTCCGTCCGGACAAGGCGAAGGACCCTAAGTACCTCCAGGATTTCCTCTCGGAGGTCGAGGGGAGGCCGGAGGAACCTGTGGTCAGGGAGCTCCTGCTCAGGTCCATGAAGAGGGCGGTATATTCCCCCTACAACATAGGCCACTTCGGCCTCGCAAGCGATGTCTACACCCACTTCACCTCTCCCATAAGGCGCTACCCCGACCTTCTGGTCCACAGGGTCCTCAAGGAGGTACTGAGGGGGACGCTGGACGACGAGAAAAAGGGGAAGCTGGCGGAGTCCCTTCAGGACATGGGCGCTCACCTGTCGGACAGGGAGTGGATAGCGGACGAGGCCGAGAGGGCCTCGGTGGACGTGAAGAGGGTGGCCTTCATGAAGGAGAGGCTGGGGGAGAGGTTCTGGGGAATAATATCCTCGGTCCGTCCCTTCGGCTTCTTCGTGGAGCTCGAGGACTTCTACGTCGAGGGCCTGGTGCACGTGGAGTCGTTGGTGGACGACTACTATTACTTCGACGAGAGGAACTACTGCCTCAGGGGGGAGAGGAAGGGGAGGAGGTTCTCGGTCGGGGAGAGGGTATACGTCCAGGTCGTGAGGGCGGACGAGTTCCTGAGGCAGGTTGACTTCAAGCTCGTGGAGGATGCGAGGCCGAGGAGGAGGACCAAACGGGAAAGGAGGAGGTGAATGGGGACTTCTCCTCTTGAGGAGCTGGACTGGCGATGATAGCTGTACTCGACTTCGGAGGGCAGTACGCCCACCTCATAGCGGACAGGATACGCAGGCTGAGGGTATATGCCGAGATACTCCCCTCAGACGCTTCCCCCCGGCGGCTGCAGGACGTCGAGGGGATAGTGCTCTCGGGGGGGCCTGCGAGCGTGTACGATCCTGAAGCCCCTCCCTTCGACGAGGAGGTGCTGGAACTCGGGGTTCCGGTGCTCGGGATATGCTACGGCCACCAGCTCATGGCATACGTGCTCGGAGGGGAGGTGAGGCCCGGAGGGACGAGGGAGTACGGGGTCGCAAGGCTCCAGGTCTTAGAGGAGGACGAAGTACTCAGGGGCCTCGGTCCTTCCGAGACCGTCTGGATGAGCCACGGGGACCAAGTGGTGAGGGTACCTCCGGGCTTCAGGGTGCTGGCCCGGACCCCGGACTGTCCCGTGGCCGCTATGGGGGATCCGGAGAGGAAGCTCTACGGCCTCCAGTTCCACCCCGAGGTGACCCACACTCCGAAGGGCATGAGGGTCCTGGACAACTTCCTCGAGGTGTGCGGGGCACGGAGGACCTGGGACATGGAGAGGTTCTTGGAGGGGATAGAGGAGGAGATAAGGAGGAAGGTGGGGGGAAGGAAGGTGTTCCTCTTGGTCTCAGGTGGGGTGGACTCCACGGTCTCCTTCGTGCTCCTGACCAAGGTCCTGGGAAAGGACAGGGTATATGGCCTCTTCGTGGACAACGGATTCCTCAGGAAGGGGGAGAGGGAGCAGGTCGAGGGGACGCTCGGAACCTTCGGAAGGGTGCACACGGTGGACGCCTCCGAGGACTTCCTGAGGGCGGTGGAAGGGGTTGTGGACCCCGAGGAGAAGAGGAGGCGCATAGGGGAGACTTTCGTAAGGGTCATGAGGAGGGAGGCCGACGCCCTCGGCCTCAACCCCGAGGAATGGGTGCTCGGCCAGGGGACCATATACCCCGACACCATAGAGTCCGGGGGGACGAGGAACTCGGCGGTCATAAAGACCCACCACAACCGTGTGGAGGCCATAAAGAGGCTCCTGGAGGAGGGGAGGGTGGTGGAGCCCCTTTCCCAGCTCTACAAGGACGAGGTCAGGAGGGTGGGCGAAAGGCTGGGGCTTCCCGAGGATGTGGTCTGGAGGCACCCGTTTCCCGGTCCGGGGCTCGCCGTGAGAGTCCTCTGCTCCGACGGGAAGGGCTTCCCCTTCCCCGAGGAACTTTCCGAAGGGGTTGAAAAAGTGGCGGATAAGTTCGGGCTCGAGGCAGAGGTCCTACCCATAAGGAGCGTGGGGGTCCAGGGGGACTTCCGCACCTACGCACATCCTGTGCTCATCTCGGGGGAGGCGGACTGGGGGACCTTGGAGGAGGTTTCGACCTCTATCACGAACTCGGTCGAAGGTGTGAACCGTGTGGTCTGGGAACTGACCCCTCTTAAGGCCAGGAGGCCGATGAGGGCTACCCTCACGAGGGAGAGGTTGGACCTTTTGAGGGAGGCGGACTTCAGGGCCCACGAGGTCCTGAGGGGGTGGGGCCTTGAGAGGGAGGTCTGGCAGATGCCGGTGGTGCTCGTGCCCCTCGGGGACGGGGGGGAGACCGTGGTCCTCAGGCCCGTATGCTCGCAGGAGGCGATGACAGCGCAGTTCGCCAAGCTCCCCCTCGAGGCCGTCCACGAGATGGCCGAGGCGGTGCTCTCGGTCCCAGGGGTGGGGGCGGTGCTCTACGATGTGACCCATAAACCTCCGGGTACGATAGAATGGGAGTAGAATCCGTAACCTGGCTCGGTGCGCTGCTTGCGGGCCTCCTCTCCTTCTTCTCACCCTGTATCCTGCCGCTCGTCCCGGCGTACCTTTCCTTTATATCCGGGAGTTCCTTAGAGGAAATAAGGGAGGGAAGGAGGGGGGAGGTCGTACTCAGGACCGTGTGGCACGCCTCGGCCTTCGTGTTGGGCTTTTCCATGGTGTTCGTACTGTTGGGGGCCACGGCCACGACGCTCGGAGGGTTCCTCCTCTCCAGGCTTCGGCTCCTGACAAAAATAGCAGGGATCATCGTGGTGATGCTCGGCCTACACACTATGGGGCTCTTCAGGATGCCGTTTTTGGACTACGAGAGGAGGCTGGGGACGAGGGGGAGGCCCACGGGCCTTGTGGGAGCCTTCATCGTGGGGGTGGCCTTCGCCTTCGGGTGGAGCCCCTGCGTCGGGCCCATACTCGGAGCTATACTGGCCTACGCTGCCACAGAGGAGACCTTAACCCAGGGGGTGTGGCTTTTGGCCTGGTACGCTTTGGGTCTGGGTGTACCCTTCTTGGCCTCCGCCCTGGCCATAAACTCCTTCTTTTCGGTCCTCGGACGGATGCGTCGCAACTTTAGGACGGTGGAACTTATAAGCGGTGCCCTGCTCGTGGCGATAGGCGTGGCGATATTCCTCGGAGGTGTAGATCGGATAGTCCGACTGTTTTAAGGAGGGATTCGTTTGAAGGCCGTAGTGTTGGCAGCTGGAGAGGGGACCAGGCTCAGATCGGTGTTAGGGGATAGACCTAAACCTTTACTGCCGGTTAAAGGTAAACCCTTGATACGGCATGTGATAGATGGTTTAGCCAGCTGTGGGGTCTCAGAGGTGCTCGTTGTCGTGGGATATAATGCGAAGAGTCTGATCAGGTTCCTTAAGGAACTCAGAGTTCCAGGTTTAAAGGTCAGATGGACCCTTAACGATGAGTACCAGAGGGGTAACGGGGTGAGCCTGGCTAAGGCGCTGCTGCAAGCTGACGAGAAGCTGATCCTCACTATGTCCGATCACCTGTTCGAGCGCAGGCTTCTGGAGGCCCTCATAGACGAGGGTGAACCCTTAAGCTTAGCTGTGGATAGAAGGCCGAAATATCTGAGGGACATCGCCGAGGCTACCAAGGTCCTCGTATCGGCCGAGGGTTATATAGTCGACATAGGCAAGCATGTATCCCGCTGGAACGCAGTCGACACGGGCTTCTTCATCGTGGACAGGGAGTTCGTAGAGCTGGCTCATAGGCTTTCGAAGAGCGTGCACAGCTTAACCCTATCGGACGTCGTCAGATCCACCCTGAGGGATAAAGTTTTCAAGGCAGTAGATGTGACAGGCTGCTTCTGGATGGACGTGGATATGTCTGAAGACCTTATGCTCGCTGAGGCCGTTCTACCGGGGGGATGAGCCTTGAAAGCTGCGATCTTAGCGGTGGAAGAGCTGAGCAGAGGAGCGCTCGCCAAGCTGTACAGCGTTCCGGTGATCGTTAGAGCTATACATTCCTTAGCAAGGGGAGGGGTCGAAGAGGTTACGATAATCTGCAGCGACGTGGATGAGGTCGAGGATGCCGTGTTTAGGTGGGATATCCCCATAAGGATGAATCTGGTTGGGGCCGTCCGTCTATCTGAGGGGTTGAGCAGGCTTAAGGGCCTGTTCAAAGAGCGATTCATCCTATCTTTAGGATGCTACGTATTTGAGGAGTCGGCTGTCAGACTTTTAGCCGGCAGGAACGGACCTACGGTCTTGGTGGACTCAAAACCGCCCGTCGAACCGAGGTTCAGACTGCCGTCCGGTGAGGGAGGTTTCTCTGGCTTAGCTCTCGTAGATGAAGCCACCGTGGCTGCTCTTGAGGGCTCATCCTCCGTGGACGAGCTTGTCGAGAGACTATATGAGGGTGGGGTCGAGGTCGTAGACCTGGAATCGAGCTCGGTTTACGATGCCGAGCTTAAGAGGTCCTCTAAACCCCTATGCATGGACTTAGCGGACCGGACGAGCTTGGAAAGGTGTAAGGGTATCCTCCTCGGCCGTATCGGGAAGGGCAAGCACTTCACGTCCAAGATGAACCATCCGGTCGAGAACGCTATAACCAAGCTCATAGCGGATACCCCGATCACGCCCAACCACGTAACGATCCTGACGAACGTCCTAGCATATATATGCTCGGCCCTGTTTCTGACGGGCCACTTCAGAATGGGCTCTATATTAGCCTATCTGACAGGTGTGCTGGACGGGGTCGACGGCAAGTTAGCCAGGGTCAGGGGTATTCTGACAAAGCTCGGCCATATGGAGCACAGTTTCGATATGCTCTTCGAGCAGGTTTGGTATGCAGCGTTCGGGCTTTCGCTTATCGCACATGGATATGGAGGATGGAGGGAGCTGGTACTGCTTATGGCCTTCCTCGTGTCGGACAGCTTTACAAGGCATGTGTACATGCAGTTCAGGGCTGTGACAGGGATAGCCCTGACGGATTACAGCCGTTTCGACAGGGTTTTCGCCAGGATAGACGGCAGGAGGAATATGTATGTGCTTTACATGATAGGTCTAAGCCTCCTAAACCATCCTCAGCTTGCTTTACCGTTCATGCTATCTCACTCCTTGGCCACAACGGCCGTGTACGCCGTCAGAGCCTGCATACACCTTAGGAGGCTTGACAGGAGCCCATTCCGCTGAAACTGGCAAGCTCGATCCTCTGTGAGTTCCCGAGGCTTCCTGACGGACTACCTCGGGTCCAGCGCTGCCTTACCCGTCCTTCTGCTCGTCAGTATTCGTACCTATGTAGCCCTGCGTTGAGCACCAACCCCACCAACGCCATGTGGGTCAGCATGGAAGAACCACCGTAGCTCAAGAACGGCAGCGGGAGGCCCGTAACGGGCATGATTCCCAGGGCCATCCCGATGTTCACCGTCGCTTGGAAGGCCCACAGCGAAGCAGCTCCCACGATGCAGAAGCTCAAGAACCTGCTCCTCACGCTCCCGGCCAGGTTCATGCTCCTCCATATGAGCATCCCGAAGAGCGCAAGGACGAGGCTCATCCCAAAAAGTCCCAACTCCTCCCCCACTACGGCCGATATGAAGTCCGTATGTCGGGCCGGGACGAAGGCGAGCCCCGTCTGGGTTCCCTTCATGAACCCCTTCCCCCAGAACCCTCCGGAACCTATCGCCACCTTGGACTGCAGGACCTGGTAACCTGCTCCCATGGGATCTGAGCCAGGGTTGAGGAAGGCGATTATCCTCCTCCTTTGATAATCGTACAGCCTCTCCCAGAGCGAAGGTACAGCAGTTGCGATCCCTATATGCAAGGCGGTCCATAGGATGAGATGGAAGAACCTGGGCCTGTACAGCAGGAGGACGACGGTCAGGACCACGACGAACGCTCCCCAGGGCAGGGCGTTCCCGGTGAGGACCCATATGAGGACACATAAGCCATTGATAACTGGCGACATAAGCAGGAAAAGGTGCACCGGCAACATCCCGGCCCACCAAAGCATGGCAACGGGGAGGAAAGCTATCGAGAGGGCGGTCCCGAGGTCCGGCTCCAGGAGGACGAGCAAGGAAAACAGGCCCGCCATAGAAACCGGCGGAATTATCCATCTCACCTTCCTGAGGTCCGTCCTCCTGTCCTCCAAGAATCTGGAGAGGGCCAAAATGAGGGAGAATTTGGCAGGTTCGGACGGCTGTACGTGGAAGCTCCCCAAGGAGAACCATCTAACCGCCCCCCTTACGGGCGTCCCCAGGGCCAAAAGGGCGATGAGGGATATGAGGGATGCAAGATAAAGTGGACATGCCAAGGAATAGAGCACCTTCGGAGGTATCAGGGAGACCGAGACCATGACCCCGAGCCCGAGGCATATGAAAAGGATATGTTGGGGGAGGGTGTGCCTTAAGGCCTCCACTCCCCTCGTGGCACTGTATACGCCCAAAGTCCCCAAGACGAGCAGCGAAAGGACGGGAAGGAGTATTCCCCACCCGGTTTCCCTCACCGAGCACCTCCTGCCATCATCTCGGAGAAATAGGCAGAAAGCACCTTGCCGGCTATCGGGGCGGCCACAGCACCCCCACATCCTGCACGTTCTACGACCACAGCCAAGGCTATGGTCGGGTCCTCGTAGGGGGCGAAGGCGACGAACCACGCATGATGCTCCCCATGGGGATTCTGGGCGGTTCCGGTCTTTCCCGCCACCTTCACCCCGGGGACCCTCGCTGCCCTGGCGGTGCCCTCCTCCCCCTCCACCGCCTCCAACATCCCCTTCCTCACGACGGAAAGGACATCCGGAGGGATGGGGACTTCCTCGACCTCGGGCTCCACGGAGAAGCTCCTCCCGTCCGGCTCCTCCACCCTGAGGAGCACATGTGGCCTGACAAGGCGACCTGTGGCTATGGCCCCGACGTAACGTGCCATCTGTATGGGGGTCACCAATATCTCCCCCTGTCCTATGGCCAAGTTCAGCATGATCCCTTGGGCCCATTCCTTTCCATAATACTCCCTCGAAGGGATCAATCCCTCCTCCTCCCCCGGAAGGTCCACCCCGGTAGGTCTTCCGAGGCCCAGGGCCTCGGCGTACTCAGCCCATATGTCCACATCCATGTGCTCGGCCATCTGATAGAAATATACATCGCAGGACTGCGCTATGGCCCCTATTACGTCCAATCTTCCATGTTTTCCCCAACATCTGAAGACCCTATCCCCGAACCTGAGCGATCCACAGCAAGGAACAAAGTCCTCGTCATCTATCCCTGAGACCAGCCCGACGATGGCGGTGAGGGGCTTCAGGGAGGAGCCTGGGGGGTAGGAGCTCTGGACCGCCCTGTTGAGAAGGGGATAGGTCGTGTCAGATCTTATCCTTTCCCAGAGGTCCTCGGACAACACTCCACTGAGGAGCTCGGGGCTGAAGCTCGGCCTGCTCACCATGGCCAATATCTCCCCGTTCCTCGGGTCAAGGGCTACCAATGCTCCCGTTCTCCCGTCCCCGAACGCCTCCTCCGCAACTTCCTGAAGCCTCAGGTCCAAAGTAAGATAAAGCTTAGCTCCAGGGGCTGGGTCACGGCGGGATAGCTCCCTCACCTCCCTTCCGAAGGCGTCGACCTCGACGTACCTGGCCCCTGGCCTCCCGTGGAGGAGTCGTTCGTAATAAAGTTCCACCCCGCTCCTCCCCACGAGCTCCCCGTAGAGGTAACCCTCCCTTGCGAGCCTCGCGAACTCCCTGCGGGTGGGCTCCCCGACGTAGCCCAGGACGTGCGCCGCCAGGTCCCCGAAGGGATAGGAGCGCCTCGGCTCTATCTGATATATCACCCCTGGAAGCTCGTACCTCCTCTCCTCTATGGAGGCCAACATAGGAAACGGAAGGTCCCGCTTCACCTTGACGGGTTGGCGGGGCCACCTCCTCTGGGCCGAGGCCCTCCTTTTTATCTCCTCCGCGCTTATACCTGTAAGCTCGCTCAGAAGGGCTAAGGTGGAGTCCAGCCAGGGGGAGGGTAAGACCGCCACCGTGTAAGACGGCCTGTTCTCCACGAGCACATCGCCGTTCCTGTCCAATATCGGCCCCCTTAGGGCCTCTATCGGCTCTACCCTGACCCTGTTCTCCTCCGAAAGCCTCCTGTAGTAGTCCCCGTGCACTATCTGGAGGGAGAAGGTGCGGAGCCAGAGCAGTACGAACGCCCCCAACATCCCCCCCACAAGGACTTTCCTCCTTATCCTATCTTCAGGCATATATGAGCCTCCTTCCGAGGGCCAGGGACCTTGCGGCCGATATTCCCACGCCTACAGCGGCGGTATAGAGGGCCGTGGGCAATGCCTCGACCACCATCCGAGAGAGCCAACCGAGCATGTTCCCCTTTTCCAGGAAGAAGATGTATATCCCATCGTGCAGGAGGACCGCAGCTACGCAGGCTCCAGCCTGCACGAGGAGGTACTCCGTCCCCACCCTTCCTCTCCCCCTCCCTCCTACGAATCCGACGATCGAGAGGGAGAAGGCGTTCAGACCGAAGAGGTCGGGGGAGTAGATGTCGAGGAAGAATCCTCCGAGGAAGCCCAGAGATGTGCCCCACACCTCCCCCCTCGAGAGCGCCCCACAGAGGACGGAGAGCACCACGAAGTCCGGAACGACCCATCCTATCCTCAGCTTCGGTCCGAAGGTGGACTGCAGAAGGAGGGCGCAGACCATCAAAAGGAGGTCCCTCAGGTACCCCATCCCAGCTCCTCAAAAAGCTTCCTCATGTCCTCGGGAGGCTCGGCCCTGAATTCCATATATCCCCCGGTCACAGGATGCACAAACCCCAGCACCTCCGAGTGCAGGGCCTGGCGTGGCACGATGTCGAGAAGCTCCTCGGCCCTCCTCCTTTCCCTGGGAGGTAACCCTCCGAGCCTCTTGGTCCTCCCTCCATATTTCGGGTCCCCGAAGACCGGATGGCCCAGATGGCTCATGTGCACCCTTATCTGATGGGTCCTCCCCGTCTTGGGATAGACGGCCAGCAGGCTCAGGAACCCGGACTCCTCCAGGACCTCGTACTCCGTCCTTGCTGGTCTCCCCCCCTCTACCACCGCCATCCTCTTCCTGTCCCTCGGATGCCTGCCGATGGGAGCGTCCACATAGCCTCTGCGCTGCGGAAGCCTTCCCCAAACCACGGCCAGGTACCTCTTGAACACCTTCCCTTCCTTCCAACCTTCCGAGAGCATCCTGTGGGTCTGCTCGGTCTTCGCCACGACCATAACTCCCGATGTGTCCTTGTCCAACCTGTGCACAACCCCCGGCCTCGTCGGCTCTCCGACCTCGGATATGTTCGCACAGTGGGCGAGGAGCGCGTGCACCAAGGTCCCCTCCTTCCTTCCCGCTCCGGGATGCACGGGAATGCCGGGGGACTTGTTCAACACGATGATGTACTGGTCCTCAAACAAAATATCCAGAGGTAGCTCCTCTGGATACGGAAGCAAGGGCTCAGGCTCGGGGGGGAGGACCCTTATACGCATCCCCGGCACGAGCTGTAGGCCGGGCTTCGCCTTCCTTCCCTCCACTTCCACGCAGCCTTTAAGTATCCACCTGCGAGCAGCGGACCTCGAACCTGCGATACCGGCCAGATATACGTCCAACCGCACCCCGAGACCATCCTCACCTACCTCAACCTCTATCCTTTCCTCCGACATATCCCCATACCAACAGGACGATACCACCGGTGACGGCGAGATCGGCCAAGTTGAACACCGGCCACCTATGCGTCCCTATCCCTACGTCCAAGAAATCCACGACCTCACCCATCCTCAGCCTGTCCAGGATGTTCCCCAAGGCGCCTCCCAGGACGAGGGCCAGGGCGTGCCGTTGGAGCCCGGAGCCGGAGCGCAACAGGACCCATACCACCACCCCAAGGGCGAGCGAGGAGAAGAGGAAATGTAGCTTCGGTGGGCCCACTGCTATCCCAAAGGCAGCATAGGGATTATGCACATAGGTCAGCCGAAGGAAGGAATCCAACACTTCCACGGAATCTCCCGGCGACATAAAGGCCGAAACCACGAGCTTGGATACCTGGTCCAGGGCCAGGACGCAGAGGGCTATCCAGATTTCCTTGCGAATCTCTACCTCCTCCTGCTCCCTTCCTCTTCCTCCATCTTGCACTTTATGCATAATGTGGCGTGCGGGACCGCCTCCAGCCTTTCTTTGCTTATCCTACCCCCGCACTTGCGACATATTCCGAAGGTGCCGTTACGGATCCTCTCCAAGGCCTCGTTGAGGTGGTAGAGGTACCTCCCCTCCTTGGTTGCTATCTGCACCGTCTTTTCTTGTTCCAAAGTGTCCGTCCCCTGGTCGGGAACATCCGCTATGTCCCCGGTCTGGTCCCGCACGGAGGAGAAGAGGGTATGTTCCTCAAAATGCCTGAGGTTCCGAAGTATCTCCTCCCTCCTCTTCAGTATGAGCTGTTCGAAGTACTTAAGCTCCTCCTCGCTCCACATAACCTTACCTCCCTAACTATGGCTCCCGGACGCCCGGGATATGCCCAGTTGGACCTCCAGCCCCTCTATGCTCTCGGCGGAGCACGCCTCCCCTTCGGGCTCCCCCTCCCTCATCTCCAGACATAAGGTCTCCGCCATCACGTAATCCCCGAACCTCCTCAAGGCCCTCTTGAGCCTCTCCGGCGCCCTGTATGAGAGCACTATCCTGTCCGTGACGTTAAAGCCCGCCTTCTTCCTGAGGTTCTGGATCCTACGTACAAGTTCCCTGGCCAGCCCCTCGTCCTTAAGCTCCTCGGTTATCCGGGTGTCCAAGGCAACTACGTACCCATCCTCCTCTAAGACCTTCAAGCCCTCCTTGGCCTCCATCTCGACCAAGACCTCCTCGGGGAGGAGCTCGACCCTACGTCCGTCGAGGTCCAAGGGGACCTTCCTACCCTCGGCCACCCTCGTCGCCACTTCCTCAGGGTCCAGGAGTTCCAAGGCCCTGCGGACCTTCGGGAGATCACCTCCGTACTTGGGGCCTAGGAGGGGGAGGTTCGGCTTCACCGAACATTTCCTCACCTCGGAAGGGTGCTCCAAGAAGGAGATCTCCTTTACGTTTAACTCCTCCAAAATTTGATCCTTGAAGGTCTCCACCGCCTCCTTCTCCTTCTCGTCCACGAACACCCATATGCGGGAGAGAGGTTGCCTGACCTTAACCCCAGCTTCCTTCCTTGCGGCCCTCCCCATCCTGACGAGCCTCATGACGAGGTCCATATCCTGAAGTAGCTTGTGGTCCACCAGGCTTTCGTCGGGTTCCGGATAATCGCAATGGTGCACGCTCTCGGGAGCAGATGGGTCCACGCTCCTTACGAGGTTCTGGTAGATCTCCTCGGAGAGGAAAGGAAGCACAGGGGCTATCACCTTGGCCAAGGTGACCAGGGCCTCGTGGAGGGTCTTATATGCGGCCCTCTTGTCCGTATCGTCCTCCCCCTTCCAGAACCTCCTCCTGCTCCTCCTTATGTACCAGTTCGAAAGGTCGTCCAGGAAGTCTTCAACAGCCCTCGTGAGGGCCATGACGTTATATTGCTCCAAGGCCTCCCTGGATGTTCCCACCAAAAGCTGGAGCTTGGCTATGAGCCACCTGTCGAGGAGGGAGCGGTTCTGGAGGGGAAGTTCGTAGGAGAGGGGGTTTATCTTATCGACGTTCGCATAGGTCACGAAGAACCCGTACGAATTCCAAAGGGTCAGAAGCTTCCTCTTGACCTCCTCCCCGACCGTATAGCCGAAGTTGAGGTTGACGAATGGGTTCTGCCTCGCAAATATCCACCTCATGACCTCCACGCCCATCCTCTCGGCGGCCTCGTCGAACCATATGGCGTTGCCCTTGCTCTTGTGCATCTCCTCGCCCTTCTCGTCCCTGACGAGAGCATGCCCGAGGATGAGCTTTGTGGGGGGCCTGTTCTCCAGGACGGTGCTCATGGCCAATATCGCATAGAACCAGTTCCTGAACTGGCCAGGGAAGCATTCAGTTATGAAGTCGGCGGGGAACCACTTCTCCCAGTACGACCTGTCCTCAAGGTACCTTAGGGTCGAGAAGGGAACTATCCCGGCGTCCAGCCAGGGGTTCCCGACATCCGGTATCCTGGGGACCAGGGAGCCGCACTCAGGGCACCTTATCTTCACGAAGTCGACCCAGGGCCTGTGGGGGGAATGTCCCTGGAACTTCTCCCATCCCTCCACCGCCCTCTCTTTAAGTTCCTCCTTTCCACCTATCACCTGAAAGCTCCCGCATTGGGGGCATTCGTATATGGGGAGGGCCAGGCCCCAATATCTCTTCTTGGATATCATCCAATCTCCCATGTTCCTGAGCCAGTCGAGCTCCCTGTCCAACCCGAACTCCGGAAGCCACCTTATCTGCTTTGCAACCTCCATTATGCGCCACCTGAGTTCGTCCATGGAGATGAACCACTCGTCCACGAGCCTGAAGAGAAGTTCGGTCCCGCACCTCCAACATACGGGGTACCTATGTGCGTACATCTCGGTGGAGTAGAGCAGACCCTTCTCCTTGAGGTCCCGGACGATCTCCTCCGAGACCTCGGAGGCCTCCCTCCCTGCAAGCGGGCCGAAGCCTTCCGAGAAGACTCCGAGGTCATCTATGGGCGCTATCACGGCCAGGCCGAAGTCCTTGCTCAAGGCGAAGTCCTCCTTACCGCATCCGGGGGCTATGTGGACTATGCCCGTGCCCTCGGCCTCGCTCACCTCCCTCCAGGGGATCACCCTATGCTCCACGCCCCTTTGGACCTCAAGCTCGTCGTAAGGCCCCCTGTACCTGAGGCCTAAGAGCTTTTCGCCCCTGAGCTTACCTAAGACCTCGTAATCGCCCCTGAGCACTTCCTTCCTCGCCTCGGCGAGGTAATAGACCTCGCCGTTCTGGCGGACCCTTATGTAGGTGAGCTCGGGGTGCACCGCCGCTGCCACGTTCGACGTCAGGGTCCAGGGGGTCGTCGTCCATACCAGGAGGCTCTCCCCCGGACGGTCCAGGAGGGGGAACTTCAGGTATATGCTCAGATGCTCGATCTCCCTGTACCCTTCGGTGGCTATCTCCATGTCGGATATCCCAGTGCCGCACCTCGGACACCAGGGCATGACGTCGTGCCCCTTGTATATGTATCCCATCTCATGGCACTTCTTGAGGAAATACCATATGGTGTAATTGTTCTCGTCCGACATCGTGTAGTAGGAGTTCTCCCAATCCATCCAGTATCCGAGCCTTATGGACTGCTGGGTCTGAACCTTGGAGAACCTCAGCACCCTCTCCTTGCACTTCTCCACGAACCTCTCTATCCCATATCTTTCTATATCCCTTTTGGACTTGAAGCCGAGCTCCTTTTCGACCTCGACTTCGACCCAAAGTCCCTGACAGTCGAACCCGTTCTGGTAACGAAGCTCGTGGCCGGTCATGGCCCGGAACCTCTGATATATGTCCTTGTAGGTCCTCCCCCATGCGTGATGAACGCCCATAGGGTTGTTCGCTGTTATAGGGCCGTCCAAGAAGGAGAACTTAGGCTTGCCCCTGTTCTTCTCCACGAGCTTCTTGAAAGCTTGGGTCTGGTCCCAGAACTTCAGAATCTTATGCTCAAGCTTCGGAAGATCCAAAGTGCTGGACACGGGTTTGAACATATCTTCCTCCTCCGAGGTAAAACTAAAATTTAAAACATCTCGCACCCAAAGTCAAACACTTCGGCCGACCTCGGACGAGAATCAGAGCCCGAGCTTTCCAGCCGCCTCCTTAAGGGCTTCTAAGGTGTTGGCTATGTGCTCCTCCAACGGCACCCCGAGTTCCTCCGCACCCCTACGGATGGCGTCCCTGTCCACCTTCCTTGCGAAGGACTTGTCCTTCATCTTCCTCAGCACGCTTTCTACCCTCACCTCTTCTATCTTCTTATGGGGCATAACCAGGGCACAGGCGACTAAAAAGCCCACGAGCTCATCGCATGCATAAAGCGCCTTGGCCATGAGGGTGTCCCTGGGCACCCCGGACCAATCGGCATGTGCCTCGACCGCCTGCACCACCTCCTCGGGGTACCCAAGCCTCCTCAGCTCCTCCGCACCCCTGGAGGGATGGTCCGGTGGATTCGGGTACCTCTCGTAGTCCATGTCGTGGAGCAGCCCGGTTATACCCCAGAGCTCCTCGTCCTCCCCGAACTTCCTTGCGTAGTACCTCATGGCTGCCTCGACCGCCAGGGCGTGCTTGCGGAGCCCCGGGGACTTCGTCCAGCTGCAGAGCAGTTCCCAAGCTTCTCCTCTCGTCATCTCACCCTCTCCCATATGGGTTCGGTCCTCTCCTTGGCCTCGGGTCCCAACACCACGGGCGTTATCCCGGATATCTCGCAGAGATACACTAGGCTCCTCACATGGTCCCCTGCGACACCTAAGACGTGGTTGCAGGGGAAGAGGTCCACGAACTCCTGGAAGGAGCAGGGGAGCTTTGCGTGGACGTGGGGCCATGTCGGGTCGGTCATGGAGTTTATCCTCCTCCTCTCCTCCGGAGGAAGCTCCACAACCTCCCCCTTGACTATCACCATGTAAGGTTTATCGTCCCAGAGCCCGAGCCTTGCGAACGTCATCTCCCCGGGTGCTGCGTCGAACTCCACCGACGCCCCCCCGGCCTTGAAGTAAAGCTCTAAGGCGGGGTGGAGGGTGACCTTTGCGAAGTTCTCCTTGGGATCGTCGCTCCTTGAGGCGTACCAGGATGCGTGGTTTCCGCTGTTGCACCAGTCCCAGAGGTCGAGGTCGGGATGGTACAGCCTCACGTCCATGAAGAGCACGGGAAGCCCTCCCGAGATGTACTTCAACATCTGCATGGTTATGGCCGCATACGAATCGGCCTCGGTGGCGCAGACCGTCGGCTCCTTGGGGCCGTTCCAGTCGTAGGGGTCGTTCATGAGCATCTCGGCCACATCCCCTAAGCACACGTGTTCCGTAAGCTCCCTCTGGCCCTTGAGCCCGCAGAAGTCGAAGCCCTTTTCCTCATTCACAAGCCTCATCGCGAGGTATAGCCTTATCTGTTGCTTGAGGGTCTCGGGGGTGAGCATCTTCCCGTCGTAGAGGATCCTCTCCCCGAGCATCTCCTGGAACCACCTGAACCCCTTCTCGACCTCGCCCTCGTCCACCTCGTCCTCCATGACCTTCACAAGCCAAAGCTGGTCCACCTGCCTCGCCGTGGTCCCTATGTACTTGAGGGTGGGGACCAAGTGGAAGTACCCGGTCTCCATACCCATGGAGTGTCCACCGTAAAGGCCGTAGACCTCGTTCCTCATCGTGGTGAGGGCCTGGGAGGCTCTCAGCCAGTCCACCACCTTCCTCCTCGTCTCCGGATCGTCTATCTCCCCTATTATCCTGTGGGTTCGGAACCCCGCCTGGCGAAGTGCCCCGTCGGTGGCCAGAAGTCCCACGTTTCCAGGGAACTTCCCGTTGTTGTTCGAGAGGCTCAGCACGGGCACGTCCTTTCCGAGGCTGTTGAGGAAGGGCCAGGCGAGGAAGGGGAAGTTCCAGACGTTGTACAGCATAACGACCTGCTTCACCCCTGCCCTGGCAAGTTCACATCCTACCTTCTGGGCGGTGCGCACGGAAGTTATTATCTGCGAGCCTACGACTATCTCGGGGGCAGAACCGTCCCTGTTCTTAAGCTCCCTCCCGAGGACCTCGGCCCACTGCCTCACGACCCTCTCGTTCTCAGGGTTGTTGCGGCTCCATACATGCTCCCTCTCGTCGTTGAGCATCGCTATACCTATGGGGGTGGAACGCATGGGGCACCTCCCTTAGATTTCAAGAAGCTCCGCCTTCATCCCGTCCAGGTCGAGGACGACGACCGTGGACCTTCCGTGGAGCCATCCCCCCGCCTCCCCTGGGTTGACCACGAGCGGCCTCCCCTCCCTTACCTCCGGCTCGTGGGTGTGGCCGTACACTACGAGGTCGTATTCCCGCCTCAGGAACTCCTCCAGCCCCTTGGGCTCATGCATGAGCGCTATCCTCCTGCCTTCGTAAGTGAAGGAATGAGGCCCCCGATGTATCTCCCCTACTTTCCTGAAGGCCCTTTTAAGCCCCTCTACCTCTCCGTCGTTGTTGCCGAAGACCCCTACAAGGGGACACCTTAGGGCCTCGAAGTCCTTAGCCACGAATGGGGCTATGAAGTCCCCTGCGTGGAGGACCAACTTAACTTCCCTTTTGTTGAAGAGTTCCACCGCCTTCCTGATCAGGGGCCTGTTGTCGTGGGTGTCCGAGATTATCCCGACCAGGCTCATGTCTCCTCCTCGGTCTGAGGTCCTCAAAGATACAGCCGGGACTGAAGTGCTGTGACTACGAGTACCATCCCACCTCCTCTAAGGCCTTCAGGGCAGCCCTGTAATTTTCGGCCCTGGTGCCGGCCATGAGGCTGTGGGAGGCTCCGAGGATGAAGCCACCTCCCTCCTTGCATCCAAGTATCACCTCTCTGACCTCGGCCTTTACCTGTTCGGGCGTCCCTCGCACGAGCAGGTCTATGTTTATGCCGCCCCATAGGCAGAGCCTATCTCCGAAGTCCCTCTTTAGGCCCACTATGTCCTCCTCGGGCTGTATGGACTGGTAACAGTCCACCCCCGCCTCCACGAACATGTCCAAAAGAGGCCTGTTCTTGCCGCATGAGTGGAATATCACGGGCGCTCCGTGGCGCTTGATATGTCCGCACAGCACCTTCATTCCGGGAAGTATAGCCCTCCGGAAGGTCTCGGGGGACATCATGGGCCCGGTGCTGCTGCCGTAGTCCGCCTCTAAGAGGACGGTGTCCACCCCCCTTGCGAAGAGGGCATCTATGGTCCTTCGGGCCTCCTCCGCTCCCCTTATTCTTTCCTCCCTCACCCCTTCCGGGTCCTCGGCCAGGCGCATCATCCACTCCTCCATCCCGAACGGGTTGGGGTAGGGGGGACGGACCCTGCGACCGAGCCTGGAGATCACAAAGTGCGTATCCCCGAGTTCCCTGACCACATGGTCTATAAGCTCGAACTCGGAAGGGTCGGGCTCCTGGGGGGGCTCCCACAGGTTCTCGGGAGGCTTCTGTGGTTCCAACGCTTTGGGGGCCATCATTACAAGGTCCTCGGTCAGAGGGCTGTAACGGTATACGTTCCCCTCCCAGTCCCTCCAGGTCTCTTCGTCCAACTGCTGGAGGGGTTCGGGTCGGAACCCCTTGGGGGGTACCATCGAGACCGTCACCCCGTCCAAGCCCATAGCCAAGGTGAACTCCACGACATCCCTCTTTTGGCTCTCCACGACCTCGTCCCTCCTCCCCTCCCAGTAGGCCTTTACCTCCTTGAAGTGCCCCCTCCAGAAAGACGGCCTTCCGAGGACCTGCTCTACGATCCCGTGCTCGAAGATGTACTCCATAACAGGGACCCTGTCCGGCTCCTCGTGGCCTAATGCCTTCAACACCCTCTCCTTTCCCGTCATGCTCCACCTCCCTCGGCCGAGAACGGGATTATATGCCTCCCGAGATGTGCCTCGAGCATACCGTAGTACACTTCCTCACCATCCTCGAGCACCTCCTTCAACCTTTCCCCGAACCTTTCCAATACCGAGCCGTATGTGACGTGCAGGATCTGCCTGCCGTGGAAGTCGTCCAGGAGGCCCTTGAGGGCTTCGTAACTTGCCGTCTTGGGGTCCGGGACCCGTGAGGGGTCGGCTGTTACATGGTAGTTCGCCCTGTCCTGAGGATAGTGCTCTAAGGCCAGGGCTACTATATCCCTGAAGAGCTCGGGAGAAAGCTCGAAGACCGCCCTCAGCGCCTCCAGGTAGCTCGTGCCGGCGGTCTTGAGGTGGACGAGCCCCTCGGATTCCTCCGCAGCTACAGGGTAGATCGAAAACTTGTCGGAACCGGAATGTATGCTGAGCTTGTACGGTCCGAACTTTCTGGCTACGGCCATATGTCTGCGGAACTGTTCCCTGAACTCGTCCAGGTCCCCGATGTAGTCCACCCCCTTTTGAAACTCCCCCACGAACCTCGGGGCAAGGCTCGTCCATCGGACCTCGAGCCTTGTAAGCTCGGATGCCACGAAGATGTGCTCCTCGGGGGTCGTTGGGGAGGAAGTCTCGTCCACGGAGATCTCAAGCTCGTACTCCTCCACCTTATCAGATAGGTGGCGGTACATCTCGACCGTGTGCGCTATCGCCCTCCCGTACTTCACCGCAGCCCTGAGGAAGGTCTCCTCGGAAAGGACCCACACGAAGGGTCCCGCCTGGAAGGATCGTCCACAGTACATCCTGCGCATATCCTCGGGCCGAGATTCGAGCCTGTCCCACGGTAGGGCCTCGTACTTCGTAACCAAAGTTCCAACATCGCAAGATCCGGCGGAGTCGTCCACGTACTCGCTCGGGTCCAGGGTGTACATGACGAAGCCTGCACGCACGCAGGAATCTATGTCCTTTAGGGTCTTCAGATGGTCGGCGTCGGCCCCGAACCCCTCGGTCCAGCCCTCCTGAAGGGCTCCCCAGGTGGCGTCGTCCAGGACCTGCTCCGGGGTCCTTCCCGTCCTGGACATCTCCCTGACCGACTGCTGGGCGAGGACCGGAAAGACCCCCGTGCCCCTGACGGCCCGGATGTGTCCCGGGGTGGCGAGCCCGAGCCTGTCCCCTAAGCCGACGGAAGTTCTGAGCCCCACGAGCTTCGGACCGAGTTCCGGAAGGGCCTTCCTCAAGGCCACGGCGTTGGCGTGGCTGAGGGGACAGAGCTTGAGGAACCCATCCTTCTGCCGCAAGGTCTCCCCCTGGAAGGAGGCGAGCGTCCCCTCAGAACGGGACCGGACCACCAAGAGCTTCTCCTTCCCTTTCCTGGCCAGGAGGAAGACGGCGTCCTTCCCTTCAACTTCGGAGGAAGGGTAGGCCGCTATATCTCCTAAAATCTTCCACGGGAGGTCCCTTGCGTCGTCCTTGAGGGCCTCGACGCCCCTCATCCCCGACACCCTCTGCACCACTCGGCGACCATCCTCACCCTTTCGATGGCCTCCTCTTCCCCTCCCTCCGGAAGTTCGTCCGAGATGCCCAAAACCAGCCTCGGATGGAAGAGGGCGACGATCCTCTCCACCATCTCCATCAATTCCTCCCTCGTGTAGGGCGGCACGAAGAGGATCGCTGGAATCCCGTCCAGGAGGACCTTGTCGCCGATGTGCTCCTTTATCTCCTCCAGCGAGACGTCCCCCTGAGGTAGCGGCGTCAGCGCCTCGTAGCCGTCGAAGGGCATGTCCTTGAGGTAGGGAAGGAGCGAGCGGAAGTAGCCGTCAATGTGGACGTGCGTGAACATCCCCGCCCTTCGCAACTGGTTCGACCGCTTCTCGTAAAAGGGAAGGATGTATTGCCCGAAAATTCTTGGGGAGAGGAGTTGGTCGTGGATGTTCTCCCCGAAGTTGACGATCCTCACCTTGCCGTAAGAGATGATCTCCTCGTAGAGCCCGTCGTAGGAGTCGTCGATCGCCCTCATCGTGTCCTCGACCTCCCCCGGGCAGTCGGCGAGGGCGTAGATTAAATCCTCCAGCCTCATCCATATCTGTGCAAGCGCTTGATAGGGGCTTTTCGGCACCCAGAACTGGGGCTCCCCCCTTTCTCCTATGAACTCGGAGCCCTTCTCGAAGTTCTCCGCTGAAAACCTGTAGGTGGTGTTCTCGTAGAGCCAACGCAATTTTCTCAGGTCATCCTGCTCCTTGACGGGAAACTCTACCTTGCGCCAGGTTCTGTCAACGGTGAACTTGTACCTTTCGACCAACTCCCCGTGCGGGGTTTCGTAAACCCGGACGATCTCATCGTCCTCCCTCCTGTCGTGCACCTTGACCTTGGGCGAGAACTCCCAGACCACCGGGTCGGGCATCCCCGTGTAGTAGTGTACGTATCGCATCGAGACCCCGAGGTCGTCGAAGAGGTCGAGGAGCGACATATCCCGATACCTTTCGGGAAGCCTCCCGAACTCCTTGTGCCACGCATACCAGGGCTCGATCCGAGGCTGGAAG
>Ga0164318_10001435_pt1 | contig 21230 bp, 20 predicted proteins | sample GuaBasSedimGuay9_FD_113734 | JGI IMG/M metagenome (GOLD analysis project Ga0164318, IMG submission 113734) | Subseafloor sediment microbial communities from Guaymas Basin, Gulf of California, Mexico - Guay9, Core 4571-4, 0-3 cm | ecosystem: Environmental > Aquatic > Marine > Hydrothermal vents... | reverse complement strand
GGCGGAAAAACGCCCATGATCGCTGGATAGTCAGAGGCAACCGTCCTCCAGGTCCTTGGGTCGCGTTCATCGGAATGGGAGCCGATGGGAACCAGGTGACCGGGAATGACGTTTCCCCCCGGAACCCCGATGCGTCCGCAGACGGCCAGGAGGATAATCTGGAGGCAGGATGTGGCCGTGCTGTGACGGTTCATGAGTATGCCAAGGTCTGGGTGCATACTTGATTTCCGCGTGGCTAACAGGTGGCACACATGCCTCACCTGGTCGAAATCAAGCCCGCATACTTTGACGGCGGCCTCGGCGTCAAAGGAATCAAAGAGAGGTCGCATCTTCTCAAAGCCCGTGACATGACGATCGATATAGTCGGTGTCGTTCCAGCCCTCACCAAGGATAATGGCGATCATGGCACGGGTCAGGAGTGCATCCGTTCCCGGCCGGATGGCAAGGTGGATGTCGGCGATCCTGGCGGTCTCCGAGAGCCTGGGGTCGATGACCACGAGCGTCTTGTCAGGATCTTTGGAAAAGCGGGTCAGGAACCTGCGGGCCTGGGGCATTTGATGGCTCATCATCCCGTTCCAGCCAACCGCAAGGAGGACATCGGTGTTGTGGTGGTCGGGAATACCGAACAGGTACTGACGCCCAGTGGCCCGGCCCCAGGCCCAGAATTCGCCGGTGAGTTCCTGGCCGAGGGCATTGTAGTGATAAAATGAGCCCATGGCGCGGAGCAGGCGGACCCCGAAGGCGGCCTCGAAATGGCAACCCTGTCCCCCGCCTCCCATGTAGGCAAGACATCGTGGGCCATGGGCATCAACGAGGGCCCGAAGTTTCCCGGCAATTTCATTGACCGCCTGATCCCATGAGATGCGTTCAAAACCGTCGGCCGTGCGTTTCAAGGGAGAGGAGAGGCGATCACTATGGTGCTGGTGATGGGCGATATTGAGGCCCTTGCGGCACGCATATCCTTCGCTGCGGGGATTGGATTTGTCGGGCCTGACCTTGGTGATCCGATTCTCCTTGACCAGCACTTCGAGCCCGCAGTTTTGGGCACAGAGCACACAGGATGTTTTTTGCCACTGATCCATGACTGATGCCCTCCTCCCTTTTGGGTCAAGCTGACGTGTATCACCCACCCTAACGGAGTTGACCTTGGTTGTCAATTTGTGTACGATCCATGGACCTGAAGCTCGGAAGATTGACAGGAGCATGGAAAAGAAGGGAATGCATCCCGTGCAAATATTGACTCATGCTGGCGCAGGTTTCATTATTACCCGGAAAATACTTCGATTGCCCGGTTATGTGCGGAACATAGGAGGAGGGAGCCCTTGAAGAAGGTTATTATTCTGGCAGTTTTTCTGATCCTGTTCGTGGGGGTGGCTGCACTGGTTTTTTATGGCCAGTGGCGACAGAAAACGGCTGAACTCTACTATTCAGGGACGATCGAGGCCACGGACTCGAACCTCGCCTTCCAGGTGAACGGACGCGTTCAGAAGGTACTGGTGGATGACGGCCAGCCGGCGGAGAAAGGAGAGCTCTTGGCTGAACTTGACCGTGCTGAATTCGAATCAAGACGCGCCCGGGCAGAGGCTGAGGTGAGACAGGCAAAGGAAAACCTGGGCAAGCTGAAGACATTGCTGACCCTTTATAATGAGACGCTCCCGGACCAGGTTTCACGGGCCAGGGCAAATGTGTCTGCCCTGAAGGCAAAAGTTCATGAACTGGAAACCGGGCCCAGGGCCCAGGAAGTAGCCCAGGCCAGGCGCACCTTCGAGTCCGCACGACTCACCATGGAAAACGCAAAAAAGGACAAGCTTCGATACGACAAGCTGTACGCCAAGAAGATCGTCTCCGAGAAAGAGCGGGATGGGATGCAGTTGAAATACGAAACAGCCCTGAAGAATTACCAGAAGGCAAAGGAGGCGTTTTCACTGCTCAAGGAGGGCTTTCGCAAGGAGTCGATTGAGGCGGCTCGGGCAAAACTGGCAGAAGGACTGGCGGCCCTCAGGCAGGCAAAGAGCAACCTCCGGAAGATCACCATTGCGGAACAGGATATGAAAGGGGCTGAGGCGCAGCTGGAGGCCGCCAACGCAGCCCTCAGCCTGGCAGACACCCAGTTGAAATACACCCAACTGCGAGCACCTTACAGCGGGATTATCACCAGCCGGGATGTTGAGCCGGGAGAGGTGGTGACTCCTGGAAGGGAAGTGATCTCCATTGCGGATCTCTCAGAAGTGGACTTGAAGGTATTTGTTGGAGAAGAGGAGATCGGCAAGGTGAAACCGGGCCAGGCAGTCAAGGTAAAGACGGACACGTTTCCGGACAAGACCTATGAGGGACGTGTTTCATATATCTCGCCTGAGGCGGAATTTACGCCAAAGATCATCCAGACGCACAAGGAACGGGTAAAGCTCGTGTATCTCGTCAAGGTTACCCTCCCAAACCCTGACCTGGAGTTGAAATCGGGGATGCCGGCCGATGCCTGGTTCGAATAGTCAGCCCCATTTTTCTTCTTCCGGTCCACGGCGATCCTTTCCCTTCATCCAGGTAAAAGAGGTATCTAAGAAATTTGGACGGCTGGAGGCTGTTGCAGGAGTTTCCTTCACTTTGCCGGAAGGAAAGATATACGGGTTCGTGGGATCGGATGGTGCCGGCAAGACGACGCTCTTGCGGATGATTGCGACCATGATCAACCCGACCTCCGGGACGATACACATCGGGGGAATGGATGTCCTGAAAAAACGGGCCCAGGTAAAAGAACTGCTCGGATATATGCCCCAGCGTTTCGGCCTTTACCAGGACCTCACTGTGGCGGAAAACTTAGAATTCTTCATGGATATCTATGGCATCCGCGGTGAAGAAAGAAAAAGGAGGAGAAAGTACTACCTGGGATTTTCAAACCTGCTGCCGTTCCTGGACAGGCGCGCAGCAGATCTCTCCGGCGGCATGCGCCAGAAACTGGGGCTCGCATGCGTCCTGGTACATGAACCGAAGATCCTGATCCTGGATGAACCCACAAACGGGGTGGATCCTGTCTCGCGGCAGGAGTTCTGGGACATGCTCCTGGAAATGAAACGCCAAGGCATGACCATCCTGGTGTCCACCGCCTACCTGGACGAAGGAGAAAAGTGCGACAGGCTCCTCCTCATGCACCAGGCCAAGATCCTGGAAGAGGCGGGCCCTGAGGAAATCAGGGCGAATTTTCCCAGCCTGGAAGAGGCGATGATACACCGGATCCAGGAGGTTGACGAGGTCCTTGCCAATGATGAATTCTAAAACGCAGCAAAACGGCCAGTCAGTGATGGTGAAAGACCTGGTAAAACAATTCGGCACCTTTACGGCGGTCAACCGAATCTCATTTTCTGTGAACAGGGGGGAGATTTTCGGCCTTCTGGGTCCCAATGGTGCGGGGAAGTCCACCACCATCCGCATGCTGTGCGGCATCCTGAGCCCCACATCGGGAACCGGGCATGTGGCCGGGTTTGATATCTTCACTGAACCCGAAGAGATCAAACACGCCATTGGGTACATGTCCCAGAAGTTTTCCCTGTACGAAGATATGACCCCTTTCGAGAACATCAGGTTCTACCTCGGGATTTACAGCGTTCCCAGGCACCTGTGGAAGGAACGGACCCGGTGGGTTCTTGAGACCACGAGGCTGGGAGAAGTGAAAAACCGCCTCACCAGGGATCTTCCTCCTGGATGGCGTCAGCGGCTTGCCCTGGGTTGTGCCATGCTGCATCGTCCTGAGATCCTCTTCCTGGATGAGCCAACCTCTGGGGTGGATCCCATCACCCGGAGAAGATTTTGGGCATTCATCCGGAACCTTGCTGGGGAAGGAATGACGATCTTTGTGACCACCCACTACATGGACGAGGCGGAATATTGTGACCGCATTGTGATGATCAATGAAGGAAAAATAGCTGCTGCGGGCGCCCCTAAAAAGATTGTGCAGGACATGTTCCCCAAAAACCCGAAAGCCGGGCTGAACGATGTTTTCATCAGCCTCATGACACGGAAAATAGAGTGAACCCGGTACGAATACAGGCAATCGCACGCAAGGAATACTTCCACCTGATCAGGGATTTCAGGAGCCTCTATCTCGCTTTTTTCATTCCCCTGCTCCTCATCCTCATGTTCGGGTATGCCCTCAGCCTGGATGTGGACAACATTGAGACCGTGGTGGTGGATTACGACCAGACACCCCTCAGCAGGGACCTTGTCAGGAAACTGGATGCGTCCCCGTATTTCCAGGTCATTACACGCCTCCGGGACAGCAGCGCCATCGGAGGGTATCTTGACAGGAGCAGGGCCAGGATGGGAATGGTTATCCCGGCCGGGTGGGCCAGGGACATGAGATCTGATCGTGAAACACCCGTTCAGTTTATCCTCGACGGCAGCGATCCGAACTATGCCGGTATCTCGCGGGGATATGTGACGGCCTTCATAGAAAAATACAATCAACGTCAACTGCAGGACTTCCTCAACCGGAAAGGTCTGAAGGAGATAAAGGCTCCCGTGGAGGGGGCGATACGGGTCTGGTTCAACGAGAACCTGGAAAGCCGGGTATTTATCGTGCCCGGGATCATCGCCATCATCATTATGATCGTGGGCGCACTTCTCACCTCTCTAGTAATTGCCAAGGAGTATGAGAATGGGACCATGGAAACTATTCGTTCACTGCCGCTTCGGTCTGAAGAATTTCTGGTGGGAAAGGCCATTCCCTATTTTTTTATTGCAATGATGGATGTTTTCATCGCGGTATTTATGGGGCAGATTCTCTTCGGGGTGGTGGTAAAGGCGAGCTTCTGGCTCCTGGTCCTCTCCTCGGGCCTCTATCTCGCCGTTGCCCTCAGCCTCGGTCTGCTTATTTCAACCGCTACCAAGTCACAGCTCGTGGCGAATCAAATGGCCATCCTGATCACCTATCTCCCTTCCCTGCTGCTTTCCAATTTTGTTTTTCCGGTTTCCAATATGCCCAAGGCGCTCCAACTGGTGAGCTATATAATCCCTGCTACCTATTTTATTGATATCCTAAACGGCCTCTACCTCCGGAATGTGGGGATCCACTATCTGTGGTCGCCGTTCCTGGTCTTGATCGGGATGTTCTTTTTCCTCGCCGGCCTGAATGTAGTGCTCTTGAAAAGGGAGGGGTTTTAGATGAACTGGGTGAGAATTCGCGAGCTGGTGCGGAAAGAATTCATTCAGCTTTTCCGGGACAAACGGGTCAGGCCTCTCCTGGTCATTTCCCCCATTGTCCAGCTTATCATTTTCGGGTACGTGGTGAGTACGGATGTCCGGGACGTGACAGTGGCGGTCATGGATCAGTCAAAGACGGTGGAAAGTCGCCAGTTTATCGATTCCATAAACGGGAACAGGACCTTCAGGGTTGTGCAGTACCGGGAGAACCCAGGGCAAATTGAAGATTTGCTCATGCGGCGAAAAGTTGATCTTGTCATCAAGATCCCTCCCCGTTTCAGCCAGACAATCCGGAGCGGGAGGACTGCAGTGGTGCAGGTGCTGGCGGACGGGAGCATGAGCAATATGGCATCCGTGAGGATTGCCTATCTCATGAATGTGATACAGCAGTTCAATGTCCGGTTCCTGCATGAACTCTACCCCCGGAAACTGAGTTACGGTAAAATCGATGCCCGGATCAGGACCTGGTACAATCCGAATCTGGACAGCCGGAACTTCTACGTACCGGGTGTTGTGGCGTTTCTCATAATGCTGCTGACCCTGCTCTTCACCTCCATGGCCGTCATCAGGGAAAAGGAGAGCGGAACCATGGAACAGCTCATCGTGACGCCATTGAAACCCATCGAGTTGATCCTGGGAAAGACCATCCCCTACATCATCGTTGTGGAATCACAGATGGTGATCGTTACCCTGTTCGCTATTTTATGGTTTCATGTACCCATGAAAGGAAGTGCACCTCTGCTGTTTGCCGCAACGTGCCTGTTTCTTCTCAGCACCCTGGGTATCGGACTCTTCATTTCTACTGTTTCCGTTACTCAGCAGCAGGCCATGATGACAACCTTTTTCTTTGCCATGCCCTTTTTCATGCTGAGCGGTTTTGTTTTCCCCATCGGCAATATGCCTGAGGTCATCCAGTGGCTCACCTTGCTGAATCCATTGCGGTATCTTCTTGTTGTTATCCGGGGAATTTTTCTGAAGGGGGTGGGATTTACTATTCTCTGGCCCCAGTTCCTGGGGATGGCCGTTATAGGAGTTGTTGTGCTGGGAGGCGCGGTGAGCCGTTTCAAGAAGCGCCTTGATTAGCCTGCATTTCTCACGGGCAATCTACTGTGGCGGAGGGAAGCCGCCTCGCTACGAAGGTCCGTGAGAAATGCGGGTTAAAATGTGATTGTGGGCAAAGCAATCTCCCGCTTTATCTGGTTTGGAGGAGATCGTTTACTTCGTGCATTTTTTCAGCAAAATCAGCCATTATGAGCTGTAAATCGGTATCGCTGAACTGGAGTTTTTCCATCACCTTGGGGTGAAACCGGTATGCGAGCCCGTCGGACCCCACGCCGATGCCCATGATATGCAAAGCGTGTCGGCAACATAGATCGCGGCCAGCTCCAGATCATCTTCTTTCCAACCGGACCGAAGGTGGTGATTGCGAATGATATCAACCATTCTTCCGCTGAATTTCCATTTTTCCGCTATTATCGCTCCAAGTTCTGCATGGTCAATGCCGATAATGAGGCTTTCAGCATCCTGGAAGGTAATATTGCGATCTCTTACCGCTGTTTCGATTTCATCAACGTAGTTTTCAATATGTTTGCTCAGTACCGCTTTTCCAATATCCTTCAACAGAGAGGCGGTAAATATTAAGTGTTTGTTTCTCAGAGATTTCTTTTCCGCAATATCCCTGGCCATCAGAGCGGAGAGAACGGAATATTTCCACAGCTCTCCTTCTCTGAGATCATATCCTTTTTGGGGCCGTTTAAGATTTTCGCTGCCGAGGTTCATGATGACCATGTCAACCACCTGGTCCATGCCAAGGTAGGCCACAGCCTGGTCAATGGACTCAATCTTTCTCGAGAGGCCAAAAAATGCGGAGTTGCACATTTTCAGAAGGTTTGCAGTCAACGCAGGGTCATATCGAATAATATCTGCCAGGTCTGCAGCCGAGCTCATTTCATTACCTGCAATTGCCATCACTTTCTGAGTGACCTGCGGAATGGGCTTTAGTCCGTCAATCCCTTTCATAATGGTATCTATATCGGTCATATTTTTCTGAATTCCTGTCCCAGGGTTTTCAGCCAAGTCTCTCCGGTTTTGATTGAGAGTTTGATAGTTCTGTTTACGCTTCCCCCCACCTCTTCATAATCAATCATTATCTTGTTTTTCCAGAATATCTTTCTTGCAGCTATATGGTTTCTCTTCCCGATATTGAAAAAACTTTTCTGATCAAGAATTTTGGCGCCTCCTATCACAACTACCTTCATCCTCTCTTTGACCGCGCCCAGTTTGTATGCAGCTTCGAAAAGAGCCTGGATGCCGGTATCTGCAAACATAAATGGGTTTTTTTGTGCCTTTCCCTCGTCAAGCTTTGATTCAGGAAGCATGAAGTGGAGCAGACCTCCGACTTTCGCAACCGGATCATAGACCGTGATCCCGATGCAGGATCCCAATGAATAGGCAATCAAGACGGCATCCGCGTCATTGCTCACCTTCATATCTGATACCCCTACAATAATATTCACGTACTCACCCTTCTGTTTGTATGCGATGCTCAATAAACCTTATCATTTTTTCCTTTTTCGTTTTTTCCTGATTCTGCCAGATCCGTGAGCCTGTCGCGGTCGAGGATCGCAATGCGGCGGTCTTCCACTTCGATGAGATTCTGGGTGTTCATCCTCGCGAAGACCCGGGAAAGGGTTTCCGGGACCGTCCCAAGAAGGCTTGCCAGCTGTCCCTTGGAGATATTCAGTGTCACAAGGTCTTCATTCCCTTGCTCTTCCGCCAGGTAGATGAGGTAGCCTGCGAGCCTGGCAGGCACTTCTTTCAGCGAGAGATTTTCGATCTGGGTGGTGAATTGGCGCAGCCGGACTGACAGAACGGCGAGCATGTTCAAGGCGAGGGACGGGTTCCTGGTGATGAGATTTGTAAAAGCGGGACGCGGGAAGAAGAGCACCTGGGATTTGGTGATTGTCTCGGCATTTGCTGGAAATCGCTGACCTGAAAATACGGGTACTTCTCCGAAGGGTTCTCCTGGACCCAGGATGTGGAGTATCTGTTCTTTTCCTTCGATTGAAAGTTTATAGATCTTTACAAGACCCTCACCAATGATGTAAAAACCATTACTATCCTCTCCTTCAAAGAACACGGGATCTCCCTTGTTGAAATTCTTTTCTACCGCGATTTCACCGATCCTGTTGATTTCCTTTTCACCGAGGCCTTGAAAAAGGAGGGTATTCGAGATGATGTCCTGGTTTGTCCGTGCCATGGTACTCCTGCGTAAAAAATATTTATTGAGCTGATACCATTTTTTCTTGATCCAGGTCAAAGCAAATGTGCCTAAGAGTGACTATATTGAAATACTATGGCGAACGAAAAGAAGAAAAATCGAGAAATGAAGTGGAATTCGGAAGCTGCGGAAGCAGTGAAACGGGTTCCCTTTTTTGTGAGAAAAAGGGTGAAAACCAGGGTGGAGGAGGAAGCCGCCCGGCGCGGTGATAACCTTGTGACCCTGGAACATGTTGAAACATGCCGGAAGCGGTTTCTCAACCGGATGGAAGACGAGGTCAAGGGATACCAGGTGGAGACCTGCTTCGGCCCGGGCGGGTGCCCGAATCGTGCGGTAATTTCAGACGGGCTGGCGGAGAGGATTGAACGGATACTTGCCCGGCGAGACATGAAAGGGTTCCTCCGGGAAAAAGTGGGGGGACCACTCAAGTTCCACCATGAGTTTCGTGTCTCCATTTCCGATTGCCCGAATGGGTGCTCCCGCCCGCAAATCGTGGATGTGGGGCTTATGGGGGCGCGACAGCCAGGGGTGAGTGAAGAATCCTGCAGCCGGTGTGGTAATTGCGTTGAAGTATGCAAGGAATCGGCAGTGTTTCTGGACGATGATGGCCCGGTGATTTCTCAAGAGCGCTGCCTCAGTTGTGGGGCCTGCATACGTGCCTGTCCAACCGGAACGCTTGTAGAGGCATCGGGCGGCTACCGGGTGCTCTTGGGCGGGAAGCTCGGTCGTCATCCCCGGCTGGGACAGGAAATTCCCGGCATCCATAGCCGTGATCAGGTGATTGAGATCATTGAGCACTGCATTGACCGCTACCGGAAGCACAGCAGGCACGGAGAACGATTGGGGGAGGTTCTTGGGCGGGTTGGCATGAAAAAATTTTTTGAAGATAAAAAAGCAGCCGCTTGACTTATGTCAAGGGAAAAGAGCATTTGCTTGGTTATGATTGGGCAAAAATTGAGAAATGGAAGATTAAGGGTAAGATTTTCGAGCGTTCATACTAACATTCAACACAAGGAGGAATAATCATGTTTTGTTTTCAATGTCAGGAAACAGCAAAAAACACCGGGTGCACTGTCAGGGGAGTTTGCGGAAAAGCCGAGGAACTGGCGGAGCTTCAGGATCTGCTCATTTACAGCCTAAAAGGGATCTCCATTTACGGAGAAAAACTGAATCAACTGGGAATCGTGGACAGGAAGGCTGGGCTCTTTGTGGCCCGGGGACTGTTTGCCACCATCACCAATGCAAACTGGAGCGAGGAGTGGTTTTTCGACCACATCAGAAGCGCGTTGAAAGTGCGGGATGAAGTGAAGGATAAGTTCCTGGCTGCCTACAAGGAAAAGAACGGTAGCGATTTTGCGGGGGATCTCCACGACGCGGCAGTATGGTACTCAGATGATGAATCGGATTTCCGGGCAAAGGCAAAAGAGGTTGGAATTCTGTCCACCGAGAATGAAGATGCACGTTCTTTGAGGGAATTACTGATTATCGGATCCAAGGGGATCGCTGCGTATGCGGATCATGCGGCCATCCTTGGCTTTGAAAAGGACGAGATTTACGCATTCCTGATGGAAGCAATGGCTTCCACGACCAGGGATCTGTCCGTGGACGAGATGGTTGGGATGGTTATGAAGGCAGGCGAAATGGCGGTTGCGACCATGGCCCTCCTCGATGAGGCGAATACATCCACCTACGGCCATCCAGAGATCACCGAGGTCAATATTGGCGTGGGCACCAACCCCGGCATTCTGATCAGCGGCCATGACCTGAAGGACATGGAAGAACTCCTGAAACAGACTGAAGGAACCGGTGTTGATGTCTATACCCACGGTGAAATGCTTCCCGCAAATTACTACCCGGAATTCAAGAAATACAGCCACTTTGTGGGGAACTACGGGAGTTCCTGGTGGCACCAGAACAAGGAGTTTGAATCTTTTAATGGTCCCATTATCCTGACAACCAATTGCCTGGTGCCGTTGAAAAAAGACAATACCTACCTGGACAGACTGTTTACCACAGGTGTTGTGGAGTATCCCGGTGCCAAGCATATAGCGGACAGGTCCAATGGCGGGGCAAAGGATTTTTCTGAAGTAATTGAGATCGCAAAGAAATGCGCTCCTCCTGTTGAGCTCGAATCAGGGAAGATCGTCGGTGGGTTCGCCCACAACCAGGTGCTCGCGCTGGCGGACAAGGTAGTTGATGCGGTCAAGTCAGGGGCCATCAAGCGCTTCGTGGTCATGGCCGGGTGCGACGGTCGGCACAAATCCCGGGAGTATTTTACAGAAGTGGCCAAGGCTCTCCCCCAGGATACAGTCATTCTGACCGCAGGTTGTGCCAAGTATCGCTACAATAAGCTGGACCTTGGAGATATCGGCGGTATCCCGAGGATCCTTGACGCGGGACAGTGCAATGATTCGTATTCCCTGGTGGTTATTGCCCTGAAATTGAAGGAAGTTTTCGGTCTTTCAGATATTAATGAACTTCCCATCTCCTTTGATATAGGGTGGTATGAGCAGAAGGCCGTTGCGGTCTTGCTCGCGCTGCTTTACCTGGGAGTGAAGGGGATTCGCCTGGGACCGACCTTGCCGGCGTTTGTTTCTGCAAACGTACTGAATGTTTTGGTTGACAAATTCGACATCAAGCCGATCGGGAGTGTTGAGGAAGATGTACAGGCAATGATGGCAGGGAACTAGAATTTTAAACTATTTGACAGGATAACAGGAGAATCAGGATTTCAAAAACCTAGACCTGTTTATCCTGTCAAAAAAAATAAGAAGGAAAAAAGCATGAAATGCCCTGGACAAGATACACAGTACTGGAAACCGGGGGCGATTTTTGAGGAAAAATGCCCGGAATGCGGGGCTGCAGTAGAATTTTTCAAGGATGATACGACCCGTAAATGCCCCAAGTGCGGACACCGTTTCCTGAATCCGAAGCTGGACTTCGGGTGTGCAGCCTATTGCCAGTATGCAAAACAATGCATTGGCAACCTCCCTCCTGAACTTATCGCCCAGAAAGATGATCTCCTCAAGGACCGCGTAGCGATCGAGATGAAACGATACTTCGGGCGGGATTTCAAGCGGATCGGGCATGCTACTCGCGTTGCAAGATTGGCCGAGAAAATCGGGCGTGAAGAAAAGGGTAATCTGGCGGTCATCCTTTCAGCGGCCTACCTTCACGACATTGGGATCAAAGAGGCACAAGAAAAGCACAGCAGCACGGCGGCCCGGTACCAGGAGGAAGAGGGGATGGCCATTGCCCGGGAGATTCTGACAAAACTGGGAGCAGGAAATGAATTGATTGATGAGGTGTGTGATATTGTGGGGCACCATCATCACCCGAGGAACGAGGAGACGGTCAATTTTAAGAGTCTTTATGATGCGGACCTGATCGTGAACCTGGAAGAAAAGCAAAAAGAGCAGGCAAGTGATCCAGAAAGCCTGAAAAAGGTCATTGAAAAATCGTTCTTGACCGAAACCGGCAAAAATGTCGCCCGTCAAGAACTTTTGGGAGAATAGCAATGAAAGTAATGAGAAAAATAATAGAAATCGATGATGAATTATGTGACGGGTGTGGTGAGTGCGTTCCCAGTTGTGCAGAAGGGGCCATCCAGGTGGTTGACGGAAAGGCCCGCCTGGTGGCTGAAAAATATTGTGACGGCCTGGGCGCCTGCCTGGGAGAATGCCCGAACGGAGCTCTTAAAGTAATTGAGCGTGAGGCCGATGACTTTGACGAGGAGGCGGTGGAGGAATATCTGAAAGCCCAGGAAAAAGATCAGAAACCGACTGAGTTTGCCATGGCTTCCGCCTGTCCATCAAGCCAGATTCACGTCTTTGCCCCGGCGGAATACGAGAAGGCTCCCATCGAAGGGGAGGGTGCACTAGGACGAGTGACCTCTCGGCTTACCCACTGGCCGGTGCAGATCAACCTGGTTCCACCCACCGCTCCCTTTCTGAAAGGAGCGGATCTGTTAATCGTGGCGGACTGTGTTTCCGTGGCCTACCCGAATCTCCATGCAGATTTCCTGGGGGACAAGGTGATCATGATGGGATGTCCGAAGTTCGATGACGTGCCGGGCTATATTGACAAATTCACGGAAATATTTAAGACTGCCGGGATCAGGTCCATTACCTCCCTTGTGATGGAGGTCCCCTGTTGTTCCGGTATGCCCGTGATTGTCAAGCGTGCCATGGAAGCCGCCGGGAAAGAGATACCGGTGGAACAGGTGGTCATCAGCACAAGGGGGGAAGTTCTGCAGAAAAAGGCCCTATCAGCGTAAGGAGAACGATGAAAAAAATAAATCTCTATGATGAAAACGACTTCAACGACCTCCATATGAGCCGTTTCCTGGTCCACGATTCCCCGTACTTTAAGATCCTCAACTTTAATTTCAAAGGGGGGCAGGAACTTCCCATTCATTCCCACGACATAGAAGGCCAGGTCAGCATCTTGATCCTGGAAGGGGTCGGTGAATTCCTGGGAGAGAATGGAACTCTACCTGCAAAAGCCGGGGACGTCTTGATCTCTGATATCAGCGAGCCCCACGGCATAAGGGCCAGGACAGACATGCGTGTGCTGGCGACCATCGCCCCGCCCATATAAGAATTTATCTACTCTGGAGATACGCGAGTGACTAAACCCGCTCTGGAGGCAAGGTAAAGCCCTCGATCTCGGAACCCGGATTCTTTACATAACCTGCGGCGCTCATTCAACCAGACTGGAGACAACAGTACCATGCCTATCCCTGGAAACCTGCTTACCACCGCCATGGCCGTTATGCCGCACACCGACGTGGACCACGCGCTTGAAGTTGCCCTGTCCACGGATATCCCGTTCTGGCCCCAGCTTCCCCGATACAGCTACTACGAGGACATGTATGTCCAGGCATCCGAGCACTTTCCCGGTATCGTCCTTGACATGGAGAAGCAGACACTCCGGTTTTCCATGGACAAGTTTATGGGGGAACTTGAGGAGGCCATGGCCCATTTCGAGGAACCGGAGTATTTTGATATCAGCGAGACCTATTCGGTGGTCTACCACCGGTTCCTGGAGTTGGATCTTTCTGACCGCCCTGCAATCCGGGGCCAGTTGGAGGGGCCCATATCTTTTGGTTTTAACGTGGTGGATCAGGATGACCGGCCGATCCTGTTTGATGATACGATTCGGTCGTTCTTGTTTGAATTCATGGCGAAACGGATCAATGTCCAGCTTCAAAGACTGAAAAAACGAAATGCCAACGCATTCATGTTTGTGGACGAACCCGGCCTTCAGTATCTTTTCAGCGCCATGTCAGGGTATAACGACATTGCCGCGCATGCGGACATGGAGTCTTTTTTTTCCATGATCGACCGGCCAAGGGGAGTGCATCTCTGCGGAAACCCGGATTGGGATTTTCTTTTGAGCCTTGACCTGGATATCCTCTCATTGGACGTCTACAGCAATGGCGAGATTTTTTCAAACTATGCCACCGCGATCAAGCGCTTTCTTGATCGCGGTGGCATAATCGTGTGGGGCATGGTTCCCACAAACTTTGAACCGTTCGAAGAGGAAAATATTGCCTCCCTGGAGAAACGGCTTGAAGAGATATGGACCGTATTGGAAGGAAAAGATATTGATCGCGGTTTTCTCCTTGAAAGGAGCCTGCTTTCCCCTGCCACCTGCTGCCTGGTGAACCCGGACAAGGAAAAGACCGTGGACAAGGCCTTTCTGATGATTGGGGAACTTTCAAAAAGGCTTCGGGAGAAATATGCCCTCCCGTCTATTCCTTGACCCGGGGGCGGAAAATCGATATAGTAAAACAAATTTCTCAACATCCAGTCGGTGACCGAGGAGGAGGAAAATGGGAAAAAGATTTCTCGTTGCACTTGATTATTCTGAAAACGCCACCAGGGCGGTGGAATTTGTGGCGGACACGTTCAGCCGCGAACATGAATTAATCCTCTTCAGCGTGGTCCCAAAAACGGCCGCCGTATGCGAGCTGGAGGCGGACACCCTTGTCCCCCACTTCAGCTCCCAGCAGAAGGCCTTCTGTCAGATCGAGGATGAAAAAGAAATGGCTCTGAAATCAGCGTTGCAAAGGGCAAAAGAGACCCTGTTGCAGGCGGGCTTTTCGGAAGAGAATATCCAGGTAAAGACAAGTATCCAGAAAAAGGGCATTGCCAGGGATATCGTAGCCGAAGCCCAACGTTCAAACGCGGACATGCTTATTCTTGGACGAAGAGGGATTTCGGGCTTCAAGGAATTTTTCCTGGGGAGTATATCGCAAAAGGTGCTGGAACTGTCCAAGGAGAAATCCGTCCTGCTGGTGCAATAGGCCGACAAAGGCCACATATCTTTCCTCTATCAAGCATTTCTCAACAACACAATTCACTATTGCTGTGTACAAAGCCCTCCCGACTTTGCACCGACGAGATATCTCGCTCCGGAAATGGAAATTCCAGCACGCTGTTTCGGCCGAAAATCGTTCGGAGTAGTTTTTGTTGACACGCAGCCGGATCGGACTTAATCATAGACGGGAATGACATGCAGATTGGGAGTTAATCCGGAATGGACATCTTGTTTTCCATACCATAGCTTGTTGAGCAAGTTGAGAGCAGGCATGCGATACGCGAGATCAGAAGTCTGGGCGGACATGGCTTCGTGGTTTTTCCTTGGCCTTTTGCTTGCGGGATTGATCAGCACCCTGGTTCCGGAAAGCATTATGACACGTTATCTTGGCGGGGGATTTTTTTCGCTCCTGCTGATGCTTGGTGTGGGCATTCCTCTCTGCATCTGTGCCACCGCATCGACTCCCGTGGCGGCGGCCCTCATCCTCAAAGGGGTGAGCCCTGGTGCGGCCCTGGTGTTTCTCCTGGCCGGTCCCGCAACCAATGTCACTTCCCTGAGTGTCCTGCTGGGAACCCTTGGTCGGCGCGCGACGGCAATATATTTGGGAACTATAACCGTTTTCACCTTGCTCGCCGGTCTTCTTCTAGATAAATTCTATATGCTTTCAGGATTTTCAGCGACAGCGATGGTCGGTCAGGTGAGAGAAATCATACCCTTATGGATGCAGTGGACCGACGCGCTTTTGTTGCTCATTTTTTCGGTGAAGCCGGTTTCGAGGACCTTTGCCTCATGGGTTCGGCGCATGGATTGGAGAAAAAGTGTCGATCCCTTGACAAGTCCATGCGTGGGTTCGACATGAGGATGCTCCTCTGGTCCGGTTCGGCCCCATTAGGAGAAGGAGATGATAGCGCTAACTGATGAACAAAAGATGATCCTGGATACCGTGCGGGAGATGGCCCGGGAGAAGATCAAACTGCGGGCCGCTGAGATTGATGAAGAGCAGAAATTTCCCTGGGACACCGTAAAACTTTACTCCGAAAACGGTGTCCTCACCCCGCTTCTCCCGGAAAAATACGGAGGAATCGGGGCTGATTACGTGCTTTTTTGCATGATCATAGAAGAAATCGCCAAGGTCTGCGCTTCTTCAGCCCTGATCCTGATCGCCCAGGCGGACGGTATGCTGCCGATTCTCATGGGAACCAACCAGGCATTGAAAGACAAGTATCTCCCTGGTTTTTCTCAAGGGAAACTTGCGGCCTTTGCGGCCACCGAGCCTGGGGCGGGATCCGATATCCTTTCTATGAAAACACGCGCACGCAAAGATGGTGATCATTATGTTATCAACGGGGAGAAGTGTTTTATCACCAACGGGAGTGTTGCGGATGTCATAAGTCTCTACACTTATACTGATCCAGACAGGAAATTCAAGGGAATGACTGCGTTTGCGGTGGAAAAGGGTTCAGCGGGTTTATCCTACGGCAAGAATGAAAACAAGATGGGCATGCGGGGATCGATTAATTCAGAGCTTTTTTTTGACGACATGATCGTCCCGGAGGAGAACAGGATCGGTGAGGAAGGAGCGGGGGCAGCGAATATGATGGCGGCCCTGAATACCAGCCGTGCTTTTACCGCCTCCCAGGCGGTCGGCTTGGCGCAGGGTGCCATTGACGAGGCCGTTTCCTACGCGAAACAACGGGTACAATTCGGAAAGCCCATCGCGGATCTCCAGGCCATCCAGTTCATGCTGGCCGACATGGTCGCAAGCACGGAAGCAGCCCGCCTCCTGACCTACCAGGCGGCAAGGTATCTTGACGAAAAAAAGCACCGACAGGTTCTCCAGGCCTGTGCCATGGCCAAGTTTGTCGCCTCCGATACGGCCATGAAAGTGACCACCGACGCGGTCCAGGTGATGGGTGGATACGGGTATATGAAGGATTTTCCGGTGGAAAGGATGATGCGGGACGCGAAGCTCATTCAGATCTACACCGGCACCAACCAGATCATGCGGCTGGTAACGGCCCGTGAGATATTCAGGGCATAACACCATATTTCTTCAGTTTTTTGTGCAGCGTCCTGCGGGTGATGCCCAGGCGTCTTGCCGCCTCGCTTTTGTTCCCTCCCGCAGATTCCAGGGTTTTCAATATGCTCGCTTTTTCCACTTCCTCGAGGGGCAGGTCTGCCGGAAGGTCTTTGGTTCCTTGCCCTGATGCGGGTCCCTCAGCCTGTTCCAGGATGATGGGAGGGAGGTCCGGCTCCCCCACGTAATCGCCCCGTGCGAGTACCACCATCCTCTCTACCGCATTCATCAATTCACGGACATTCCCTGGCCAGTCATAACTCACGAGGCGGGCCATGGCCTGGGGGGTGACTCCCTTGATTGTCTTTCGATTTTTTTGTGCAAATGATTCGAGAAAGTGTTCTAAGAGAAGCGGGATATCATCCTTTCTCTCCCGCAAGGGAGGCATTTGGAGGGTTACTACGTTCAGGCGGTAAAACAGGTCCTCTCGGAACCGGCCTGAGGAGATTTCTTGTGCAAGATCCTTGTTGGTGGCCGCGATAATGCGGACGTCCACCTGGATGACCTCTTCGCCTCCCACCCGCGTAAATTCCCTTTCCTGGATGACACGCAGCAGCTTGACCTGCATGGAAAGGGGCATCTCACTTACTTCATCCAGGAACAGACTGCCGCCGTCTGCCAGACTGAATTGGCCCTCTTTTCGACGATGGGCCCCGGTAAAGGCTCCTTTTTCGTGGCCAAAGAGTTCTGATTCGAGGAGCGTCTCGGTCAGGGCTGCGCAATTCACTTTGATAAAGGGGCCATCCTTCCGCTCGCTGTTGTAATGGATGGCTCCGGCAATCAATTCCTTGCCGGTCCCTGATTCCCCGGTGATCAGCACTGTTGCCTCAGAGGGGGCCACCTGGGCGATGGTTTCAAAGAGACGCACCATCTGAGGGCTGTTTCCGATGATATTCCGGCGGTCGAACTTTTCGCCGAGGCTGGCCTTGAGGAGCCTATTTTCCTCCTTCAGGTGCGTATGATCCATGGCTCGCTCCATGGTCAGATGAAGTTCGTCAAAGTCAAGGGGCTTGGTCAGATAATCATAGGCGCCCTTTTTCAGGGCCTCAACGGCCGTCTCAACAGATGAATAGGCGGTCATGATGATAATGGGAATGGAGGGATTGATGGCCTTGATCTTAGCAAGAGCTTCAAGGCCCGATACCTTGACCATTCGGATATCCATGAGCACAAGGTCAAAAGGGTTTTCACGCGCCATTTCAATGGCAATGGAGCCATCATCCGCTTCAGCCACACTATACCCCCACCCGGAAAGAAGGGTTTTCAGCATGGTCCGGTGGCCTTTGTCATCATCCACCACTAAAATTGTATTGTTCCTGCTCATCCCTGCTCTCCTTCTACTGGAAATGAAAGTTTGACCGTTGTCCCTTTCCCCGGTGCGCTTTCCACATGGACTTCTCCTCCGTGTGATTCCATTATCTTATGCACAATGGCGAGGCCGAGACCGGTACCGGAGGGCTTCCGGGTAAAATAGGGGTCAAACACGTGTGCCAGATCCTCTTTTGAAATGCCTTCTCCCGTATCCCTGACCTCGATCTCGATCATGTTTGCTTGTTTTTGCCCAACAGAGACAGCCAGTATTCCTCCTTCACCCATGGCTTCAAGGGCGTTCAAGTAAAGATTGAGGAGTACCTGTTTTATCCGATCGGGATCAAGCGTTACCCTGATGCCCTGGGGAGGACCTTCCAGTTCAACACGGATTTTTCTTTGGAGCGCGTCTCCCTCTACCAGCTTCAAGGACTGTTGGATGAGTGCCATGATGTCGGTCGGCTTTTTTTCGATGCTCACAGGCCGGGCAAATTCCAGGAGTTGACCGATGACACGATTCAACCGTTCCACTTCCTGGATCATGATATCGGCGGTCTCCTGGTCAGTGGGAACATCCCGGTATCGCTCCTTGAAATAGGTGGCAAAGCCCTTTATGGAACTGAGGGGATTGCGGATTTCGTGGGCGATGCCCGCCGCCAGTTTACCCAGAGAAGCAAGACGCCTGCTTCTTTCCACCTCGCTCTTGAGAGCATGGATCTCACTCAGGTCTCTGAAAAGGACGATATACCCCAGGAATGTATCATCATCTCCCTCAAGTGGTGAGACAATAATATCCATGGGAACCACCCTTCCATTTTCGAGTGGGCAGTCGATTTCTTTCTCGATGATTCGTTTGTCAGACTTGCATTGTACTACGAGAGCCTCCAGCTCATGGGGAAGAACTTCATCATCATTTCGACCGAGTACCTCGGCGGACGAAACTTCCATGATGTTCTCTGCAGTCTGATTGAAAGAAACGATTCTGCCGTTTCCATCTATAAAGAGAAGGCCAATGGGCATATTTTCCACTACGCTGTCGGAAAAGGCCTTTACCCTTGTAAGCGTTTTTTTTGCGGTGCGGTAGGCCTGTGTCAGAAAGAGGAAGAAAATGCCGACGAAGCCTATCAGGAACAGGATCACCGCCATAATAATAGAGTGAAGGGTATCGGTTTTTCTGGCAGCCTCAACGGATTTCATGTCCAGTCCCACAAAAATAATATCAGCAGACCGACGCCAGGAACGGTTTCCCTGGAAACGTGTTTGCCCTGAAGGATTGCACATAGAGGACCAATCATATCCTTGAAACTTTCCCCGATTCGGCAGGAAACCCCGGAATACTTCAAAAATGTGGCCGCCATCCGGATCGTGTACTTCCCGCCACTGGACTTTCGTTTCATGGGATATTCGTTGGAGATCTAAGTGGTTCCCATGGATTGACCCGATTTTCCTGGGGTCGTTTCCCGCGAGGATGGTTCCGTTGGAGTTGGTTACAACCAGGTAGACAATGTCCGGCTGCCGTGCGGTTTCCATGAGCAGCCTTTGGAGACGAAACTCTCCGCGGTGCATGCCCATCATGCCCATCATCCCGGTCCTGGTCCCCGCCTCAAAGGACCGGATCAGGGCGGCCCCCTTCTCAACCATCAGTTCCGTGACAAACTTCTTTTCCCTGTTCAGGTTTTCATGGGTCCAGAAAACCAGGATGGTCCCAAGGATAACAACCGAACCTACCAGGATCCACGGGGGAATGCGAAACCATTCCTTTTTCCCTGTTTTTTTATTTATTGTCATAGAGACTTTCTTAAGCAAAATGGGTACCAGTGGGCGATCAGGATGAATGAACAGGGAGTAATTTACTCAATTTACAGAGAAACAAGTGGTGCATAGACAAATTCCTCTGGGTCCGTTTTTTTATGGGACCCGGTAATTGGTATGGGAACGGGTAGTTATTCGCCACTTGGATACGATTTCTGGATACAAAGTATCCGGTATTTTTTCCGTTTTATCAATGAAGAAAGTTCTCTTTCCAGAATGGATAACCATAATAGTTTGGAAAAACAATAGGTTACTTTAACCAGAAAAGTTGTGGCACGCCCCTTGCTCTGTAGTGTGGGCAAATAGACAAAAAAACCTGACAATGAAGGAGGACAGATGATGAAAAAGACAATGACGACTATAGGAGCACTTTTTTTGGTAGCGGCAATTGCGTATCCAGTCCTCGCATGGGGCCCGGGATGGGGCGGCATGCACAGGGGTATGGGCCGGGGTCATGGCCCAGGATATTGCTGGAATAATGGAGGAGGTTATGGAAACGGCAATCTGAGCCAGGAGCAGGCAACAAAGCTGGATCAATTGAGGCAGAATTTCTACAACGATACTACACCCCTTCGGAATGAACTGTGGAACAAATCGAGGGAGTTGAATACGGAATTGAACGTACCCAATCCTGATAGGGCACGCATGACGTCACTGCAGAACGAGATCAACGATTTGCGGGCAAAGATGTCCCAGAAACGGCTGGACTTTGAACTGGAAGCGAAAAAAATCGCTCCCAACACCGGAGTGGTCAAAGGATACGGCCGTGGTGGCCACGGAATGAAGGGGTACGGACATGGCCCGGGCATGATGGGCAATTGCCGCGGTCATGGAATGATGGGGTACGGGAACCACAGGGGTGGATATGCAGGAGCTCCCTGCTGGAATTGACCCGCTTTTCTCACGGACCTTCGTAGCGAGGTGGTGGAGAGTCCCATGGGTACAAGGCGCGCGAAGAAAAATGGGTGAAGGCGTACTATTAGTACATCGAAATCATTTTTCAAGTGCAACGCAGTAACCATGAGGCTATCCGCCGCCACAGTAGATTGCCCGCGAGAAATGCGGGTTAACCTCATGTGACGGGTCGCACGTCCCGGGAGAACGCTCCTGGTGATCGTGCGATCCTTTATTGAAACTCGTTTTTTCCATCCTCTCAGAATCACCTTCATAATATCAGCTCAACAAAAGTGACTTCCCGGTCGCGATTATACGTTTCACAAATTCCCCATTTATTGT
>Ga0164318_10001431_pt1 | contig 21257 bp, 17 predicted proteins | sample GuaBasSedimGuay9_FD_113734 | JGI IMG/M metagenome (GOLD analysis project Ga0164318, IMG submission 113734) | Subseafloor sediment microbial communities from Guaymas Basin, Gulf of California, Mexico - Guay9, Core 4571-4, 0-3 cm | ecosystem: Environmental > Aquatic > Marine > Hydrothermal vents... | reverse complement strand
TACCTTAGCCATAGTATATGTTTTACCACTACCCGTTACACCTAACAAAGTGTTATATTTATTGCCCTCAATTATACTTGCAGTTAGTTTATCTATAGCTTCTGGTTGATCTCCTGCTGGAGAATATTCGGTGTGTACTTTAAATGGTGTCATGGGGTGGATTATACCTTATTGATGTGGCAAAGTTGCTTTTTGAGATATTTTTATAATCACTTTTCAAATACTTCTTCAAAAGATACAGTTTGTAATGTACCATCACTATACGAGTTAAGTCTTTTTTGAGATTCTTCTATCCAAAGTTTTTCAATATTTTTATCTGGCTCATTCAAACTTTGTACTAAACTCTCAATAATAAGATATCTTTCTTGTGGTTTTAAATCTATTGCTTGTTGAATAATTTCATTTGCACTCATAACAATACTCCTAAATTTTATTATATAAATTATATCTAAATTCTAATAAATCTCCTCAACAGCATTAACTTTATTTTCCTCTGCTAATTTCATATATAAATCATATAGTATTTATTCAACAAGTTAATAAATTTATAAATTCTGTTTTAGGTACTGGATATACTTCTCATAGTTTTAGAAAAGGAATAATTAGTGAATTTGGAAGTAAGGGTGTAAATATCAAAATAATATCTAAGTTTGTCGGACATAGTGATGTTAAGACTACTATGAGATATATTACTCCTACTGATGAAGATATTATGATGAATTTGATAAGGTAGGATTAATATTTTAAGAGCTATGAATTTTTTTTGTTATTATTCACACATATTGATATTAGACTATCAATAAATTATAATTCTAAAATAGTTTTATAACTTGCAATCCATAAATAGCTGTTATCCCAAGAGTGTAAGCTACAAGAATCCAAACATTTCTAGGATTTCCTGAAAGTTTTGGTGTTTTTATCTCTGATACATTTAAAATAGCAAGAGTAACTCCACTAATATATAAAACTATTACAAAAGAACCATTAGCAAATAAACCTTCAAATAAAAATACAAAAACCAAAACTAAACTATTAACATCAAGAGCAAGACCAGTATATTTGTCACCTGTTAAACCATAAGTACTAAAATAACTTAGTCTAATACCCGCAGCAGCTAACATTATAAATGCTCCTATTAAATATATAGGTTCAAAGTTTCCATAACTTAAAAGTAAAATTGCAGGAGTTACACCATAACTTACTATATCTATGACTACATCAAGTTGTCCACCAAACTTTGCATCTGTTGCAGTTCTACCCTTTAATCTTCTAGCTACCAATCCATCAGCCCAATCAAAAGCAACAGCCCAAACCATACCAATCATAGCAGCAGCATAAAGACCTGTAATACTAAAATAAATTGCTAAGACTGTACAAGCTAATCCTGAAAGTGATAAAAGATTTGGAATATCATTAATATAAGATAAAATAGTTGGTTGCTTTTGTCTGTATGTAGAGTTCTCTTTTGACATTAAATAAATCCTTGAAGTTATAAATTTTGATAATTTTACCTAAATAATATATATATATATATAAAGATGGTATTATAGCATAAATATATTTTACTAAAGGAGATTAGATTATGGTTGTATATACAGTTGGTACTTTTGATTTGTTACATGTTGGTCACTTAGCTTTACTAGAATATTGTAAAACTTTGGGTGATAAATTTGTTGTTGGAGTTGCTTCTGATGAAGTTGTAGCTTCATACAAAAGAAATGTACCAGTTATCCCTTTAAATCAAAGAATGGAGATGCTAAAAGCTCTAAAATGTGTAGATGATGTAGTATCTTATGATAAGTTAGAATATGTAACTAATTGTAAAGAGTTAGATATTGATATTTTTGTAATTGGAGAAGATTGGGGAGATAAACCACATAATGTTGCAGTGGAAAAATATCTGAAATCAAAAGGTAAAAAAATAGTTCAAGTTAGCTATAATCCACAAACTTCATCTACTAAAATAAAACAAAATGTTGTAGCCCAAACTCATAAAGGTAAGTATGCAGCACATACTATTGAATAAATGATAAAAATAAATATAAAGATAATAGTTTGCAAGCAGTATTAAATAAAGAATACAATAGTCGTAATTCAGATGAATATATGACATTTGTATTAGGTAGTATGCGATATGCAATTGAACTACCAAGTATAAGAGAAATATTAACATATCCAGAACTAATTACAGTCTTGCCTGGTACTTCTGAATGGGTAAAGGGTTTAGTAAATTTAAGAGGTGAAGTTGTACCTATTTTAGATATAAGAATTAAGTTTGCTACTAGTGAAGCTACATATAATAATGACACTATTGTTATTGCTGTAATAACTGATGATAATAGAATGATAGGTTTAGTTGTTGATAAAATAGAAGATGTTATAAAGCTAGATGATACTTCACTATATCCAGTAATAGATATGGGTTCATCTATACCTTCACGCTACTTAAAGGGTTTTGCAAAACTTGAAGATAGTGAAATGTTAGTAATAATGGATATTGATGCAGTTACACATAAGGATGAACTAAAAGACTAGTAAACTAAAGATAAAATTGCTAAATTACAATCAATAAAAATTAGAGATGACTTATATTTTCATAAATAATTAAATATAAGTTCATGATATTTTAGATGTTCTAGAAGAGTTAAAAGCAGATTAATTAAATTTATATAAAATAAACTCATTTTAACAATCCTAGCTGCCTATAAGCTGCCAAAACAATTAAATCAAAATTTCAAGAATCTCCCAAATCATTATAAACAGTACTCAAACTCTCTACCTAAGCCACCATATTATAGTGCCTATAAGCCTCAGGCTGATAATAATCATAATAACTTATAAAATATTCTACATGATTATCAGGAAAAAATCCTCTAAATTCACTATATAATTGTGCAGCTAAAGTTTTGTTATGCGTCATGATAAGAGTTGGCATCTGTAACTTCTCAATTACCTTAGCCATCGTGAAAGTTTTTCCACTACCTGTAACACCTAACAAAGTGTTATATTTATTGCCTTCAATGATACTTGCAGTTAGTTTATCTATAGCTTCTGGTTGATCTCCTGCTGGAGAATATTCGGTGTGTACTTTAAATGGTGTCATGGGATGGATTGTATCTAAATGTGTTTAGATTTTTGATAAATGTATTGATATTTGAAGAGTTTTGTTGATTATTCAGCTAGATTTGGTTTTGGAGATATTATGTGATATATTGTGATTTTTGTGTGGATGGCTGCATATAAGCTGTCAAAATTATATTCTATCTTGATAATTCATTTTACTATTTATCAATCTTAAAATATGTATATCACTCTCAATAATTCTATAAAATATTAAATAATTCTCATATATCAAAATTCTACAATCTTCTTTAATATTTTTATTTTCACATTCTACACCCATTTTAGGATTAGATTCTAACAGTTCAATATAAATTTCAAGTTTATTTATATACTCCACCGCTACCGTTGGTTTATCTTGTGATATAATTTCAAATATATTAAATAAATCTTCTTTAGCTAATGCAGTATATTTTATATTATGCATATTTTTGTTTTAATTCTTTAAATATTTCTTTATGAGATTGTTCCAATACAGGTGAGTCTATACCTTTTTGAACTTCTTTTGCTAAGTGTGATAAATCATGACTATTAGATTCTGATAAGAGTGTATTATACTCTTCAATTGGTAATACTACAGATACTCTGTTACCACTATCATCTGTAATATATTGAGGATGAAGATTCATTGGCATTGTCATAATAATACTCCTAAATTTTATTATATAAATTATATCTAAAATCTAATAAATTCCCTCAACAGCATTAACCTTACAAGATTCTGCTAATTTCATATACTTCATAGTCATATTGAAATAATACAAAAAGTATAACTATAAAAATAAAATAATTTAAGTTTTTTTAATATATTTAAAAGTACAATCTAATTAAATTTAATACTTGGAAAAATAATGATATAGATTGGTGGTAATAATGACGATGTTATAAAAGATGAATTTGAAAATAGATACAATAAATTTCATTCTCGTTGAGTTTTTTTATTTTATTTTATCTAAGTTTTAATATGACTTACGCAAATGCTAGGTTATAATAATAATATGAAAAATAAAATTAATAAACTACCAATATATATCCTTTTATGTTTAATGATATTTCCAAATATTGTATTAGCACAATCTGTAAATCTTACACAAGAAGAGAAAGAATTTATAAAAAAAAGCACAATAAAAGTAGGAGTCGAGCAGTGGAATCCTATAGTATTTTTAAATGACAAGAAAGAAATAGATGGAATTTGTGGAGATTTTGTAAAACTTATAATAAAAAGAACTGGTCTTAAAGTAGATATTGTAGGTGGTGAGTGGGATCAATTATTAGATGATTTTAAAAATAAAAAATTAGATATTCTTCCAGATGTATATAGTACTGAAAAAAGAAAGAAATTCGGATTATTTAGTGACCCATATTTTAAGATAAAAGATGCTCTTCATCTAAAAGATACAAATAATAATATACACTCATTAAAAGATTTAGAGGGCAAGAGATTAGCAATACAAAAGGGAAATGGGAATATTGATAAAATACAAGAAAAATTTCCTAAAATAAAGCTTGTATTTACTAAAGATTTAGATAATTCTATAAATTATGTATTAAATAATAAAGTAGATGCATTTTATGCAGGACAAATTTATGTATATACCAAAATTAATAACGAACTTATTAAAGGATTAAAATCAGTACAAATCACATCTTTTAAAGCACCGTCGATACATCTTTTTTCAAAACTAAATGAACCACTTTTGGCAAGCGTACTTCAAAAAGGTTTAAAAAGTATTACAAGTCAAGAGAGAAGTGATATACTTCGAAAATGGATTTATGTAAAAAATATTAAAAAGAATAATAATATCAAATTTTCAGAAAAAGAGATTTTATATCTAAAAAATAAAAAAGTTATAAGTATGTGTATAGACCCAAATTGGATGCCTTTTGAGAAATTTGATGAAAATGGCAAACATGTAGGTATGACTGCTGATTATTTTAAAATTTTTAGTAATACTTTACAAGTGGATATAAAACCAATTCAAACAAAAACATGGGATGAAACAATTCAATTTGCAAAAAGTAGAAAATGTGATATTTTATCGTTAGCTATGGAAACACCAAAAAGAAAAGAATATTTTGATTTTACAACACCTTATTTGAAGATAGCACTTGTAATTGCTACAAAACTAGATGTACCTTTTATAAATGATATTAAATCTATATCAGGTAAAAAAGTTTGTATTTCAAAAGGTTATGCTTTCGTTGAAATATTAAAAACTAAATATCCAAATATAAATATAGTTGAAGTAGAAAATATTATAGAAGGACTAGATAAGGTAAGTAAAGGTGAGTTATTTGGATATGTTGGAACACTTGCTAGTATAGGTCATAAATTTCAAACACAATTTAATGGTGAATTAAAAATTGCTGGTAAGTTTGATGAAAATTGGGAACTTGGTATTGGTGTAAGAAATGATGATAAAGTATTATTTGATATTTTACAAAAAGTAGTAAATAGTTTAGAAACAAAGCAACAACAAAAGATTTTAAATGATTGGATATCTATAAAATATGAAAAAGGGATTGATTATAGTTTAGTTTGGCAAATTTTAATTATTATGTTTATTATTATATTATTTTTTATTTATAGACAAAATATTATAAGAAATCAAAAAAGAATATTTGAAACACTTTTTAATGATGCACCAGATGGTCTATCTATTATGAAAGACAATAAGTTTATAGATTGTAATAAAGCTATTCTTAAAATGCTTAAATTTGATATAAAAGAAGATATGTTAGATATGCACCCATCAAAGTTATCACCCAAATTCCAACCAGATGGTCAGTTGTCATTTGATAAAGCAAATAAAATGATACAGATTACAATTGATGCTGGTTCAAATAATTTTGAATGGGTTCATTTAAAAACAAATGGAGATGAGTTTTGGGTTGATATTACTTTAACAACTATGGTATTAAATAACGAAGATATTATTTATATAGTTTGGAAAGATATATCTGAAAAGAAAGAACTTGAAAAAGATTTAATAAAAAAAGAGGAACAATTATTTAAAGCAGAGAAAATGGCTTCAATGGGTGAAATGATAGGAAATATTGCACATCAATGGAGACAACCATTAAGTGTGATTTCAACTGCTTCTACAGGGGTAATAATGCAAAAGAAACTTAATATATTTGATGAAAGTAAATTGATAAACACTTGTACTATTATAAATGACAATGCTCAATACTTATCTAAAACTATAGATGATTTTAAAAATTTTATAAAAGGTGATAGAATTAAAAAAATATTTAGTTTAAAAGATAATATAAATAGTTTTTTACATTTAATTGATGGAAGCATAAAAAGTCATGATATAAATGTGATACTAGATTTATCGGATGATATAAAAATAGATGGGTATGAAAATGAATTGATACAATGTTTTATCAATATATTTAATAATGCAAAAGATATTTTAGAAGAGATGGAAGATGAAGATAATAGACTGATTTTTATTTATACTTTTAAAGAAGAAAATAAAGTAATAATAAAAATCAAAGATAATGCAGGTGGAATATCTCAAGACATAATAAGTAAAGTATTTGAACCGTATTTTACAACTAAACATAAATCACAAGGAACAGGTCTAGGTTTACATATGACTTATAACTTAATAGTTGATGGTATGGGTGGAATTATTGAAGTAAATAATGTAAGTTATGAGTATGATGGAAAAAATTATGTTGGGGCTGAGTTTACGATAACTTTGCCGTTGAATTAATAAATTCCATCAACTTTTATACATAACTTTTATTTAAAACTTACTATGAAAAATGGTGAGGCTTTCTTATAATGGTAAACTTATTGTAAATTGTGCACCTTTGTATTTATTATTTTCATATTCATAACTTACATTATTTACTTCAATAGTTCCGTTCATCCCATCTATTATTAGATTGTAAGTCATATGAAGTCCAAGTCCTGTACCTTGAGACTGATGTTTAGTTGTAAAATATGGTTCAAATACTTTCCCTATAATATCTTCTGGTATTCCACCACCATTATCTTTGATTTTTATAATTACTTTATCTTTATTTATAAAAGTTGATATAAATATCAATCTATTGTTTTTTACTTTTTCTTTTAATACATCTTTTGCATTATTAAAAATATTTATTAAACATTGTGTTAGTTCATTTTCATAACCATTTATTTTAATATTTTCTTGTAAATCTAAAATCATATTTATATTATTATTTTTAATTGAACCTTCTATTAAATGTAAAAAACTATTTATATCATTATTTAAAACAAATATATTTTTAATTCTATCTCCTTTGATAAAATTTCTAAAGTCGTCTATTGTTTTTGATAAGTATTGTGCATTGTCATTTATAACATTACAAGTTTCGATAAGTTTATCTTCATCTAATAAACCATACTCTTTTTGCATAATAATACCTGTAGATGCTGTTGAAATCACAGACAATGGCTGTCTCCATTGATGAGATATGTTTCCAATCATATCACCCATACTTGCTAGTTTTTCAGTTTTAAAAAGTTGTTCTTGTATATGTTTATTTTTTTCCACTTCTTCAATAATTCTTTTTTCTAAGTTTTGATTTATATCTTCAAGTTCATATTCACTCTCTTCAAGTTCTCTATGTGTTTGAGTTAATATTTGTGCTTGTTCTTGAAGTTTTATATTATTGTTATTTAATTTTTTTGTTTTATTCTTAACTTCATTTTCTAACTCTTTTTTATGATTAAGATTTTTATAAATAAAATAAGATAACAATAACAATCCAAAGAATATAAGTATATTTAACTTTTCATAATCATTACAAATGGTATAGATATTATTACTATCTGAATACGACACAATATAAGCAACTATCTCTCTTTTTTGTGTATTTCTAATAGGTAAAAAAGCAATTACTTTTACGGTATCTTCGTATTGAGAATATACAGCAAAAGATTTTTTTGATAATATTCCATCGTCTATTTTATCTCTTAGATTAAATATTATTCCATCTTCTATAGATTTTAACTTACTTAAAGATGAATATTTATTTAAAGCAAACATATAATTCTTATGTTCTATACTTTGAGTATATTTTGTAATCAAATCTTTTGTTTCCCAAGCTTTAACTTCAAAAATATTTTTATCTACTAAAAAATGTGAATGTATTTTATTGACATTTAAAAACTTATCTTGTAAAGCATCAGATGACAACGATATTTCCATAGCTCCTAAATGATTGCCTTTTTTATCATAAAAAGGAAATACATATCTAAAAGCATGAGTTGTTCTACCTTGTTCAAATCCAATAATATCTTGTTTTGTTTTATTGGCAATTTTAAAACTATATCTTATATTAGTTAAATCATCTCCATATTTACTTGGTTTATGCATTCTTAAAAAAGATACATTATTTGGAAGTACAAATTGCCATTGAAGTATCCCTCTATCGTGCATTCTTTCATACATTGGCTCTAGCATTTTATATAGTTTATCTCTTAAAATCTTTTTTTGTTTTTTATTTGCATTTTGTGCTTGTGAAAATAATTCTATAGCTTTTTTCTTACTAGATATATTGTCTCTAATACTTTTTACATCTATGAGAAAATAACTCATTGTTACATTATAATGAGTTTCTAAATCGTTAATTTGTTTATTTAAATCAAATTTTATTCTTTTATTTTTTACTTGAGTATTTGAATAAAAAAATATCCCATATATAAGTATAAAAATTGATATCATAATTATTTTTAACTTCATATATAAACCTTAACTATTGTATTTATATTATTGTAGCACTTTATTCCATAAAGTTTAATGTTATATCTACTGCTATTATTATTGCTAATTCAATGGTAACTCTATAGTAAAAATAGTACCTTTATTGATATTCTCGGCATACAATTTTCCTTTTAAATGATTTTCAATTATATCTTTACTCATATGAAGTCCCAATCCTGTACCTAGAGACTTATGTTTAGTTGTAAAATATGGATCAAATATTTTAGGCAATATATTATTTGGTATTCCACCACCATTATCTTCTATTGTAAGTATTGCTCTATTTTCTATTTTAACTAAATTGACTTCAATAATCTTTTTTTCAATATTGTTTCCAACTAAAGCATCTTTTGCATTATTTAATATATTTATAATTACTTGAGATAATTCTCCTACAACCATCATTATATTTATAGATTCTGTATCATTAATATTATTTATAAGTTTTATATGATTATTTTTGAGTGATGATTCTATAATATTTATAGCATTATTTATTCTATCTTGTAAAATCACTTCTTTTAACTCTTTTTCCTCTTTTATATAGTCTCTAAAGGTATCTATAGTATTTGATAAAAATTGTGTATTATCTACTATCCCTTTTAAAAATTCGTTTTCTTTTTCATTTGTTAAGGTATTAAATTGCTTTGATAAAATAATACCACTTGCAGCTGTACTTATTACACTTAGAGGTTGTCTCCATTGATGTGCTATATTTCCAATCATTTCACCCATTTGGGCATTTTTTGATTGTTCAAATATTAATTTTTCTTGCATTTTTTGATGTTGCTGAAGTTCATATTCTTTTGTTATATCTTGAACTGTCCCATTTGATTTAAGTGGATTTCCATTATTGTCAAAAATTGTTTCACATTTCTCTTCTACCCATTTTATTTTGCCATTACCCATAGAAAGTCTATGTATTATACTATATGGTTTTTTATCTTTTAAAGATTTTTTATATGCAATATCAACTATATCTTTATCTTCTGGATGTATTTCACTTAAAAATGCTTCGTATGTTGATTTAAATTCATTTTGGTTAATTTCAAATATTTTATAAGTTTCATTTGACCATTTAAGCTCATTGGTAATTAAATCTAAACTCCATGAACCCATCTTTGCAACTTTTTGAGCAAGTTCAAGCTCAAACTTATTTTCTACTAATTTATCTGTATATTCTTTAATAATTTTATCAATTTGCAGAGATACTAGAATAGCAATAATTATAACCACAAAAGACAATAAAGTGACCAATACAAGAGCTTTATAAATTGCACTTTGTGTATATATATTATGTTCATATTCTTTTTTAGATATTTCTTTCTCTAAATCATCAAAATAAAAACCACTTGCTATTATCCAATTCCAATTTTTGTTTAAATAAAAATATGACATTTTTGGTTTAGGATTTTTCATTTCAGGTTTTTTATACCAATATTTGGTGTAACATTCCCCTTTTTTTATTAATTCTTGTAAAAATTCTTTTCTAAACTCTTTACCTTTTGCATCTTTATAACTATCATTTAACTTTTTACCTATTAAATCTTTTCTATTTGGATTTAAAATCATTGTTGCAAATGCATCTCCACCATTTATATTATGCAAATCTAAAGCAAATAAATATCTGTTTTTTTCTTTTTCCATATTTGAAAATCTATTTATTGTATATGCTTTAATTTGCTCTTCAATTATATCAAGATATTCACCCGTACCTATGACAAGATTTAAAGATTCATATTTTACTATGGAAATTATTTTTGGATACAATTTATTTTGATTATTTGGTTTATAAAAAGATGTTTTTAAAAAAGATATTTTATTATCTTTTAGAACTTCTTTATGGCTATTATAAATACTTTTGCCATCTGCATATTTTATTTTAAAAGATTCTTTACCCACTAAGTTTTTAATAGCATGACTATATATAATTGATGTTTTACTATCGTATATAAAATAATAACCTCTACCTTCATTAAATCTAATTAATTTTAAATGTTTTATAATTTTTTTTCTAATCTCTTTATCGGTAATTTTTCCTTTATTGCTTTTGTATATATTATCTGCAATATATAAGGCTGTTGTAACTCTCTCTTTTAAAGCTTTTTTTAATTTAGATTCTATTTTTGTCATTTGAAATTTTATAGAATTATTAAATAAATGAACTTTTTTATAAACATCTTTTTTATTTTTTTCTAAATAATTTTCTTTATATTTTTCAATATCTTCATTCATATGTTGTTTAAACATAGATATATTTATATAAGTATTTATAGATGCTATAGATATTATTGATAATAACACTAGCAAAAGTATAGGGACTACAAAACTTTTTGTTTTTTTTAAATTATTTTTATCCATCATTCAATCTACCTTTTTTATTTTTAGTTATTGTATTAACAAGACAATTAATTATCTTAACTAAATAAGACTATATTAATTCAAAGACAATACTATGAAAAATTCAGCACCTCTATATTTAACTAAATCGTGTTTATATTCAATATTATTAACTTCAACAGTTCCTTTCATTCCATCTACAATTATATTATAAGTCATGTGAAGTCCAAGTCCTGTACCTTGTGACTGATGTTTTGTAGTAAAATATGGTTCAAACACTTTATTTATAATATCTTCTGGTATTCCTCCACCATTATCTTTGATTTTTATAATTACTTTATCTTTATTTATAAAAGTTGATATAAATATCAATCTATTATCTTCTACTTTTTCTACTAATATATCTTTGGCATTATTAAAGATATTTATAAAACATTGCATTAGTTCATTTTCATATCCATCTATTTTTATATTTTCTTGTAAGTCCAAAACTACACTTATATTATTTGATTTTATTGTACCTTTAACTAAAGATAAGAAACTATTTATTCCATCTTTTAAACTAAATATAGTTTTTTCTCTATCACCTTTAATAAAATTACTAAAATCATCTATTGTTTTAGATAGATATTGAGCATTTTCATTAATAGAAGTACAAGTTTCTATAAGTTTATCTTCTTCTAATAAATCATACTTTTTATGCATAATAATACCTGTCGAAGCTGTTGATATAATAGACAAAGGTTGTCTCCATTGATGAGCAATATTTCCTATCATTTCACCCATTGCAACCAATTTTGATTGTTGTGCAAATAACTTTTCATTTTCTATTAATTTTTTTGTTTTCTCTTCTACTAACATTTCTAGATTTTTATTTATATCTTCTAGGTCTTTTGTTTTTTCATCTACTAAAATATGTAATTTATGATTTACTTTATTTAAAATATATTGTCTATATATAAAAATTAATATAACAAGAAAAACAACAATTAATATTTGCCAAATTAAAGCATAATCAACAATTGTTTCTTTATTAGGAGAGTTTACCCATTTAGTAAATATTTTCTCGTTAGTAGCTACATCAATATTTTTAATGATTTTATCAAATATAGTATTTAAAATTGGTTCATCATTTCTTGTAGCAACTCTATATTGTAGTCTATTACCTAATCTTCCTGATACTTTTAGTATACCCAGAAAATTTTTATTTATCATATAGTTTATTGTTGCTAGATTATCTATAAAAGCAAATATCTTTCCACTTTCAACTTGCATAAGTCCATCACTAATTGATTCTACATCAACGATATTAATATTTGGATACTGTTTTTTTAAAATATTTGATATGGAATAACTTTTTACAATACCTATCTTTTTATCTAAAATATATTCTATATTATCAATAAAGTGTTTATCTGTTTTTGTTGCTATTACCATAGGTATATCTAAATAAGATGATGTAAAATCCATATATTTTTTTCGTTCTTCTATCATAGGAACCATTGAAAATATATCACACTCTCTATTTTTTGCTTTTTGTATAGATTCATTCCAATTTTTTGTTTGGATTAAAGTAATTGGAATATCAATAGACTTTTCTATTATTTTTATATAATCAGACGCTAGTCCTATATGTTTTCCATTCTCTACCTTTTCAAATGGCATCCAATCTGGATCTACACACATAGTTATTTGTTTTTTATTTTTAAGATACTGTTGTTCACTGTTAGTGAAATTGATACTACTTTTTGATTTAACATCTATAAAGTTTATATTAGATGCCAATAGATTACATATTAATATAAATAATAGGATTAACTTTTTCACTTATTTCCTTTTTCTATATGATAAATTTAGCATTGTTTATTGTACTATAGATAATATATTAATCTAATTAAAAAGTTTTTTATGAAATATGAAAATTATTATCTTAAATGTAATAGATAAAAGAGATGTGAAACTTACTATAAATAAGTTATTTAAAGAAGAAAAATAAGCAGAAAAAATCTGCTTATTAAAGAAAGATTACAGACCTGTAACGTTTTCTGCCTGTGGACCTTTTTGTCCTTCACCAATTGAAAAAGTAACTTTTTGACCTTCATCTAATGAAGTTCTACTGCTACCATTGCTGTTAATTTGTCTAAAGTGTACGAATACATCTTTTCCACCATTTTCTTGTTCGATAAATCCGAAACCTTTTTCGCTATTGAACCATTTTACTGTTCCATTTACTAATTCTGCCATTGTGAATCCTTTGTGTTTAATACATCTTATTTCTAAGATGTTTGAAAATCTAATAATTTTTTTATTCTAAAATAAAAACAAAATTATTTTTTATTGACAGAAGTATAGCTAAATTATATAAAAATTACTATTTATTGCTACACTAAAATCTATAAAATACAATATATTGTTACTTTGAAGCTTTTTTTGCTTTCTTTTCAGCTCTTTTTTCTTTTAAAGTTTTAGTAGATGCTGTTTTAGTACTTTTCTGTGCATTTTGACCTTTTGCCATAATCTCTCCTTTATTTTAATTTCATTATAAGTATATCCTAAATAAATATCTTTTATCTAAAATATTTTAATTTTCCTCTAACTTATTCTAGAATGGTACTATAATAGACATAAGCTAAAAAATAGAGATTTACCCCATAGGTAGACTTATAGTGAACTCTGCTCCTGCAAATTCTTTACTATTGTATTTATAAATTACATTTTCAGCTTCGATCGTTCCACCCATACCATCAACTATTAAATTATATGTCATGTGTAAACCTAGACCTGTACCTTGACTTTGATGTTTTGTTGTAAAATATGGTTCAAATATTTTAGGTAATATATCTTTTGGTATTCCACCTGCATTGTCTTTTATAGTTATAATTACATTATTTTTATTTGTTGAAGTTGAAATAAAAATAAATCTATCATCTTGATTATTATGCTCTTTTAATATATCTTTTGCATTATTAAAAATATTTATAAAACATTGTGTTAGTTCATTTTCATATCCATCTATTTTTATATCTTCTTGTAAATTTAAAATCATATTGATATTATTACTTTTAATTGAACCCTCAACTAAATTTAAAAAACTATTTATATCATCTTTTAAAATAAATACTTTTTTGATTCTATCATCTTTGATAAAATTCTTAAAATCATCTATTGTTTTAGATAAGTATTGTGCATTATTATTTATAGCAGTACATGATTGATTAAATAATTCATCATTAAGTGTACCAAAATTCTTTTGCATTTTCATACCTGTAGATGCTGTTGATATTACCGAAAGTGGTTGTCTCCATTGATGAGCAATATTACCTATCATCTCACCCATACTTGCCATTTTTGATTGTTCATTTATTAATTTATCTTTTTTCTTGTTTTCTTCAATCTCTTTGTCTAATGAAACTTTATAGTTTTTAAATTCTTTTGCAAGACTATTTGAGAATTTAAATAATGCAAAGACAAGAATTAAAGTCAATAATAAACTACTAAAAATTACTATAAATATTATTTTATTTAATGTTTTATTAAATTCTAGATTTTTTTGTATCAATACTGCATCTATATCATTTACATAATTTCCTGCTCCAATTTGCCATTTCCAATCATCCATACCATATATAAAAGATATTTTTCTAGCTGGTAATCCTGTAGATGGGTTAATTGTTCCCATATATTCCATAAAACCACCACCACTTTTTGCAAAATTTATTATATCTCTTACAACTAAATTACCATTTTTATCTTTTGTTTCTAATCTATTTTTTCCAATATTTTTCTTTTTTATATGAGATAAGCATACACCATCATATTTATGCATAAAAATATATCCATTTTTACCATATCTTATTTGTTGTACCTCATTTATAATTTTATCTTGAATGGTTTTTTCAAAATCCTTTATATATTCACCTGTACCTATAAAACAATTTAACTCTTTTATATATTTAACAAAGCCAATTTTTTTATACATTTTTGTTTTATCTTGTGGTTTATACCAATGCCAATTAAAAAATCCTTCACCTTTTAATTTGCTAATTTTTGATAACTTACGGATAACATAAACACCTTTGCTATCTTTATGATTCCAAAAATTTTTTCCCTGCATTTTTGGTGATGAAGGAAGTAATATATTTTTCCCTTTCATTGTATATATAAAAAAATATCCCCTGCCATTATTAAACCTAATAGGTTTTATAGCATCTTTTATCATTTTTATTAACTCTGATTTTGTTTTTAATTGATTTTCTTTATATATACTTAAAATAATTTTATTTGCAGTATTAACTTTAAATTTCAAGCTTTTTCTTAAATTACTTTCTGATAAATTTTTATGATAATTTATCTGTCTTACAACCCTTAAAACTTCATTTTTAACTATATCTTTTTTATTAGTTATAAAAGTTTCTTTTATATTATTGAGTTCTTTTTTATGTTCATAGATTTTATTGTTTAAAATAATATAAGTAGTCACTATAGAAAATATTATAACCAAAACAATCGGTACAATTTTTATTAATTTTATTAATTTTTCTTCATTATACTTCAATCTCATATTTAAATACCACCTACTGAATTATAATATCTCTTAGCTTAACGGTAGACTTATAGTGAACTCTGCTCCTGCAAATTCTTTATTATTGTATTTATAAATTACATTTTCAGCTTCGATCGTTCCACCCATACCATCAACTATTAAATTATATGTCATATGTAAACCTAGACCTGTACCTTGACTTTGATGTTTAGTTGTAAAGTATGGTTCAAATATTTTAGGTAATACATCTTTTGGTATTCCACCTGCATTATCTTTAAACTTTATAACTATATTATTCTTAACTATTTCTTGAGATACAAAAATATATCTATCTTCATCTTGATTATTCTCTACTAATACATCTTTAGCATTATTAAAAATATTTATCAAACATTGTATAAGTTCATTTGGATAACCTTCTATAGTAACATCTTCTGTTAAATTTAGTATAACATCTATATGGCTATTTTTAATATTAGAATCAACAAGTTTTAAAAAAGAATCAATGTTGTTTTTTAAATTAAATTTAATAGATTTACTATCACCTTTGATAAAGTTTCTAAAGTCATCAATTGTTTTAGATAAGTATTGTGCATTAGTATTTATAGCATTACAGTTTTTATTAAATTGTTCATCATTTAATGTTCCAAACTCTTTTAGCATTTTCATACCTGTAGATGCAGTTGATATTACCGAAAGTGGTTGTCTCCACTGATGAGCAATATTTCCAATCATTTCACCCATTGCTGCCATTTTCTCTGATTTAAAAAGTTGTTTTTGAATATCTGTATTTTTTTTCACTTCTTGAACAATTCTTTGTTCCAAATCTTTATTTAAATTCTTTAAATTCTTTTCATGTTGTATTATTTGATTATGTGATTGTTCTAGTCTTTTCATAAAAAGATATATAATATACAACAATATACTTAGTAAAATAAAAGTAATTGTGGTTAATACTAAAAACACATTAAATGCACTATTTAAATCTTCATCCAAAGGATATGATGTTGTTAATATTGCTCTAACAATTCCTTTTTCCTCGTAGAAACCATTTTTATCTCCATATCTGGTGATTAGTTCTTTTGGTGCAAGATCTGGAGTTGAGTGACATTTCATACATTTTGATGTTGTTCTTTGAATAGGTATTACATCATATAAAACAGTAGTATTATCTTTTACTATAGTTTCTACATAATGATCTATCTCATTACTATTGAATTTTTCAAGAAGTTCCATCTCTTTTTTAGTCGCTAAATTATCTAAATTTCTTGGATTATTACTAGCAAATCTAATAACTATAGGCTTTTGACCTTTTTGTTTTCTTAATTTATTATAAATATTATTCACATTTGTTGCTGTATAAGTTGAAGATAAAACTGACGGATGAAAATACTCTATATCAAGTATACCTTTTTGTTGTAATCTATAGATTTCTGTTTTTTGTGCTTTACTTACATTGGCTCTTAGTGCTTTGTATCCAAGTAATAATTCATGCACTTTAACATGAGCATTATTCATCGCCACTTCTTTTGTTTTGTAGTAATAAATACAACTCAATAAAATAAAGAATAAAATTGTAACAACTAATATATGTAAAAAATTTAACTTTCTCAAAATAGTAACTCACCTTGTAATTTATTTTTACATTGTATCATAAAATAAAATAAAATAAGATAAGATAAGATAAGAAAATAGACAATAAATATTTAAAATTATTTAGTAATTTATAAACAATTATTTAACAATTTTTAGCTTATTTAATGTTATGATAAAATTAGCACCATTTTTATTATTAGATACACTTATTTTACTATTTGTATGCTCTTCTATAATTATTTTTGTCATATAGAGACCAAGTCCAGTTCCATTTTTATTTTCTTTCGTTGAGAAATATGGATCAAATACCTTATCTATAATATTTTCAGGAATCCCTTTTGCATTATCACTTATAGTCAAAGTTATATTTTCATCTTCAACTAATTTTATTTTTATCTGTTTATTTTCAATTTTATTTTCAACTAAAGCATCTTTAGCATTATTTATTATATTTAAAATAGCTTGACCTAATTCATTTGGAAAACCTATAATTTTGAATTGTTGTTTATTTTTAAATATTATCTCTATTGATGCTTTTGTCAAAATTGGTTTTACCAATTCCAAAGTGTCACTTATTACATCATTTATGTAAAATTCTATTTTTTCTTTTTCAGGTTTGAAGAAATTTCTAAAATCATCAATAGTTTTAGACATATTTTGTATCTGTTTTTTAGTATTTTCCTTAAAATATTTTACTTTCTCATCATCTAATTTTTTTCTATTGTATTGCAATATAATTGTTTGATTAATCATTGATAATACATTTAGAGGTTGTCTCCATTGATGAGCAATCATATTTATCATCTCTCCCATTTGGGCTAAACGACTTTGATGTAGCATAAGAAGTTGTTGTTGTTTGTTTTTTTCAACTTCCTCTTTTATTTTATTTTCTAAATTGTCATTTAATACTTTTATCTTTTTATGTAACTTTTTTTGTTTTTGATAAGCAATAAGTACAATAAATACAATAATAAAACTTATACCTAAAATTTGCCAAACCAAAGTATAATCAATAATAACTTTTTCTATTTTATTATATCTCCATTTTGATATAATGTTATGTTTTTGTATATCACTTATAGATTTCATAGTTTTATTTAAAATAGTATATAGTTGCGGTTTGTTTTTATTTACAAATAGCGTTAGATTCATAGTGATTCCAGTATCACCTGCAATTTTAATATTTTCTATCCCCATTTGTACTATTGAATAATCTGTCATAGCTAAAGTACCTATAAAAACATCATATTTTCCACTTTTAACTCCAAGTAAACCAGTATAAATAGTATCTGTTATAATAAATTCTATATTAGGATATTTTTTTACTATATCAGTGCTATATCCACCACCATTTCCATAAGCAATTTTTTTATCTTTTAGATGATTTAAATCTGATACAAAAGAATAATTATCTCTAGTAATTATAACTAAAGGATTTTGCATATAAATATCTATAGGTTTGTAGTTTTTAGCCAAAGTTACATCTGCTGCATCTCCTGAGATAATATCTGCTTCTGTTTTTTTAGATAGTTCTAAAGTATCAGACCAGTTTTTTGTGATAATCTTTTTAAATTTTAAGTCTAGTTTTTTTTCAATAATTTCTATATGTTCAGATATGATACCAATATACTTACCTTGCTTATCAAACGCTTCAAATGGAAGCCAATTCGGATCACCTGCATAAGTAATAGTGGTGTTTTTAAGATACTCTTTTTCTTGTGGCGTTAAGTTTAATTTAGGTTCATTAGCAAATAAACTATTTGTAGCAAAAATACTTATAATTATTAGAAATTTAAATATCATTTGCATTTTATTTATCATATATTGGATTGCTTATCTCTATAATTTTTTCTATCTCTTTTATATTTATATGATTAAAATCCAAATTCTCTATTTGTCCAAAAATTTGTGATAACTCTTCAGCTTTTTTAGTAATTGTACCTGCACCTTCAAAGTCTTTTTTTGTTAATTCTATATTATTTTCAATTTTAAAACTACATCCACTTGATATAGCTGTAATTATAGATAATGGCTGTCTCCAATGATGAGATATATTAGTAATCATTTTATATACTAATTGAACTTTTTCTTTCTCTTGTTCTAAAAAAACTTTTTCTTTTAAGTCTTTATCATATTGTATTTTTTTTGAACATTGTTCAATTTTATAAAATAATATATCTATATCTTCTACTGGTTTGTTTACAAAACTATCTACACCTATATCAATAGCATTTTTAACGGTTTCTATATCAGTAAGTGCTGTTAAAACTATAATAGGTATATTTTTATTTATTTGTTTTATAGCTTTACTCATCTCCAAACCATCCATATTTGGCATAGCAATATCTGTAATAACTAAATCAATTTTATTGTTTTTGTTCTCTCCATCGTTGCAAAATTTCATAAACTTATCAAGTCCATCTTTTCCATCTACAGCTACAACTATATCATCAAATACATCTTCAAGTATTTGAAGTGTTGATTCTCTTGCATCTTTATTATCTTCTACATATAATAGTTTTAAGTTTTTTGTTTGATTTATTAAGTTGTCTAGGTTAAGCATTGTTTTTCCTAAATATATATTTTTATTATTAAATTCTACTAAGTATACTATATAAACCTAAAAAAATAAATCAATTTATAAAAGGAGAGCAATATATTGTTTTCGTAACTAATTAACTCATAGGTAATAATATCGTAAATTCAGCCCCTGTATGTTTGTTATCATTGTATTCATATTCAACATTATTAATCTCAATAGTTCCACCCATACCATCAACTATTAATTTGTATGCCATATGAAGTCCAAGTCCTGTTCCTTGTGATTTATGTTTTGTTGTGAAGTATGGTTCAAATATTTTATTTATTATATCTTTTGGTATCCCTCCACCATTATCTTTTATTTTTATAACTGCTTTATCTTCAACAATAAAAGTTGATATGAAAATCAATCTATCCTCTTCTGCTTTTTCTATTAATATATCTTTTGCATTATTGAAAATATTTATAAGACATTGTATTAGTTCATTTGCGTATCCATCTATTTTTATATCATCTCGTAAATCTAAAATCATATTGATATTATTACTTTTAATTGAACCATCAACTAAATTTAAAAAACTATTTATATCATCTTTTAAAATAAATATAGTTTTAGTTCTATCACCTATAATAAAATTTCTAAAATCGTCTATTGTTTTTGATAAATATTGAGCATTGTCATTTATAATATCACAAGTTTTAAAAAGCTCTTCATCACTAAGAGTACCAATCTTTTTTTGCATTTTCATACCAGTAGAACCTGTTGATATTACTGAAAGTGGTTGTCTCCATTGATGAGCAATATTACCTATCATCTCTCCCATTGATGCCATTTTTTCAGACTTAAATAATCTTTTTTGAGTTTTTAAATTTTCATTTACTTCTTCGTTGATTTTTATTTCTAAATTTTTATTTAATTTTTGTAAATCCTGTGTTTTTTCTTTAACTTTTATTTGCAATTCTATGTTTGATTTTTTTAATATATAGTGTCTATATGCTAAAAATAATATAATAATAAATACAATAATTAGTATTTTCCATATTAAACTATAATCTGCTACAGATTCTTTTACAGATGAAGTTACCCATTTCCTCATAATTTGTTTTGATTCTTCTTTTGAAAGATTTTCTAATGTTTTATCCAATATATTTAATAATATTTTATCATCATCTCGTACAGCCATAGAAAGGTTATAAACCATACCTGTGTATCCTGCAATATGTAAATCATTTAACATATACTTAGAAATCACATGAGAAGCAACAGGCAAAGTAGCAATTGTAAAATATGCTTTTCCACTATTTACATACTGCAATGCTTCTTGATCTCCCTTTGTTTCAATAATATTCATATTAGGATAATCTTT
>Ga0164318_10001430_pt1 | contig 21262 bp, 22 predicted proteins | sample GuaBasSedimGuay9_FD_113734 | JGI IMG/M metagenome (GOLD analysis project Ga0164318, IMG submission 113734) | Subseafloor sediment microbial communities from Guaymas Basin, Gulf of California, Mexico - Guay9, Core 4571-4, 0-3 cm | ecosystem: Environmental > Aquatic > Marine > Hydrothermal vents... | reverse complement strand
GCCTGTTGATGGATGTCTTGCCACACCGGCGCCATGATAAAAAAGGTTAGAAACAGGGCTAAGGCAATCAGCACCTGGTTAGGTGGCATCTGCTGGGTACCCAGGGCATGTCTAAGAAAGGAAAACACTATTATTAAGCGAGTGAACGAAGTCACCATCACCATAAAGGCCGGGGCCAAGGAGAGTACGGTAAGCAAAAAAAGAATCTGTAAGGATAGACTCAGACTGGCCGGATCTTGGGCTGGGGCGATTCCTAACTGTAGGGAAGGGAACATCAATTCTTGAGCCGCCGCCGCGGGGACTAGGCACAGAACCCAGGTTAACCCTAAAAATAGTAAGCTCAGTAACCTGTTGTGCTTTTTAGTAGGGCTAACCATGACGGCTCTCTAGGCTGGGTAAGAATCCGCACTTTTCCTGGGCATTATTCAGCTTCGTGGGTGCGGTTATCCTGGAGGTCGGGCCCATAATTTCTGGTTCGGCCCTTAACGGCGTGAGGAGGGTCAAATTTTCCGGGCCACTGGCCAGGAGTAATTGCTGTCCCGCTACTTCCACCAGAATCAGTGTTTTTTTAGGCTCAAGATAATGGGTGGCTAATACCTGAATAACTCGGTTAGAACACGATCTAATATTACCCCGCCAAGGTTTTCGGAGTATATGACAGGTGAGCAGCAGGACCCCCAGTAAACAACCCAAGACTCCGAAAACCTTAATAATCTGAGTTCCGAAGGCAGGAAACTGGGCCGTTTCCGCGGCTAGCTGACCCGATACGGCCGAGACCGCCAAGCACTCGTCACTACTCAGCCATCCGACCCAACCTATCAGAAAGAAGAATAAATTCTGCCAACTGAAAAAGCGGCCCATTGTAATCCTCTTAGCTTAATTGTTTGATACGTTCCATGGGGCTGATGATATCAGTAAGGCGGATACCAAATTTTTCGTTTACCACCACTACCTCGCCCCGGGCGATAAGTTTTTGATTGATTAAAATTTCTAAGGGCTCACCGGCTAATTTATTTAGTTCAATTACTGATCCCTGACCTAACTGCAAGAGATCATTTATGATCATTCTGGTGCGGCCCAGTTCTACGGAAATTTCCAAGGGTATATCTAGCAGGAGAGCCAGATTAGGGGAGTCTTTGGAAGTCTGCGGCTTCTCTGAATCACGGTCTCCGGGAGGATTTACTATCTTTGATTTTGGTGGTTGGGGAATATCAGTAGTGGGGCCTGGCTCAGATAAGCCCGCATCCCAATTAAAATCATTTACTTCGGAAGATTGCATTTCAGATGACATGGTTGTTTCCTTCTCCTGGTAATTTATTGAGGATAGAGCAAATTATTAACCTTGAAGGCTTTGCTTTGATTGCTTAAACCGGCTGAACCGATAAATTTATTGACTCCCTCTACTTGGGCACAAATGGGATCAGTCACTTTTTTGTCCAGCAGGATAATATCCCCAGGCTTCAGATCCAAAAGTCTTCGAGCTGTTAAGGTTGTAGTTCCCAATGGCACTATGACATTGACAGCTAGATCTTGGAGTTGATCTTTAATGCGTTCCGTCCAACGGCTATCGGCACCCAATTGTTCGCTTTGGAATCCTGAATAGAGTTTCCCTTTGATCGGTTCAATGGTAGAATACGGAATGCAGATAATGATGGCACCTTCCGTTTGATCAAGTTCTACCTTTAATCTAGTAACTACCACTATATCGTTAGGTGTCGCCACACCCACAAACATCGGATTAATCTCCGAGCGGACGTGGACTAAGTTTACCTGCTGAACCGGAGCCCAGGCTTTTTCCAGGTCAGTAAAGGCCATCAGAACTACTTTTTGAATTAACTGGCGCTCGACCGCGGTAAAGTCGCGGCCTTCGATCTTAAAGGCACGTTTGGCTGTCCCCCCTAGAAAACATTCAACAAAGGAAAACACCAGCTTACTATCCACTACCAAGACGCACTGGCCCCGTAGAGGTTCCATTTTATAGATGTGAAAACTAGTCGGTAAGGGTAAAGAACGTAACAGTTCCCCGAATTTGATCATTTGTACGAAGCTGGCCTGAATATCTACCGTTCTTCTTAAGCTCATCGATAACGAGACCCGGAAGGCTCGAGCAAAGTGCTCATTGATTACCTCCAAGGTCGGCATCCGCCCTCGAATAATGCGTTCCTGCGAGGTAAAATCATAGCTGATAATCCCAATATCCTCATCGCTGGGCTCATCGGTTTCGGTGTCAACTTCGCCTTCCATCATGCCCTTGAGGAGGGCATCGACTTCGTCTTGAGATAAAACCTTAGTCATTCGGTCACCATAATGCCTAGGAGCTTATTGAGCCACGAATTCCAGGAAATAGGCCCCCATGACGGCTCGGCCGCCGGGCAGGGTTCGGAGCTTGGCGATAATTTCTTGACGCAAGGTCTGCTTCCCAGATAAAGTAGCCAGCTCGTCATAGGTTTTAGAAGATAACAGGAGAATGATGGCATCACGAATCTTGGGCAAGGATTTCTCGATTTCCTCACTGAAGTCCCGGTTAACCTCGAGATCAATCTTGACCTTGAGGTAGCGGCGTCCCCCTGGGTCGGCAAGATTGACCAAGAACGGTTCCAGGGCGATGGATTCACTTTTGCCGCTAATGGCCTCACCGCCCAGACTGCCATGAACGGCCGAAACTCCCTCCGATCCCCCGCTCTGCATATACTTGCTGTACGACCAATAACCGCCACCGACCAGGATAATACCTAGAACCGACAGGGCTAAGATTATGATTGATTTGGTTTTTTTCTTACTCGGGGTGATTTTCTGGCTGACGGGAGGTGTTTCTGCTTTGGCCATTTAAGCTGGCTCCTAATAATTCTGGATTGGTAATCTGAGGAGCAATCCTTGTGCCAGAAAAGGAAAAATGTTCCGTCGCTTATAATTGTTCAAAAATATTCGCATGATACATTGACCGAAGACTACTGCGGGAGCCGAAGCGGAGCGTCAAAGATCCTGGTAATTGTCAAAGAATTGACGTGGATGGCTGGGTAGATCAACAATTAACTGTATGCATTGACAAATTAGAATGTTTCCGGTGGAGCCGGGAGAGCAGCGGTGATAAGTAATAGCCCCCATGCTTTATCTAAAGACTAGACTTTTGTCCTGAAAAGTTTTCGATGATTCGTTACCTGCAAATTGCGCAAACAAGACTTGATGAGCTGATGGGGGCGATCTTTGCGGTCTCGGAGGAACATTACCAAGATTATGAGTTTGCGCCCCCGAGTTGAAGAGCGTAAAAATGTAACCGGTAGAGTATATTTTCTATAACCCCCGGGCGGGGCTTTATGGTAGATTAAAATCTAGGTGTGAAAAGTCTATACTTTAATTATTCTCTGGGAAGGCCCAACTAGAAATTCAAAATGACCCGCTTGGCGATTATTTCTGATTTGCATGGCAATCTGCCTGCTCTGGAAGCGGTTCTGGCCGATATTCAGAAGCAGGGCATTGCGGAAATCTATCATTTGGGAGACCTGGTAGGGTATAATCCATTTCCTAACGAAACCGTGGGCCTGGTGCGGGAGCGAGGTCTTACGGGCCTGACCGGCAATTATGACCGGGCGGTGAGCGATTCGGGACCGGAGGCCATCGCGACCTATCTCAATCCCAAAATCAGCCCCATGGCCTTAGATATCTATCACTGGACACTGGCGGAAGTAACGGCCGATACCCGGGCCTATCTGGCCGCTCTGCCGGAGCAGTTAACCCTAAAGGTCGATAACTGGCAGATATTGTTGACACATGGCAGCCCGCGGCACATTCGCGAGTATGTCCGTCCCCATCTGGCCGATAAGACCTTGAAGGAAATCCTGACCGGGGTAAAGGCCCAGATCGTGCTTACCGGCCATACTCATATTCCCTTGGTCCGCAATCTTAACGGCCAGTGGCTGATCAATCCGGGGAGCGTCGGTTTTCCCAAAGATGGCGATCCGCGGGCGTCTTATGCCATTTTAGAACTGGGCCAGACCCTGGGTATCACCATCCAGCGCGTAGCCTATGACCTTGAGCGGACGGCCCAGGCAATCGTCGCCCGGGGATTGCCCCAGCAGGCCGCTGAGACTTTGCGCCGCGGGCGGCGATAGAGTAGCTGGTTTTTGGTCACCATGGTAGATTTTTTGCCCAGCTTATTTGGAGCTATTGACATCCAGGCTGTTGCCCGCGCCCGCCCAGGTTGAAAACCTGGGCCACCAGTTTCTGATTAACTTGATCTTATTGCCGCGGATTAACCTAGGTGAGACGTAACATATGGTAATTTCCCAAAAAATTAAGGCTGCCATTGTGGGCTCGTCCTGGATCCGGCGCATGTTTGAAGAAGGGGCGGAGTTGAAGGCCCGCCTCGGCGCGGATCAGGTCTTTGACTTTACCCTGGGCAACCCGGATCTAGAGCCGCCGCCGGCCTTTAAAATGGCCCTGCAGGAAGCGGCCAGCGACCCTCAGCCCGGCTTACACCGCTATATGCCGAATGCCGGTTTGTTGGCGACCCGCCAGAGTTTGGCCCGCTACCTGGAAGAACTGCACGGGTTGCCTTTTACCGCCGACGACTTAATCATGACCTGCGGCGCGGCCGGGGGGATCAATGTCATCCTCAAGGCCCTGCTCGATCCCGGCGATGAGGTGATCATCCTGGCCCCATTTTTCCCGGAATATTTGTATTACATCGATAATCATGCCGGGGTGTGCCGGGTCGTGGAAACCAATGACCACTTCCAGCTAGCGCTGGAGCTCCTGGCTGCGGCTCTGAGTGCCAGGACCCGGGCGGTCCTGATCAATTCTCCCAATAATCCTACCGGCCAGATTTATAGCGCCGCCAGTCTGCGCGGCCTGGGGCAGTTGCTCGCCGAGCAGAGCCAACGGTATGGACGGCCGATTTATTTGATTAATGATGAGCCGTACCGCCGTTTGGTTTATGAGGGTTTGACCGTGCCCAGTGTGTTCGCGGCTTATCCACATACCTTGCTGGCCACCTCGTTTTCCAAAGACCTGTGTCTGCCGGGGGAGCGGATCGGCTACGTGGCTGTCAGCCCTCAAGCCCAGGGTCGCCACGAGTTGGTAAACGCCATGATTCTGGCTAATCGGATTCTAGGGTTTGTTAATGCCCCAGCCTTGATGCAGCGGCTGGTGGGCCGTCTGACCCATGAGGCGGTTGATCTGACGCCTTACCTAGAACGCCGGGAACGGTTCTGCCAGATTATGGCCGACGCCGGCTATGATCTGGTCAAGCCCCAAGGTGCCTTCTATCTTTTCCCCCGTAGTCCCTTGACGGATGATGTGGCTTTTATCCAGGAATTGAAGCGGGAGAATATCCTGGCGGTGCCGGGGCGTGGTTTTGGCCGGTCCGGTTATTTCCGACTGGCCTTCTGTGTTCCTCAATCAGTGATTGAGCGAGCTGCCGCGGGTTTTGCCCGCGCCCGGGCCCGGGTGGGGTAAGGCCCGATGTCCAGGCGAAGCCCTCTCCGCCAGCCGATACCGGTCGGCGAAGTGCTGCAAAAGATTCTAAAACCCGCAGATCTGCGTCTCACTGAGCAACGGGCCCGGATCCGTTGGGCGTGGGAACAGGCTGTCGCTGAGCAGTTTAAGGCACAGAGCCGGCTGGTGGATTATCAGCGCAAAATCCTCTGGATAGAGGTGCCCTCCAGCCTGTGGATGCAGGAGTTGCAATTTGTCAAGCCCCAGATCTTAGCAAATTTAAATGAATTGCTGGGGTCAGGGGTAGTCAACGACTTGCGTTTTAGAATAGGGACTGAAAAACAAGCTAAGTGTTGAATTTTACGTCATCCTCCCGCCAGGGGGGGAGTTTCCGGATGAAAGCAAATCATGGTTCAGGTCGGAAAATAACTGCAGGGGGGTGCCAGAACCTTGGCTTGCTAGAGATAAGGCTGGTGGTGTGCCAGTCCGGGAGGAAAATTACCGGTTAAATTGCGCTGACGGCAAAACACCGTAGAAAAAGGATGATATTCGTGCTATAGTGGTCACCAATCTTTCCCGACCGCCCAACCGGAGGGGAGAGGCTGAGTTTTTTTACCTAGCACAGGAGGTCAAGTCAAATGAGCGACGCGGCTACCACGGCCCTGAATGAATTGCTGGCTGGAAATCAACGCTTTGTCCGCAACGAACCGGCAGCGCAGAATTTTATTGCCCGACGCCAAGAATTATTAGCCGGACAGCAGCCCTTTGCCATTGTCTTGGGTTGTTCTGACTCCCGGGTGCCACCGGAATTGCTATTCGACCAGGGTCTGGGCGACATCTTCGTGGTGCGCACCGCCGGCCAGGTCCTGGAGGCTACCACTATCGCCAGTATCGAATATGCCGTTGATCATCTGCATACCCCGCTTCTGATGATCCTGGGGCATGATAATTGCGGGGGAGTAACTGCCGCGGTGACGCACGATTGCCGGGGCGAGGGCAATATCGGAGTGTTATTCAGCAAAATACTCCCGTCCCTGGAACGCGCCCGGAAAATGGAGGTTCCGGCTTCAGAATTTATAGAGGCGGTGACAGACTTCAACCTGGATTATTTGGCCGAGCAGCTCTTCAGCGATAGTCCTATTATCAGGGCGGCGGTTACCGAAGGCCGCTGCCGGATGGTGGGGGCTAAATATTTCCTGGGCTCCGGTGAGGTCAAGATTCTGACCCCGAATTATCAGCCTTCGGATTGAATTCCTGGTAAGCCCTAAGAAAGATGTCTGTTCCCGGCGCGATCGCCCTGATTGCCATGCCCTGGCCGCTGTATGAACGGCCGTCCATCCAACTAGGGGCACTGAAGGCTTATGTGAACCGCCGGGCCCCAGATCTTCAGGTAGAGATCTTTCATCATTATGTGGCGGTAGGAGCCTGCTTAGGGATTGAGCTCTATCAGCAGATTGCTGCCGGCGGGCTGGAAACTGAATTCGCTTACGCCGCACTCCTTTACCCGGAACGGCGGGAGGCGTTAGCAGACGGTTGGCGTCGCCGCCATCCTGCGGGAAAAAAAATCTCCCTACCCGAAATTGCCAGTCGCCTGGCCCAGGCATACAAGGATTTACTGGAGCGGGTTGATTGGCAGCGGTTTGCCCTGGTGGGATTTTCGCACTGCACCTGGCAATTGACGGCCAGCATTTATGCCCTGCGTCAACTCAAGAGCCGGTATCCGGATTTGCTGGTAGTGCTGGGAGGCTCGGGCTGCGGGGGCGAGATGGGGGCCAGCCTGCTCCAAACCTTCCCCGAAATCGATTATATTGTCCGCGGCGAAGGAGAAGCGGCCCTCCTGGAGTTGGCTCAGGCCCTAATCTCAGGAAGTGCCCCTCGCCAATTTCATAACCCCAATATTCTTTGTTCAGGCCAGCCAGAATCGGCGGCGGACGGGGCTCCAACCCGGCTTGCGGAAAACCAGATTGCTGATCTGGACAGTTTACCGCTGCCCGATTACCGGCCTTATTTTCAGGAAATTGCCGAGCATCTGGGACCGGCTCCCTTTCTGGCGACGCTGCCGGTCGAGGGTTCCCGGGGGTGCTGGTGGCAGTCGGCCACCGGGCAGGGCTGTAAGTTCTGCAATCTCAATTTGCAGTGGCAGGGTTACCGGAGCAAGTCGCCAGGGCGTTTAATCCATGAAATCGACGCCTTGTCGTCCACTTACGGCTGTTTGGATTTTGCCTTGATGGATAATGTCCTGCCCCGTCGTGGGGTGCCGGAGTTCTGTCAGGGTCTGGCACACTTGCACCAGGACCTACGGATTTTCGTTGAACTCCGGGCCGGGTTGCCAGCCGATCAGTGGCTGCAACTTAGCCGGGCCGGCGTGCGCCAGGTGCAGATCGGTATTGAGGCCCTGAGCGCCAGCCTGTTGAAAAAAATGGGTAAAGGCACCACGGTGATGGATAATGTCTGGGCGCTGAAATGCTGTGCCGAGGCGGGCATTGCCGTCCATGCCAATCTGATCTACGATTTTCCGGGCGCCAGTGCCGAGGAAATTTCTGAAACCTTGCAGGTCCTGCCCTTTCTGATCTCCTATCCGCCGCTTACGCCGGTGCGGTTTTTTTTGGGAATCGGCAGCCCGCTTTATCGCCAGGCCGCGGCCGCAAGGTTAACGTTAACCGGGAATCATGCCGATTATAATATTATATGGCCCAAATCTCAGTTCCCGCATCTGAAATTGGTCAAACAAGGCTATCGGGTGAAGTCCAAAGCTTTACGCCCTTCCTGGCGCCCAGTGCTCCGGGCCCTGAAAGCTGGGGAGCGCCATTACCAGGCAGTGGCCAGCGCCTACCCCGGTAAGGCGCAGTTAAGCTGGCGGGAAGGCGGCGATTTCATCTTAATCAAACGCCTCAAACCCCGCCCGCCACATGAAAACTTCCGGCTGAAAGGGCGGTCGCGGGAGATTTATCTTTTCTGCCAGAGGCCCCGCGCCTTGAATAAAATTCAGCAACAATTCCCCAGTTTTTCCCAGGAACGATTGCTTACCTTTCTGAACGGATTGGTCAATCAACGCTTGATGTTTCGGACCGGCTCAATTTACCTCAGTTTAGCCCTTAGAGAGGAACACTATGCAGCTATGGATGGCTGACCAGCAAATTACGGTCTTGCTGGTGGATGATGATCCCCAGGTCCTCAGTCTGGGCCAGGAACTCCTGGAGCACCTGGGTTATCAGGTGCTAGTGGCCCCCGACGGCGACCAGGCCTTAGACCTTTATAAAGCTAAAAATCCTCCCATTGACTTGGTTATCTTAGATTATCTACTGCCCCGTCGGGACGGCTTTCAGGTTTTGGAACAACTGCGTCAGTTCGATCCCCAGGCCAAAGTTATCATGGCTTCCGGGTTCTTCGGCCAGGCGGAGATAGATCAGCTTCAGGCCGCGGGAGCCAGTGGATGGATTGAAAAGCCTTATAGAATCAACAAGTTAGAAGAGCGGATCAGGAAGGCCCTGGGGTAGGGGCAACGTTAAGCTGACCAGTAATGGCGGGCTTAGTTCGGGGGACAAAACACCTGAGCGCGGCCCCCGGACGGGACAGGTCGAAAACCTGGTGCCAGGCATCTCCCAGGAGTCGCTCACTGAACTGTTCGATCCAGCGCTGGTCTTCAAAATGGGAAAATATTAACCATAAGCGCGACGGCGGGAACTTGCGGCGGGGGGACAGGGTAAGGTCTTGGTCATGACAGGATTGCCCCCAAATCACCTGATCCGGCGCTCCCTGATAGTAAAATTTAAAGGGATAAATGGCAAAATAATAGACATAAACCAGATCCCCCGGCTCCAGATGGGCTTCCAGGTAGTCCACCAGGGGGTGAATTTCCTCCCGGTTGGCCTGAGGATGGAAGTTTTCCGGCCAGGTAGTCCAGGGGTTAATCCAGATTAGCAGCCCGGCTGCCAGGGCCACATTGAGCCAGATCTTTTTCTGCTCCCCGAGCCAGGCGGCTGCCGTCATAACTCCCGCTCCCACTACCAAATAGAGCAGCGGCGCACTATAAAGCATCAGGCGCACCCCGCCTGCCTGCGCCATAAAGGGATAGCGGTGCACAAAGGCCGCGCCCAGGGCCAGGACCAAAGGCCCCAGCCAATAGAGGAGCGCGCGCCAATGGGGACTGCGGCCCAGGTTATACCATCCCAGACCCAGAAAGCCCAGACCGACCAGCCACCGGGGCCAATCTCCCAAAAAATAGCCGAAATAGCGGGCCCACGATCCGGCCAGCCACCGAAGAAAGGCCGGCAGGCTGGCGAGATCAGGAAAACCCCGTTGCCAGTAGGCTACCAACTCCGGGTCGACCTGATAACGGAAAAACAGCAGGTAATAACCCAGAAAGGCCAGGGCCAAGCTGCCAAAGCTTAAGGCTACGTGCCCCCGCGTCGCGGGTAGCTCCCACCACAGCACGGCTGCGGCTGCCGGGAGAACAAAAATCAGCGGGTGAGAAAAACCCAGCCCGAAAATCATGGCCAGGGTGAAGGCCAGCCAGCCCCGTTGCCCCTGGTTTTGCAGCAATCGCTCCGCCCATACCAGGGCCAGTACCGCAAAAAAGGCATCGGCGCTGTACTGCTTAAGTTCTTTGGAGTAATAGACCAATCGGGGAGAAATAGCCACCAGGGCCAGGGCCAGCAGTCCGGCTCCGGGGGAGAGCAGTCGCCGGGCCAGCAGCCAGAATAGGACAAGTGTACCCACCCCGAACAGGCAGGAGGGCAGGCGCAACAGGGCTTCGCGCGGGTCGCCCAGTTGAGCCACGGCCCAGACGCACCAGAGATAAAGCGGCGGGGTGGATTTGCCTTCCTGAAGGACCTGGGCGGGATGCTCCTCCAGGGCGGCCAGGGCCACCCAGGCCTCGTCGGTCCAGAGATTGCGCTCACCCAGGCCGTAGCACCGGAAAAACAGGCCCAGGGCCAAAATTAATCCGAGCACGGGCAGCAGCCGGGAGGTTTTCAAAGGTGCAGCCGAAACCATGTTTTCCCTATGATTTTTCTATTAAATGACTTTATAATAACATTGGAGGGCAAGGAGACTGGAACAAAAAATTTAAGTGGTCAGGAGTCAGTTATCAGTGATCAGTAAGATAAGCAAATTTTTAGGGTTATAGTTAAGACCTGGCCGGGGCGATTATAGCCCTTTAATGGATAAGTATCTATTTTTACTGGCAACTAGCAACTGGCAACTGAACACTCAATCAACAATTAACCCGAAGGTGAGACTTACTTGTCCTGATGATGAATTCTGCCTCGTCAATTAATTGGCCGCCGGCGCTGCAACTGGGAGATGTGGTGGCGGTAGCGGCCCCGGCCAGCCCGGTGGCCCCGGAGCCGTTTCGGGCCGGGGTCCGCTGGCTGCAAGAGTGGGGCTTCCGGGTGCGCTATGGGAAGGAGATTTTTCAAGATCGGCCCTATGAGGCCCACGCCGACCAGGAGCGCAGCCGGATTCTGGCTCAGCTCCTGGCCGACCCGGAAGTTAAGGGGGTGCTGTGCGCCCGCGGCGGCTATGGGTCGTTGAAGGTCTTGGAATATTTGGATTACCCGGCGCTGGCCGCCCACCCCAAGCGGTTTATCGGCTTCAGCGATGTGACCACCCTGCTGTGCACTTTTTATCAGCGTCTGAACCTGGTAACCTTTCACGGCCCTACCGTAGCTCACCTGGGAGAGCTGACCCCGGCGGCTCGGACCAGCCTGCGGGTGGCGCTGACCGCTAATGAACCTCTAAATCTGCATTTTACCGGGCTGACGGTTTTATGTCCGGGCCAGGCCCAGGGGCCGTTGTTGGGCGGCAATCTGACCACCTTATGCCATCTGATCGGCACCCCGTTTGCGCCGCAACTCGCCGGGCATGTGCTGTTCTTGGAAGACCACCATGAGGCCCGCTACCGGATCGACCGTTTGTTGCATCACCTGAGGCTGTCCGGCCTGTTGCAGGAGGTGGCGGCGGTAGTGTTGGGGAGTTTTACTCGCTGCGGTCCGGTCGAGCCGCTGTTAGAAATCTTCGGCGCTGCCCTGGCCCCGCTTCGGATTCCGGTGTTAGCAGGTTTGCCAGTGGGCCATCAGCCTGACAATCATACCCTGCCCATCGGGGCCTGGGCTGTAGTTAATACTCAAACCGGAAGTTTACAGATCGAGGGCTAATGATTTAATGAGAGGGTTTATCCATGGGGGAATGGTCACAACTGCTTTGGGAGCTTGAGAAATTACTGTTGGCCGGGCTGATCGGCGGCTGCATCGGCTTTGAACGGGAGTCGCACGGGCAAGCCGCGGGACTGAGAACCAATATTCTGGTCTGCCTGGGTTCCTGTCTGATGATGATGCTCTCCATGCACATGGAAGAAATCTTCCGACATCTGACGGACAACTCCGTAGTCCGCTTGGACCCGGCCCGGATTGCCTCGTATGCCATTGCCAGTATGGGCTTTCTGGGCGCCGGAGCCATCATTACCGGCCGCGGTTCCGTGCGGGGCTTAACTACGGCTGCAGGTCTGTGGCTGGTCACCGGCCTCGGCCTGACCATTGGCGCCGGATATCTGATGCCCGCCGTATTTTGCACCTTTATTAGCTTAATTGTCCTGTTCGGATTCCGTCTAATCAAATCTATTCTACCCCACGAAGAGCATACCCTGTTAACCTTAAAATTTGGCCGCATGGCGAAACCACTCAATCAGATAAAGGCAATTCTGTCCGCATATCAGATCCTGATCAATTTTGTTAACTATACCGCGGAGCTGACCACTGACTCGGTGACCTATCGTCTGCGCTTGCAGAGCAAAGAAGATATTCCCTGGGGACAAATTATCAAACAGTTGTCAGAGTTGAAATGGCTGCAAGAAATCCATTGGGAAGAAGGGGAGGTGCCGTAAGGGTCAAAAAGGCTGCCTGGTTTCCACCCGGAAACTGCCCCGCCCCTGGTGGAAGGGAACTTAAATTTTAACATCCTGAGATTATATGATATTTTTCACTACACGCTTATGCTTCCCCGTAAAGGGCGAGGAGAACACTGGATTCCGACTACATACTACTTAACTCTTGGGTATCATTGGTGATATTCATGTCAGATAGGCATGTAGGCCGGGCAGCAGAAAGCTCACCCCGAAATAGGTAAATAGTACCGCCAGGAAGCCAACTACTGCCAGGAGGGCGATGCGCTTGCCTTGCCAGCCTCTGACCAGGCGGGCATGGAGCAGGGCGGCGTAGATCAGCCAGGTGATCAGCGACCAAGTTTCCTTGGGGTCCCAGCTCCAGTAGCTGCCCCAGGCCGCTTCGGCCCACACCGCGCCGGTGAGAATCCCCAGAGTGAGCATAAAAAACCCGACCATAATGGTCCGATAGATCAGGTGGGCTAATTCTGCTGGCGGCGGCAGCGGCTCACCCTCGAATTTGCGGGGCTGGGGTTGTCGGGTCCGGATCAAGTAAAGCAAGGCCGCGCCGAAACCCAGGGCAAAGGCGGCGTAACTCAGAAAGCAGGTGATGACGTGAATTTCCAGCCAGTTGCTTCTCAGGGCCGGGATCAGCGGGGTAATCTGGCTGTCGACGCCGCCCAGCGAGGCATAGGCCAGCAACAGGAAGGCCAGCGTGGCGATCAAAGTCCCTAAATATGACCTAATCTGCCGCCAAAAAACCAGACAGGCGATGCATACCAAAGACCAGGAGCAGAATATCAAGGATTCGTAAAAATTTGACAAGGGGGCATGGCCGATCCCCAGTTGATAAGACTCGATCCAGCGGTAAATCAGGGCCCCGGTGTGACCGCCCCAGCCCAGGACCAGAGCGCCGCGGGCCAGTCCCTCCAGACGGGGACGCTGGAAGATGGCGCCGATCAGCAAAAGCAGCGCCGCCGCAAAATAAATTATGGTTACCAATCCTAGGAGATGCCCGCTCATGGCCCTGTTCCTTTTTCCAGTCTGCGCTGGAGCCGGGTTAATCGGCGCTGGAAGGCTTCCTTATTGCGGACCCCACTGCCATAGACCTGGATGCGCCAACCGCTTTGGGAATCCGGCTGCAAAGCCACCGCCCAGCGTTGTCGCGGGGTGAAGAAGGCCAACCAGAAGCCGGGCAGCAACAGAATAAACCCGGCATAAGCCCACCAGACGCCGGGATCCTTTTTCACCATTAACCCCGAGGCATACCGGGTGCGCATCTCGGCCAGGGTAAAGCGGTGCGGCCCCGGTTGCTCCTCCATGTCTGCCGGGGGGTTCTGCACCACCCAAAAGATCGCCGGATGCCCCGGACCATTTTTGTAGGCCATGAGCAAGGCCGGGCCTAATCCCTGGAAATCTTTCTCAATCCGCAAGATCATCACCGAAGCCTCGCCGCCGGGCAGGTTTACCTTGGTGCGCCAGGGGACCTCCAGCTGGGTGCAAAGATTGCCATGACAGACATTTAAGCGGATCGGACCGGCCGGCACGGTCTGGTAGCTGGCCTGATAGAAGGTCAAGCCGCCAAATTTTAAAGGTTCATTCACCCGACTGATACCTTTAAAGACCTCGCGACCGGCCTGGATAAAACTGAGGTCGGAGCGATATTCCCGGGGCGTGCCGTCGGGATAAGATAATACCTGGAATTTGTTGAGCTGCACCGAAAAATCTAGTGGTCGGCTCTCTTGGTGCCCCGGCAGCTCCAGATGGTTTACGGCCTCGCCTTCGGCAATCAGCATGTGCCCCTGGAAACCCCAAATCATGCCGATCAGGCCGCCCAGGATAATTAAAACGATGCTCAGGTGGATCAGGTAGGGTCCCAGATAGCCCCGACGCCCGCGGAAAATCAGATACCACTGGGTTTCCCCCTCGGGATGCACCTTAATTGGTCCCAGAACCTGGCGCAGACAGCTTTCCAACCGGGGTCGGGGGTCGGTCGGCTTACCTGGCCAATGAATCTCAAGGCGGGCGGGCAAATTCTGATAGCGCTCCAGTTGGAGGGGCTGTTTAACCCGCCGCAGGGTATCGGGCAGACGACGGCTGGAACAGACGAGCAGATTGACCAGCAACAGGCCGAGCAGGGCCAAAAACCAGGGACTCTGATAGACCGTGCTCAGTCCCAGCCACCAGATCAACCTCCCCAGCCGCGGACCGAAGCGGCTGAGATAAAAGGCATATTTTTCTCCCTGGGGCAAGAGCGTGCCGATCAGGGAGGCCGCCGCCAGCAGCAATAACAGTATCAGGGCCAAGCGGATGGAGGATAAATTGGTCCAGCACTTCTGGAGCAAATTTTGCGGAGCTTGGGCGGCGGTCACAATCTAAGGATTAAGAAGGGCAGGATAACCATGATTATTTTACATTAAGCATCGTTAATTAGAATTCAGGACAGTGCGGTTACACCGCCAGGTGCCCAGGTGAATTGAGGTTTAGAAGATGATGCAACATCAATCCTCCTCTAATGCTTCTTCCTCTTCAAGTTCTTCCTGCAAGTACTCTTCGTATTCTTCCAGGGTAAGCAACTCGTCAAACTCTGACTCCAGGAGGTTTTCTATCCTGATCAGCCACCCCTCATTATAAGGTTCCTCATTGGCTAGCTCAGGAGATTCGAGTAGCTCTTCATTGACCTCGCTGACCTCACCGGAAATCGGCGCCACGAGTTCTAGACGGCCCTCTGGCGTTTCGATGATACTAAAATTCTCATCTTTGACCAGCTCTTCACCTTCATCAGGCAGACTGAAGGCACTAATTTCCCCCAATAGCTCTTGTAAGTAATCAGAGATGCCGATGGTGGCAAAGCCGTCCTCGTCTACCCTGACCCAAAGATGGTCTCGGCTATAGCGTATTTCCCCAATCACTCTCAATTCCTTTTTTCTCCTTAGTTCGCAATCTTGGTGCCGAGAACAGGCCAAATTCAATGTTTTATAAACATCCCGCTCAGATTTTGCAAGGATTTTTTAAAGAATAAATTCGACAAAGCTTTTCACCCAGAAATAGCCAGACAGGCAAAACTCAGGAAAGATAGCAAGGTTGACCTTTTTGGCCTGAGAGACTTCCAGGGTCCCAAGCATTTTGTCCTTGTTGGCTTCAATGTCGGGGACCACGGCGTGCAAGTTGGCGATCCCCAGGGAAAGATGGCGATCATCGCTGGAAAAGGCCCGTTCGATAATAATGAAGCCATTCTCGGAACCGGAGACTATTGAGTCGATTTTCACCTGTTAATTCCTCTCGCCAGAGATTGGGTGGTGGACTGCCTGGGTTAATGCCAGCCTCAATTTATCTTCGCTACCTGAGCCCAACATTCCCCCTGAAGCTTACTTTTTCAGAAAGAGCAGCCTAAAAAATGACTTCTGCAAGAGGCTCTAGGGCATTAATTTGAGTGAATTGCATTTCCCTTGAACTCTAACCCAAGCCAGAATTTTAAACTTCTGGTATGATATTCTTAAGATGGATTTTTTCGCCACTTCTTCCTGACGATCATGGTGTATGCTCGTCCAGAAGGGCGATGGTGGAGGTAGCTTGAAAATCAATCGGTGGAAGCGTCTCGGTCTGCGAGAACGGATATTTTTACTTCTGGCCGCGCTGGTGCTGATCACCTTTGCCGGTGGGCTGATGACGGTATGGCATACCGATGCCATCGACTCGCTGATCACTTCGTTGATTGATAAAAATGTGACCTCTTATCGGGCCGCAGAAGAATTACGGGGTGCCCTGCTGCAGCAGAAAGGTTATTTAACCTATTATTTCTTGAGCGGTGATCCTGATTGGCTCAAGCAACTGGAAAAATACCAGCGAAGTTTCAAAGGGTGGCTCAAAATTGCCCAGGAGACTGCCTATACTCCAACCATGAAGGAAATCCTGGAGCAGATCAGCGAGAGTTATGAGCAATATATTCTGGCGCGGCAGCAGGTCATAGACTTATACAAAACCGGGCAGCGAGAGGCCGGCGCCAAGCTCCACTGGGAGGTGCGCCAACAGTTTCTGGAGCTTTGCGACCTCTGCGAACGCTATAAATTGATCCACGAACAGCGCATCCAGGAGGCTCGTAGTAAGAGCCGGGCCCAGGCGCAATTTATCAATACCCTGTCGCTGATCGTGATGCCACTGGTCGCGGTTTTGGGGATGTTGCTGGGTTATATTCTGGTCAAGCAAATATTGGGACCGATCCGCCAACTGATGGCAGAAACCGGTCAGGCCGATGCTACCCCCCTTGAGGTTGACGAGGTGAAGGCTTTGAGCCGCCGGGTGCATAGCCTGATTGAGAATGTCGATCAGACCCAGATCAAATTGGAGCGCAGCCAGGTGCATCTGCTGCAATCAGAAAAGCTGGCCCTGGTCGGTAAGCTGGCCGCCGGGGTGGCGCACAGCATTCGCAATCCTCTGACCTCGGTAAAAATCCGGTTATTTTCCCTGCGTCGGACGCTCAATCTCGATCCCAGCCAGCAAGAAGATCTGGAAGTAATCTCCGAGGAGATTCGCCACATTGATACCATTGTGCGCAACTTCCTGGAATTTTCCCGTCCCCCCAAGCTCAAGATGCAGAAGGTCAGCCCTTCCGAGGTGGTTGACCAGGCCCTGCAGCTCCTCCGCCACCGCCTGGAAAACTATAACGTGACGACCAGACTTATCCGGTCCCGCCGCCTCCCGGAAATCTGGGCCGACCCGGACCAGTTAAAAGAAGTTCTGGTCAACCTGCTGGTCAACGCCTGCGAAGCCATGGGAGACGGAGGCCTGATTACCATCACTGAAACCGAGGATTTTGTCGAAACCACCGGCCCGCTGACAATTATTCAGGTCGAAGATAATGGCCCTGGTATCCCGGAATCCATGCAGGACAAGATCTTTCAACCGTTTTACAGCAGCAAAGAAGAGGGCACCGGCTTGGGTCTCAGCATCGCGGCGCGTATCATCCAGGAGCACGGGGGCTGGATCGACCTGAGTTCCAGGGAAGGCCAGGGGACAACGTTCAGCATCAGTTTGCCTTTCAGGAAGCTTAAAGATGGGAAAAATCTTAATCGTTGACGATGATCCGCAATTGCGCCAAAGCTTTGAAAAGCTATTGACCACCGAGGGTCATACAGTCCAGACCGCGGCCACCGGCGAGGCGGCTGTTAAATTGGTGCAAACCAATCCCCCAGATCTGGTCATCATGGATATCCGGATGCCAGGGATGAGCGGCTTGGAAGCCTTTCGCACCATACACGACCTCGAGCCCAAGGTCCCGGTGATTATTATGACTGCCTTCGGCACCACCGAAACCGCCATCGAGGCCACTAAATTGGGGGCTTTCGACTATGTGCTCAAACCTTTTGAGATTCCCGAGGCTTTGACCCTGATCAGTCAAGCCCTCAATGCCGGCCGGTTTATGCGCTCCCAGGTAGAGATTGACATGACCCCAGAACGGGCCTCGGGAGAGGCGATTATTGGGAAGAGCAAGGCCATGCAGGAAGTATATAAGAGCATCGGCCGGGTAGCGCCGACCGATGCCACCGTCCTCCTGCGCGGCGAGTCCGGCACCGGCAAAGAACTGGTCGCCCGAGCCATCTATCAACACAGTCTGCGGGCGGAAAAACCATTTTTGGTGATCAATTGTGTGGCCATCCCCGAGACCTTGTTGGAAAGCGAATTGTTCGGCTATGAAAGAGGGGCCTTCACCGGGGCGATTAGCCGCCGGGTCGGTAAGATCGAACAGGCTCATGGGGGAACCATATTTTTGGATGAAATCGGCGACATGCCTTTTGCCATCCAGGCCAAGATCTTACGCTTGCTCCAGGAAAAGAGCATCGAACGCCTGGGGGGCCGCGAGACCATTCCAGTGGACGTCCGCATTATCGCCGCCACCAACCGCGATCTCGAAGCCGCCCTGGCGGCCGGGCGTTTTCGGGAAGATCTCTATTATCGCCTTAAGGTCGTTACCTTGTGGTTACCCGCCCTGCGCGACCGCCAGGATGATATCCCCCTGCTCGCCGATTATTTTTTGGCCCGTTTTGCCCATGAACTAGATCTAAATAACCCGGGGATCACGGCCGAGGCCAGGGCTCTCCTCAATACCTATCATTGGCCCGGCAACGTCCGCGAACTGGCCAATGCCATCCAAAAGGCGCTGATCTTTAGTCGGGGCTATCCGATCCGTCCCGAAGACTTGTCCCAGGCGACCGGTAACGATCAGGACATCACCGTTGTTCCGGATACCGAGTTCCTGGCATTTATCCGCAAGTGGCTGCGCCAGAAGCTGGTCTCGGATTCAGGGGAAAATAAGTTTGAGGCCCTGGTTGACCGCTTTGCCAGTGTGCTGGTCAGCGAAGCGCTCAACCTCACCCGGGGCAATCGCAGCCAGGCCGCCAGGCTTTTAGGTCTTTCCCGCCCTACCCTACAGGCCAAAATCGATAAATACCGCCTAAAAGTAGAGACCTTGGTTAAGGCTGACGATCAATTATCTCAATAACTTACCATCCGGAAATCCAATATTTCTTTCCCCCTTGTATCTTAACGATACAAGGGTCAGGGTAGGGTGGGGGTGATAAAAGCTCCTGGACCGCTTTCGGGCTGGCACCCTTCATCACCAATTGGGAGGCGAGGGTATGACGCAGCTCGTCAAACCGAAAATCCTCAAGCCCGGCTTTCCTGCAGGCGGAAGCAAAGGATCGCTTCACTTCCTGGAATCGCTTCCTATCGGGTCCACAGAACATATATTGAGATTTCAACTGGTTCGTATGCCGCATCTCTCGGGTTACCTGGGCCAGCCGGTCATTCATGGCAATTTGCCGGGATATACAGCTCTTGGTCTCCTTGAGATAAACAAAACCATTGCGAATTTGCCGCTTTATTGGCGAGTTAAAAAAAACTTGACAACTCAGGCACCTACCTGGTTACCGCCGACTTTACGCGAACCTTTGCGGTGATGTTGACCATGGCCTGCCCCTGTGCCACCGCTCTGGCGGCCAGCAGCGCCCTAAGCGTCAGCCATTTTACGGCCACGCAAAAGGGGATCTTGATTAAAGGCGGTCGTTATCTGGAAGAGATCGGCACGGCCGACACCTTCTGCTTTGATAAAACCGGCACTATCACCCCCCGGCAACCAGAAGTGGCTTTGGTTAAGGGTGGGAATGGGATGGCAGCCAGGTCGATATTGCAGTGGGCGGTGTCGGCCGAACAACATAATAAACATCCGATTGCGATTGCCATTAAACAGGAGGCTCAGAGATGGGGGATTCAACCGCTAGCCCATGCGGTGTGCGATTACAGCCTGGGAAAAGGGGTAAGGGCTGAAGTCGAGGGAAAACAAGTACTGGCCGGTAATGAGCGGTTTTTAGAGAAACACCAAATTAAGCTTCCACCGCCCTTATGCCTGGAGGCGGAAAAGGCCGAGGCCGAAGGGCAGACCGTGGTTTATGTGGCCCTGGAGGGGGAAGCGATCGGCCTGATCGGGATTAATAACCATCTGCAACCCGGCGTCGTCAGGATGATAGAGGGCCTGCGGTCAGATAGAGTGCGGAGGTGCATGTTAATTACCGGGGATAAGGCGGAAGTGACGCAAAAGGTGGTAAATCACCTCCCCCTGGAGGCCCATTTTAGCTCTCTGCTGCCTGAAGATAAGGCGCTAGTGGTACGGGAGCTGAAAGAGAATGGGCATAAAGTGGTAGTTGTCGGAGATGGAGTGAACGATGCCATGGCCCTGGCCGCGGCCGATATCGGCATTGCCATGGGAGCCGGAGGCTCAGAAATTGCCCTGGTGACCGCCGATATAGTGTTAGCCGACGGAGACCTCGGTCAACTGGTTTATTTACGGGAGTTGAGCCAACAGACCCTAAAAATTGTCCACCAGAACTTCTGGCTGGCGGTTAGCACTAATCTTATCGGGGCCGGCTTAGGGATCTTTGGACTTCTTCCCCCGGTGTTGGCTGGCTTGCTGCACATTGTCCATAGCCTGGGGATCATGGCTAACTCGGGCCGGCTACTAACTTTCCGTCGGCGTCGGTTGGCTCAGGCGGAAAACGAGGAACCGGACATGGAAAAAAATCATGACCTTCGGCCCGTTTATCCCTTAGTTGCTGTCCGGCAAAAGGGATAAATATCTCTCCTCCGGTGGGATGAAAAAGGAATGCGGCATGGATGAAAGCCTCATTTTGGAAATCCGTTCTTTTGTTAAGGCCATAGTCCACCATATCCCCGGCCGGATAAGATTGCGGTTATCCCCCGAGCTCTTTGTAAAGGCGGGCAAGATTGATTTATCCGCCTTTCAGAACCTGGACGGAATTAAGGAAATACAGGTAAACCCGTTGGCTCTTTCCGCGGTCATTACCTACGACCCCGATAAATTGCCTCCCCGACTCTGGGAGGCCTTTATAAAGGATGAAGGATCGGCAGCGCAAGTTATCAACCAGTTACTTTCTGGCAAGAAGAAGACGGAGGTGGAAGAAGATGGATGAAAAAATGGCTATGGAGCGCTTCCAGGCGGAAAGGGGTCCCGAAGGAGGCCCCGAGACGCCCCCTTATGGTCAGTCCGAGGGCATGAGTATGGGGCCTGCGGCTAGGGGCGGCTCACCCCCGATGGCGGGCGGCACCGGGGAAGGAGCTGGCATGGGCGAGCCCCAGATGATGGCCCCGGCTCCGGGTCAGACCGGTTGCATGTGTGAGGGACACGCGGCTATGGCTGGCCCTCCCTCAATGGCCGGCGGCCCGGGAGGCGGGGACGGTATGGGCGGTCCCCAGAGGATGGGACCGCCGTCAGATGGAGGAGCATCTTGAGGCTCCAAGATCCGGCGTCTAACCACCGCCGGAACCGCCACTCGGTGATAAAACGTGGCGCCGCTCGAGATAAGCCGGTCAAAGTCCGGGCCCCCGAGGTGACGATCTGCATCACGATCAGCCAGGAGAAGACCAGTTGGTGCCGAT
>Ga0164318_10001429_pt1 | contig 21264 bp, 18 predicted proteins | sample GuaBasSedimGuay9_FD_113734 | JGI IMG/M metagenome (GOLD analysis project Ga0164318, IMG submission 113734) | Subseafloor sediment microbial communities from Guaymas Basin, Gulf of California, Mexico - Guay9, Core 4571-4, 0-3 cm | ecosystem: Environmental > Aquatic > Marine > Hydrothermal vents... | reverse complement strand
TACAAGTTTAGGATCAAGAACTATTTCTATTCCTATGCTGAAAATTTTCATTTCAAATTATCCAAATCTAAATTTATTGATTGGTCTTTCTTCCTATAAATTTTTAAAAGAGCCAACCGTTACAGCACGAACAACAAAATCGGGAGCATTTTATGATGAATACAACAGCGCTTTATTTTTAAATCGGTTTGATAAACGTGAGCATTATCACAAATCAAAATTTGTTCCGGGTGCGGAAAAAATGCCATTTCAAAAACTTCTCGCACCATTTCAACAAATAGCTTTTGATTTAGGTGGCACCGTAGGAAGTCTTGGTTACGATACGGAAAGGAGAGTGTTTACTTCGGCAGATGGCCAATATAAGATTGCACCTTTAATCTGTTTTGAATCTGTATTTGGTGAATTCACCAACGGTTTTGTACAAAATGGGGCACAGCTTCTATTTATAATTACTAATGATGGTTGGTGGGGAAATACATCGGGTTATAAACAGCATTTAATGTTTGCTTCTTTGCGAGCAATAGAAACTCGCAGAAGTGTTGCACGCTCTGCCAATACAGGTATATCCTGCTTTATAAATCAACGCGGCGACATTTATGAAAAAACAGAATATTGGGTTCAAGATGCAAAAAAAGCTACTTTAAATGCTAATAGTGATATTAGTTTTTATGTCAGATACGGAGATTATATCGGACGTTTATCGGCTTTTACTGCCATACTTTTTCTTCTTATTAGTTTCTCTATGATGCTTAGAGGGAAAGGGAATGAATTGAGCAATCATATTAAATAGTTAAAATACAAATAATCGTACTTTTGCACCTTAAATTTTAATTTATGTTTGAGAATAGAGAAAAGCGTACTGAACTTTCGGAATTAGGTGAATTCAAATTAATTGATCGCCTAACTAAGAATGTAGCTAACCGACAAAAATCAACAATTTTAGGAATAGGTGACGACGCTGCAATTTTAAACTTTGAAAACGACAAAGTTTTACTTTCTACAGATCTGTTAATTGAAGGCATTCATTTTGATTTAAGCTATATGCCTTTAAAACATTTGGGTTATAAAGCGGTAATGGTCAACCTCTCAGATATTGCTGCAATGAATGCAACTCCCACACAAATAACCGTAGGATTAGCCGTTTCCAATCGATTTTCTGTTGAAGCATTGGAAGAGATTTACGCCGGAATGCTTCTCGCCTGCAAAAAATATAATGTTGATTTAGTAGGTGGAGATACAACATCGAGTACCAGTGGATTAATACTTTCTATTAGCGTACTCGGTACAGCAAAAGCCGGAAATATTGTAAAAAGAAGTACAGCAAAAGCCGGAGATTTAATAGTTGTAAGTGGTGATTTAGGTGCAGCATATGCAGGATTATTATTGCTAGAACGTGAGAAAGAAGTATTTAAGAAAGACCAAAACATACAACCCGATTTAGGTGGTAACGAATATGTTCTTGAGCGTCAGTTACGCCCGGAAGCTCGTGTAGATATGATTAAGCGTTTTGCCGATATGAAATTAATACCAACAGCAATGATTGATATCTCTGATGGTTTAGCATCTGAAGTCATGCATCTTTGCAAGGAATCTGCTTTAGGTTGTAATCTGTATGAGGATAAAATCCCTATCGACCCACAAACGGTTAGTGTTGCCGAATTATTTAATATTCACCCTATAACCTGTGCTTTAAATGGTGGCGAAGATTATGAACTTTTGTTTACAGTAAGTCAAAACGACTTTGAAAAAATTAATGGTCAAGGCGAATTTTATATTATTGGGCATATGACCGAAACAGGAGAGGCCAAAAATTTAATTACAACTTCGGGCGAAGTCATTCCAATTACAGCTCAAGGATGGGATGGAATTAAAATGGACGATAAGCACTAAATTGATTTTCATTAATTTTCATTACTTTAGATTGCTGAAATGAGCCATAATCAACAACTCATCGATCAACTACACCTTCAAATCCGAAGCTTGCCACAATCGCCCGGGGTTTATCAATATTTTGATACTGAAGACAAGATAATATATGTCGGCAAAGCTAAAAATTTAAAAAAAAGAGTAGCATCATATTTCAATAAAGAAAAAAGTGCAAGCGGAAAACTACGTGTTTTAGTTTCTAAAATTGTCCGTATAGAATTTATGGTTGTTGATACCGAACTCGATGCTCTTTTGCTGGAAAACAACCTTATAAAAAAATATCAACCTCGCTATAATATTCTTCTAAAAGACGATAAAACATTTCCGTGGATTTGTATTAAAAACGAGCCTTTCCCTCGTATTTTCTCTACACGAAATATAATTAAAGACGGAAGTGAATATTTTGGACCTTATGCATCAGTAAAAATGATGAATACTGTTCTATATTTAGTTCATCAGCTTTACCCTATTCGCTCTTGTAAACTTCAATTAACTAAACAAAATATTACCGCAAAGAAATTTAAAGTCTGTTTAGATTATCACATAGGGAAATGCCTTGCTCCTTGTGTTGGGAAACAAAGCGAAGCAGAGTATATGGAAAGTATTCAAGAAATAAGAAATATTATAAAAGGCGATATTGTTTCTCTCATTTCCAACCTCAAAGGCAGGATGATGAGTTATGCAAAAGAAATGGAATTTGAAAAAGCACAATTATTAAAAGACAGAATTGATCTTTTAACTTCATATAGAAGTAAATCATTAGTTGTAAATCCTAAAATACACAATGTTGATGTTTTTTCTTTTATTATAGAAGATGATAAAGCTTTTGTGAATTTCTTAAAAATAATTAACGGAGCCATTGTCCAAACACACACTATTGAATTAAAAAAGCGTCTTGAAGAAACCAATATACAACTGTTAGAATTGGCTATGGCCGAATTATATTCACGCTTTGGAAGTAATGCTAAAGAAATAATTCTTCCTTTTAAAATTGATCTTTCGTTCCCCGACTCAAAAATTACCATTCCAAAAAAAGGAGATAAAAAACAATTACTTGATTTATCAACACGCAATGCTCACTTTTATCAATTAGAGCGTCAAAAACAAAAAGATCTAGTTGATCCCAACCGTCATAGCAAAAGAATTTTAGAACAACTGCAACACGACTTACATATGAAAGTTATGCCGGAATATATCGAATGTTTTGATAATTCTAACTTTCAAGGTGATTATCCCGTAGCGGCTATGGTGATGTTTAAAAATGCAAAACCATATAAAAAAGGATATCGGCATTACAATATTAAAACTGTTGAAGGTCCTGATGATTTTCATTCTATGGAAGAAGTTGTTTACAGACGGTATAAACACTTGTTAGATGAAAAAAAGCCTCTTCCCCAGTTAATTATTGTAGATGGAGGAAAAGGACAATTAAGTGCTTCTGTACGTAGTTTAGAAAAATTAAATTTACGAGGTAAAATTAGTATTATAGGGATTGCCAAAAAACTTGAAGAAATTTATTTTCCAAATGATAGTCTGCCTTTATATATCAATAAAAAATCGGAGAGTTTAAAGCTTATTCAAAATTTACGTGACGAAGCACATAGATTTGGAATAACTCATCATCGCAATAAACGCAATAAAGGAACTTTAAAAACAGAACTTACTGATATTAAGGGCATAGGCAAACTAACCGCGGAGCTTTTACTTCAAGAGTTTGGTTCGGTTCTCAAAATAAAAAAGCTGGAAAAAGAAGCCATTGCAAACACGATAGGGCAAGCAAAAGCCGAAATCGTTTTTAAATACTTTAAGAACAAGGCATAAAAAAAGCCTCGTCCGTCAGTTGACGAACGAGGCCTATTATTTTATTGTAAGGTAAACTTAATCGGCATTCTATATTGAACACGTACAGGTTTTCCACGTTGTTTTCCGGGACTCCATCTTGGCATCTTTTTAATTACACGAACTGCTTCTTCATCACAGCCGCCTCCGATACCACGGAGTATCTTAACGTCGGTAACACTACCATCGCGCTCTACAACAAAGGTTACATACACACGACCACTAATGCCACTTTCTTTTGCCATACGTGGATACTCAATGTTTTTACCAATGAATTTGTACATTGCAGCTTCGCCACCGGGAAACTCAGGCATATTCTCAACAACCAAGAAAATTTGTTCTTCCTCAATTTCTTCCTCTTCGACAACAAATTCAAATTCTGCCATCTCTTCATCTTCATCAAATTCGATATCTATTTCAATATCGTCTTCCACATCAACATCATCCTCAACAACATTGATAATTGTTACTTGTGGAGGTGGTTTTGGTGGAGGTGGTTTAACTTTCTGTTCGGTAATTGGAATAATCTCCTCAGGAGTATCATCCACCGTTCGCTCAATATTGCTATATTCAACTTTATCATACGATTTGTATTCAAAAGCAACCAATACCACAGCAAGAGCTAAAACAAAACCTATTTCTAGGAAAATTGTTCTTTTATTTTCCAGATTTGCTTTTTCGGATTTTTTTTGTTCCATAATTCTCCTTTTTCCTGCTTAAAATTCTAATTTTAGAGCCGCTAAATTATTAATAAATTCTTTTTCCTCGATAAAAAGTGGGTAAAAAACTATTTTAACCACTATGGTAGAGCTTTATGCTTCCACCATATTTTTATATACTTTGCTGCTTAACAAGCTTTCCAACTCAGCAAAATCGTTAATTTTAACCTTAATAATCCATCCTTTTCCGTAAGGATCCTGATTAACCAATTCCGGAGTAGCTTCAAGTTCTTCGTTAAATTCAACAACTTCTCCAGAAATTGGCATAAATAAATCCGAAACTGTTTTTACAGCTTCGATAGTGCCAAAAACTTCTTCCTTGGATAAATTTTCACCTTCAGAGTCAACTTCAACAAAAACAATATCACCTAATTCGCTCTGGGCAAAATCGGTGATACCAACAGTTGCTTCATCGCCTTCAACCAAAACCCATTCGTGATCTTTTGTGTACTTTAAATTTTCTTTAATGTCCATGTCTATAAATTATAAATCAGATAATTGCGTTTAAATGTTTCTTTAAAAACTGTGGTTCATCAAACCATTTGCAATATTATTAATATTTTTTGATTTTTTTGAGTTACCAACAAAGATATATTCTATATAAACAACAAAATAAGAACTAAGCCTTTCTATCTGACTATTAAGTATAAAAAAAACAAAAAACATACCAAAACTCAACAATTATAGTTTTTTTGCAAAAAATATTACGGAAATATGTCGATAAAATTTAAGAGTAATTGTCTCTGAACAAGGCTTACATCTACATTCAGCCGTTCAGCAGCTAAAGCATAAACTTCCTCAATTGCAAATTCCGAATTATCTGTTTCAAGAAAAATACGATTTAAAGGCAGGTGTTTGATGCTTTTACTGGCTTTTGATGTTTGTTGATAAAGCTTATGTCCGAAAGAAATATAAAAACCCATATCTATCAACTGCTTTGCTATCTGATAGCTTCCATTAAAACCATGCACTATCCATTTTTGCTTTGCTTTAGTGGCTATTCTCAGCTGAATAATCTCGTTAAAAGACTTTACAATATGTAATATTAAGGGTTTATGATATTTTTCAGACAGATTTATTTGTTGCTTAAAAGCTTTTAACTGAATATTAAAATCCACATTACAAACTTTATCTAACCCACATTCGCCTATAGCTAAAAAAGAATTCTTATCAATATGGCTTTTTATATTCTGCATTTTTTTGCCTAAATCCATTTCCTTAACAAACCAAGGATGAACTCCCATAGAATAATGGGAACATATTTCAATATCAACATTCACTCTTTCCGAAATATCAACTATTTGAATATTTGCTGATTTTCGTATTTTATGAGTATGTATATCGATATAGTTCAAGTGAAACATTAATTATATGTGTTTACAAATTTAAAAGAAAATAGGCTATCAAATAACGAACAAAAGAAAGGAAAAATACCTAATTTTGTTTCAAATAGAGATTATGGCTAAAAGCAATAAATTCAATTATATAATTAATCCTGAAGATGAGGCGAGAAGGATTAAAAGTAAATACAAAACTTTACTAAAATCTTGGCGTCCAAAAGAAGCGACAAAAGAAAAGGACAGAAAGCTTATAATAAAAGCATTTAAAGTCGCCAATGAAGCTCATCAAGGAATGCGACGCAGGAGTGGCGAGCCGTATATTTTTCATCCTCTTGAAGTTGCTTTAATCTGTGTAAACGAAATTGGTCTCGGGACAAAATCTATTATAAGTGCCTTATTGCACGATGTAGTTGAAGATACCGATTACAGCATAGATGACATCCGTTCTTTATTTGGCGATAAGATTGCTCAAATTATTGACGGATTAACTAAGATAAGAGAAATATTTGGTAATCAGCCAATAGAATCTATGCAAGCCGAAAATTTCAAACGCTTACTCTTAACCCTCTCCGATGATGTTCGTGTAATTTTGATTAAACTTGCCGACCGCTTACATAATATGCGTACGCTTGATGCGATGCCTGAAGAAAAACAACTTAAGATTGCATCAGAAACCACCTATTTATATGCTCCATTGGCACATCGCTTAGGCTTACACTCTATTAAAAGCGAATTAGAGGATTTGGCTTTACGTTATACCGATAAAGAAGCTTTTCAGCTAATTAAAACTAACTTACTTAACACAAAAGTTGAGCGTGATAAATTCATCCGCAACTTTGTTCGTCCAATAAAAAAAGAACTCGATAAACAAGGTATAAAATATCAAATTATTAGTAGAGAAAAATCTATATCCTCCATTTGGTACAAAATGAAAAATAAAGGGGTTCCTTTTGATGAAGTTTTTGATGTTTTCGCTGTACGAATAATTATAGATACCCCCTTAGAAACAGAAAAAAGTGTCTGTTTGAATACGTATTCTATAGTTACAGATAAATACCTACCTAACAGACAACGTTTTAGGGACTGGATATCAACACCTAAAGCCAATGGTTACGAATCTCTACATACTACTGTAATGAGTAAATCAGGACGGTGGGTAGAAGTTCAAATTAGGACAAAACGCATGGACGAAATTGCAGAAAAAGGCTATGCTGCCCATTGGAAATATAAATCGGATGTAAGAAAAGTAGAAGGGGGATTAGACGAATGGCTGATTAAGGTTAGAGAACTTTTACAAGGTAGCGAAATAGATGCTTTGGATTTTATGAGCGAATTCAAATTAAATCTATTTTCAAAAGAAATTATGGTTTTTACTCCAAAAGGCGATGTAAAAACCCTCCCATTAGGAGCAACAGCACTTGATTTTGCGTATAATATACACTCCGAAGTTGGAAATAAATGTATTGCAGCCAAAGTAAATCATAAGGTTGTTTCTCTGGATTATGTCCTAAAACAAGGTGATCAGGTTCAGATTTTAACTTCTGATACTCATAATCCAAGTGAAGAATGGTTTTCTTATTTGAAAACAGCAAGAGCAAAAAGCAGTTTAAAAACAGCTATTAAGGAAATTAAAAAAAAGGCAACCGATCAAGGAAGATTACAATTATCGATTATTTATGGAAATCTGAAAATAGAAAATACTCGTGAAAACCGCTTAAAATTATCTACTTATCTGAACTGTAAATCAAAAACCGATTTTTATTACAAACTGGCAAAAGGAGTAATTGAAGAGCGCACTATACGCGAATGTTTTGAAATAACAGATGGTTTTAATTGGAAGAAATACATTCCTTTTTGGCGGCCAAAAACCGAGACAGATAAAAATCTTAAAAATATCATTCAAGACGAAATAAAGAAAAATCCAAATAATCTACTTCTTGATAAAAGCATTAAAAATATCAAGTTTAATGTAGCGTCTTGCTGCAACCCGATTCCGGGTGATGATGTAATTGGAATCAGCCTTCCGGGAAAACCTATTCAGATTCATCGTACCAATTGCGAAAAGGCTATATCACTAATGTCAACCTTTGGTAATCAGATTATTAAAGCCAAATGGAATGAGGGAGAGAAAGTGGGGTTTTTAGCCGGCATCTCTATTTCTGCTAACGAAACATTTGGTTTAATTTCTTCTATTGTTGAAGTGATAACAAAAGGATACCAAATCAATATACGGACATTTCACTTAATAAGTTCGGGAGGAACGGCTAAAGGAACGGTTACTTTATATGTTTCGGATAGTAATGTTCTTAAAAAATTAATCAAAAATATTAAAGCTATTGAGGGTGTAATATCGGCAGAACGAATAGACGAAATTAAAGATTATCATTAATCATTTCCAAAAAATAATCCCAAACCGGATCTGTGGGTGGTTTCGCATTTATTTGTAGTAACTCTTTCTTTACAGGGTGAATAAGTTCTATATGGCGAGCATGTAAATGAATAGATAAATCTTTGTTAGCACGATTAAATCCGTACTTTACATCTCCTTTTATTGCGCATCCTATATATGCTAATTGACATCTTATTTGATGATGCCTTCCGGTTAACAGTTCCACCTCAAGTAAGTGATAACGATCGCTTTTGCCTAAGTAACTATATTTTAACTCTGCCTTTTTAGCTCCCAAAGTATTTTCCGTAACAACAAAAGATTTATTTTTTTGTTCATTCTTTTTAAGATAATGCCTTAAATGACCATGCTTTTCGGGAGGAGGATTTTGAACAACAGCCCAATATGTTTTAGACAAATCTCTATCCTTAAATATTTTCGATAAACGCGATGCTGCTTTATCGGTTTTAGCAAAAACAACCAGCCCGCTTGTTGGTCTGTCTAAACGATGAACTAATCCTAAATATACATTTCCGGGTTTATTATATTTCTCTTTTAAATAAGCTTTTATAATTTCTGTCAGAGGTAAGTCTCCGGTTTTATCGCCTTGAACTATTTGCGATGGCTTTTTATTTACTATCAACAAATGATTGTCTTCATAAATAATATCGACACCGTATTTTTTTTGTAATTCATCCATACTAATTAAGCTTAGAAACAAAAAAACGACTAATAAGCTGTCGATAAATATTTGCAATAAACCAAGCCAAAACAACACCTAATATTGCACCGCCAATAATATCGCCGGGATAATGTACTCCAAGATAAATTCTACTATAAGAAACAACAATCGCCCAACTAAAAAGCAAGAAAGTAAAAACAGTATTTGCTTTTAAAAATTTTACTAAAAAATAAGCTAAAGCAAAACTATTGGCAGCATGCGAACTTACAAAACCATAATTTCCACCTAAATAATTATTTAATACATGTACTTGTTCCTGTATATCAGGATTATGACTGGGTCTGTAACGAGCAACGGCATCTTTAATAAAACCCGAAATTTGATCGCTTAAAACAATTAATAAAGCCAGGCTTAATAAAACAACTATCGATTCCCAGCCATATTTTTTAATTAAAAGGTATAAAAGAAAAATATAAAAAGGTATCCAAATCAGCTTATTGCTGAACCACCACATCAAAAAATCAAAAAAACCATTATGAAAACTATTTAAAACCAAAAAGACCTGCTTGTCCAACTCTGTTAAAAAGTCTAACATGACTTATTTGTTTTTAGTAAATAATGCCCAAAGTTTATCTTTTAGTTCATCGAGTCCTTTTTGGGCAACAGAAGAAATAAAAACATGTGGTATCCCTTGAAGTTCGGCGCTAATCATCTCTTCCAATTCATCGTCTAACATATCCGATTTTGATACCGCAAGTAAGCGGTCTTTATCGAGTAATTCCGGATTAAATTGTTGTAATTCATTTAATAGAATTTTATATTCTTTCCGTATATCATCGCTAGATGCGGGAACTAAAAACAATAAAACAGCATTCCGCTCAATATGTCGTAAAAATCTTAATCCCAGCCCTTTGCCTTCATGTGCGCCTTCAATAATTCCGGGTATATCTGCCATTGCAAACGATAAATTATCGCGATAGCTTACAATTCCTAAATTTGGGACTAAAGTAGTAAAGGGATAATCTGCTATTTCCGGTTTAGCAGCAGAGAGCACCGATAATAATGTTGATTTACCTGCGTTTGGGAAACCTACTAAACCTACATCAGCCAGAACTTTTAATTCAAATAATATTTGTTGTTCTAAATACTCTTCTCCTGGTTGAGCATATTCCGGAGCTTGATTTGTTGATGTTTTAAAATGATCGTTTCCCAAACCTCCACGACCTCCTTTTAGGAGGATATGAGATTCACCATCTTCTATTACTTCGCAAATTACTTCACCTGTTTCAAAATCCTTACAAACAGTACCGAGAGGCAATTCTATTATAGCATCGGCTCCATCGGCTCCCGTACTGCGAGAACGCCCTCCGTTTGCTCCACCATCAGCACGTAAATGACGAGTATAACGCAGATGTAATAAAGTCCACAGGTTTTTATTTCCAACCGCAACTACATCGCCACCTTTTCCGCCATCTCCACCATCGGGGCCGCCTTTTTCTATATATTTTTCTCGCCTAAAATGCACCGATCCGGCACCTCCTTTTCCGGAGCGGCAGTAAATTTTTATATAATCGACGAAGTTTGAATTCACTATAATTTTTTATTTAAATAATACCTAACGACTTCTTAACAAGGCTTTGTCCATAGTTTCTACTAAGCGTTCAAAAATTTCATCTTGACTACCATGACCATCGATACTAACAAATGTTCCTTGATTTTCGTAATAATTACCCACAGCTACAGTGTGGTCAATAAATTCATCTATACGATTAATAATCATCTCCATACTTGCATCATATGGGCGTCTATTTTTCGTTTTACCTCTAGCACTAAGGCGTTTAAAACATTCTAAAGTAGAAGTCTCCAATCCGATAGCAATAGAAACACTTTGATTTAACTTTAATAATAATCCATCAAGTATATAAGCCTGTACCATTGTTTTAGGGAAGCCTTTAAAAACGAAGCCTTTTGCTTCAGGATGCTCCTGTATTCGCCTCTCTATTAATGTAATAGCAATTTCGTCAGGAACAATCTCACCTTTTTTCATATATGGTGCAGCTTTCCTACCAATTTCGGTATTATCCAACACTTCTTTACGAAGCATTTTTCCGGTAGAAATATAAACCAAATTATATTTTTCTGCCAATTTTAAAGCCTGAGTACCTTTCCCCGATCCCGGAGGACCGTAAAGCACAACATTAATCCAAGTTTTTCTTAGGGTTTGCTGTATAGAATCGGTAATGGTATTAAAAATATCTTTAATTTCTCCTGTTCCCTTTATTGGAGTATATTTTCCTTTTGCTTTATAGAATTCTGCAACCGGTTTTGTTTTATTATCGTATTCTTTTAGCCTAAATTGTATTACTTCTTCAGTATCATCAGCACGACCGGAAACCTTAGACCGTTCCATCATTCTGCTAACAAGTTCTTCGCGTGGCACTTCTAAACTAATCATACATGTTAAAGGAGCGTTTATCCTTAGCAATAAACCGTCTAAAATATATGCTTGTACTGTTGTTCTTGGAAATCCATCAAAAAGAATTCCGTTTGGATTTACATTTTCGACTATACGTTTTTCTATGAGCTGAACAATAATTTCATCGGATACTAACTCCCCTCTTTCTATTACAGATTTAGCTTTCATTCCTAATTTAGTACCTTCAGCTATTTCTTCTCTAAGCATATCTCCTGTCGAAATATAGGTTAGATCATACTTTTCAAGCAGCATTTTCGACTGCGTTCCTTTACCTGCTCCCGGAGGGCCAAACAATGCAATATTTAACATCTTACAGTTTTTTTGAGTTGGATTAATGAGCTTATTATTAAATTTATTATTGTCTGTATTTCTATTCAATAATTTTATAAATATCGGGTAAGTTACGACCTAATCCATCATAATCGAGGCCATAACCAACAATAAAATCGTTGGGAATTTCTATTCCAATATAATCAACAGCATAATTTTTTTGAAATGATAGAGGTTTATAAAGAAGGGTTGCTATTTTCACATCAGCAGCCTGCAAATGTTTAAGCTTTTGAATTGTATTTTCCATAGTAATTCCGGTATCGATAATATCTTCAACCACAATTACATCACGATCGGTCAAAGCTTCGTCCAAACCTATCAGTTCACGAACAACATGAGTAGAAGACGTTCCTGAGTATGAGGACAACTTTACAAAACTAACTTCACAATCGATAGTCAACTTTTTAAATAAATCAGCGGCAAACATAAATGCTCCATTTAATACAACTAAAAATAGTGGGTTTTTACCTTTATAATCGGCATTAATCTTGTCTGCAACTTGTGTAACAGCCTTATCAATTTTATCTGCTCCGATAGAAACAGCAAATCGTTTGTCGAGTAATTGTACTTCTTTCATATTTAATTACTTTATATCAATTCATTATTTAAAAACAAATAAAAAACACTCTCAGCATCATTAAGATTAATAACACAAGGGGAGTTTTGTATATTAAATTTGAATATGATTTTTTAAGCTTTCAAAATTACCAAAAATTATTAGAACCTGAAAGATAAACAGAAATGTGTTCTTAATATAAATAAGTTAAGCTATTTGTCTTTTAGCACGAGCCGCTTTTAATGTTCTTTGTCGAGCTTTTTTTACTAACGTTTTCTCTACAAAACCTTCAATAGGCTTGATAGATAGAGCTATAACACCTTTTATTCCCAAACTAATGAAAAAATTATTATAATATCTTTCTATCCAAGGTTCAATAAAAGCTTCTGACACCAAAAACAAAGCTAAGGCAAAAATAAATACAAAAGTAGTGGCACGTCTTCCTATTTTAGCTTCGGCTAAGTCATTTATTGTCTGCTCAAGCTGAACATTTTTTTCTTGAATTTCTAAGTTAACTTCATTTAGTTTATCGTTAGTTTGATCCAATTTACGTTGTAAACGATCGCTGATACGAGTTATTAACTTTATCTGATCGAGTAATTCAGAATAATTGTTTGTTAAATTATCTAACTCAGCAACAGTTTCTTCGGGAGATTTATTTTCTTCGCTTAGGAAATTTCGCACACGATTTAAACAAGAAGCTTCATCTACAAAAATATCTTCTTTTTTCCGCTTCTTCCTAACAGCCATAGTTATTCTTCAATTTCGGTATATGTAAAGTGCAGTCCGGTTACGTCTTCGTAATCTTCGCCTGTTTCCATCATCTCTTCATCGTCTTCATCGTAGCACCATTCTACTTTTACCTCTTTATCGTCAAGTTCATTTATTTCCTTTAATCTTTTTAACACTTCTAAAATATACTTTGATGAACTAGTGTTAAAATACTCAAGGTAAACCTTCATATTAGTTATAGCCAAAGCGTTAGTACCATATTCAGTAATCCACTCAAGCAGTGGGTTATAAAATTCAAAAGAATTTTCAGGAATAGAACGACCACTTAATTCCAGTTTCCCCGTTTCAGCATTAAAATTAACATAGGGCGTTTGCTTAGTACCATTTAAAATTAACTCCTTCATCCTTTATCTTTCTTTTTATTTATCTTAACTAAAAAAGTAAACCGTGCTAAATCATTATCAAAATATTCTACATCATAAATCAAATCTAAGCCCGATTTACGCCTCATATCGATAAAACCCAATCCAGCTCCACCTTTATCAGAAATTTGATTATTAGTTAATACTTTACGATATAATTCCTTTAACTCTCCTTTTGACAGTTTGTTGACAAAATTAATCTTTTCCTCTACAATTTTAAGATGTTTTTTCAATAAAAAATTACTTGTTTTTAATAAAAAAAAATCTTCTTCTTCGGAGAAGGAAAATTGTACTACACGGACTTTATCATCAGGCTCTCCTTTAACGCTAAAATCGCGTGTGTGATGGAGAAGGTTTTGTAATTCTTCAACTGCGATATTAAAGATTTTCTTTCGCAAAGAGTTACTTACGCCCATTTCTTCCGCTTTAAGTTCAATATCATTTAATATCTCAACTACGTTAAGCGTATCTATTAATCCGTCAAAAGTGATAATTTCCTGTTTTGTGGGTGCTAACATTGACTTTTATTTATAGCTTCTCACAACAAAGATGACAATAAATAATTAATTTTAAAAGCTTTAGAACTGCTTTTTATTAATTTTATCGTAAAACGATAATTTTACTTTATGAAAACAGCTGTTGATTTTTTACTAAATATTACAAATAGCTTCAATAAAAACTGGCTCTAAACGAAGATTTATCGCTATTTTTGGATTATTAATAAAATTCTTATGCCGAGTTATTCAAGTATTATAAAATCAGGAAATGCCGATTTTGCTGAAACTTCTTTTAGTAATTTAATGAAGAAACGTATATATCACGTTTTACTTTTATCAAGCGCTTACGATGCTTTTATTTTAGAGGATGATGGCAGAATTGATGAACAGATTTTTAATGAATATGTTTCTTTAAACCTACGCTATCCCCCTCAATTTATTCTGGTTACCGATGAAGATGAAGCTTTTAAGATAATGGAAGAGCAAAATATTGATCTGGTAATTACTATGCTGAGTGCCGAAAAAGAATCTACTTTTGACTTTGCGGCTAACTTCAAAAAAGAATACCCTGATATTCCAATTGTTGCTTTAACTCCTTTTTCAAGAGAGGTTTCTTTACGATTTGATAAAGAAAAAACACAAGTTTTTGATTATGTATTTAGCTGGTTGGGGAATGCCGATTTACTTTTGGCAATCATCAAACTTATTGAAGATAAAATGAACGCCGAATATGATATTAACGAAATTGGTGTTCAAGCTATTATTCTTGTTGAAGATTCCGTGCGTTTCTATTCAAGCTATTTACCAAATATCTACAAAATAATCTTTACCCAGTCGAAACAGTTTATGCAGGAAGGCTTAAACGAACACCAAAAAATGCTTCGTATGCGCGGTCGCCCTAAAATACTTTTTGCCACAACTTACGAAGATGCCATTAATTTATACGACAAATTTCATGATAACTTACTGGGAGTTATTACAGATATGAGCTATAAACATTATGGAATTAGAAACCAATTTGCAGGCCTGAATTTATGTCGACATATTAAAACTAATAATAAATACACTCCATTACTTATTCAATCTTCCGATGCAAACAACATACTTTTTGCTAAAGAAATAAAAGTCGGATTTTTACATAAACATTCTAAAAAATTACTCCGTGATTTACGACAGTTTATCATAAAGCATTTTGCTTTTGGCCCTTTTGAATTTATTGACCCTCACACACATAATGTAGTTGAAAAAGCCGCAGATTTAAAAGAAATGCAAGATAAATTGTATTTAATTCCTGATGCTTCTCTACGTTACCACATTACAAGAAACCATTTCTCCAAATGGCTTAATGCGCGAGCTCTCTTTGCTTTAGCAAATGTTTTTAAACAAGTTTCCGTACAAGATTTTGATAATCTTGACGATGCACGTCATTTTTTGTTTCAAATGATGCAGCATTTTAGAATTAGTAAAGGGCGCGGTGTTATTGCGGAATTTAATAGAGATAACTACGACGAATATTTAATTTTTACCCGAATGGGTAATGGATCTATTGGCGGTAAAGCCAGAGGTCTTGCTTTTTTAGATTCTTTAATAAAAAGAAATAAGCTTCTTAGCAAATTCCCCGATGTACTTATCAGTATCCCTCGTACTGTAGTTTTAAGTACCGATTTTTTCGATGAGTTTATGGAATCTAACGATTTATATAAAATTGCACTTTCAGAAGTGGATGATAAAAAAATTCTTGACAGTTTTGTATCTGCTCCTTTACCCGAAATTGTAATAAAAAATTTACTCGCCTTTATTAAAATTGTAAGAAAACCAATTGCTGTTCGTTCGTCAAGTCTTTTAGAAGATTCTCACTACCAGCCTTTTGCCGGGATTTACTCAACCTATATGATTCCCAATCTACCTGAGAATCCGGATAAAATGATTCAAATGCTTAGCTTGGCCATCAAAAGCGTTTACGCATCAGCTTACTTTAAATCGTCAAAAGCATATATGACAGCTACTTCAAATTTGATTGACGAAGAAAAGATGAGTATCGTATTTCAGGAAGTTACAGGCTCCTCTCACGAAAATGTATTTTATCCTTCATTTTCCGGTGTTGCTCGTTCAATAAATTTTTATCCTATCGAACCCGAAAAACCTGAAGACGGTATTGCCAATATTGCTATCGGATTAGGAAAACAAATTGTAGAAGGAGGACAAACACTAAGGTTTTCGCCTAAATATCCAAAAAAAATATTACAACTGTCTTCTCCCGATCAAGCTTTAAGAGAGACTCAAAAAGAATTTTACGCACTCGATTTAAATCCAAAAAGTTTTTTTGCCAGTACAGATGATGGAGTAAACATAAAATACATACGTGTAAGAGACATAAATTCCGAATGGGGAATGGACAAATTAATGTCAACCTACGATTTTCAAAATAATATTATTCGTGAAGGTACCGGACATAAAGGGAAAAAAATAGTCACTTTTGCAAATATTCTAAAGCATAACACTTTCCCCTTAGCCGAAATTCTTTCAGACATCTTGGATATAGGAGAACGGGAAATGAATACCCCTATAGAAATAGAATTTGCCGTTAACTTTAACAAAACACTAAAAGACCCGTCTGTTTTTAATATTCTCCAAATCCGGCCAATAGTTTCTCAAAAAGAATATATCTCAAAAGATCTATCGTCAATTAAAAAAGAAGATACCCTTATTTATTCTAAATCGGCTTTGGGAAATGGTGTGATTAGTGATTTACACGACTTTATTTTTGTAAAACCCGAAACTTTTGACGCTTCTAAAAGTACAGAAATTGCAGAGCATATTAATGAAATAAATAAACGTCTGACAGATGAAGAAAGATATTACATCCTAATTGGTCCCGGTCGATGGGGCTCTAAAGATAGCTGGCTGGGAATTCCCGTAAAATGGCCGTATATCTCAAATGCCAGAATTATAGTAGAATCGGGATTAGAAAATTATCGAATTGATCCCAGTCAGGGTACTCACTTTTTTCAAAACCTGACATCTTTCCGTGTTGGTTATTTTACTATTAACCCTTTTATTGATGATGGATATTACGACTTAGACTATCTTAATAAGATGCCGGTATATTACGAAGACGAGTTTATTAAACATATTAGATTCGAAGAGGCTTTACGTGCAGAAATAGATGGCAAAAATACTTTAGGAGTAGTTTACAAGCCGGGGAAATAACTCCCTTTTTTTATAAAAAAATCTAACAACTTAAGTTTTGTATAAATAACGCTTGCTTTATCTTAAAACAAAATTGGTAGTTCCTATTTCCTGACCATCTGCAAAAACAATTACTTCGTAATTACCTTCCAACATCTCTATTTCCTTGTATTTCTTTTCCCATACAAGACATAAGTCTATCTTTTCATTATCATAATTTGCTTGCTCATAAATAGAATACTGTATAGTTTCACCATTATAATCAAATACAAAATCCTCGGCTATACCCGGACTTAGAATTTTATTATCCGGACGCGCAATACGTACATATATATCTTTTAAACCGGGCAATAGAATCACATTTTTACTTAAAGTAAAACACACTTTAATCTTATTTACTCTACGAGCCTTATCCGTTACAACTTCGGTACCCGAACGCTTAACATATATTGCACTTGCAGTAATATTATAAGCTTCTAAAGCTGATGCTTCTACAATTTTTACCGCTAACTGCTCTTTTTCTTTTTCAAGAACAATATTTTTACGCTGCGCTGAATTATAACGACGTTTAATATTTAAGTTTTCCGCAACCAATTTTTCATTAACAGTATATAGCGAATCCATTTGAACAACATACGTTTGTGCAACCACGCGTAAACGATCTAATTTCTTTTGCACCTTACGATATTCCCATTTATAATTCAATAGATTTTTAATCTCTTTAGCGTTTGCTATGATAAGACTGTCTTTAAGAACCAAAGAATCAGCTAAATCGCCATAAGCAAGTTTTATCTGTTCATGCTTAGCAAGTAAGGAATCTAATTCTCCCTGAAGTTCAATTCGTTGAGCTTCTTTTTCTGTTCTAACTTCATCAAGTATTTTATCTTTTTGCATACCACTGTAGATAAAATATGCTGCCACTACAGTAACTACAGCTAATAATATCCATACAAAAATTGGGGTTTTGCTTTGAACGGGATTTGATTTTGATTTATTCTCAGTCATTTTTTCAATCTTTTTTCGGAATACATTTATTCCTATTTATTTTATAACTCCTTAATTCGTAAAAAAGTACGCTGCTGCAAAGATATTAATTCAAAAAGGAAAAATGCTGTAGATTGAATAATTTATTTTTAGCTATCGCGATAGCTAATCCCATTCTTAAACCACGATTTTTCAAAACCCAAACTTAACCGATAAAAACACTTGCGACGGGCGGAGAAAATAAATCGATTCATAAACAGCGAAAGTACTCGCCTGATAAGTTGTATACGTCTTAGTGTTGAAGATATTACTCCAACGGAATTCAATATCAATTTTTTGCTTTGTAAATGTGTAACGGTATAACATATCAGCAAAAAAGTTATTGTTTCCATCAAAATTGTAGTATTCTGAAGAGAAACTGAAGAGTTGATTTTTTGTAGGAAAAGCAAAGAAATTGAATTTGTGCGTTAATAAAGAAATATTGCTCTTCTTCTCGCTTTCAATAAAGGTTTGAATATAGCTTGCATTTAGTTCGTATTCTGAGTTTAACCAAGGGGTGAAGCGAACATTTAAGCCCGGTGTAAAATTATAAAACTGAGTTGCACTATTAAACAACTCGCCACTTATCAACGACTTCCCTTTACGATAACTATAGTATGCTTTAAAACTCAGGGTTGATTTTACGGCTGCAAAATACTTACTGCCTTGTCCGTTTAAATTATGAGAGTAGACGGAATTTGGTATGCTAAACGCCTGCAATACCGTTGTTCCATCAGCTTGAATATTATTACTATAAAGCAGATTATTCTGACTGACAGTATAAACATAAGCTAATGAACTAAAGAAAGAGGTAATGGGGTTACGGTACGACAAATAAGATGTAAAATTGTGACGGGAGATTTCTGAAAGAGGAGCTGCATTTTGACTTAGGTTACGATAATTATTTAGGATGTAACCATAATACATCCCATCTATATCGCCCAACTTATTGGAGTGACGCCAAGAAGCTCTTATTTTCCAAAAATTACGGAATTTATAATTAACGGATAGACTTGGATTAAACAAAAAACGATTAATCTCTTGCCCACTATTTGATGTCAAATCATTTAGACTTACTTCCTGCCAACTAAACGGAAGCTTAGCCTTTATCGTTAAGCTTGATTTTTTATATTCTATCTCCGTTTGTAAATACGCATTTGTATGATCTCCCTCCAATTCATTAGCAAAATCTAATCCCATTTCGCTTTCTTCTTCTTGTTGGGTGATAAAAAGATTGCTTTCTAACATTTGACGACGAAAAGATATCCCTATTCGTGGGGTAAAGCTTAATCTTTTCCAGCCAAAGCCAAAACTGGCTGAATGGTCTGCATAAAAACGTTTTAAATCTATTTGCTGAAGCAACTTATCATAAGATTCATCCTGATTTAATACTTCCTCAAACTGTCCTGGATCTACTTCTAAACTATGCGGGCTATGATCATACGATATGAAAGACAGAAATTCTACGAGGTGCTTTCCCACGGAATTCACCGATCTTAAGTCGTTTGAAATAGACTTTAAAGGGTTTTCTGATTTTTGGTTAATTTCTTCATTTCCATTAAAAACATGACCTGACTGTTTATCCCACTATGATTTTATCTTTAACTCATTTTTTAGATAGTTTCTTTTAACATTACGACTCAAGGTAAACTCACCAATTAAATAATTGTTCTGAAAGCTATTATCAATATTTTCGGTAAAAGAAAGTGTGTCGGAGGGCGTATAGAAACTGCGTTTCAGACTTGCCTGCTGTTGCTGTTGGTCGTTTACATAATAAAGATTGGATCGCAGTTCAAAATCTCGATTCATGCGAAGCAAACCATTGAAATTAAAAAAATGTATTTTATTATCTAAATAACGATTTTGTTCAATTTGCGGAGCATTTGCTGCTTGTATATTCAATATGCTTGGGTTTTCATTCGGACGATCAGCATTTTGAAGCATTTCATCCAAAGTCAATATTTTAAGCTGTTGCGATACATCATTACCCGTATTATTAGTTTGATAAGATGTAACTATTTGAAAGTTTTTTGTAAATGTCATCGGTGTTATATTCACATCCCAAAGAAAAGGACTAATGCCTACACCAAGTTTTGCTGTTCCTGTGCTTGTAATGTCTTTTTTTAACTTTAGGTTCAATGATGCTTGTTGTGAATATACTCGGTCTTTTAAAATCCTTAAGGGTTGATGATTTTCGAGTATTTCAACTGCACCAACCGTTCCGTGAGGTAGATTTTTACTAATAACTCCATACCGACCATTCATCAAATCAAGCCCTTCTACGTAAAACTTTTGAAGTGGGAGTCCTTGATAAAGGATTTTCCCATCGGGCTCTATATCAATGCCCGGCATACGGCGTAAAACATCTTCTATAGCTCGATCTTCTTTTCCTGCAAAAGAACTCACTAAATAAGTAATGGTATCTCCATATCGCTCAATAGGTCTTGCCATAACAGTAAAAGCATCCAGTTGCTTCACATCGTACTCCAGTTCAAATTGCAATGTTTGCGAGATATTAGCAATCCGCCGATGTTCTTCTCGACAATGAATAGAGCTAAGCACTATTTCAAGGCTATCAGAAGCGCTATTAACTTTAGTTTGGAAGTATCCCTTATCATTACTCACAGCAAAAGCAACCATTACCTTGCTACTCGATAAATACACCAAAATATTAATGTCTTCCAAAGCTTCACCTTCAGGATCCGTCACATATCCCTGAAGTTGTGTCTGACCACTAAGATTTTGTAAAAAAAGAATTGTAAAAACAAATGAAATAAAAAACTTCATGTATGCTGTCAATTAGAGTCGGTTTTAAACAATTATTAAGCCATATTAGATATTTTCTATTTTAATTCATATGCAAACTATCATTCCACCCTATTTCCGTTTTAATTCAATAGGGTTATTCAACCTTGCCATATTTTTTGCGGCTCTTTGCTGCATTTCACTATTCAGACCTGCTGATTTAGCTCTGTTAATAATATCGTCTCTAAACGCATCTTTTGCGCGGAAAAAATCTTGCTTTGTGGCTTTAATAAAATCCTTTTCTACATAGTCAATCATTAGTCCCTTATAAGGCTTTTTGATAGAGATAAACTCAAAAACATAGTGATTGCGGCTATCCGAAATTTTTACTATTAAACCTGG
>Ga0164318_10001428_pt1 | contig 21265 bp, 17 predicted proteins | sample GuaBasSedimGuay9_FD_113734 | JGI IMG/M metagenome (GOLD analysis project Ga0164318, IMG submission 113734) | Subseafloor sediment microbial communities from Guaymas Basin, Gulf of California, Mexico - Guay9, Core 4571-4, 0-3 cm | ecosystem: Environmental > Aquatic > Marine > Hydrothermal vents... | reverse complement strand
GAAGCATCCCTTATGAGCAAGCTCAACGGTACACTTCAGGGAAAGTTCCTATTTCAAAAACAAGTTTTTGAAATGCGGGTTCCTCTTGGCAAATTGACAGTTGTTGATACCCCCCTCCTTGGAAATGAGAGAGCAAAACGGGGACTGGCAACGCCGCGGTGCCTGTCCCCCGCTTTGCGGTCCAGCCAACTGAGTGCGCGTTATGCGTGGGCGGCAGAAAAAGAAGTAGGAGTAATAATAGTGAAAGTGCGAGTGCGAGTGCGCGAAAGAAGGGAGTTGGCCATTCCCTGCCTTTTGACTTACCCATCACCTCTTCTTATTCTACTCAAACTTGGCTCCTGCCTCAGTGACTCATGGCTGCGACACCGATCAGGGATACGAATCCAATGACCAGAATAGCAATAGCAATGCCAATGAGCATCCAGATTAAAGACGCGATGCAGAAATTTTTCCGGTTGAGGTTCCCGGTGCTGCTGAATGCCCACACCAGATACATGACGATATTTACCAGCGGAATAGCCAGAATCAGTATGGTGACAAACCAGTCTCCCACCGTCATTGGTTTTGTTTGAATATTGTTTTCCATTTTTGACCTCCTTGTTTGGAAGGGAGTTGCGCGTTATGCATTAGGCGTGGGCGGCAGAACAGAGAAGAAACGGGGAAACCCCGGCCAATTCTCTTTCTGTTCCCCTTTCCGGGGACTCTGCCGCTAACGCCCACTCATAACGCTCATGTTCTCTTACCTTCCTTTGTCATATTTCTTTATGAGATTCGTTTCATTGTACGATAAACGGAACCGGAAGTTTCCACCGCGAATCAGGAAATTGGACTGATTATTCCTTCTTTCCTATTTTCCTTTTTTTCTGATTTTCAATTCGGGTTCTGAGCCGAATAGAGGGACGCCCGGATTGGGCGTCCGGGTGCCGAATTGGGTGGAATAGGGGCCAGCACCTACAAAACGATGTAACAGAGAGATAATAAGTGTCATAAGAAAGGGGGGAGTGGCTATGGACGCAAAGCGGAGGACAGGCACTGGAGCGTTGCCAGTCCCTGTTTTGCTCCGTTCCCGGCCTGCGAAGCAGCCAGGCCTTTAACTTTTAGATAAGAGGTATACAATTCCACAGCTCCAGGACGGGGAGGGAGTGTGCAACTCAGTTGCGCACGCACCGACCAACGGACTGAGATGCGACGGATTGGGCCAGATGGTGGTGCTTGTGCCCGGAGCGCAGGAGGAATTGTACATTTGTACATGACGACAAGCGGAGGGCGCGTAAGCCGGCAGATGGCCCGAGACTTGAGCATCAATGGAAAGAGAGGGGAAGGGGTTCTTGAAAACTGCACATTTACCAGAACCCGCATTTCAAAAACCCAGTTTTTGAATTAGGAACTTTCCACGAAGCAAAGTGTTGAGCTTGCTCAAAAGCGACGCTTCGGGGAAAGTTCCGTACTGCCGGCGTCAGTTGGCAGTGCGGGTTCGTCTCTCCAAGTTTACAATTTCTCCCGGGAACTTTGTTTCTCACTGGCAGGTTGTGTGATAAGATAAATGAGGATTTTACGATGGAGGGAATGATGAATAGAGAAGCGCTGGGCATGATCGAAACCAAGGGCCTCATCGGGTCAATCGAAGCGGCAGACGCAATGGTCAAGGCTGCGAATGTGATACTGATTGGAAAGGAATATATCGGCGGCGGCTTCGTCACCGTTATGGTACGGGGCGACGTGGGCGCCGTTAAGGCAGCTACGGATGCCGGTGCCGCTGCGGCACGCAGGGTCGGCGAATTAATTTCTGTCCATGTGATTCCGAGACCTCATGGTGATGTGGAGACAATTCTGCCGGGGTATAAAGCACCGAAAAAGGCATAGAGCTGAACAATGAGCCAGTTGGATGCGGTTTTTGCCCGTCTTGAAGCGGCGGGAGAAATCATAGAGGGATATTCCCAGGAGCAGATAGACCGGGTTGCCCGTTCGGTTGTAGATGCCGGTGTGCGGGAAAACCGCCGTCTTTCGGAGTTGGCGGTTTCTGAGACCGGATATGGCCGGGTAGCGGACAAGATGGTCAAGAACGAGCTGTCCACCACAATTCTCTGGGATTCCATCAAGGACGAAAAGACGGTAGGAATTATCCGGGAAGACGCCGGCCGGAACATCTGGGAAGTCGCGGCACCGGTTGGGATTGTAGCAGCCGTAATTCCCTGTACCAACCCGACTTCCACTACACTTTATAAGGCGATTATTGCTTTGAAAGGCCGAAATCCAATTCTTTTTTCCCCGCATCCCTCCGCAAAAGACTGTATCGGGGAAACGGTAAAAGTGATTCGGGAAGCGTTGAAACAGGTGGGTGCGCCGGAAGATACGGTTCAGATTCTGGAAAATCCCACCATTGAGCTGACCAACGAGATGATGCGCCATCCCAAGACCGGGGTGATTCTGGCCACCGGGGGGCTGGGGCTTGTGAAAGCGGCGTATTCCTCCGGGAAGCCAGCTTATGGAGTTGGCCCGGGCAATGTGCCGGTTTTCGTGGAGCGTTCTGCCGATGTGGAGAAGGCGGCAAAGGATGTGGTGGCGGGGAAGTCTTTCGATAATGGCACAGTCTGTGCGTCAGAGCAATCGGTGATTGTGGATGCTCCCATTGCGGACCGGATGCTGGACGCGCTGAAACGGAATTCCTGCTACGTGGTCAATGATGAAGAGAAGAAAAAGCTGGAGAAAGTTGTTGTAAGCCCGAAGTTCACCGCCAACCCGAAGATTGTGGGGAAAGACCCTGCGGTGATCGCCGGGATTGCGGGTTTTTCCGTGCCGGAAGAAACCCGGGTACTGCTGGTGCCCATGGACGGCGTGGGAAAAGAACACCCCCTGTCCATTGAAAAACTGTCTCCAATTCTGTGCTTCTATGTGGAAGATGACTGGCAGGCTGCCTGTGAGCGCTGTATTCAGCTTTTGAATTTTGGTGGCCTCGGCCATTCCCTCGGGATTCATTCCCGGAATCTCGATGTGATTCGAGAATTCGCGCTGAAGAAGCCGGCATTTCGGATTCTGGTGAACACCCCGACGACCCACGGCGCAGTGGGCTACACAACCCGGTTGATGCCCTCCATGACACTGGGCTGCGGTACATTTGGAAACAACATTACATCTGAGAATATCACGGCGAAGCACATGGTCAATGTGAAACGGGTGGCCTTTGAAATGAACCCGGTGAATCCCGGTTCAGAATCCCCACTGCAGGTGGGGGGAACAGGGGGTATTGCGGAAATCATTGACCGGAAACTCCAGGGTCGGGTAATCGCGGAAACGCCCCATGATGTAGTGGATTTTGTGTCGGAACGGGATGTGCTGGACGCAGTGAGGGAGGGGCGGAAGATTCTGATTTCCTCCCGGACCATGGTTACGCCATTGGCAAAGGACACGGCCCGGGACCATGATATTTTCAGGAAGGTGGACTGATGGACAGACGCGATGCCGTATATAAAATTACAGAGATTATTTTTAAGCACCTCGGGGATTCTGCAAACCCGGAGCTGGTGAAGCAGATGGTGCGGGAGCTGATTAATACCGTTCCCCTCGGTACAGAAGCTGCGCCGATTCCGGTTTCAGGTACGGGGACTGCCCCTGCATCGGGGCAGACAGCCATTATTACAGCGTTTGGTAAGAGCCATCCCGGGATTGTAGCGGGAATTACCGGAATCCTTGCGGAGAAGAATGTAGACATTACCGATATTACCCAGACCTTACTGGGTGAGAATTTTGCCATGATTGTGATTGTTAATCTGGCGGAAGCCAACTGCAGTTTTTCAGAGTTGAAGGAGACACTGGCGAAAAAGGGTGATGAACTCGGTGTCGGTATCTTTTCTCAGCACGAGGAACTGTTCCAGTTCATGCACAAAGTATAGCCGCCGCAGGCGCCAAAGGAGATCATCAACCAATGCTTGGAAGTTTCAGTACACGTGAGATTCTCGAAACCATCAAAATGATTCAAAAAGAACATCTGGATATCCGCACTACCACTATGGGGATTTCCCTGTTTGATTGCATTTCTTCTTCCGTGGAAGAAACGAAAACCCGTATCTATGACAAGGTAATGAAGTATGCCGGAAATCTGGTGAAGGTGGTCAATGGCATTGAAGAGGAATTCGGTATCCGGGCAGCCAACAAGCGGGTTTCTGTTACACCGATATCCCTGACCGGTGGTGTTTCAATAGATCGGGACGGCTTTGTGGAAATTGCAAAAGCGCTGGACAAGGCATGTGATGAAATCGGCGCAGATTTTCTCGGTGGATATTCAGCTCTGGTGCAGAAGGGCGCCAACCGGGTAGAGGAGGAATTTATCCGATCCATTCCCCAGGCACTGGCGGAGACAGACCATATATGTTCTTCCGTCAACGTGGCATCTACCCGTGCCGGCATTAACATGGACGCGGTTCGGGAAATGGGAACAGTCATTAAAGAAATGGCGGAGATTACGAAAGACCGGGGCGCGCTGGCCAATGCCAAGTTTGTGGTTTTTGCCAACGCGGTGGAAGACAATCCCTTCATGGCAGGAGCATTTCATGGAGTATCGGAACCGGAATGTGTTATCAATGTCGGGGTCAGCGGGCCGGGAGTGGTCAACCATGCGGTTAAAGATGCCGGGCCGGTGGATCTGGGAACGCTTTCCGAAATTATCAAGAAAACGGTGTTCAAGATCACCCGTGCCGGTGAGCTCATTGGCAGGGAAACGGCGAGGCGCCTCGGGGTGCAGTTTGGAATTCTGGACCTGTCACTGGCACCGACCCCGGAGCCGGGGGATTCCATTGGTGAAATCCTGCAGAACATGGGCCTGGGGCAACCTGGCGCTCCGGGAACCACGGCGGCGCTCTCGTTGCTGACCGATGCGGTGAAAAAGGGTGGAGTAATGGCATCTTCTTACGTGGGTGGTATGTCCGGGGCATTCATTCCGGTTTCGGAGGACAACGCTATGATTGAAGCGGTTAGAATCGGGGCATTGACTTTAGAGAAACTGGAGGCCATGACGGCGGTCTGTTCGGTGGGTCTGGATATGGTGGCGGTTCCGGGGGATACACCTGCAACAACGATTTCCGGCCTCATTGCCGATGAAATTTCCATCGGCGTAGTCAACGGGAAAACCACAGCAGTCCGGGTTATTGTACCGCCGGGCAGCAAGGTCGGTGATGTGGTGAACTTCGGCGGACTTCTCGGGATGGCTATTGTTCAGGACATTAACCAGTACTCCTGCGATCGCTTTGTGGCCCGTGGCGGCCGAATTCCCGCGCCCATTACCAGTATGCGGAACTGAAATGTCAGAGCAGCAGCTGATCGAAGGGATGAAATCAGGCGATGAAGAGGCATTTACCCGCTTTTTTGAGAAATACCGGAACACGATTTACAACTTTGGAATCCGCTTCTGTGGAAACCCGGAAGATGCCAGTGATATTCTCCAGGACACCCTGATCAATACCTTCAAATATATCCACAAGTTCAAGGGCAATGCAAAATTGACAACATGGCTTTATCGAATTGCCTCCAATGCCTGCCTCCAAAAGCGCCGGAAAGAAAACGGAGGGGAAAGCAGCCTGGATGAATACCTTGAAACCTCTCATGAAGCGGAAAGTGATGTCCGGTATCATCCCCATGATACCCTGGAGCAGAAGGAATCACTTAAAATTATTGAAGACGCAATTTTGAAATTACCGGCAGATTACCGGATCCCCTTCCTTCTCCGGGAGGTGGAGCGCCTGCCCCACCAGGAAATTGCCGATATTCTGGAGACTTCTCTCTCCAATGCCAAAGTGCGGGTTCATCGGGCAAGATTGATGCTCAGGGATCTTGTTTCGGACTATTTCAAGGGGGCTTCCGGTGGAGTGTAAAGAAATCCTGAACATTCTTTCCGATTATGTGGATGGGGAACTCCCTGAAGCGCGATGCCTGGAAATCCAGGAGCACATGAAAGCGTGTTCCCGTTGCCGTGAATTTGTTGAAAGTTTTCAGGAAAGCCTGGAGATTGCTCACAACTTGGAAAAGAAAAGCCCCCCGGAAAATGTCTGCGAGTCTGTATTGCGGGCATTTCTTGAATCATGCAGGCAGAAATAAACTGACTCTTATTTTGCAACTCTCACATATTCCGGTATAATCACCACAACAAAGAGACGGGATGGCTATGGAAAAGAAGCGCTTTATTCGGAACATGCCTGGACTCCTGCTGGTACTTATCGCCTTGGGGGGAATCCTACACTTCTACCCCAAATCAGAGGCAAAGCGGGTGTCCTGTGCCGGCCCCCGGCAGATTGTGTCCAGTTCCAAACCGGTCCTGGTGAGGATTCTTTCCGGGAAGGGCAAACAGCAGGAAAAAACAGCAATTTACAAACAATTAAACAAATTTTCCAATCCTGTCGCCGTTTTTAATCTGAACATGAAACCCATCATCTGGAATGACGCTGCCACCGGGTATGAAGGCGAATATACAGATACCCTGCCCGTGATTCTGGACGCGGTTCAAATCGGGACTGTAGGTGTAGTACAGGGATACCAGCTTATCCCCGGAAAAACCCCTCCCAAGGGTTCATTGGCTGTTCTTCTCGCGCTGGTTCTTCTCGGGCTCATTGCACTGGGAAGCGAGGGATCGGTGAGTTTGTTTGCCCTGCTGCTTCTGTTTCAGACTCTTATTTCTCCGTTGCCTTGTTATATTTTTCTGTTTGCCGGAGCGCTTTACTTGAAAAGCAGGCGAATTCCAGAGATTTCCCGTTGGCTGAATCCGCTGTTTGCCGGGTTCATGGTACTGTTTTTTACTGTGCTTTTTCAGCGGGGCTTCAATGCTTTCCACTTTTACAATGCTCTCTACCATTCCCCTTCACTGGCAATACTGGGATTGGCCTGGATGGCCGGAGCGTTTTTCTCAGCCACGCGCTTTCATTGGCTTTCTGTGCCTATTTTGCTGGCGGCCCTCTTTTTTTCAGTGCCGGCTTTTATTCTCTGTGTTCTGGTTGCTGCGGTGGCCATTCTATTCCAGCGGATAGAGAAGCCCTGGCATGCAGTCCTGTTGATTTCTACATTGGCAATTCTGGTTCTGGGAACGCTGTATGGGGATACGTGGTTTCGAATGAAGACGCTTGTGTCACAAGCTGAAACTGACCCTGAAAAAATGGAAACCCTGGCGTTTCGTGATCTGGATCATTATCTTCATCTCGCTGAAACCGGAGGGTTTCGTGACCTGCTTTATTTCTTGAGGACATCTGGCCTGGTGAATTCACCCTATGATTTTGAGGCTGTTTATTTCAACCAGATAGGCGAGATTCTTTCTTCCTATTCCAGGGGAATTCCCGAGGTGATGACCCTGCCTGTGGAGCATTCTGTGGAAACATTATCCGCAGGAAGAAAGACGCGCCGTGTTGTTGCCGGAACAGCCCCATTCAAGTACGGGATTCTTTCTTTGAGATTGTCATCAGACCTGTACACACTTCCGTTTATGAAGCCGGGCGGGGTGTACAGCGGAAGTTTTCGCTTGTTGCGTTCAAAGGGGAGGGAGGAAATTAAGATTATGCCACCGGGCATTTTTCAGATTCTCTCCGATCTTGCTTTCTTGATTCTCCTTGGAATGATTTTATACGTCAGTTTTTCAAAAATGATGGCGCCGGACACCCGGGGCCTTTTCGCCCGGACAGTGCTGGGACAGTTTGCAGTTTTGACCGGGTTTCTCACCCTCGTTGGTATGCTGTTGATGTTCCAATCAAGAGCATTTACCCGAAATGTTTCCAAGGAAGGACTTTATCGGACGGCAGATATGGCAAGCCAGTTGTTGGAACGAGATGAACCCATGCTCTCGGACAGCTATCTTGGTTTCTTGAAAACCTTGATTCACGGCGATTATTCTCTCTACAGTGAGGGGCTGGTTGTGTTCAGTACCAACCATCTGCAGGCATCGGTATTACTTTCATATCCTGCATTTCTGAGGTCAATACATTCAGCTGACAATGACCCTTTCATTTCAGGTAATTTCCTGTATGTTCCCCTTGCCCTGGCCCGTTATCCGGCAGCAGTTCTAAAAGTCAGGCCCATTGGCAGCTGGGAAACAACTCCGTTTCTGAATGGTGCCCGGGTGTTAATGATTGTTCTTGTCCTGTTCCTCCTGGTGTCTTTTCTGATTTCTGCCTATCTCACACGAAAGATAGTGGATCCAATTCTGTCATTGTCATTGGCCTCGAAAGGTATTTCCCGGGGAGAATATGACCTGGAAATTCATTATGATTACGATGATGAAATGGGCAGTTTGATTTCATCAATGGCTGATATGGCGCAATCTCTCAAGAACCAGCGTCTCAACCTGGAAGCGTTGCTGGCAAACGTCTCGTCAGCTGTTGCCCTCGTCAGTGAAGAGAGGGAGGTTGTCGCCTCTAATCCTCTTTTCGGGAAACTTCCCAAAGAGGTAACCCTGGGTTTGATTGAACGGGAAGGTCCGTTTAAATCAGACCTCGTGTTTCACGGGAGAAATTATCAGGTTTCTATTGTTCAGCTTGAGAACAAGAGCCGTGTTGTTATTGTGGATGATGTCACCGACGTTGTCCGAGCCAGTCGCCTTTCCGTTATTGGCGATATGGCTCGCCAGGTGGCGCATGACATAAAGAATCCGCTGACACCCATCCGTTTGAATGCCGAATTCCTGGGCTCAGTTGCCAAAAGAGAACCGCAGAAACTGCCGGATGTTATCCCTCAAGTGGTGGAAAATATTCTGAAGAAAACAGAAGAGCTGAAAGCGATTTCAGCTCAGTTTTCGGACCTTGTCAGGGCGTCCAGAAAATCGGAGACAAGGCTTCGTCCCCATGAATTGAAAGGGTTTGTTTCCTCTCTTGCCGAGGCATACCCCAATCTCTCAGTAAAAATTACAGGCCCTGAAATCTCTGTGATGGGAGACAGCCTGAAGCTGACCCGGGTGTTGGGAAACCTTCTGGAAAATACCCATAGCTTTGCCGGGGAATCCGGGGAAGTGAAAATAGAGATTCTTGAAAACGGAGAGTGTGTGACGTTGGACTACAGGGACAATGGTGAGGGAATTCCGGCTGAAAATGTTTCCCGTGTGTTTGAACCCTATTTTTCCACAAGGGAAAACGGAACCGGGCTGGGGCTGTTTATTTGCAGGGAATTTATGCGGGAAATGGGTGGAGAGATTGAGGCGTTGCCCTGTGAAGACGGGGCGCATTTCAGAATTTCTTTAAACAAAGAGGGGAGCCATGTTACGGGCAATTCTCAATGATGGTGTCAGTGGTTCCAGTTTACTTCTAAAAAAAGCACTTGACTGGCTGGGGTTCCTCCTTGAGTCCGGTTCACCGGTACCGGAAGGGGCATTGGAACAGCTGTTGAAAGTCCACAGCGGAATGGCGTGCTTCTACCACCTGCGCCGATTTTTCACAGATAATGATTTGTCTGAATCTTCACTGATTGAATTCCACCGCCGAATTGAACTTGAAGAAAAAAAGACTCTTGAATGGTTTCGAGCCGCATTTTTGAAAGAAATCAGTGAGGTGGCGGTTTATAGCAATTCCTCTATGGTGAAAAAGGCGCTGGCAGTTTTGAACCGCCCTCTCAAAGTGGACGTTGCGCTTTGTGCTCCGGAAGAAGAAGGAAAGGCGATGGCCCAATCTCTATCCACTATTCCGGCCATTTCTCCTCGCCTCTATGCGGATGGCCCATATTTCAGCCGGGTACCGTCGGTTTCGGCTATTATTCTCGGTTGTGATGCCATCAGCCCCGGCTGGTTTGTTAATCGGAGTGGCACCCGGAGTGTTGTACGCCTTGCAGCGTCGGTAGGTATTCCTGTGTTTGTTGTACCCGGCCCGTTGAAGAGGCTCAGTGATGTTGAATTGCTGAACATGCCTCTGAAACAAGGCGAAGCCCCTTGTAATCTGAACCCGGAAGCGGTGGAGTGGGAAAACCCACTCCTTGAATTTATCAGAAGGGAAAGCATCGTTATTTCTGCAGAATAATGGTGTTACATTTTCTCCCGGAAATTAATATCCACTGTAAACCGCATGGTCTTTAAATCCAGATTTTTTGGAATTTCAATGGTAATAGGGAGAGAATAATGGTAGCGGTCAATGCGAATTGGTGTACCGGGAAAGGTCTGAATGCCATCGTCCACTGATGTCTCTTCTTCAGGTTCGCTATCTTTTTCTTGATTTTCATCCATGATTTCCGAATCCGCAGACAACTCTTCGACTTCCTCCTCCTGACTGGAATCCACAGATTCTTCTACCAACTGGACTTCGTAAGAATTACTCAACTCGTCCCCTTTTAATTCTTCCAGATCAGCTGAAAAAGAATCCGGATAGGGAAGGTCGGAAAGTGAAATTGAGTCATCGCTTCCCTGAACATCCATATCATCAATCTCTGAAATCGGTTCATTATCCTGTTGTGACAAAATTTGTTCTGCTGCCAGTTCTTCAAGCTCAACATCATATTTCTCTGAAATATTCAAAAGTACAACCCTTGCGATTTCGCGGAGGGTTTCCACCACGCCTTCGCCGGTAATTGCAGATGTTTCGAAATAGGGTACATTGAATTGGTTGATTTCGCTGTTGAGGGTTTCCACGTCGAGAATATTATCCAGATCCCGTTTATTGTACTGGATTACATGTGGCAGCTCAGAGAGCTCAAACCCCAGGTTCCGAAGGTTTGAAACGAGGTTTCCAAAGCTGTCTATATTGGCCTGGAGCATGTCTTTCTGGGAATCAGCGACAAATACAATTCCATCGGCACCTTTCAATACCAGTTTCCGTGTGGCGTCGTAAAAGACCTGTCCCGGGACAGTGTAAAGCTGGATTTTAGTGTTCAGCCCTTTGATCTGGCCCAGTTCAATGGGAAGGAAATCAAAAAACAGGGTTCGATCCGTCTGGGTGGCAAGGGAGACCATTTTCCCTTTCTTGCTCTTTGGAATATGCTTATAGATATGCTGCAGGCTGGTAGTTTTCCCACAGAGTCCCGGCCCGTAATACACAATTTTTACCGTTACTTCACGAGATGTATAGTTAAAATTAACCATCTTTTTCTCCTTGCGATAATGTATCATATAACCTCAAAAATTCCAAAAAAAACCATAAAAAAACTTGAATGAGCGCTCATTCAGTTTTATAATGTCTTTATCTGAAAACCTGGAAGGAGGAAGATATGCGTGACGCAGTAATCGTTGCCGCCAAAAGAACACCAATCGGGCGCGGCAGAAAAGGTCTGCTTGCCAAGGCAAGGCCAGACGATCTTCTGGAAAAGGCCATTACCGGATGTCTGGCGCAAACCGGTGAATTTGACTATGAACAGATTGAGGATGCCCTCATCGGTTGTGCATTTCCGGAAGCGGAACAGGGAATGAATGTGGGCCGGATTGCCTGCCTTATGGCGGGATTGCCAGTTGATATCCCGGCCGCGACGATCAATCGTTTCTGCGGTTCGGCCATGACCGGCCTCCATGCCGCCGCCCATGCCATCATGAGTGGTGCCGGTGATATTTTCATTGCCGGTGGAACCGAAAGCATGAGCATGGTTCCCATGATCGGGAATAAGTTTTCCCCCAATCACCGTTTTATTGAAGGTGATTTTCCCAATCCGTATGTCCCGATGGGGGAGACAGCGGAGAAGGTAATTGACCGTTATGACGACAAGTATGACCTGTCCAGGGAAGCGCTGGACCGCTTCGGGTATGAGAGCCACATGAAGGCGATCAGTGCTCAAAAAGAAGGCAAATTCAAGGATGAATTGATTCCGTTGATGGTCAATCCAAAGAGCGGTGAGGTTCACATCTGGAAGGAAGGCACAGAATTGCCTGAGGGCTTTGTACTGATGGATAAGGATGAATGTCCCCGTGCAGAGACCTCCATGGAAGTATTGGCAAAATTGAAACCGGTATTCCGGGTAAAAGGCCGGTGCACAGCCGGGAACTCTTCTCCCATTACCGATGGTGCTTCTGTTATGATTCTGATGTCCGCAGAAAAAGCAAAGGAACTGGGCCTGAAACCCCTGGCTCGGGTTAAAGCAACTGCTGTCCGGGCGTTGGAACCGGACGTAATGGGCCTTGGTCCGATTTATTCGACCAGAAGGCTGCTGGATCGGGCCGGCCTGAAAGTGGACGATATTGATCTCTGGGAAATCAACGAAGCTTTTTCCACCCAGTCCATTGTGTCCATCGGTGAATTGGGGATTGATCCGTCAAAAGTGAATGTCAACGGCGGGGCCATTGCCCTTGGCCACCCCCTGGGGATTTCCGGTACCCGTATCCTGACCACCCTCCTTTATGAAATGATCCGCAGAGACGTGAAACTCGGTGTCGGAACCATGTGTATTGGTGGCGGCCAGGGCATCGCAACCCTGCTGGAACGGGTTTAACCGTAAGGGAAAATGAGAGGTAAGCCATGAAAAGAAAGATTAAAAAAGCAGCTGTAATCGGCTCCGGCGTAATGGGCAGCGGGATTGCCGCTCACCTCGCAGGTGCCGGAATTCCCGTTGTTATGCTCGACATTGTCCCCCGGGATTTGAAAGAGGGGCAGAGCCGAAGTGTGATAGCGGAAACGTCCAAGAAAAAACTCCTGAAACAGAAACCGTCTCCGATTTTCAATAAAACCATTTTGGAACTCATTGAAACCGGCAACCTGGAAGACGATCTGGACAAACTGAAAGACTGTGACTGGGTTGTGGAAGTGGTGGTGGAGAACCTGGACATTAAAAAAAGCCTGTTCAAAAACATCACGCCCTACCTGAAAGAAGATGCCATTCTCTCTTCCAACACCTCCGGTATCCCCATCAAACTGATGACGGAAGACTTCGACGAAGGGCTGAAAAAACGTTTTCTCGTAACCCATTTCTTTAATCCCGTCCGGTACCTGAAATTGCTGGAAATCATTCCCGGTGAACTGACGGATCCCGAACTGATTGAGTTCATGAAAGACTTCGGAGAAAATACCTTGGGTAAGGGTGTTGTTCTCGGAAAAGACACCCCGAACTTCGTGGGAAACCGCATCGGTGTATTCGCATTGGCAAACGCCATGCGTATCGCGCTGGAAGACGGCCTCACCCCTCAGCAGGTGGACGCGGTTCTCGGTAAAGCCATGTCCCGTCCCGGCAGCGCCGTGTTCGGAACCAACGACCTGGTGGGCATTGACACCATGGTTCACGTGGTGAAAAACTCATACGAAGCGCTGGTTAACGATGAAATGCGGGAAACCTTCAAAGCACCCGAATTTATCGAAAAAATGCTGGAAAAAGGCCTTCTCGGCCGGAAAGTCAAAAAAGGATTCTTCACCCGGGACAAAAACAAACAGAAACTTCAGCTGGATTTGAACACCATGGAATATGTGCCCGCGGAAAAACCGGACTGGAAATGCATCAAGAAAGCCAAAGAAGTTTCCGATGCCGGTGAAAGAATCAAAGTTGTCATCAGCACCGACGATCCCGGTGGAAAGCTGGCGTGGAAAAACACCGCTTCTACACTGATTTACGCATTGAACCGCCTGGGTGAAATTGCCGACGACATTGTCAACATTGACAACGGCATGAAATGGGGATTCAACTGGGACCTCGGCCCCTTTGAAATCTGGGATGCCATCGGGGTGAAAGAATCTGCCGAACGGATGAAAGCGGACGGCTTTGATGTTCCGGAAAAGCTGAACATCCTGCTGGAAAACGGTGAAACCTTCTACAAAACCATTGACGGTGATCGCTATTACTTTGATTTTGAGAAGAAAGACTACGTGAAAGTTCCGGTACGGGATAACGTTATCTTCCTGAACAAACTGAAAGCCACCGGCAAAGTGCTGGCGGAAAATGAAGGCGCAGACATATATGACCTTGGCGACGGCGTTATCTGCTGCACCGTGCATACCAAAATGAACACTGTGGACGACAAAGTCATTGAAATGCTCAATCGTGCCGTTGACATGGTGGAAGACAAATACGAAGCACTGGTCATCGGTTCCCAGGCACAGCATTTCGGCGCAGGCGCCAACATCTTCATGCTACTCCAGGCGGCACAGGAAGGCCGCTGGTGGGAAGTTGAAGAAATCACGAAAGCCTTCCAGGAAGCCAACATGCGGCTGAAATACTGTGAAAAACCGGTGGTAACCGCGCCTTACGGCCTTACCCTCGGCGGTGCCTGCGAGATTACCATGCATGGACACCGGGCCGTGGCGTCTGTTGAAACCTACATTGGCCTTGTAGAAGTTGGCGTAGGTCTTCTCCCTGCAGGCGGCGGCACCAAGGAACTGCTGATTCGGACCCTCAACGACAACCGGGTTGCGCCGGACGCCATGACTGCCACTCAGAAAGTGTTTGAAACCATCGGCATGGCAAAGGTTGCCACCTCCGCAAGGGAGGCCAGGGAAGTGTACGGCCATCTGCGGCCCACTGACATGGAAGTGATGAACGCCGACAGCCAGATTTACTATGCGAAACAGGCAGCACTCTCTCTGGTGAGGGAAGGTTTCCGTCCGAGACGGGCAAAAGAAACCGTTAAAGTCGCGGGTAAAGTCGGATACACCGCGTTGATACTCGGCCTCCAGAACATGCTGGACGGCGGATACATTTCCGAACATGACAAGCTCATTGGTTCCAAGATTGCCCACGTTCTCACCGGCGGTGGCGTGCCGGAAGGTACCGTTGTTGGTGAAGACCGGCTCTTGGAGCTGGAACGGGAAGCATTTGTGGAATTGACAGCGAATCCCAAGAGCCAGGCCAGAATCGAGCACATGCTCAAAACCGGCAAACCGCTTCGCAACTGAGCGAACCTTGTAATAACCATCAACCGGGGGCATGTGGCTGCATGTCCCCGGTTTTGCATTTGGGGGCCAGCCAGATAGAGACTCACCGCAGAGTTCGCAGAGTACGCAGAGGGGGAGGAGGGAGATGGGATGAGAGGAGAAGTTAACACAAAATCACAGAGACGCAAAAATTAGAAACAGAAAAGATAATATTCAGAAGGGACAAGCAATCTTTCTTTCGCGCACTCGCACTTTCACTTTCACTATTCTTACCCCCTACTCACCCCGGATAGAGACTCACCGCAGAGTTCGCAGAGCACGCAGAGGGGGAGGAGGGAGAGGAAGAAAAATATAACACAAGGGCACAAGGACACAAAGTTCAGAAAGCATAGAACTAAGGTTCAAAGAAGCGGGGACCGGCCAATTCCCCTATTTCGTGCACTTGCACGCGCAATGACCGCAGGGGGGAGAGGACAATAGTCCTGTAGCGTGGAAGGATGTAAGCCAATAAGAAGTGGAAGGGAGATGAAATGAAAAAGATTTTGTTTCCACTTCTACCAGGGCGCAAGCGCCTTCGGTGAAGTCCCCATTCCTGGCTATTCACAGATCGGCATGTCTGTCAGCCAGGGTATGGCATCCAGTACAAACAGGCCATCGGGGTACTGTTTTTCTCGGGCCAGATTATGTACCAGTTGAATTCGTTTGACTTCTGGAAAGTATTTTTTGAAGTGATTCAAACCGGGGGATACATTGTTGCTTTTCCATTTTGATTCAATCATCTGTGTCGGCTGCCCGTCAAGGACAATCAGGAAATCCACTTCTCTGCCATCTTTGGTACGCAGGTAATACAGTTCGGCTGCTATTCCTTTCGTATCTCTGAGAAAATGGCATTCCCGCAAAAGTGAAGCAGCGATTACGTTTTCCATTTTTACCCCATTGTCCCCTTCCACCTGACCGGTGTCAAAGAAGTAGTACTTGGGTTCCTTCAACAGAGATCTGGCCACATTTCGGTGATATGGAGAGACCTTGAAAACAACATACAGGTTTTCCAGTATTTCCAGCCAACGCTTCACCGTCTTGGGGTCGCAATCAAGATCCCTTGCAAGGGAATTGTACGAAATCTGAGAACCGACTCGCTTCTTGAGAAGGGAAACCAGAATTTCAATTGATTTGATATTCCGGACAGTGTCAAAGTCCAGCAGGTCTTGTCTCAAGATAATGTCGAGGTGTGTCCGTTTCCATCTTTTGTAAAAAGTAAGGTCCTCTGTTAGAAACGGTTCCGGGAAGCCACCGACTGACAACAGCAGGCGGAAAGCCTTTCCAGCATCCAACTTCCCTTTCAACTCTTTCAGGGTGAATGGGTGAAGGGTATAGTGAAAATAACGGCCTGCCATTGAATCCCCCATCTTCCTGGAGATGTTCATCTTTGCACTGCCGGTTACGATGATAGGTGGATGAATCCCTTCTGTGTCATATACCCCTTTCAACCATGATTTCCAGTTTTTCATTTTGTGTAGTTCGTCCAAAATCAAAAGGTCTGTTTTCCGTTTCCAGCTCTTTTCTTTCAACAGCAGGTGGTCATCCGGATTATCGTAATTGAAATATTCCACATTTGACGCCAGCATTCTTGCCAAAGTGGTCTTTCCAGCCTGTCGTGGCCCGGAAACAAGCACCATCTTCCTTTTCAGATCCACCTGAATTTTTGGTATCAGTTCTCTATCCATGCGACTATTATAGCTCTAATTCCCGAAAAGTCAAGACTAAAAGGGAATAGCATCCATTTTTGCCTGAAACGGGGTCAAGGATGAAATCATATTCCAAGTTTATCAAAACCAAAACATTCCGGTTTTATCCCTGCTCAACGGACCTTCTGTTCAACCTGTAATCGTTTTCTTATCCACTGGAGACAAAGACGGCAGATTACGGTACACGTCTTTTCGATGGGAAATACGGATGACCAGCAGAATTAGATTCTGATTGTTGAATGTGTAAATTATCCTATAGTTGCCTGTTCGCCAGGACCAGAGCATCCTGCCTTTCCCCTTCAGTTGTTTGCCGACTGCCGGATTGGGCAATAAACTTTCACGGATTTTACGGATAATGTGAATGGATGCCTTTCTGCCGATACGCCTCAGGTCTTTTCGAATACTTTCCTTGAATCGGAGTTGAAACTCAGTCATCCCAGTTCATTTCTGTTAACAGTTCTTGTTCTGTGACGATTTTGTCCGTGTGGTCTTTGAGTCTCTCCAAGGCAATCTGATAGTCTGCCCATTCCGCAAGATACCATTCAATTGCTTCCCGTACGATGTCTCCCCGTTTCCGGTTCCTGTCGGATGCGATTTCATCAATAGTTTCTTTTAAGTTATCAGGGATTCTTGCTGAAATACTCTGCATTTTTCTCCTCCTGTATACAATGTATGCTTTGTATACGAATATGTCAAGGATGTGACCCGTTCTCATCTTTAAAAATCACAAATAGAACAATTCCCTGATTTTGGTCTGGGGGGTAGTCTTTATTTTGCTCTGTATTCGTTCAACCTTATTATTATCTTGTCTTTGTGGCTTTGTGTTGTGTTAATCCTCCTTCTTTTCTCTGCGTGCTCTGCGACCTCAGCGGTAAGTCCCATTCTTATGTTTTTTTGCGCGTCTGCCGATACTCTGGTAAAGTGAAACGGTCATGAAACTGAATCTGAAAGTGCTGTTCGACAATCCGAATCCAGACAGAAAAGACAGAGGGTGGGGTGTTTCTTTTCTGCTCAATGACAGTATCTTGTTTGATACGACTGAAGCGTTTGAAAAACTAAAGCAAGGGCTGGACTTTTTCAAGGTGGATTTACGGAAAATCACGGACGTGGTTATTTCCCATGACCACTGGGATCACGCAGGTGGCCTGCTGGATTTCATTGCGGCACATCCGGCTTCGTCGCGGTTAAATGTTTATCTTCTGCCTTCATTTTCAGCGGAATTGAAGGAGAAAGTCCTGTTGACAGGGGTTTCCCTTCACATCAACAATATGCCTACGGATATTCAGGATGGTTTTTCCCTGACCGGGGAGATTGATGCTACATACAAGGGAAACCGGAAAAATGAACAGGGACTGGTGGCGAAAGGGGGGCAGGGATTTACCCTGATTACCGGCTGTGCCCATCCTGGAATTTCCCGGATGCTCAAGACAGTATTGGAACTTATCGGGGACAATGCTGTTCCATTACTGGTGGCTGGCGGGTTCCACCTGATGAACAAAGATGATGCCGAAATAGAAAGCGTATTCGATGAACTCCAGGAAATGGGTGCGGAAAAACTGGGCCCCTGTCATTGCAGTGGAATACATGCGAAAAACATCTGTAAACGCATGTTCCCTGACGCATACATCGACATTCGAAAAAACGGTGAATATAATTTCGATTTATAAAAAGCTGTGGCAATAAATCATTGGTTCATGTTAAACTGCCTTCATTAACCGGAAGGCGCACAAAAAAGTGAACGGCTCTTTTCACTGGAGAAATATTCATTTTCTCTCGCCGCCATCCAACTATACGAACAAAATACCGGGGGACACGTGAATCGGGACTTCTATATCAGAAATGGGACAAAACAATCCGGACCGTACACGGAAGCGGAAATCCAAGCTTATGTTCACTCCGGGCACATAACACCTCAATCTCTCTGCTGGCGGGAAGGAATGACAGCCTGGCTGCCGGCGTGGCAAATGTTTCCGGGATTTTTCCCTTCCCCGCAAACAGATGCCCCAACATCGGTTTCCCCGCCGCCGGATTCTCCAGACCCCCTTCATCCGGCAACAACAGCTTCGCCGCCTCCACCCCGGAAACGCTCCTGTTGCTGCAGTGGATGTCTGATTCTGATTTTACTCATTATCCTTCTCATCGGTGGAATCGCAGGTGTGGCATGGTATAAATACCGGCAACCGCCTTCTCCCGTTGATAAAGAATATAAAACAATTCCGGATTATTTCCCCCCGGCCTCGAAAATCAGTTCCTCGTTCATCCCGGACGGAGGAATAAAATGAAACGAGTTTCGGTTTTTGTGCTGTTTTTTCTAATGGGCTGGGCATCGGCAGTTTACGGACAACAGCCAGGGGGAAACCTGCGGCTTTTCCTTGAACCCGGCATACAGGAACTGCCCGGTGATGGGGATACAACAACAACTATTACCATTACACTTCGCAACAATGAAGGCGAACTTGTGAATAAAAGCGGAACCGTTCAATTAAAATTGAACGCGGGGCGCCTGATTCCGGCAAGGGTAAACCTGAAAAATGGAATTGGACAGGCAACATTCACCGCTCCGATTCTGGATAACGAAAGTAAGGTTTTTCAACGTTCAATCCGGTTGACCATGGCAATCATACAACGGCTTAAAGGGAAATCTGTTTCCGAACTGACCGGGAAACACGCCTATGAAATGAACATGAAAACCGCCCGTGATGTCGCAATGGGAATGGCCAGCGTGTCAGGGATGACAAGCATTCAGGGAAAAACACCGACGGTTCATATCATTGGGGAAATGAATGGACTGCGGGGAAAATGCGCAATCCGGATTTTGAAGGTGAGGGGCAATGTTACCGCGAATTTGCGTTCGGGCATTTATGCCGGTCGGGACGTGACCGGTTCGTCCCGGTGGAAACTGACTGTCAGACGGGGAGGCCCCGGATACATTGGCACAATCAAAACTGGCGGCGCAGAAATATCTTTCCGATCAAAGGGAGAAAAAAAAGGTGGATTTTTGATTGTGTATCTCTTTGACGAACGGGATATGCAGGCAACAAAAAACAGCGCTTTCCTGGGATGGCCCACAGCGATGAAAGTATTACCCGGAAACACTCTTTACATGGTAGCACCACCGGTATATCTCACAAGAAAAGGCGATATTCCCAAAGAAGGCTATGAAACTGAAGAAAAACTGGAAGAAACAGAGAAAGTTTCGCTGATTATTAAGCAAAACATCCTTCCCGGTGACGGTAAAAGTGAAACGCAAATGGTTTTTATTTACCGGGATAAAAAAGGACGGCCAAAATCAGGCATTCCGGTTCGACTTCAAATCGGCCGAAGCGGCATGGGAGGCACATTGATCCAGGCAAAAGGTCGTACAGACTCCCGTGGAATTTTCCGCTGCCGATACCGGGCACCGGTTTTCAAAACAAACAATTTTCAGAAGCTGGGTACATGCAAACAGGATATTATCTGGGCATACTACCAGAATGGCAAAAAAGAAAAATACATTACCTCCGCCGTTGGCATTTTACGCTGCACCGAAGCAAGGCTGATTCTGGATAAACCGGGATTTGAAGACAAAAAAGGCCTGCCTGTCACCATTGCAAGCCCCAGGGGTAGAATTACCGGCACAATCCTGGCCAGAGTGAAACGCCCATACGGAATGTACGACGTATCCGATGTGCCGATAGGCTACGCAAAAGTGTGGATTACGGGCGGCGCAATCACCGGCCATGAAAGTATGTTCGAAGCAGAAACGGACAAGAACGGGAAACTGAACATAGAACTGAAATACAGGAACTGGCCCGCATTCTATTCTCATAAACTCAAAAAACCTTTTATTTATCCATTCAGCGAAGTGCACAAAAAACGACGGGATTCACTTGGCAAAAACCTGTACATGTTTCCGGACAAAGCATTCCAGAAGCGGGCGGGCCAACAGGTATATACCATGGAGCTGGCTGTGGTCATGGACCCCCCGGAACAGGCGGAGGCGTACGAAGCCAAGTTTCAGTTATTGGGAGACCTGATGGCCACATACTGGATGAGTGAAAAGCTTGTAGCAGACACAACAGGAGAAGTAATCAGACACGGCTGGTCGCTTCTGGGCATGGCCTGGGACTGGGCCAACAAGAAATTTAAATTTGGCAGAAAGGTTAAGGGTATGGCGAGAGAGGGCAGCGCTGCTGATCTGGTATTCAAGGGTGACGAGGCTGGCAGCAAGAGCATTAAGAGAATGATATTTCAACGATTCAATGCCATTATCACACGGAATCAGAAAAGCAAATGGGGACGGGCTGCCGTAGTTGCTATGAATAATGCGAACGCAAAGATTTTCAATGGACTAAAGCAATTTCTGGGGTTTCTAGCCGATTATGTGTCAAAGGAAAATGGTATTAAGTGGCCCAAGAATCCTGTTCCTGATCAAATCAAACAGGAAGTGCTGTTCTACTACCGTGGTATTACCATGAAACATCTGGACAATTTTCTGGTAGCGAATCCTCAGGCGGTATTGGATGCCTTTGATGATGTTCAGCCCTGGCTGGTGTCAAACAGCGGAAACCTGCGAGACCACTATCAGAATATTGCCCGGCGTCGACTGGTGGTCGAAGAAGCCAAGGCATGGAAAGACCTTTCAGTTGACCTGACTCAGGGCTTTGCGATCGGTCTCGCTGTGGGAACCGGGCAGGTGTGGGCACTCAAATGGTGGGAAAAGTTTAAGAAGTTTTCGGATATGCTGGATAAGGCCTATGCCGGTTCTGCTTTTCTCGGAGAACTATACACCTGTTCTTCCCTGATGACGGAATG